>OGGS01002326.1_pt1 | contig 10680 bp, 8 predicted proteins | sample 1571281 | NCBI WGS metagenome assembly OGGS01 (sample SAMEA2582042, study PRJEB24529) | metagenome | biome: Human gut stool | place: China | collected 2011 | reverse complement strand
ATAATGTTTTACTCTTTAAAACAACAGGTATCAACAAACCATAACCTGGGAAAGCTGGTTTCTTAATGGATCACCTGCGCTCAATTTTCCAAAAGAACAAAAATCTGCTCGTTTTCTGCTGCTGCCTGTTCTTGCTGCTTTACCCTTTCAGCGCCGCTGCCACTGGCATGCGCCCTCATCCCATCAGGGTCGGCTACACCGACAGCCCCGGTTTTATCGAAAAAACCGCAGCCGGAACCGTCGACGGATACGGCGTTGCATATCTCAACGAAATCTCGCACTATACAGGCTGGCGTTATGAATATGTTTATGCCACCTGGCAGGAATGTCTGGAGCTTTTAGCCAAAGGCGAGCTTGATCTTTTAGGCATGGCCCAGTACACGCCTGAGCGTGCCGCCAGCTACGAATTTGCCTCGCTGCCCAGCGGCGTCGAATACATGGTCATGTACGTGCGCAATGACGATAACGAAGTTTACTATAACGATTACCAGAGCTTCAACGGTCTGCGGATCGGCGTTCTCAAGGGTAACTTCCAGACAGAAATTTTAAGCGATGTTGCCCGTAAAAATACATTTACCTATCAGCCTGTACTTTTTGATTCCAGCAAAGCTATGGTCGAAGCGCTGCAAAATAAACAGATCGATGCCGTAGTTACCGGCAGCATGCCCTTATATAAAGATCTGCGGTTAGTGGCCCGCTTTCAGGCCGACCCGATCTATTTTATTACGACTAAAGGCAATAAAGCCGTCCTGCAGCGCCTAAACGATGCTTTAATGAACATTCACGCCAATACGCCTGAATTTGAAAATACGACTTATGCCGCCTATTACGAACAAAGCTCCCTGCTGACGCAGCCGCTGCTTACCAAAAAAGAACGAGACTTCCTGGCGCACCGCGGGCCGATCACCATCGGTTTTCTCCCTAACGACGAACCGCTTTCAGCATTCAGTTCCGAAACTAATCTGCCGGCAGGTATCCTGCCCGGAATAGCCAAAGAGCTGGGACGCTTATCCGGTGCCCAGGTCATTTTAAAGCTGCTGCCGGCAGGTGCCCGCCTGGACCAGAGCCTGCAGAAAGAAGGTTTTGACCTGATCGCCGGGATCACGGATTACGAGCCTTACCGAAACAACATTTCGATCCGGCTTTCCAAGCCTTTCTTTCAGGGACGCGTTATGGCTGTCGCCAATAAAAATAATTTTATCGACATCACCAAACCGCAGAAGGTGGCTTTGCCCTTTAATTATATTGCCTATAAAAATCTTATTTTAAATACCTATCCCCATTTTTCCATTATCAATAAAGCCAATACCAGAGACTGCCTGCTGGCAGTAGCGGACGGCGAGGCCGACATTGCTCTGCAGAACAACCATATCATCAGCTATCATCTGCAAAATCCCCGCTTTACCGATTTAAAGATTTTATCTTTATTTAATTTTCCCGATAATCTCTGTCTGGCAGCAGCTAATAATGCCGACGGCAGCCAGCTGCTGACTATTTTCAACAAATGTATCGACACGCTGAATCCAAAAACGCTGGATAACATAGTGATGTACGAGACCGTACAGTCGCCTTACCGGCCTTCGCTGTCTGATCTGGCCTATAAATACGACTATCTGATCGCCGCTTTACTGGTCATGCTGGTCATTTGGCTTTATTTCACTTTGCAGCGGCAAAAATATCTGGAACTGCTGGAAGCTAAAAATCTGGAGCTGGAAACTGCTGCCAAACAGGCGCTGGCCGCCAGTGAAGCTAAAAGCAGCTTTCTGTCGCGAATGAGCCACGAAATCCGTACGCCGCTCAACGCCATCCTGGGCTTTACCAGACTGGCCCTGCAGCCGGAAAAACAAAGCCGCCGCACTGAATATCTGCAGAAAATCAGCTATTCGTCCGAGCTGCTTTTAGGTATCGTCAACGATGTTCTCGATATGTCCGCGATCGAAAACCAAAAACTCAAGCTGGACAATTCTCCCTTTAAACTTTCTCAAGTACTGCGTGAACTCCAGGGCCTTTACAGCATCCAATGCCGCGAAAAAAATATCAGTTTCAGCCTGAACAGCGAAGCCTTCAAACACGATATCCTGCTCGGCGACAGCCTGCGTCTGCAGCAGATTTTAAGCAATCTGCTGTCAAACGCCGTCAAATTCACTGCCGCAGGCGGACAGATCACGCTTGACATCACTCAGCATCAGGCCGACAGCGCTGATCAGACTGTCCTGACAATGGTCGTTACAGATACCGGCTGCGGTATGTCGGAACAAATGCTCGCTCAGGTCTTCCAGCCTTTTGAGCAGGAAGACGGCAGCACCGCCAGAAAATACGGCGGCAGCGGCCTTGGACTTTCTATCGTCAAATATTTAGTTGAATTGATGGGCGGCAGCATCAGCGTCAACAGTGCCAAAGGGAAAGGCAGTACGTTCACCGTACAGCTGACACTGCCTTACGCCGAAGAACTTGCTGAAAAAGACAGCACAACGGCTGAACAAAACCTGCATGGTCTGCATCTGCTGCTGGCTGAAGATAATCCTCTCAATCAGGAGCTGTGTCTGGAGCTTTTAAAAAGCCGCGGCATCAGCAGCGACTGCGCCGTCAACGGCAAAGAAGCACTGGAACTGTTTACAAACAGCGCCCCCGGCACCTATGCTCTGATCCTGATGGATATTCAGATGCCGGTCCTGGACGGTTATCAGACAACGCAGGCGATCCGCAGCAGTACGCACCCGCAGGCACAGACGATCCCAATCATCTCGCTTTCGGCAGATGCTTTTACAGAAGATATCAGACGCGCTTACGCCAGCGGCATGAACGACCATGTCACTAAACCCATCGTTCCTGAAGAGTTATTTGCTGCGATCACCCGCGTCCTTAAAACACTTAACTAAAAAGAAAACGCTCAGAGCCTAAGCCCTGAGCGTTTTTATTTTTAAACAGCACTACCTCAATAAGTCAGCACTTCGTTGCCGGTTTCCGTAATCAGCACCGTATATTCCCACTGAGCACTCATGCCGCCGTCCTGAGTATAAACAGTCCAGTCATTGCCGGCATCAACATAAACCTCGCGCTTCCCGGTATTGATCATCGGCTCGATCGTAAAGATCATGCCCGGTACCAGCAGCATTCCTGTCTTGCGTTTGCCCACATGGCAGATGAAAGGTTCCTCATGGAAATCGATACCCACACCATGACCGCCGAATTCTGTGACGACAGAATAACCATGCTTATGAGCAAAACCGGACACGGCTGCGCCGATATCGCCGACAAAGCTCCACGGCTGTGCTGCCTCAAGCCCGCGGCGCAGGCACTCTTTAGTGATCGCTACCAGATCCTGTTTCTTTTTATCGACTTTGCCGATCATAAACATTCTGGAAGCATCGGCATAGTAGCCGTTATAAATAGTTGAAACATCGACATTAACGATATCGCCGCTTTTCAAAACGTCCTGTGCCGACGGTATTCCGTGGCAAACCTGATCGTTGATCGAGGTACAGACACTTTTAGGAAATCCGCAGAAATTGAGCGGTGCCGGGATCGCACCATGACTAACGGTATATTCGTGTACGATAGTATTGATCTCTTCCGTTGTCATGCCTGTTTTGATATTTTTTTCTACTTCGTCCAAAACTGCCGTATTGATCTTACAGGCCTCTCGAATACCTGCGATCTGTTCCGGCGTTTTGATCATCTCCCGGTCAGGCACTTCGTGACCGGCCTTGCGGTACAATTCGATTTTAGCGTCTATTTCGCTGTGACAGTCGGCATAAGCTTTGCCGCTGCCGCACCAGCATAAATCAGTTGTCATAACTTCACTCCTCTTCCATAAAGAACTATCACCATTATCACAGACGTGCCCCGCTTCCTGCCTGCTGTAAAATGTAAGAGCAGGCTGTTTGGACTGCAGGTCAGCATCAGGCGAGATCATTGCCGCACCTGCAGCTTAAATTCCCGTCGCTTTACGATATTGTCATTATACCATATCCATCTAATTTTCTCATATCAAATTCAGGTATTTTATGATAAAATAAACTTAGTTTTTTGCGAAAGGAAGTAACCTCTGACAATGGAAGCACTTTATTCTAATTTTTTCGATTACATCCTGCACTTTGACCGCTACCTGCCTCTTGTCATGGAGCAATACGGTCACTGGATCTACGCGATCCTCTTTACGATCGTTTTCTGCGAAACCGGACTTGTTGTGACTCCCTTTCTGCCCGGCGATTCACTGCTTTTTGCCTGCGGCGCCCTGGCAGCTACAGCAGGCGGCCTTGACCTGGCGACGCTCGTGATCATCTTTCTGGTTTCCGCAATTTTAGGTGACGCCTGCAATTACATGATCGGCGAAGAATTCGGGCACCGGATCCTGCGGAATTATCCGAAACTCATCAAACCACAGCATATCCAGAAGGCTGAAGCCTTTTATGCCAAACATGGCCATAAAGCGATCTTCCTGGCCCGCTTTGCCCCTATCGTCCGTACGCTGGCGCCTTTCGTAGCCGGCATCGGCAGTATGCATTACCGTACTTTTGCTATCTATAATGTGACCGGTGCTGTGACCTGGGTCTTTTTATTCGTCGGCGGCGGTTATCTGTTCGGCAATATGCCCTGGGTCAAAAACAATTTTTCCCATGTTACGCTGGGCATCATTATTTTCTCCCTGCTGCCGATTTTTTACGAAACACACCTTAAAGGCTGGCTGGCCAAACGGAAAAACAAGTAAAGGAAGTGGCGCGTTATGTATTATTTTACCAGCGACTACACAGAAGGCTGCACTCCTAAAATACTGGAAGCACTGGCAGCAACTAATTTTGAACAGACCGGCGGTTACGGGATCGACCCATACTGTGAAACAGCAGCCCTGCTGATCAAAAAAGAATGCGGCCGCAGCGATATCGACGTACATTTTATGACAGGCGGCACGCAAACCAACCTGACGATCATCTGCGCAGCACTGCGCCCCTTCCACGGCGTTTACGGTACTGTACAGAGCCATATCAACACGCACGAAGCCGGCGCGATCGAACGAACCGGCCATAAGGTAATCGACCTGCCGACATCTGACGGCAAAATCACAGCTGCCATGATCAGACAGCAGCACGAGCTGTATTTAGGCGACCCCAGCCGCGAACATCTGGTCCAGCCCAAAATGGTCTATATCTCACAGCCGACAGAGATCGGTTCCCTGTACCACAAAGAAGAGCTGGAAGCGCTGTATGCCGTCTGCCGGCATTACGGACTTTATCTTTTTATCGACGGAGCCCGTCTGGGCTACGGCCTGACAGCTCCTGACAATGACCTGACACTGGCGGATATCACAAACAACTGCGATGTCTTCTGCATCGGCGGCACCAAATGCGGCGCGCTTTTCGGCGAAGCGGCAGTTATCATCAATCCGGCTCTAAAAGACGATTTCCGCACGATCATGAAGCAGGGCGGCGCCGTACTGGCCAAAGGACGCCTGCTGGGCCTGCAATTTGAAACGCTTTTTACAGACGGACTTTATTATAAGATCTGCCGGCACGGCGTTGAACTGGCTCTGCAGATCAAAGCAGCTGTCCAGGAACGAGGCCTGGGCTTTGTGACCGATTCCACAACAAACCAGCAGTTCATCATTTTCCCGCAGGCAATGTACGACGAACTGAGTAAACAGTTTGCCCTTGCACCCTGGGAATACATGGACGACGGCAGGATCGCCGCCCGTATCTGCACCAGCTGGGCCACAGACCCAACTCAGGTCGACAGACTCTGCAACATGATCAAAGCACTTTAAGACAAGCTTATAAACAAAATGACCCGTACGGATTTTATCGTACGGGTCATTTTTTATTCGCTTTCCGCAGCGGTTATCTGCGACATGAACGGTTCATTTTCCAGCTCTTTACTGTAAATGACACAATTATTTTTGCCACGCTTTTTCGCCTCATACAAAGCCTTATCTGCTTTATATAAAAGCACTGCATCATCTGTACCATCTACGGGATAAAACGATACGCCTACGGATATCGACAGCGGCACCCGGACATCAGCTTCAAGTCCCAGTTTTTCGATGCCTGCTCTCAGCTCATCCGCTTTCATCAGCGGCAGACGGCTATCCTTAATGTTACGCATAATGATCAGAAACTCATCGCCGCCGATGCGGCAGACGATGTCGTCGATCCGGAACTGCTTGCTGATCTCATTGGCGATCCGGCAGAGAACCTCGTCACCGAACAAATGTCCATGCCTGTCGTTGACCATCTTAAAATTATCAACATCCAGGAACATGACCGCAGCCTTTTCCTTCTGCGGTTCGCAGAGCATCTGCTGCAGCAGGCGCTCGCCATAAGCCCTGTTGCCAAGCTTGGTCAAAGCATCACTCTCAACCTGCCTTTTCCAAAGTCCGATCTCACGTTTCATTTTATCGATACTGACCATCCTGCCCACGATACTGAGCATGACGCCATAATTTTCTTTATCCCAGATCGAATTTATATGGATCCTGTACCATTTTTCTTCGCCGAACTTATTGATCAGCCGGACATCTTTAACATAACCGCTGTTCTCTTCTGTCAATGCCTTGGTCAGCTCCGCCAGCTGCTGCAGATCCTCCTGTAAAATAGGCATACTGCTGTAAATGGCCTCTTTTGCGTTTGTAACAACACATTCACCGCCAAAAATATTTTTATATTCATCCGAGAAAATGATCAGGTCTTTTTCAAGATCATAGTCAAAAATTATATCGCCGCTCATGGCAAACAGCGCCTTCTGTTTTTCGCGTTCTATTTCCAGCAAACGCGCAACGCGGCTGTTTTTATCCATATCACAGCTATAGCATTTTTTACCGCTGAATTTCTCGGTATTGGGATGCTGATAGTGATACACTACCGCCGGCAGCCCGTCGTCTGACTGTAAAATTTCCGGCAGTCCCGGAGCGATTTTCAGAAAGCACTGCAGAAGATCGGGGCTGAATGCGCCGCATTCGCCTTTTTCAATCATTTGCACCGATTCTTCATGGGTAAAAGCACCTTTATAACAGCGGACACTGGTCAAAGCGTCATAACAGTCGGCCAGCGACACGATCTGCGCATAAATAGGTATCTCTTTGCCGATCAGTCCGTCAGGATAACCGCTGCCGTCCCATTTCTCATGGTGCCAGCGGCAAATATTGTAATGATAGCGGTACTGCTCTTTATTCTGCTTCAGACTGTCGATACTTTCCAGAATCTCACAGCCGTACAGCGTATGCTCCTTCATAATTGCAAATTCTTCTGCCGTCAGCCGACCGGGTTTATTCAGGATATAGTCCGGGATCGCGATCTTGCCTATGTCATGCAGTGCCGCCGCCATCGAAATATCCTCGATAGTCTTATCGCTCATTTTATATTCGGCATTCTGCCGTCCCAGCTCCTTCAGCATGATCTTTGTCAGCTGACGGATACGCTGGACATGCTGTCCTGATTCGCAGTCGCGGAATTCAACGATCGTACTCAGGGTATCGATCATAGCCACGTTGAAATTACGCAGCTGTTCATTCTGCTTTTCGATTTTCGTCATCTGTTCCTGGACCAGCTTTTCCAGTTTATAACGATAACGGTACAATTCGATGATATTATTAACGCGCTGGCAAATATTATCTGGGTTGAACGGTTTTAAAACGACATCAACCACACCCAGACGAAAGCCTTTGGAAATAGCATCGTTGGACGATTCGGCCGTGATCAGAAAAATAGGCGTTTTCTCAGTCAGGCCTTTGCCGTTCATAATTTCCAGAGCTTCCAACCCGTCCATGATCGGCATCACGATATCCATCAGCACGATCGCTATTTCCTCGTGATACTGCTCCATCAGATCTACAGCCGTTTTACCGTTATCTGCTTCCAGTATTTCATAGTCACCGGCAAAAAGCTCACACAGGATCGCCCGGTTAAGCTCAACGTCATCGACTATCAGGATTTTATCTTTCTGCCTCTCCAAGCCTGTCTGCCTCCTTTTGCGGTTACTTATATCACAGATTGCAAGCAACTGTAAAATTCATAATCATCACAATTCTATATGTTCTATTATATTATTTTTTTGTATTTTACACAATAAAAACTTCTTTTTATAAATAAAAGATCACTATTCCTTCAATAATTGCTGCAGCTGCAGTACCTTCTGCCGCCAGTCATCGCTGTACGCTCCGCCGCCCTGAGCAAAATGCTGCGACCCGCCGCCCCTGCCGCCAAACAGCTCGCCTGCCTTTCTGCAAAGACTGCGGCAATCAGCCTGCGTCTGTTCCCCGCTTCCCAAAACGAAATTGATCCGCTCCCCGGATCTGTACACGACCGCAGCTACAGTACGCCCGTCTGCCAGCAGTTTATTCAGCAGCAGTCTGGCATCGGGCGGCGCTGCAATCCTCCTGTGCCGCCGCGACATATTTAGTGCCGCCCTCATCAACAGCAGCCTGCGCTAAAAGCTGCGGCGCTAAAAATTCATATAATTTAGCGGTCTGTGCTTTTAACCGTTCATTCAGTTCCGTTACTTCTTCCTGCAGCTTCCTCAGTCCCTGCGGCACGCCCTCCGGCTTCATGGAAAGCAGGCGCCCGGCCTGCCAGACGTATTCATTTTTGCGGCGTGCGTCTTCCAGTGCCCAGCGCCCGCATAAAAACTCTACTCTGATCCCATCCTTATGTTTATCAAAACGATTGATCCGGATCAGACCGATCATACCTGTACGTAACGGATGCGTACCGCAGCAGGTACAAATATCCCCGTCTGCCACCGTCACGATCCTCAGCGTGCCTGTCAGCTTTTCATTTTTCTTACGCATCACTAGCGCTGACAGCTCCGTATGCGGCAAATAACTGACCGTGATCGGCTTATCCTCCCAGATCTGGCTGTTGGCATAATCCTCGGCCTGCTCCAGCTCAGCCGCTGTCAATTCTTTATCCAGGTCAATAGTCACCAAACGTTCGCCCATATGAAAACCAATATTATTAGCTCCGAACAGCTTCCAGACCGCATGCGAAAGAATATGCTCGCCGGCATGCTGCTGCATATGGTCCAGCCGGGCCTGCCAGTCCAGCACCGCTTCGACCTGCTCCCCAACCGGCAAAGGCCGCTCACAATAATGCACTACTTCGCTGCCGCGCTGCGCAGCATAAGTCATCTTCACGCCGCCCAGCGTTCCGCGGTCACTCAGCTGACCGCCGCCCTCCGGAAAAAATACCGTCCTGTCCAGAACCACGGCATACCCGCGTTTATCTTCTGCACAGCTCAGCACCGTTGCCAGGCAACTTTTCAGCATCGAATCCTGTTCATATAATTTTTCTGTCATCTTAAAAACCCCTCGTCAATAAAATTTATATTTTTATTATAACACTGCCGCCGGCAACGGTTAAGCAATATCAGCCGCAGTTTTCTTCAGCATTTAATTTATGTTATAATGTGAACAGTTAAGTGAGCACCGTTTAGTCACGAAGTGAATAAACGAAATTGCGAACTTAGCCAAAAGACGCGATTGTATAATGAGCGTCGTGGGTTTCCTTTTCCGACGAAGTCGGCAAATATATTTTCGAGCCTAGTGAGAACATATGCCCTTGCGGTATCGTTTGATTGCTTAATGAGGTTTTTTCGAATTTAGCAATCATACATGCCCTTGCGGTATAATGTGAACACAAAATCAAACTATCATAATACACTCAAAGGAGCAGGCAATGTATAAATATATCCTTTTCGACCTTGACGGCACCCTTACCGACTCGGCACCCGGCATCATCCGCTGCGTGCAGTATGCCCTGGAAAAATGCGGCAAAGGCACCTGCCCCGACCGCGAGCTGCTGCCATTTATCGGCCCGCCGCTGACAGAATCCTTCCAGAAAGTCTGCGGCATGACTGCCGCAGAAGCAAATACGGCCCTTGAATATTACCGCGAGCGCTTCGCACGCGTAGGTATGTACGAAAACTCCGTCTACGACGGTATTCCCGAATTACTGCAAAACCTGCGGCAGGCAGGCAAGACCCTTGCCGTAGCCACCAGCAAGCCGCAGCTTTACGCAGAAAAAATCCTGGAACACTTTGGCCTCGCCGCTCACTTCTCAACAATAGCAGGCCCCGGATTCAACGGCGAGCTGCCAACCAAAGCCGACGTGATCAGCGAAGTGCTGCAGCGGCTGCACCTTACCGCTGCTGATAAGAACGCCGCCGTTATGCTGGGCGACCGCGAGCACGACGCTATCGGCGCACAGCAAAATAAAATCGCCATCATCGGCGCAGGCTACGGCTACAGCTCCCCGGGCGAACTGAGTGCCGCCGGTGTCAGACAAATCGTTTCTGCTCCGCAGGATTTTGCAGAATTTTTATTATGATTTATTTTTAAAGCAGTTACATCGATCATGATGTGGCTGTTTTTTTATTTTCCTCTGCGCCTTGAACTTTTCGCAGAACCATTGACGTATAACGCTTCACACTGCATAGATAAAATTGATTTTTCAGACTATTATATATCATCAACTTATTGAGAACAGCTATGTTTTTTAATAAATTAATTTTAGCATAAATTATTACTTGTAATATAAAAAGTTAAATGTTATAATTCTATCTGATTTCAAAATTGAATACTTTATGATAATCAGGTGCATTATTGCCTAACAGAGAAATCGGTGCAATGCCGATGCGGTCCCGCCGCTGTAAAGATGAGCCTGCTGCAAATGCCACTGAGATTGATCTTGG
>OGGS01002316.1_pt1 | contig 10752 bp, 8 predicted proteins | sample 1571281 | NCBI WGS metagenome assembly OGGS01 (sample SAMEA2582042, study PRJEB24529) | metagenome | biome: Human gut stool | place: China | collected 2011 | reverse complement strand
TTCATCCTATAGTTTGGCTTATTTGCGGGAGTTGGCTCAGACTTCTCGTGAAGGAACTTCTGCGCTTGGTTTAGTTGAAGCGGGCAAGCAGTTGGGTCTTGAAACTCAGGCCATTCGTGCGGATTTAGACTTGTTTAAACAAGAAAGCCTATCTTATCCTTTTATTGCACATGTGGTTAAAGAAGGTGGACTGCAACATTATTATACGGTGTTTGGTCAAATCAAAGGGAAGCTTGTTATTGGTGATCCAGATCCTAGCAAGAAGGTCATTAAAATGCCCTTAGAGGAATTTTCCAAAGAGTGGACGGGAGTTGCTCTCTTTTTTGTTCCAGGAGAAGCCTATACTAAATACAAAGAAGATGTACCTGGACTTCTTTCATTTTTACCAATTTTGTTTCGTCGTAAGGGATTGATTGCAGTCATTGTCTTACTGAGTTTTCTAGTGACCCTTGTTAATATTATTGGTTCTTATTATTTGCAAGCTATTATCGACCGCTTGATTCCTCAGGGGGCCTATAATCTTCTGACCATGATTTCGCTAGGCTTATGTATCTCTTATCTTGCTCAACAAGTTTTTACTTTTTTCAAAGATTATCTTCTACATCGATTGGGTAATTACCTGTCCATTGCTGTCATTCTTCCTTATATCAAGCATGTCCTTTTCTTGCCTATTAGTTTCTTTAGTTCACGTCGTACTGGTGAAATCACATCACGTTTTGGAGATGCCAACACTATTATCGATGCTCTAGCTTCAACGATTTTATCGATTTTCCTAGATGTGACCATTGTGATGACTCTAGCTGTGGCTCTTATTGTACAAAATCAGTCACTTTTTTTGATGACTCTCACGGTAGTTCCTATTTATGTTTTAATCATTGTGGCATTCTATAAGCTTTTTGAAAAGGAAAATTATCAATTGATGGAGGCAAATAGTCAGGTTAATACCGCTGTTATTGATGATTTGCGAGGTATTGAAACCTTAAAATCCTTGAGGGTTGAGGAAAGACGCTATCGGGAAATTGAGGTGAAATTCCATGACTATTTGAAGAAGTCTTTGTCTAAGGCCAAGTGGCAATTAACGCAGGATGGGTTAAAGACAGGGGTTCAGTTAGTTTCTAATGTCTTTATCCTCTGGTATGGGGCACAATTGGTCATGGAAGGGCAACTATCTGCAGGTCAGTTGATTACCTATAATATGTTGTTGAATTATTTTACAACTCCTTTAATTAATATCATCAATCTCCAATCTAAAATTCAGCAAGCCAAAGTCGCCAATAATCGTCTTCAAGAAGTTTATGTTGTGGACAAGGAAGAAAAAGGAAAACTTAAAGAGTTATCTTTTAAACAACTTGCTTTTAAAGGAGTCAGTCACCGTTTTAGTTATCAGCAAGAGACTCTTAGTAAGATTGATTTAACGATTCATAAGGGTGAGAAAATCGCCCTCATGGGTAAAAGTGGATCTGGAAAAACGACCTTAGCTAAAATGTTGTCAGGTTATTATACGAAATCTAGTGGTCATGTAATCCTAGATAAAGATGCTATTAGCCATGCGGAGTTGCGTCAAATGGTGACTTACGTTCCCCAGCAGACCTATGTGTTTACGGGAACCATTTTAGAAAATCTGCTATTAGGATTTGAAGGAGAAGTTGACGAGAAAAAACTTCTTAAAGTTTGCCAACAAGCTGATATCTTAGAGGATATTCAAAAAATGCCACTAGGCTTTCAGACCCAAGTATCTGAAGATGGAGGTCTGTCTGGCGGTCAAAAACAAAGATTAGCTATAGCAAGGGCTCTATTGTCCAAACAACCAATCTTGATTTTTGATGAATCTACAAGTGGTCTCGATAGTGATACTGAAAGCAGGGTCATGGCTAACCTTGCTAAGATTAAACGAACAATGATTTTTATTGCTCACCGCAATAGTGTACGTCAACATGTCAGTCGTGTAGTGACCATGGTGAGTGGCCAGATTGAGTCAGACAGTCCTAATTTCAATCCATTCCAGTTTATTTAAAATAATCTTCCTATTATATATGTAGAAAACTTAAGAAGTCTAAATTTTCACATCTTGCACCTATCTTATTAATATAGTATACTGGTAGCAGACTATTAAGAGGTGTAAACATGTTAGAGGCATATAAAAATTTTTGGTTAGGCTATATTGATTTTTATGGTCGTACAAAACGATCAGACTATTGGTGGGTTGTCTTGATTAATGGAATTATCGGTAGTTTGATTTTCCTACTGATGGACTTACTTGGGGAAACAAGAGCTGCTGGCTTTACATTGACAGCTTTCATTCTATTTATAGCAGCAACGGCGCTTCCTACAATTTCTATTCAGATTCGTCGTCTGCGTGATGCCAATTTCAATGTTGCTTGGATTGTATTAAAAGCAACTCCATTAACAGTAGCTCTTTGGGTGATGTATGCCTTTCCCACAAGAGATTCAAAATAACTCCAATATAAAAAGGGTGAAACTAGTTAATCTAGTTCCACTCTTTTTTCTTATAAAATAAAGCTACCTAAGAGGCTAACCAAGGTGAAGCTGATAGTTGCATAAAATACAGCGAGACGGGTTGCCTGGATAGGCTTATAAAGTCTAATAAGTGTTAGGACACACCAAATAAAGAGTACTGTGACAAACCAACCTGATAGTAAGCGACGTGGCGTTACACCATAGAGTGCTATATAAACGCCAAAGAGTTTCCAGCCGGCGATAAGGGCAAAGAGGCTAGCAAAAGTAAAGAGTAGGGTACTCAACAAACGAAGCCCCTTGTGGGTGAAGAAGTTTTCTTTAGAAAAAATATAAAGTCCAGCTAGGATTCCCAAGTTAAGGGTAGAGACTCGAACTAATTGCCAGAAGCCCTGAACAGCAATATGTGAGGCTTGATGGGCTGGAATGTTGACTTGGTTGAGAGAAAGGAGTTCTCCCATTTGACTAGTGGCAGTTAATATGAATAGGGCATAAGTAAGGCAGAGGCTTCCGAGTACGATATAAGCTGCTACTTTTGGGAACTGACGGGTCGCTTTAAGATGGCCTTCAAATCGTTTTTGACTGAGTGGCTTTTCTTTTGCCAAATAGGTTGCAGCGAGTTGAGCAAAAAGTCCTAGAGCCAGAGGGATACTGGTTATTAAACGAGAGAACAATAATCCGTTATCCTTGAAGGTGATAGTGAAATCAAGTAGAGTAGCAAGTGTCTGGAAGAACTGTTGCCAAAGTTGTCCGAAAGCAGGCAAGACCTGACTAAGCTGACTAGCAGCGAATACAGTCAGTACCAAGGCAATCATGATACTAATGAGAATCATCCATTTGTGGTTCTGAACTGCGTGTTTTTCTTCTTCAGAGAGCTCTTGTTTAGGTGCTGTTTTATAGAGTAGTGTCCAGGCTCCGATAAAGAAATATTTCAGTGGGAAGATGCAGCTAGTGTATATGAGGTCTAGCCAAACCATAATTCCCAAACGGTCTTGATTACTTTGTCCAGTACGTGCCATTAAGTAAAGGAGGATACTCGCATGAAGGCAAAGAATCTGAGCGCTGCCCCAGTTGTCGTGCAGACCCCAAAGACTAATTTGTAAACCTTGTAGTAGGCTAGTGCCCATAAATATTGCCGATTCAAGTCGCATTCCCTTTGCTTTTCCATCTAATAGACGACAGCCTAGCTCAATCGTACTGATCAAGACAAGGGTTGCTGGAAAGGCAAAGGAAAAATGGGTCAAGTAAGTGACATACAGGAAGCAGGACACAAGACAGGCGACAATCAGTCCCTTAATTTTCCAAATGTCTTTTGGTGAAAAATATTCCAAGAGTTTCTTGGTTTTGGTTTGAAGACTAGTCTTTTCGTCGGAATATTCCTGGGAGACTAGCTGTAAATTAGTAGTATAGTTATTTGTTTCCATCATAATTCTCCTTTTGGATTTTTGTCCAAAAAAGACTTTATCATAAAAAACGAAGATGATTGTTACGTAACTGTAAAATTACTAAAAATAGGTCTATGGGCTTAGGTCTGGAGAATGAGTTGGAAAAATAGGTGAGTAAAAAATATTATGCTCACATTGAATGATAGATTGTACGGGCTATATTGTCAGAAACTGTCAAATGCTAAAGATAGTTTTTTAGAGATTAACTGTTTGTATCCATTATTAGATATTGGAAAAGACTTTTTCTTTGTCAAACAATTGAAATTTTGAGGTGATAGTATTTTCTTATCACCTTGATTATGTTTAAGTATTAGTTAAGGCTAGTCAATTTTGTTACAATAATAACAATCAATCTCAAAGGAGACAATTATGAAACTTAAAAAAATTCTTGGAATTACGGGTGTAGCTATTGCTTCAGTAGCATTGCTCGCTGCATGTTCTTCAAAATCAAAAGATACATCTTCGTCAAAATCAGCTGCTGCTAAAGAAACTGTTAATTTTGCTACTGTTGGGACAACAGCACCATTCTCATATGAAGAAAACGGTGAATTGACTGGTTACGATGTGGAAGTAGCTAAAGCAGTCTTCAAAGACTCTGACAAATATGAAGTGAAATTCCAAAAAACAGAATGGACTTCAGTCTTCACAGGTCTTGATGCAGCTAAATACCAAATGGCTGGGAACAATTTCTCTTATTCAGAAGAACGTGAGCAAAAATACCTCTTTTCATACCCAATTGGTACCACACCAGCTGTTTTGACTGTTCCTAAAAATAGTGATATCAAGAAATACGATGACATTGCTGGACACTCAACACAGGTTGTTCAAGGAACATCAACACTTACACAATTGAATGAATTTAATGAGAAACACTCAGACAAACCAGTTGAACTTAACTACACTAAAGAAGACATTACACAAATTTTGACAAGTTTGAATGAAGGCAAGTATGACTTCAAGATTTTTGATGCACCAACTGTTAATGCAATCATCAAAAATAATAAGTTGAACAACTTGAAGACCATTAAACTTAAGTCTGATGAACAACCATACATTTACTTCTTGTTCGCAGATAACCAAAAAGACCTTCAAAAATTTGTAAACAAACGTTTGGAAGAACTCCAAAAAGACGGTACTTTGGCTAAGTTGGCTGAAAAATTCCTTGGAAATAAAGATTATATTCCAACTAAAGACGCTTTGAAAGTTCCAAGCAAAAAATAAGAAAGGAGCTGGGAATGATTTTCTCAGCTTTTTCATATAATTAAAATCTAGGACACGTTATAGTTAAAAACTATAGAGATATACAATTATAAACAATTTGCTACAATTCTTATCCTATGGGATAATAATTTTACACTTAAAACAATTAAAGGGAGTTCATTATGAAACTTAAAAAAATTCTTGGAATTACAGGATTGGCAGTCGCTTCAACAGTAGCTTTGGCTGCTTGTGGTGCTGGCGGTAACAAATCAGCTAAGGATGATAAAACTTTGACAGTTGGTGTCATGACTTTGGATGACACTACTGAGCCATTGTGGGATAAAGTCAAAGAATTGGCTAAAGACAAGGGTGTTACTATCGAGTTGAAAGAGTTCACAGACTACAACCAACCAAATGAAGCCCTTAAAAACGGCGAAATCGATGTTAATGCTTTTCAACACATTTATTTCTTGAACAACTGGAACAAAGAAAATAAGGGTGATGTTGTTGCGGCAGCTGACACACTTCTTAGTCCAATCCACCTTTTCTCTGGTACTGAAAACGGAAAAGCTAAGTATAAAGATGTTAAAGATCTTCCAGAAGGAGCTACAATCTCAGTACCTAACGATGGTACAAACGAAAGCCGTGCTTTGACTCTCCTTCAAACAGCTGGTTTGATTAAGTTGGATGTTAAAGATGGTGAATTGGCAACTATCAAGAACATTTCTGAAAATCCAAAGAAATTGGATATCAAAGAAATCGCAGCTGAACAAGCTGCCCAAACTCTTTCATCTGTAGATGCAGCAGTTGTTAACAACTCATACGCACAACAACAAAACGTTGACTATGATACAACTCTCTTCCAAGAAGATCCAAGCCAAGATTTGAAAGATTGGGTTAACATCATTGCAGCTAATAAGGATTGGGAAAAATCAAATAAAGCTGATGCTATCAAGACTTTGATTAAAGCCTACCAAAATGATGAAGTAGCGCAAATCATCTATGATGCATCTAACAAGGTTGACCTTCCAGCATGGAAAGGTGCCCCAACCCAAGATCAATTGAAAGCTAATTCAAAGAAATAAGCTAAGGACAGAGGGCGTGTGAGAGCACGCCATTTTGTCGTGTATGAAGGAGACGATTTGATGGCATTTTCAAGTGAAGAAGAGCAGTTACGAAAATTTCGTAACGATGAAATTGCTCAGCACTATTTTGAAGTTTTGCGGACTTTGATTTCTAAAAAATCTATTTTTGCTCAAAATATTGGTCTCTATGATGTGGCTGCTTACCTTGGTGAGATTTTCTCTGGTGTTGGCGCAGAGGTGACAATTGACGAGACCCATACGGCACCTTTTGTCTTGGCGAAATTCAAGAGTCCAAATCCAGATGCGAAAACAATTATTTTCTATCAACACTATGATACGGTTCCTGCGGATAATGATCAGCCATGGACAGATGAACCTTTCCGTCTGACTGTTCGTAAGGGCTACATGTATGGTCGTGGTGTTGATGATGATAAGGGGCATATTACAGCTCGTCTGACAGCCCTTCGGAAATATATTCGAGAAGTTGGTGATCTTCCTGTAAATATTACATTTATGATGGAAGGTGCTGAAGAATCTGCATCAACAGACCTTGAAAAATATTTAGAAAAATACCGAGATGATCTTCTTCCAGCAGACCTATTGGTTTGGGAACAAGGAAACCGAAATAGTAAAGGTCAATTGGAAATCACAGGTGGCAACAAGGGGATTATTACCTTTGACTTGTCTGTCGAGAGTGCTGATGTTGATATCCACTCTAAATTTGGTGCAGTGATTGAATCGGCGTCATGGTACTTGCTCAATGCTATCTCAAGCATGAGAGATGATCAGGGACGTATCCTTATCGACGGCATTTATGAAAAGATTGTCCAACCAAACGAACGAGAGATGGATCTTGTCGAAACCTATGCCATTGAAAATGCAGACAGTCTTCGTAAGATTTATGGCTTAAAACTACCCATTTTAGAAAGTGACCGCCGAGCGTTCTTAAAAACTTACTATTTTGAGCCTGCTCTTTCTATTGAGGGAATTTCAACAGGTTATCAGGGGCAAGGGGTTAAGCCCATCTTACCAGCTCAAGCCAGAGCTAAGATGGAGATGCGTTTGGTCCCTGGTTTGACGCCTGAGTACGTTTTGGAGTGTATCAAGGCTCACCTCAAAAAAGAAGGATTTGACCGTATCAAGGTAACCTTCACTCTTGGTGAAGAAAGTTATCGAAGTGATATGTCTGATCCAGCTATTGTCAATGTTATTGAGTTAGCAAAAGGCTTTTATGAAGAAGGTGTTGCTGTGCTTCCAACGGCAGCAGGTACAGGGCCTATGCATATGATTCATCAGGCTTTGGGTGTTCCTATGGCAGCCTTTGGTATAGGGAATGCTAACAGTCGTGACCATGGTGGGGATGAAAATGTTAGTCTAGCAGATTACTACACCCACATTGAACTAATTAAGGAGTTAATTGCAAGTTATGAGTAATGTCATTATTGATTTGAAAAATATTGATATCACCTTTACGCAGAAACGCCGCACTATTCAAGCGGTTAAGGATGTGTCTATCCAGATTGAGAAAGGTGATATTTACGGAATTGTTGGTTATTCAGGGGCTGGTAAATCTACCCTTGTGCGTGCGATCAATCTTTTGCAAGTGCCTACAGCTGGTAAAATCACTATCGGTAAAGATGTGACTTTTGCAGATGGTAAGGTCCAATTGTCGACAAAAGAATTGCGCCAGAAACGTCAAACGATTGGGATGATTTTCCAACACTTTAACCTTATGGCTCAAAAGACGGCTTATGAAAATGTAGCTTTTGCTCTTCGTCATTCTAAACTAAGCAATGAAGAGAAAGACAAAAAAATTCGTGGTCTTTTGGAATTGGTTGATTTGGCTGATCGTGCCGAAAACTATCCTGCACAGTTGTCAGGTGGTCAAAAACAACGTGTAGCGATTGCTCGTGCCTTGGCTAATGATCCTGAAATCTTGATTTCAGATGAGTCTACCTCAGCTCTAGACCCTAAGACAACTAAACAAATCCTTTCACTTTTGCAAGATTTGAATAAAAAACTTGGTTTGACAGTGGTTATGATCACCCACGAAATGCAAATTGTCAAAGATATTTGTAACCGTGTGGCTGTTATGCAAAATGGTCAACTTTTGGAAGAGGGCAGTGTTCTTGATATCTTCTCAAATCCACAAGAAGATTTGACACAAGAATTTATTGAAACTGCAGCAGGGATTGAAGATGCTTTGACTAAGATTAATGCACAACCCTTAGTGAAAAACTTACCAAGCTCAGCCCTTCTCGTTCAACTTAAATATGCTGGTTCTTCAACAGATGAGCCACTCTTGACTGAAATTTTCAAAGATTACGGAGTTTCTAGTAACATCCTTTACGGTAACGTTGAGATTCTAGGTGATACACCTGTTGGTGAATTGGTCGTTGTATTGGATGGTGAGGCAGATAAGGTTCTTGCTGCCCAAAAAGCGATTGAAAATGCAGGTGTCAGCTTGCAAGTACTTAAGAAAGGAGCCCAATAATGGCAGATTGGATTCAACAAAACTTTCCAGATATTTATCGTATTGGTATGCAGGGGGTTAACTCTTGGCCAGACGCCATCTATGCGACTCTCTATATGACGGTTATTTCCTTCATCATTGGAGGGCTTCTTGGTCTTGTTATGGGGCTCTTCTTGGTATTGACAGGTCCTCGTGGAGTCATTGAAAATAAATTTGTTTTCCAAATCTTGGATAAAATCACTTCAATCTTCCGTGCCATTCCTTTCATCATCCTCTTGGCAATTTTGAAAGGCTTCACTTACTTTATCGTGGGGACTAACCTCGGTATGACAGCGGCCTTGGTTCCATTGTCAGCTGCAACCTTCCCATTCTTTGCACGTCAAGTACAGGTGGTACTTGCAGATCTTGACCGTGGCGTTATTGAAGCAGCACAAGCTAGTGGGGCAACACTTTGGGATACGATTAAAGTTTACCTTGGTGAAGGTCTACCTGAGTTGGTTCGTGTATCAACCGTAACTCTGATTTCCCTTGTGGGTGAAACTGCCATGGCCGGTGCTATCGGTGCCGGTGGTCTTGGTTACATCGCTATCTACTATGGATATAACCGTTCTAGTACCTCAGTTACCATTTTGGCAACTTTCTTGATTTTGATTTTGATTTTCCTTATCCAATTCTTGGGTGATTTCTTGACCCGTAAATTGAGTCATAAATAGGATTTGAGAGCCTGTTTGCCACAGGCTTTTCTCATGTCTTGACGATTTCAGATATTTATCATAGTATGGAAGCTATCGAATACTTTATGGTTGAGCTAACCATAAAAAGGAGTTAATGGGTTATGAAACGATTTATTTCAACTTGGAATAGGACCAGTCTGATTAAGCGTATTGCCATTGGTGTGGTAATTGGTGCTGTACTTGGTTTGCTTGTTCCTAAGTTTACGGTTATTGGTCTCTTAGGGGATATGTTTGTTGGTGGCTTGAAGGCAATTGCCCCACTTTTGGTCTTTGCCTTGGTTGCCAATGCCCTTTCCCAAACGCGAGAAGGTCAACAAAGCAACATGAAGACAGTTATTGTTCTTTATCTCTTTGGGACCTTTGCGGCAGCATTGACGGCTGTTATTTCTCACTATATTTTTCCAATTTCTCTGAAGTTGGGAGCAGCGGCAGCGACTAAAGCGACGGCACCTCAAGGTGTGGGAGAAGTCTTTAAAGATTTGTTGCTTAAAATGGTGGATAACCCTGTCAATGCCTTGGCTCAAGCCAACTACATTGGTGTTTTAGTATGGGCGGTTGTCTTTGGTTTCGCCATGCGAACAGCTAGCAATCACACGAAGGATTTGCTTAATACCTTGGCAGAAGTGACTTCGCAAATCGTTCGTTGGATTATTAACTTGGCGCCATTTGGTATCCTTGGTCTTGTCTTTAATACTATTTCTGAGAATGGTGTTGGTGTTTTGGCAGATTATGGTGTCCTAATCCTAGTTTTAGTGGGAACAATGGCCTTTGTTGCCTTGGTTGTTAATCCAATCATTGCTTTTGTGATGATGGGCAAAAATCCGTTTCCACTGGTTTTCCGTTGTTTGAAAGACTCTGGGATTACAGCCTTCTTTACTCGCTCGTCAGCAGCTAATATTCCTGTTAACCTTCAGCTTTGTAAAGATCTTGGTTTAAATCCTGATACCTATTCGGTTTCTATCCCTTTGGGGTCAACTATTAATATGGCTGGAGCAGCCGTGACAATCAATGTCCTAACGCTTGCTGCAGTAACGACTTTGGGAATTCAGGTCGACTTTGCGACAGCACTCATTCTTAGTGTGGTTTCAGCTATTTCTGCTTGTGGTGCCTCAGGTATTGCTGGAGGATCCCTTCTATTAGTGCCAGTAGCATGTAGCCTCTTTGGTATCTCAAATGATTTGGCCATGCAAGTTGTTGGTGTTGGCTTTATCGTAGGTGTCATCCAAGACTCTTGTGAAACAGCCCTTAACTCTTCAACAGACGTGCTTTTTACAGCAGTAGCAGAAAAGAGTCGTTGGAAGAAAGCTTAGGTAGGTAATACATGGTCAGCCTGTTGGGCC
>OGGS01002309.1_pt1 | contig 10778 bp, 11 predicted proteins | sample 1571281 | NCBI WGS metagenome assembly OGGS01 (sample SAMEA2582042, study PRJEB24529) | metagenome | biome: Human gut stool | place: China | collected 2011 | reverse complement strand
GTAGAGGTACAAGGCACCAACCAGAAGGAAAATCAGTGCATAGTGATTCTCTCCACGATAGAAAAATAGTAATGCTCCTATTAAGAAACAGACACCTAGTATTACCCTCAATGATACTTTCATTTGTCTACCTTCTTTCTATAAGTGAGATGAAAATAAAAACCAGAGATAAATTTAATTCGCCACTATTCACCCATAGTATAATACTGGAAAATAAGAAAATCAAAATATCCCCAAGAATGATTTTGATAAAAACACTCCCCATTTCTGGAGAGTATCATCTTTTATTTTTCAAAATGTGAACCGAATGTAACAAATTCAGCTACTTCTTCGTCCTTCCCGTCGTGAAGGTCACGGACAATTTTTGATCCCACGATAACACCATCTGACACAGCATTAAAGCGTTTAATGTCGTCCTCTGTTGACACACCGAAACCTGTGAGGACTGGAATGTCTGCATGAGCAGTCAAGTTAGCCAAGTGTTTATCAAGGTCATCACGGTAATTACCAGTCTTACCAGTAACACCATTGATGGCAACTGCGTAGATAAAACCTTCTGCACCATCAATCAACTGTTTCTGACGGTCAAGTCCTGTAGTCAAGCTCACCAGAGGCACGAGAGCAATATCACTGTCTTTCAAATAAGGGGTGATAAAGTCCGCGTGTTCATCTGGCAAATCAGGAATAATGAGCCCCTTGACAGATGTATCTGCCAGGTCCTTAACAAAGGCTTCAATACCATATTGATAAACTGGGTTGATGTAGGTCATGATAACCAAAGGTACCTGTGTTTTTTGTTCCTGAAGCTTCTTGATAATAGCTGTCAAAGTCACATCTTTAGCCAAACTACGTTGTCCTGCAAGTTCAATAACGGGACCGTCAGCCACTGGGTCTGACCATGGAATACCCACCTCAATAGCTGAAACACCACTATTTTCCAAGAGAGCAATAGTCTCAAAGAGTCCGTCTAGGCCTTTAGCGTGGTCACCAGCCATGATATAGGGTACGAAAATACCACGTTTACTGTCTTTGATAGCTTGTAGGTGTTTTGTTAGTGTTTTTGTCATGGTTTATTTCCCTTCTGCTTCAGCTTCAAAACGTTCTTTAACTTGCATCACGTCCTTGTCCCCACGACCTGAGAGGCAGACAATAATGCTTTGGTCTGGCGACATCTTAGCTGCCACTTTTTGTGCAAGGGCAATAGCATGGCTAGACTCAAGGGCAGGGATAATTCCTTCCAAACGTGACAGAAGTTTGAAACCTTCGAGAGCTTCTTCATCTGTAATAGAGTCGTAAGTCGCACGGCCAATTTCGTTGAAATAACAGTGCTCAGGACCAACCCCTGGATAGTCCAGACCAGCTGAGATAGAGAAGGCTTCCATGATTTGACCATGAGCATCTTGAAGGACATCCATAAGCGCTCCATGAAGAATACCTGGACGACCTTTGGCAAAGGTTGCGGCATGTTTTTCAGTATCAAGCCCCAAACCAGAAGCCTCAGCACCATACATAGCTACTGATTTATCATTGACAAATGGGTAGAACATACCGATAGCATTTGAACCACCACCGATACAAGCCATGACGGCATCAGGTAATTTACCACCAGAAATCTCTGCGTATTGACGTTTGGCTTCACGACCGATAACAGATTGGAAGTCACGAACAATTTCTGGGAATGGTGCCGGACCAAGGGCAGATCCCATGATGTAGTGAGTATCCTCGATACCTGCAACCCAAGCGCGAAGAGCAGCATTTACAGCATCCTTAAGCACGCGCGAGCCGTCTGTAACACTGAAAACCTTGGCACCAAGTAATTCCATACGGAAAACGTTAAGCGCCTGACGTTTAACATCTTCCTCACCCATATAGATAGTACAGTCCATATCGAAAAGAGCAGCGGCTGTCGCTGTCGCAACACCGTGTTGACCCGCACCTGTCTCGGCGATGATTTTCTTCTTACCCATACGTTTGGCAAGCAAGACTTGACCAAGGGCATTGTTAATCTTGTGGGCCCCTGTGTGGTTAAGGTCTTCACGTTTAAGGTAAATTTGCGCTCCACCGATATGATCAGTCAAACGTTTGGCGTGGTAAAGAGGTGTTTCACGGCCCACATAGTTTTTAAGGAGCTCATCCAATTCCGCTTGGAAACTTGGATCTTCTTTGGCTTCACGATAGGCCTTATCCAATTCAATAACGGCTGTCATCAGCGTTTCGGGAACGAACTGACCACCGAATTTTCCGAAAAATCCTTTTGTATCAGGTTGTTGATATGTCATGCTTTCACTCTTTCTATAAATGCTTTAATCTTGTCTAAATCTTTGTGACCATCTGTCTCTACACCTGAGGACACATCCAAGGCATAGGGATGGAAGGTTTCCTTGGCCTCTGCCACATTGTCCACAGTCAAGCCACCAGCGATAAAGTAGTCCTGCTCAATCTGCTTATCAGCCAAGAGTTGCCAGTCAAAGGTCTGACCACTGCCGGCAATAGGGGCATCAAAAAGAAGATAATCCGCCTGGCTCTTGACTTGAGAATCGCTATCTGCAATCTGAATAGCTCGAATAACTGGTACTGATATCTTTGGAATCAGAGCTTCATCAAAAGTTCCATGAATCTGAACGATATCTAAGGGAACCTGGTTAATCGCTTCTTCCAGCTCCTCAAGACTTGGTGAAACAAAGACACCGACGATTTTTGTCTGTCGTGAGCTTGTTCAAGACTCACTTGACGCTTGCTCTTGGCGAACACAAAGCCAATGTAGTCAGCACCTGCTTCAACTGCAGTTGCTACTGCTTCTGGTGTCGACAGTCCACAAATTTTAACCTTTGTCAATTTGCAACTCCTTGACCTTCTCAGCCACATTGTCAGCTGTCATAAGGGCAGTTCCTACCAAAATCCCATTAAAATATGGGGCAACTAAGGCAGCATCCTGACCTGTAAAAATAGCCGACTCAGAAATATAAACAGGCTTGTCCTTGAAATGCGTTGATAACTCAAGACTGGTATTGATATCTGTCTCAAAAGTGACCAAATTACGGTTGTTAACACCAATGATTTCAGCACCAATACGATGAGCCACTTCCAATTCTGGTAGATTATGCGTTTCAACCAAGACTTCCAAGCCAAGGCTAGTCGCAAAATCATAGAGCTCCTTGAGCCGAGCTTCTGGCAAGGCCGCTACAATCAAGAGAATGACTGTCGCTCCCGCATTACGGCTACGCACAATCTGTTTCTCATCAATAATGAAGTCCTTAGCCAAGGTTGGAATAGCCACCTCTGACGAAATTTCTTTCAAATAGGAAATATCACCCTTGAAGAAAACCTCGTCCGTCAACACAGAAATCATGGCTGCCCCATTTTCCTCATAGGTCTTGGCCTGAGCCACAATATCCACATCTAGGTTAATATCACCCATACTTGGACTAGCTTTTTTCACTTCAGAAATAATTTGCAGCTTGTTTTGATTCGACTTGAGAAACTCATAAAGACGATAGGTCTGACGCAAGGGCTGCAAGTCTTCCATGACCAACTGGGCCACTTCTTTTTCTTTTTGTTCTAAGATTGTTGGGAGAAAGGCTTTACTCATACTTGTACCTCTTGGAGTTGGTGAAGTTTCTCTAGGGCTGATCCGTCCGCAATCAATTGGCTAGCAAGCTCAACACCTTCTTTAATGGTCGCAACCTTACCATTGGCAAAGAAGCCAAGACCTGCATTAAGCACTGTTGTTTCAAGATAAGGACTAGCTTCATTTTTCAAGACACTAAGGAGAATCTCTGCATTTTCCTTGGCATCGCCACCTGTGATATCAGACAACTCAACCTTTTCCATACCCAAATCTTCATAAGTGAAGGTGTGCTGGCTGATGTGACCATCTTCCAAAAGGGTGTAGGTGTTAGTGCCATAGAGCGCAGCTTCGTCCATATTGTCAGGACCTGTGATAACAACCGCACGTTTACGTCCCAACTGTTGGATTGCATTAGCAACAATCTTCTGCAGTTCCACACGATAGAGCCCCATGAGTTGCGTCTCAAGGTCAAGCGGATTAGCCAGTGGCCCAACCAAGTTCATGATAGTTGGAATCCCAAGGGCTTGGCGAGCTGGACCGATAAAACGCATAGCTGGGTGCATGGTTTGAGCAAAGATAAAGGCCAAACCAACCTCGTCAAGTGCTTTAGATAGGGTTTCTGGTGATGCTGCAACGTTAATTCCAAGGGCTTCAAGCACGTCAGCTGAACCAGATTTAGAGGAAATCGAACGGTTACCAGCCTTGGCCATACGAATACCACCTGCTGCTAAGACAAAGCAAACCGTTGTTGAAATGTTGAAGCTATAAGACTGGTCCCCACCAGTTCCACAGTTACACATAGCATCTGTGAAGGTCTCAGGCAAGACAGTCGCATGTGATTTAAGGGCACGCACGATACCTGTGATTTCATCTGCTGTTTCTCCCTTAGTTTTAAGCCCCATAAGGAAGGCAGCGATTTGGCTTTCTGAGACTTCATTTTTGAGAATGCGGTCAAAGACTGCTTGGACTTGGTCTTGAGACAAGTCTTGTCGGTTTGAGATTTGTAGGAATATTTCTTTCATATCTGTTTTCCTTTAAAAAACTGTTCAATGTTATCTGATGCACGCGAGAGGTTTTGAGCGTAGACAAATCTAGTCCAAAGACTATCCAACTAGCCTGCAACGATTTTTACGAAATTTTCAACCATCTTAAGCCCATCTGGACTTCCGATACTTTCTGGGTGATATTGCAAACCGTAAATCGGTAGCTCCTTATGTTGAATGGCCATGATTTCTTTATCATCAGTTGTAATAGCTGTCACATCAAAGCCCTCTGGCATTTGGTCAACAACGATGGAATGATAACGCATGATTGGGACATCATTGTCAATATCCCTGAAAATTGGCGATGGCGTTTCAAAAGTAATATTACTTTGCTTTCCATGCATGACATTCTTAGCCAAGCCAAGTTTACCGCCAAAAGTTTCCGCAATAGCCTGGTGCCCCAAGCAAATTCCCATCATCGGTTTTTTACCAGCGAAATCCTTAATCAAGGCTTCCATTTTACCCGCATCAGCTGGCCAACCTGGACCCGGTGAAAAGACTAACCCGTCAGCTTTTTCTGCTTCTTCATAGAGGTTCTCATCATCGTTACGCAAGACCTTTACCTCTGTAAATGTCCCTAGGTATTGTGCCAAATTATAGGTAAAAGAGTCATAGTTATCAACTAATAAAATCATTGGGCATCTCCTATTCTTGTCATAGCTTTCGCCTTGTTAATCGTTTCGTAAAATTCATTTTCAGGAACACTATCGTAAACAACACCTGCACCTGCTTGAACATAGGCTTTTTGATTTTTGAGAATCATAGTACGGATGGCAATGGCAAAGTCCATATCTCCTGTCGCAGACAGATAACCAATAGCTCCCGCATAAATACCACGTTTTTCCTGCTCAAGCTCATAGATACGACGCATGGCACGAATCTTAGGTGCTCCTGACACGGTTCCAGCTGGTAGGGTTGATTTTAGAGCATCTAGTGCTGTCAATTCAGGCAAGAGTTCCCCTTTAACCACACTGGTAAGGTGCATCACATAGCGGAAATACTCAACCTCCATATACTTGGTCACCTTGACCGTACCATTTTTGGCAATCTTACCAATATCATTACGTCCCAAGTCAACCAACATACGGTGTTCCGCAGTTTCTTTGATGTCATGTGAGAGTTCATCCGCCAAGGCAGCATCTTCAGCCTCATTGGCACCACGAGGGCGAGTCCCAGCAATCGGATTGGTGACCACCTCTCCATTTTTCACTGAAACCAAGCTCTCTGGGCTGGCACCAATCACCTGATAATCTCCAAAATCATAGAAATAAAGGTAGTTTGATGGATTGGTCACGCGCAAGTTACGGTAGTAATCCAAAGGATCTCCCTCAAAGTCCGCTGAAAAGCGTTGGCTGAGCACACATTGGAACATATCTCCTTCACGGATAAGCTTTTTAGCCTTAGCCACCATATCCATAAAGACCTCTTTTTCGATATGATTCGAAAATTGCAAAGCTTGCAAAGCCTGAGGTGTAAACTCGTTTGGCGCCTGAGTCTGGAGGTCCGTTACCACCTGCCCCAGAGCTTGACGCACCGCATCGTTATCACGACCTGAGTAGATATTATCCTCAACCACATAAACCTTTTCTTTTTTATGGTCAAAAATCAAATAAGACTCATAGATGAAGAAATGCATATCAGGTGTTCCAATCGTATCTTCAGGAATCTCACCGATATTTTCATAGAGACCAATCATGTCATAACCTGCAAACCCGATAGCACCACCTGCGAAAGGTAGGTCAGACTTGATGCCCTTGACTGTTACTTGGTCCAAGTATTCGAAAGGATCCTGATCAATCGACTTACCATTTTCATAAAGAACACCATCCTTGAAGGTTACTTCAAAGACCGGATTGTAGGCAACAATAGAAAAACGTGCATTTTCCTTCTCACGAGGAATAGATTCAAGGATAACCTTGTGTTCCCCCTGAACACGCATATAAGCCAAGATTGGTGTTAAGGTATCGGCTGGTAAAATTTTTCTCATAATATTTCCTTTCAAACTGGTTTATCGAGAGTAATAAGACTGATGCAAGGCTCATTTATAGGATGTATTGGCACCATTATTGTTCTTTATTCACTTTCTCTTCCAAAGCAATAAAGGCTTGAATCATGCTTCGCCAAACACTTTCAGCCACATCTGGCGATAAGCCAAGCTCTAGTGCCTCCTTGCGACGGTTAGCTATGACTTGAGCAACACGATCACTAGCCTGGACAGCAGCCTTGTCTCCCTTGGGCTTAAGCCGTCCTGCCTTTTCCACAAGTATTTGACGTTGGGCCAGTAGGCGAAGCAACTGTCTATCAATATTATCAATATCAATTCGAATATCGCTTAATGCATCAATAAATACCCAACCTTTCATTGAATAATGAAATAACACTTCTTTAAAGATAAAAGTAAACAAAAAACCTCACAGAGAAAAACTCTGTGAGGGCATTAAATCTAGTTTAACACGGTACCACCTCAGTTAATGGTCTCAAAAAAAACGACCATCATCTCTATCTCCTCTAACAAGGAGTTGCACGGTAAGGGGTGCCAACCGAGAAGAATATGTATTACCTTCTCATTATCATCCAATCAGCCCAATGTTCGCTCATCTCGATTACCTACTCACAATCACCGCAGGCTCCCTGAAAATCTAAGACCAGTTACTTTCTGATTTACTAACTATTGTACTCCTTTTTAAAAAGATGTCAAGAATTTTCTGTTAATTTTGACAATTCCTCCCTTATAAGATTCGCCTATACCTAATTCAGAGAGCGAGATAGTCTTGTCGTCACAGTTTACAAAGTCAAAACCACCCGTGAGAACGGGTGGCTTGCTCTTCGGCTGAAAGCCTCTGCTACCGGCCGAGGCCTAAAGGCCTACCGAATGGTTTCCCTTCAGCACCACCTTTGCTAGCTGACCCGTCTAGCGGGTCTCTTTAAGATTACTTTCTTTTATTCTTCTCACCTGTAAACGGATCATATTCCTCAAAAAGACTGAGCTGATCTGCTATCACGTCTTCTTGTAATTGATTACGAATATATTCTTCAATTCGCTTCTGATTTCGTCCAACCGTATCAACATAAAAGCCTCGACACCAAAATTTGCGATTCCCATATTTATACTTTAAATTAGCGTGTCGGTCGAATATCATTAAGCTACTTTTACCCTTTAAATATCCCATAAATGAAGAAATACTTAGTTTCGGTGGTATACTCACTAACATGTGAATATGATCTGGGCAAGCTTCTGCTTCATGAATTTCAACACCTTTTCTTTCACATAATAACCGTAAGATTTGACCAATACTTGCTTTGTATTTCCCATAGATTATCTGACGTCTATATTTTGGGGCGAAAACAATATGATACTTACAATTCCATGTAGTATGTGCTAAACTATTATTATCCTGTCTCATCAGGGGTCCTCCTTTTGTATATTAGTTAGTGGTCGGGAAACCTTATCTAATATAACACTTTAGGGGGACTTTTTTGATACATCGCTAAAAGCTTTTCGGAACCACTAGCACAGCTAGTGGTTTTCGTAAGACAAAAAGAAGCCATCTCTCCAGATAGCTTCTTTACTTTATTTTGTTAATGAGAATGGGAAAGCATTGTAGTTGCTATAATCAAAGGTTGGGCCCAAGTCTGAAATGAATTGAACTGGCGTGTAGCTTCCATTTTCAAGAATAAAACCAGGCTTGGAATCCAGCTCCCCCTAGTCCAGTAATACCAGGAAGCAAGGTTGAAAAATCGCCACCTTCCCAAACGTAGAGATTACCAGAAATTTGAACGGCTTTAGCAGTCGTTGAACTTTGACGGTAAGGTTCGTAATCTACATTGAAATTAGCTTTTGAAGTGATGTTGCCATCAGCATCAACTGTAAAACTAATGTCTGTTGCTTGAGGACTGGTACCTGTCCAAGTTCCTACTAAAGCTGCTGGAACAGGAGCGTCACTTTGACTATCCGTTTTTCTTTGTGTAGTTAACTTGGAATCAGAAACAGCACTGCTACTTGCACCTGATTGAGCAGCGTCATCAGTTGCTTCTTGCTTTTTGCCTGAGCTAGACTCTGTCACGCTTGCTTCTTGATCTTGGTCTTTCTTTGAAGCCGATGCATCTGACTTGGACTTTTTGTCGGTCTTCTTTTCAGTTGACCTTGTAGATGACTTAACTAACTGAGATGTTGAAGGTGTAGATGATGCTGCGGTGTCTTTTTCTGACTTAGATCCACATCCGACAAGGGTTACAGAAACAGCTACTGACAGCAAAACAAGTGAACAAACACGGATAACTTTATCTTTCATTTTCATAAACCTCTTTCTATATGTCTATTATATCTATTTTGTTACAAAAATCAAGCATTGTTTGTAATTTTGTAATATTTATGTCATTATTTGTATTCCTGTCTTAAGTTAATATGTCTGTGTAAGCAAAAAAGTCTATCATTTAAGAACGATTCATCTGCTAGAGGTATCCTAATTACTATTTGTCTTCTCTTTCAAAATAACCTGTATAAGAGAGATGGTTGAAGCCCTCCAAGATAATAATGCGCTTGCCACCATCCACAACGACATAATAGTATGATCTGCTCGCATCGTGGTAGATGTCATTAACACTCTTAGCATGATAACCATGTGACTTAAGAGACTTCTGTATTTTAGCAAACTCTTTTTGCACCTTACCATTATCTACGCTGCCTGATTGATCCGCCAGATATTCTTTTAAAGGCTTAGCAATTAAGATATCTAAAGGCTTAGCAATTAAGAAGATATCTATATCATCAGAATCTGTAGTCATAACACCATTTTCAGAGATAGTCAATTCTCCTTCTGATTCATCTTCATCATCAAATGCCTTCCATTTTCCAACAAAATCTTTTGGAACCTCTGCCTTATGAAAAAGACATTTCTTTTTTAAATCTTTGGTTCTTCTTGATCGGTAGTAGAGATCTGATAAGGTTAAATCTAGAACAAAGTTTGTCCCATCTTTCTGAATCAGATTATAGTAGCCAAAACCTTCCGTCTTTACCAGGATGATCTCTTTTGTCTGTAATTGATATTTCTTGTCAAAATCAGCAATCGTTTTTAGTTTTGAATCACTGACATCTTCTAAACGTACTTCAAACTTCTGTCTAACTTTATTACCAATAGAGATTTCTGTGATTTCTTCTTCCGGATAACCAGCAACGAGTTTTGACTTCTTTCCATTTAACTCATAAACAAGAGCGGTATTGTTACCATTTACCCACAAACCTCCCAAGTTTGTTCCTTTGGAAGAAAACAAAAAGAGGCCAAGACCTGTTGCTAGGACAAGAAATAAAGCAATACCAAGACTAATAAAAGTCTTCTTCCCAAACTTTTTCTTCTTAACAAAGACCATTTGTTGTGAATAAGCTGGGTTGAGCATTTGACCAGTCATTTGATTCGGTAAAGGTCTGACTCCTTCAGTCACAAACTTTCCACTGTTGGAAAAAGTAGCTTGTTTTCCTTCCATAACAAATTCACCATTTAAAAGGGCCTGCTGACATTCCTGGATGGTGGGCTTACGATTATTAATCGCTTCAAAATATTCAATCCATTCTTTTCTATTCATCATCTCTCCTAACAGTTCTTAACAGAAAAATCTATCACTAGCTTGGAAGTGATAGATTTTTCAATTATTTAAGCACTTCTTGAGTCTTAGCGTAGTTAGCTTCAACAGCTTCTTTTTCAGCTTTCCACCAGTCTTGGTGATCTGTGTACCACTTGATCGTTTCTTCCAAACCTGATTCGAAGTTTGTGAATTGTGGTTCCCAACCAAGTTCTTCACGCAATTTTGTTGAATCGATCGCGTAACGCAAATCGTGACCAGCACGGTCTGTAACACGGTCGTATGCGTCTTTTGGTTGACCCATTTTTTCAAGGATGAGCTCAAGCACTTCCTTGTTGTTCTTCTCACCATCAGCACCAATCAAGTAAGTTTCACCGATACGGCCTTTAGTGAGGATAGCCCAAACACCAGTTGAGTGGTCATTAGTGTGAATCCAGTCGCGGACGTTTTTACCTTCACCATAAAGTTTTGGTTTAATACCTGACAAGATATTGGTGATTTGACGTGGGATGAATTTCTCGATGTGTTGGTATGGTCCATAGTTGTTTGAGCAGTTTGAAATAGTTGCCTTAACACCAAATGAACGAACC
>OGGS01002300.1_pt1 | contig 10811 bp, 6 predicted proteins | sample 1571281 | NCBI WGS metagenome assembly OGGS01 (sample SAMEA2582042, study PRJEB24529) | metagenome | biome: Human gut stool | place: China | collected 2011 | reverse complement strand
CGGTGGCCAATTCGCAGGTGGTAATCCGCGCCACGGAGCAGTTCCTCGCCTATTTCCACGATGCCAGGTTCACCGTGACGACGGCCTCGGGCAATGAATTCGCCTTCACGCCCGGCAGCGACCCTGCCGACGAACCGGTGTTCGTCAAGGGTGGCACGCGGCTCACGGTGACCGGCACGGCACGCCGCCAGAGCCCGACGGGCACGGGGGAAGGCCCCGAGGTGACTTTCTCCGCCCAGACGCTCGACGCCACGACGCCGCGCACCTGCCACATCATCACCTACGATGCCAAAAACGCGGGCAGCGCCACGCTGACCATCACACTCGGCGACAGTTACACCGATACCCGGACGCTTGACTGCGAGGTCAACGAGGGAGCCATCGACGATACCGAAAAGAAATAAAAACAGGGAAAGATATGAAAACATTTACCAAATTTCTTACGATGTTAGCGGTTGCGGCACTCTTCGCGACCGGGTGTGTAAACGAAGAGCCCCCGTACAAGGAGGATCCGAACCCCGAGCCCGCCGGGACGACCGGCTATCTGTCGATCGGCAACCTCTCGATGACAGTCGTCTACGACGAAACCGAAATCCGTCCCGACGACACGTCGGACGAGACGCAGGCCGCACGCATCGCATCCGGGACGCGCGCCACGGCTCCCGACGTGGACAGCTTTATCGTGGAGATCCTCGACGCCGACAACGCGCAGGTACTCGAAATGACCTATGCCCAGCTGAAGGAGCAGCTCAAGACGCCGATGGAACTGAAGGTGGGCGCCTACCGCATGGAAGTCCGCTCGGAAGACACGATGCCCGACGCGGCCTGGGAACACCCCGTCTACGGGGCGACGAGCGACTTTACGATCACCAAGGCACAGACGACCTCGCCCGAAGAGGTGGTCTGCACCCTGCAGAACATCAAGGTCTCGGTGGAATATTCGTCCGAGCTGGCCGATATGCTGGCCGACACCAGCAAGGCCACCGTATCGCTGGGCGACACCAGCCTGGATTTCCTCAAAACCGAAACCCGGGCGGCCTATTTCAAACCGCTGGCACTGGAAAACACCCTGGACTTCGTATTCGACGGCACTTTCGCCGACACCGATGTCCCCGCTAAATTCAGCAAGCAGATCACCGGGGTCAAGGCCGGGCAGTGGCGCAAGGTTTCGGTCGTAATCGGCTACGCCGACAAGGGCAACATCCTCTTCTCGGTCAAAGTCGACAACAGCATCCTCCAGGACAACAAATTCGTCGTCGACGGTACGGAAAACCTCGGGGAAGAGCTCCTCGAAGACCCCAACGCCCCGGCACTCACCTGGCCCGGGCACGACATGACGCAGCCCTTCACGCTGACCGACGCCATGTTCGACGCGGAGGGGAACTGCATCGAGCCGTTCGCATTCGACCTCTCCTCACCCAACGGCATCGAATCGCTGCAAGTGACCGTCGGCTCCACCAACAGCCAGTTCCTGGCGTCGATGGCCGCCATCCAGTTGCCCGAAACATTCGACCTCTGCGCCCTCGACGCATCTTCGGCGGCAGGGATTATCCTCAAGGGCTTCGGCTACCCCGTAGGCAGCGAGCTCAAAGGACAGACGGCCAAGAGTTTCAACATCGCAGGGCAGATCAGGGCGCTCTATGAATTCGACGGTACGCACACCTTCGCCTTCACGATGACCGATGCAAAAGGCGTCTCGTCCGAAGCCGTACTGACGCTCGTAGTCGATAAAAGCTCGGGGCAGACGGGCCCCCGGATCACGTGGCGCGGCTACGACATCGACCAGCAATACGAAGTGCAGAAGGACATGGTGATCGACATCGACATCGAGGCCGACAAAGGCATCAAGTCGTTCTTCGTGACGATCGACTCCGAAACGCTGAGGCCGCTGCTGCCGGTGATCAACCTGCCGGAGAAATTCGACATCTGCGACATCCCCGACGAACTGGTCGAAGTCCTGCACGGCGAATTCGGGTTCCCGATCAACGAGCAGGTAAAGAACCGGACGTCGGTGACCTTCTCGATCACCAAATTCGTCGAGATACTGCTGGAAATCCCGGGCGAGCATAATTTCGTCCTCGACGTGACGGACAACGATAATGTACTGACACACAAGACTGTCAAACTCATCGTCCACTAAAGCCGACCGATAATGAAACGATATATCTCATATTTTGCCGTACTGCTCGCGGTGCTCCTCGGCGCGGCCTGCTCGAAAGACGACTCCGCCGCGGGCAGCGACAATCGCACGGGCGTCATGGCGATGACGGTCTCGACCCGGCAGACAGCCGACACCGGCGAATACGACCCGTTGCAGCACCAGACCGTCTACATCTACAACGACGAGGGCGGCCTGCTGCGCAAATACACCTCGAAAGAGGCCTGTCCCGAACGGCTGGAACTGTTGGCCGGCACTTATCGCGTAGCGGTCGAAGCCGGAGAGGAAGCCCCCGCCGATTTCACGAAACGGTTATACAAGGGCGAGGAGAAGTTCACCGTCAAACCCGGCGAAACCACAAACGTTGCGGTCGTCTGCCAGATCGTGAACACCGTCGTAGAGGTGAAATTCGACGATACGATCGCCGAGAACCTCGCCCCCGGCTATTCCGTATGGATTGCCGGCGGGGAAAAGGTCGACGAGGAAGCCGCCGAAGCGGGCAGCGTCCCGGCGCTCAGGTTCACGGCCGAAGGGACGGGTTATTACACCCTGCCCGCAGGCATGACGTCGTTGGCCTGGCTCTTCCGCGGAACGCATGTCGAGGGTAAGAACGTGGAAATGGAAGATTACATCCCCAATGTCAAAGCCGGCGGCAAGTATACCCTCACGTTCAAATATTCGCCCGATCTGCCCGGTTATATCGACTGTGTGCTGATCAGCGTCGACCCCGGTACCGACGACAAGGACGACGAAATCATCTTCAGCCCCGATCCGGCCGTCATCAGCGAAGGGTTCGACATCGCCGAAATCCAGAAATACGTTTCCGGGGAGAAGAAATACCGGATCCTGGCCTTCTCGGAACTGACCCGGTTCACGGTTTCGGTAGGCGACAAGAGCTACGACGCGCTCAACGGCACGACCGAGGGCATCTCCCTCGAACCGGTCGACAAATACAACGTCCGGCTGACGCTCTCCGATGCGTTCTTCGCTTCGTGCCAGGCCGGCGACCAGAAAGTGACGCTCCGCATCGAGGACGCCAACGGCGGTTCCTCGGAGGTCGCTACGACCTACCGCCTGGAGGGACTGGTTCCCGTAACGGCGGACGACTACGACCTGTGGGCCAATACGGTCACGCTGCGCGTGGTTTCGTTCACGCCCGGCACCACCGTGCAATTCGGCCTGCGCAGCAGCGGCGGTGAATGGCAGCCGATGGCCGGGACGTCGCAGGGCGACGATTTCATCACGGCGACCTATGCGCCCCAGTGGGTTCCGCAAACCGTAAAAGAGCAAACCGTATATACGCAGGCCGCCGGCACGGGAATCATCGCGACACACAGCTACGACTTCAGAGCCATTATCAACGGCACGGAAACTACCGGAACATTTACGGCCGGAGAGGTACAGCCAATCCCCAACGGCGACATGTCGGGCTGGAGCATGACCGGAGGCTTCGCTTTTCCCAACGCCGCGGGAGAATCGTTCTGGAGCAGCGGCAACAATACCATGACAAAAACGCTCTGCACCTCTACCGACGTGAAATTCGGGAAGTCTGCACCGGCTGCAAAACTAACCAGCACCAATATGCTGGTATTGGCCGCAGGCAACCTGTTCACAGGAGAATTCGCCTATAAAAGTTTCACAGGCACCGTCCAGTTCGGACAAACATACGCATTTACGGCACGTCCTTCGGCAATGAAGGTAAAATACCATGCCCACGTCGGCACGGTCGACAAAGTACGCACCTCGGGCGATATTTGTCCCTATATCAAAAAGGGCGATCCGGACATGGCTCGTATTTTCGTCGCGATCGTCGACTGGAACGCCCCGCATGAGGTCGTATCCGGCATGACGACCACCAAAGGTGCATGGGATCCGGAAAAAGGCATCGACAACGTATCGGAAGGCAAAATCCTGGGATACGGATCGCTCTGGATCACGCAATCGACGGATGGCGAGGATATGCAGGACGCCGAATTAGACATCGTATGGTACGACCACGAGACGCGCCCTGCCGAAGGGAAGTATTCGCTCGTGATCTCATGTGCCTGCAACGCTTACGGCGATTATTTCACCGGTTGCTCGAAAAACGTGATGTACGTCGACGATTTCGAATGGGTATATTAACGATTAAACGTAAACGCACAACAATGCGCAAGATAACCACCAGTACGCTCCTGGCACTCCTGCTCCTGGCAGGCACGGCGCCGGAGAGCCGTGCACAACAGACGAACGCCGCGGCGTCCCTCGCCCCGCAGGCCGACAGCACGAGCTGCATGCAGCACGAGGAACGTCCTCAGACCGTCAACGAAATGCGGCGCCAGCGCGGCCTTACCGAAAAACACAACCTCTTCGTCCCGCGCGGGCAATGGATCTTCGGAGGAACGGCCTCCTACTCGACCCACTCGAACGATACGTACAGGTTCCTGGTCATCGAGGGCATCGAATCGAAGGGCTACACCTTCAAGGTCAGCCCGATGATCGCCTATGCCTTCCGCGACAACATGGCACTCGGAGGCCGTTTCATCTATTCGCGCTCGCTGCTCAAGCTGGACAAGGCCGACCTCAACTTGGGCGGCGAGGACTCCGACCTGAATTTCGAACTGAACGACTGCTATTCGCTGCAACAGAGCTATTCGGTGGCCATGATCTGGCGCCAGTACATCCCGCTGGGCCGCAACAAGCGTTTCGCGCTCTTCAACGAGATGCAGCTCTCGGGCGGCGGTACGCAGGCACGCTTTGCCAAGGACTCCCCGGTGAAGGGCACCTACCAGACGGGCTATACCTTCTCGCTGGGCATCTCGCCGGGTATCATCGCCTTCGCCACGAACAACATGGCCGTCGAGGTCAACGTCGGCGTGATGGGCATCAGTTACAGCCACACCAAGCAGGTACACAACCAGGTGACGGTCGGCAAGCGCGACGCCAGCATGATGAACTTCAAAGTCAATATCTTCTCGATAGGGCTCGGCATGGCATTCTATCTCTAAACACGGCACGCACATGAAACGAATCATACTTTCCATTTTATCGGTATTCATCACGCTCGGCGCCGCAGCGGAGACGGAACAAGCCCTCCCCGCAGTGCAGCGGGCCGCTACGGCCGCAGTCGAAGAAACCCCCTCCGGCAACGAGGACACCGTGCCCCCGGAAACTTCGGACACCCCCGGAACGGGCACCGAAGCCACGGCGGAAACAGCTTCGGGACTCGCCGCAGAAACGGGCACCGCAGCCGCAGCGGGCACCCTCGGCGCCCCGGCGGCACCCTCGGCGCCGATGCCCGCAGCCATGCCGGCCGAAAAGCACAAGCGTCCCCAGGTGGAGCGTTTCCTGCCCACGCGCCGCCGCATCGACCGCGAGATCAACAAACTCAAATTCGCCTACAAGGGCGAAGTGATGATGGGTCTTACGGCCTCCTACGGTACGGTTTCGAGCGACGACACCGACCTCATGCTCATCTTCGACAACATCGATGCGGATGCCACGATAGCAACGGTAAAACCCTTCGTCGGTTATTTCTACCGCGATAACAACTGCATCGGCATCCGTTTCGGATACAGCCACATGGGCGGCACGCTCGACAACACCTATTTCGATGCGGGCGAGGGCAACGACCTCTCGGGGCAGCTCCCCTGCGTCGATCTTTCGAGCGACGAATACTCATTCGGCATTTTCCACCGTTCTTATTCCGGGCTCGACCACAAAGGACGCTTCGGACTCTTCGCCGAGTTCGAGCTGGCGCTCTCGACGGGACATTCGAGCTTCGCATACGACCCGGATCATAACGAAGGAGGCGCACCCAACCGCACCTACAACGACAAAACGCAGGTAAAGCTGGCGTTCAACCCGGGAGCTGCCGTATACATCTTCCCCAACGTCTGTGCGACGATTTCGTTCGGGCTGGGCGGCATACAGTATACGAGCATCACCCAGAAGGATGCCGACGGCAACAAGATCGGTTCACGCAAGGCTTCGAACATGCGTTTCCGGCTCAATATCGCGGCCATCAACTTCGGTATGACGATACATTTGTGGGACAAGAAAAAGCAGTAAACTATGAAATACCTACGCATACTCTTTTCGGCGGCGGCGCTCCTGCTGGCAGCGTCGTGCATCGAGAACGACCTACCGTATCCCACCATCGAACTCAGCATCCGCAGCATCGAAGGCGAGGGGTTCACGGTGACCGGCATCAGCCTCGTGAACCGTACCGTGACGCTCACGCTGGACGAGAAGACCGATATCCGCAAGGTCACCATCGACAAGGCGGAATTCGATGTCGCCACATCCAACCCGATGATGACCGACAAAGAGAAATTCATCAGCCAGATCAGGACTTCGCAGCCGCTGAGCGGGGAGTTCGACCTGCGGGCGCCGCTCTATGTCACGCTCTCGCTCTACCAGGACTACGAGTGGACGATCGTGGCCGAGCAGCCCATAGCCCGGTCGTTCACCGTCGCCGGGCAGATCGGATCGACACTGATCGACACGCAGGCGCGTACGGCCACGGCCTATGTCGCCGAAGGCACCGACCTGAAGGCCGTCACGGTCACCAGCCTCAAGCTGGGGCCTGCCGACATCACCGCCTACTCGCCCACGGCCGAGGAACTTTCCGCCACGGGCTTCGAAACGGTTCGTCTGGTCGACGTCACCTGCCACGGCCGCACGGAGCGGTGGATGCTCCATGTCCAGCCCACCAACGTGAAGATCGGTGTCCGCGAGATCGACCTCTGGAACAACACGGCCGTCGTAACCACGATGGTTACGCCCGAAGATTACGCCACCGCCGAAATCCAGTACCGTCTGAAGGGTACCGCCGACTGGCAGACGACGCAGAAGGGCGCACAGGACGAAAGCGGCATCTTTACGAGCTCGATCGCACCCGAATGGACAAGCCTCACCAACGATGCGGGCATCCCCGTAAAACGCCTCGTCACGACCAAGGGCGTCTACGCCGGGCAAACGTATGAATTCCGGCTTCTCGTCGGCGGGCAGCAGACCGAAACCGCCGAATACACGGCACCCGCGGGCGACACGATTCCCGACGGGAACATGGAAAACCCGGGCTTGTCGTGCTTCACGAGCGAAAATACGAATGCGGAGTTCTGGGCCAGCGGTAACAACACATTTGCGGATAAGCTCTGTAGGCAGGGGACTTTCAACGGAATGGGCGGCAGCTATTGCGCGAAACTGGCCGCGGCAGCCCCTCCCCTCGTCAACATCGCAGCCGGCAACCTGATGTCCGGCATCTTCTACAAAGACGGCCTGTGGACGGGCGTAGTAGAATTCGGACAGCCCTACAACTGGACGGCGCGCCCTTCGGGCATGAAGGTGAAATACCACGCGACACTGGGCACGATCGACGCAAGCAAACATTCCGGGGCCCCGGTCGGCATAGGCGACCCGGACAAAGCCCGCATTTTCGTCGCCATCATCGACTGGAACGCCCGGCACCGGGTCGCTTCGGGCACCAAAGACCCCACGGGCATTTGGGATCCGGCGGAAACCACCCAGACCGCAGAAGGGAAACTCATCGCCTACGGGTCGCTGTTCGTCGACAAGTCGACCGAAGGCGAGCAAATGGTAGAGGCCACCCTGCCGCTCAACTTCTACGACCCGGCTGCGGGACGCCCCACCGGCAAGTACAGCATCATCATCTCCTGCTCCACGAGTGCCTACGGCGATTACATGGTGGGCTGCACGACGAATGTAATGTACGTCGACGATTTCCAGTGGGTCTATTGACCCGGCGCCGGACAAGTCCGCCGGCAACTCAGAAGATATAAAGAGAAAAGGCTGAACCCCTGGGTTCAGCCTTTTTGCTGTAGATTCAGACTTTTCAATTCCTGCCGGAGTTATCTCCGAGCAATCCGGCAGTATTTGTCATAGCGTCCTATCACGTCGTTCACGTAGGCCAGCGTCTGCCGGCTGCCGGTGAAACGTCCGCACTTGACCGCCTCGCTCTCGTAATACTCGGGCTGCGCCTTGAGTTGCAGGTAGCGGGCCACGACCTCCCACGAATTGGGATCCTCGCCGTTGAGCCGTGCCAGGCGCCTCGCATCGTTCACATGGCCGATCCCGCTGTTGTACGAGGCCAGGATGATGCTCATCCGGTCGTCGTCCGGCGTGCCGGGCGCGAAACGCAGTCCGGCGTCGATCTTCGAGAGCACCTGTGCCGCCAGCCGGACGTTGGTCTCCGGATCGAGGAGCCGGTCGCCCGTCACGTTGAACTGGCGCGCCACGGCGGGCATGATCTGCATCAGTCCGGCGGCGCCCCGTTTCGAAACGATGTCGGGCGAGAAACGCGATTCGTGATAGGCGATGGCGCTCATCAGACGCCAGTCGTAACCCTCCTCTTCGCTGACCGAACGGATCAGTTCGTCGTAAACCGAGATGGTGTGGGCGATCTCCGTCCTTTCGGCGCTGCCGATGAAACTGCCTGCCGTGCGGTTGCCGTAGGGGCCGAAATTGGCGTTCAGACCGTAGAAGGTAGTCAGCAATGTTAAGAACACGAACGTTAAAAATGTCTTTTTTAACATAAAGTTTTACGTTGCGGGCAGCTCTCTGCGTGCCGTACAGTACACCGATCGATCAGTCGTAGAATCCCCACGAAATACCCATCTTGAACATGCCGGGGTTGAGCGGGTAGCGGGCCACGGAAAAGTAGTCGCCGTTGCCGAACAGCCCCCTGTTGACATGCTGATATTTCAGAAAGATGCGCATTCGTTTCCACTTGCCCATGACGAAAACGTCGGTGTAGGGATAGTTCCCCACCTCGGTTTCGCGCTGGTTGTAGAACGCCGACAGGGCCGGATTGTAGCCCGGGGCGTAATACTTCGTGTTGTAGCGGCCGTCGAGACCGATTTGCAGCCTCAACACGTCGCGCACCACCCAGAACTCGTAATAGTACGAGAGGAAGGCGCTCACGAGCGGAACGGGTATGACCTCCTGATTTGTACTCCACTGCAACAATACCCTGTTGTCCAGATGGAGTCCGCCGATGCGGAAATCCTTGCGGGCATACAAACTCGTCAGGCTGACGTTGCCGTCGTGTTGCAGGACGCCTACGTTGGAGTCGCCGGGACCGACGGGGCCGTAATAAATCTTGTTCTTTACGACACCCTGCCATGCGGCGAGTTCCAGCGCGTAGTCCGGCACGCGGAACGAAGCCTCGATACGGGTTTCATTCTCCTTGGCCAAGGAGTTGGACCACACGTAGTGGTTCGAGAAGAGATTCTCCTGCCAGTAACCCGGCGAACGCTTCTCGTTCGAGAAACGTCCTTCGAGAATCAGGGCGTGACCGCGGAGATAGCCTTTGAGCGCGAGGTGTGCGCCCAGCGACATGTCTCCGCCTCTGTACCCCGACGGGTAGACCTTCATGTTGGCGTCCCAGTCGACGTATTTCTTGATTTTGCCGGCGATCGACCCGTAGGCGAAATAGCTGGTCTTTCGCGTGCGGCGGTATTTGCCGGTGATGTAGTCGCCGAGCGCGAACTGCGAGTAGGTGTGTATGTCGAACCCCACGCCGCCGTCGATGGTGCCGATCACGCCGTTGCGGTCCCACGGCTGCGCCTGCACGAACAGGCGGTTCGAAAGCCTCCGTTCGCAGAGCGTGTCGCGCGAGGCGTCGGGGTGGATGAACCAGTTGTCGTAATACTCGTGGCCCTCGGTGGCGACGAAGTTGCCGTTCTCGTCTTTCGACCCGCGTTCGTCGGTGTAGGTGCCGAAGATGTCGGTGTAGGTCTTGCTCCAAATATCGTACTCGATCGAGTGGCCGATGAATACGGCCGAGAGGTCGGCCAGCGAAAAATCGTTTTCGGTGACGCGTTGCAGCGGAATGGCGTAGGACTGCGTGAGGAAGAAGGCGTGGTTGCGGTAGATGTTTTCGGCCTTGGCGTTCGTCAGCCGCATCGGTACGCCCGACGGCATCTCGAAGACCGTGTCGCGGATCGCCCATTCGCCCACCACGCCGCCGTTCTCCTGCGTCTCGATGTGGTTGTTGACGTAACCGGCATGTACGGAGTAGCGCTTGCCCGTGTGGGCGACCGTCACGGCGATGTTCTGATTCTTGGTACGCGACCATTCGTAGAGTCCCCGCGTGCCGCGCGACTTGTAGTCGATGCTGAAACTGGTCGAGGGAGAGATGTTCTGCGCGTGGCGGATCTCGAAATTGGTCTCGCGGTAGCGTTTCTGTCCCGATTCGATGTAGGTCATTTGCAGGAAGGGACGTTTGCCGTTGTAGAACGGCGCGTTCCGCATGTCGTAAATATAGGAGTGGAACGGGGAGGCGAAACTGAAATCCTGCCACTGGGGCCGCTCGAAATAGTTGAGCGGAACCGATCCCTGGCCAAGCGCGCCGATCGGCGCATCACCCACGCCGTTGCGGTAGAAGGGGTAGTCGATTCGCCACGCCGTGAGCGTGGTGTCGAGCGGTTCGATCCGCACGCGGTTGTAATCCTGGGAGACGTTCCATTTGAAGTTGGGCAGCGCCCGGATCGAATCGCTGAAAAAGTAGGATTCGAGCGGTTTTTTGATGCGCTTCTCCTTGGTCGAGTCGACGGGCTGCTGCGCCTGCCCCTCCTCGTCTTCGGGCGCGGGGTTCGGTACTCCGTAGAGGTTGGTGTTTTCGCCGCGTTGCTGGGCTCGCATGAGTGAA
>OGGS01002299.1_pt1 | contig 10816 bp, 7 predicted proteins | sample 1571281 | NCBI WGS metagenome assembly OGGS01 (sample SAMEA2582042, study PRJEB24529) | metagenome | biome: Human gut stool | place: China | collected 2011 | reverse complement strand
AGCAGAAGCTGTGCCGCAGAAACCGTATATGGTTTTTGAAGCAGGTGAGGTAGTGCAGGAAAGCGGCCTGCCAGGTGTAAAGTATGACTTTAACTACGGAGCCAGAGTAACAGTGCCGCAGGGAGAATACAGGGTCAAGCTCATCGATCGCAGTGCCTGCCTGACAGTCTATGACGCACCAGCATCGGGGGTGATAGTGAGCAGCAGCAAAAAGTATTTTGTTGATTTTCGTATTGAGGTTTATGAAAAAGATAAACTGATCTTTGCCCATGACCTGGATCTGAAGGGAAAAAAAGTGCTGATCAAATTTCCCACAGGAATCCTTGGCGATATCCTGGCGTGGTTCCCCTATGCGGAAGAATTCAGAAAGAAACATCAGTGCGAACTTTACTGTGCGGTAGCGGAAGACATGGCAGAACTTTTCAAGGCCGGATATCCAAATATCTATTATGTAAAACCTGAAGAACGTCCGGAAGGCCTATATGCCAGTTACTATCTGGGGATATTCTTTCCCTGCGGGGACAGGATGCACCAGCCGTCAGATTTCAGGGTACGGGGCCTGCACAAAAATGCTGCGATGATATTAGGGCTTGACGAAGGCAGTGAACCCAAAGATATCAGCATCAAATTATTGCCTAAAGAAAAAACGAGAAAGATCAAAGAACCGTATGTGTGCATAGCAGCCCAGTCCAGCAGCCAGGCGAAATACTGGAACAATGGAGCCGGGTGGCTGAACGTAGTTAAACACCTGAAAGAAAAAGGCTATAGAGTACTGTGCATAGACAGGGAGAATGTCTACGGAATGAACAGCCGCTTTAACATCATACCTTATGGAGCGGAAGACTTCACAGGCAAGCTGCCGCTGCAGGAGCGGATAGACCTTTTATACCAGGCAGACTTTTTCATTGGGCTGTCGAGTGGGTTGAGCTGGGTAGCCAACGGAGTAGGCATACCAGTAATAATGATCAGCGGATTCACGCTGCCGCTTAACGAATTCCCGACTCCGTACCGGGTGATCAACTACCATGTGTGCAACGGCTGCTGGAATGATACGCAGGTAGTGTTTGACCATAAGGATTTTGAATGGTGCCCGCGCTTGAAGGGAACAGAAAGGCAGTTTGAATGCAGCCGGTATATAACTCCGGAAGCAGTGAACAAGGTGATAGACCGGCTGATGGAAGACTATGGCTTGAATCCGAAACAAAATAAAAAGATGAAGAAGGATGGCAAAAGCAGATGAGCCTTTGCTGTTACAAAGATATGTTTAAAGTAAAGAGATGGGATAAATAAAGCAAAGTAATAAAGGTTGGTGAACTAAATGAAGGAAAGAAGGTTAAGTAAAAAGAAAAATCAGCAGATATTGGCAACGCTGGCAATGGGAATAAATTTGGTGAACAGTATGATACCTCTGGCAGCGGCACTACGGGAACTACCGAATAAGAGTGATTTGCAGATGCAACAGCCAAAAAGAGAAGTGAAAACACTGGAATATACTGTTTTGCCACACACATTAAACTTTGTGGAAAATATGGTTTTTGGAAAAGCAGAAGCTGCAGATTATTCAGTTGATTTTGGTGTGAGCAGTGGTGTAGCATCAATGAGCTCTGGAGATATAATGGTAATCAAAGGAGGAACAGGTACAGTAGATACAATGAGTGGTGGTGTTCAGTATATCTCCAAAGGAGGAACAGGTACAGTAAGCGCTTTGAATGGTGGCAGCCAGAACATCTACAAAGAAGGAATAGGTGCAGTAGAAACCGTTATTTCTGGTTATCAGAATATATGGAACGGAGGAACAGGCACTGTAAATACTATGAGCGGTGGTCAGCAGTTTATTTCCAGAGGAAGCGGTATAGTATATACAATGAGTGGTGGAATGCAGAATATTTTCAGCGGAGGAACAGGTATAGTAATTACTATGAACGATGGTAGCCAGGCTATTCGGAATAGTGGGTTTGGTACAGTAAGCGCTCTGAATGGTGGTACACAGCAGATATATGCCGGAGGAACAGCCTTAGATACCAATATTTATGGTGGTACACAATTAATAGGTGGCAGCGCAGTAAATACAACTATTGACGGCGGTGTAGCTGTTATGCTGGATGGTAATGCTTTCGTTTCAGGTTTGACGATGAGCGGTGGTGAATATATGTTAGGCGCAGATGGTGGCTATTATAACATCTTGGGGCAGTTTGAGTTTACAGGTGGCCGCCTCGACATGACCCAAAACAAAAATGGCGCTCAGACTGGTACCCAGGAGGAACTGACCATCGAAAATTTGGACAAAGCCGGTGGTACGTTTATTATGGATACCGACCTTAACAATGAAGAAGGCGATAAAATAACGATCAAAGAGGCCGCAAATGTAGGCACAAGTTATATCCAGGTCAACGATACAAGTTTGCTGAACGGTACTGTAACCGATCGTAAAAATTTGCTGCTAGTCAAGGATAACAGCGGTAAATTAACTTTTGAAGGAAAAGACCTTAATAATGGCGGCATTTGGACATTTACACCAGAGATAGAAAATGGTTTAAATGTTAAAGATAATGCTGGAAATGTGATAGGTAGTAAAGAAGAATGGTATTTAACACACATAGATAGATCTGTTAACAACGATACCCAAGTGTTATTGGATGGAAGTGATAGCAGTTATGCGATGTGGCGTAATACCAATGATACGCTGCGTAAGCATCTAGGAGACCTGCACTATCGTACGAACAAAAAAGGTGTAGAAGGAATTTGGGCGCATTACACAGGAGGAAAATTTGCCGGCAGTGGTTTTGACAGCAGCTATAATATGTATCAGCTTGGTTACGATAAAGCAGATAATGCCAAGAGCACATATGGTTTTGAATTAGAAAGCGGAACCGGACATGCTGATTACAGCTTCGGCAGTGGTAAAGATAAATTATTCTCTGGCAGCTTCTATGGTACCTGGACCGGAGATGACGGAAGCTATACGGACGTAGTAGCAAAAATAGGTCAATTTGATACAGACATCAAATCTTATGGAGATTACCCGGATAAAGCCAGCTATAACAACAGAGCTTACAGTGTGAGTATAGAATATGGAAAAACTATAGAACTGAGTGAAAAAAGTGGGACTTTCGTCGAACCGCAGCTACAGTTCATAGCGGGAAGATTGGAAAACAGTGAATATACAACAGACCGTGGTAATAACGTCTATATTGGTGGTCTAAACAGTTATATTGGGCGTGTAGGATTTGTTGCAGGTCAAAAAACGAAAGATGGCAATGATGTCTATTTCAAGGCATCGGCGCTGCATGAATTTGGAGGCAGCAGAGATATTCATATGGCAGCAGCCAATGGAGAAACCCTGTCGATGTCAAAAGACTACAGCGACACATGGTTTGAAGTAGGAATCGGAACAAATATCAAGCTCAGTAAAGCAAGTTATTTTTATGGTGATATAGAAAGGAGCTTTGGAGGAGAGATAGAAAAGAAATGGCAGATCAATGCCGGCGTAAGATTTGAATTTTAAAGAATAAGCTATTTTTTATGAGTTAGTAGATTTATAAAAACAGACTGCTTTTTAAGCAGTCTGTTTTTTGTTTCTGCTGCAGTGATTAGGCATAGTTTTGGGGCAGCAGCTTGTGAGCCGGTATAACTGTGCTGACTGGTAAAAAGTATGTGTCAATTGCGCCTTAAAAAAACGCGCAGACGCCGATAGTCGTAAGGCCGCTGGCGTAATGCGCCGGGCAAGACTCGCAGACGGGTTATACAGGCTCAAAGTAAGTGTCTTGCGGGGGGGTACAAGTGTGCTATAATTGCTATAAATATAATAATTACAAATATTTTTGAATTTAAACAAAAGAAACAATGCTTTTGCTGAGAATTTTAAAGAGAAATCAAACGTTGGGAAAGGCTGGAATGAAGTATGTACGGTGAAAGCTGCCTTCCGTATATTGGCAGCAATATCCGTCTGCAGCTGGGCAAGAACAGCAAAGACGATCGTAATTTTAGTGTTAGTTTGTATAAATAATCTCAATATCAGTTCCGCAGTAATACTGCGAGGATATAAGTAAGTTCTTCTAAGGAGGCAAAATAACAGGATAAAGATAAAAATAACATGAGGTTGAGTTTATAACAGGTTGCTGTCTGTGATTCTGCCTGTTATAAACGTATATTTGCTGCAGCGGTGGATAACCAACAGTCACTGGAATTTATTTAGATAAGCTTGGGAAACTGGATGGCAGGTGCTGCAGGGGACTGCAAAAACAAGTGAAAAATTATGAGGAGCGATGAAAATGACAGGAAAAGAAAAACTTTTGAGTAAAAGGATTTTAGCAACATTACTGACCGGGGCGGTGCTGGGAGTTTGTAATCTGATGCCCGTACATGCAGCCAACAGCGGCGGAACCTGGAGCGGTGAAAGCTGGACTAAAGATGATGAATATATAGGCGACAAGAATCCAACTGGTTCTACAGTTGTGATTGCTGAAGATAATAGTGGGAAAAAAGTTTATGGCGGTAGGGATGATAAGGCGGCTGTTGCAAATAATACAGTAACAATAACTGGTACGATTGCAAATGCTTATGGCGGTGCTGGCAGTGATTATGATGTTAGCAGTAATCACGTTATTGTTGATGGCGGGACAGTGACAAATACTCTGCAAGGTGGGGTATTGACCGCTAATGGAGACACAGAGCTGGGCAATGCTGTAAATAATAAAGTGACTATTAAGAGCGGAACAATAAATGCTTCCGTTTACGGCGGAGCTGTCAATGGTGAGGGCAATGCTACCGGTAATGAAGTGATTATCAATAATGGTATAATAACAGGTATGGTTTTTGGTGGCAACGCTGTTGGAGAAAATGGATATACAGAAGGTAATAAAGTAACAATAGCAGAAGGTACATTCAGTAATGAGATTTATGGCGGAAAGAGTGCTAAAAATAAAAGCAATAATAATATTGTTACAATAAATGGCGGAACTTTTACAAAAGAAATTTATGGCGCCTACAGCGCACAACGTACCGATGATTATGTAGCAACAGGTAATAAAGTAATTATCAATGGCGGCAGTTTCACAAGTAAGATTTATGGAGCTTACTCTTCATGGGGAAAAGTTAAAGAAAATGGAGTTGCAGTCAGCGGCAGTACTACGGAAATGAAAAATGTTTATGGTGGTTATGCCTATGATGTCAACACAGCCGAAAAGAACTGGGTAACTGTAACAGACGGAAAAATTGATAACGTTGTTGGTGGCTTCAGTTGGTCAGGTGATGCGATAGAAAACTGTGTTACAATCAGTGGCGGAACGATAAATAAGAGCGTTAAAGGTGGACATACGGAAGAGGGAAGTGCGAATGGTAATAAGGTTATTATCAGCGGCGGCGAAATAAACAGTAAGATCTATGGCGGATATTGTGTAAATGAGTCGGCAGATGGCAATGAAATAACTATCAGCGGCGGTAAGATAAACAGTGATGTTATTGCAGGTGGTAGAAGCAGCAAGGGAACTGCGATAAATAATGTTATCACAATAACAGCCGCCAGTGGAGAAAAGCCGGTCTTTAGCGCTGATACAATAATTTATGGTGGCGCTGATACAACTTCTTCTAAGGATAAACGTACAGGAAATACATTGAACTTCCAAACTAAAGGGTTAGAAATGAAAAATATAGCAAATTTTGAGAATTTAAATTTTTATCTGCCGGAGGATATCATTAATGGAGATACGATATTGACCCTGACTAATAATAAAGGTACTGATATTTCCGGCAGCAATGTCAACGTAGGTATGGCAGGTTCGACCAGTACCTTGCAGGTCGGTGATAAGGTAAATCTGCTGACTAATGCCAATGGTATAACAGCTGACGGCGTCACTTATGGCAGGCTGCAGCAGGGCGTCAGCATCGAGTACGAATTTACAACTGATCTGAGCGGTAATAGTATCGTTGCTACAGTGGATAAAGTTCCTGCCAAAACGACTGAACAGGCTAAATCACCAGTAGAGACCCAGATAGCCGCTGCAGCGTTTGTCAACAGCGGCGCCGACACTGTTGCCGGCAGCGGCATCGCTAATGCCGTGCAGGTAGCTGGTGGTGGCAGCGCAGAAATGTTCGGTGCCTCCGGTGGCGGCAATATGCGTTACAAAAGTGGTTCCTACAGCGATATGCGTGGTTATAACCTGGCGCTGGGTTTTGCCAAAGCAATCAAAAACAACGCCGGCAAGCTTACCTATGGCCCGCTGCTGGAATACGGCTGGGGCAATTACACCAGCCATTTAGACAGTGGTATTCGCGCTGACGGTAATACTAAATACTATGGCATAGGCATGATAGTGCGTCAGGATAATAACAGCGGTTTATATTACGAAGGCAGCGTGCGCTACGGCCGTATGGATGCTGATTACGCCAGCGGCGATATGATCGGCGCCGGCGGCAGTAAGGTTTATGCCGACTATGACAGCAGCAGCAGTTACTACGGAGCTCATATTGGTATTGGCAGGGTCAGCAAACTGAACGATACTGTAAAAGCAGATATTTATGCCAAGCTTTTGTATACGCACCAAAGCGGTGACAGTGTAACTTTAGGCGGTGCCGGTAATGGAGAAGTTTATGACTTTGACGCAGTTAACAGCACTCGTGCCAGACTGGGAGCACGTCTGAGCAAAGAAAACGGTGAGCGTGGTACTTATTATGCAGGTTTGGCGTATGAATACGAATTTGACGGCGAAGCAAAAGCAACGGTCAAAGGTCTGAGCACGCCGGCACCCAGTATCAAAGGCAGCAGCGGTATGTTGGAGCTGGGTTATATCATTCAAAATAAAGATGTGAACGCGCCTGCTGTCGACATTGGCTTTCAGGGCTGGAGCGGCAAAAAGCAGGGCTTCAGCGGTAATATCAATTTTATCTGGAAGTTTTGATTAGGGAATGCATTTGTGTCTTTCAATTTTTATAATTTAAAACGGCTGTAAAAATGTGCTGATAATAGTTATTAAAACTTCGACAGAATACATAAAAACAATGGAGGAATGGATATTATTTCCGTATCGCCATTGTTTTTTCTGTTGACAGCAAATTGGGGGGGCTGATGGCACTGCAATGCCCACTGGTGAGTGACGGAAAATGCGGCATGAAAGCAGGGCAGTCACGGGTAAAAAGCGGCGTGAACAGCCGGTCGCTGCCATTCCTAAACTGAATGACAGCGATAGTTTTTTGGAAATTCCGAAAACGCATATCCTTGCGAACTAACTGAATTGCTATTAGGAGCAGTCAGTTCTAGTATATAGACAAGGGGTAAACCTTACCAAGTGAAACGATGACAAAGGAGGTCAAAAACATGGCAAAAGTTTACAAAGATTTGAGAGAGTTTTTAAAAACATTAGAAGAAGAGGGGCAGCTGATCCGCGTTAAAGATGAGGTCGATCCGGAACCTGATATTGGCGCTGCCGGACGTGCCTGCGCTAATATGGATAAAAAACCGGCTGTTTTGTTTGAGAAGGTGAAAGGTTATAAATATTCTGTTGTAACCAACGTTCACGGTTCCTGGGCTAATCATGCTTTGATGATGGGAATGCCTAAAGACACTCCTGTAAAGGAACAATTCCATGAATTGAACCGCCGCTGGGACAAATTCCCGGTACCGCCAGTAATTCTTCCACGTGAAAAAGCAATGTGTAAGGAAAATACCATCAGCGAAAATATCAATTTATTTGATGTTTTGCCTCTTTACAGAATCAATGATCAGGACGGTGGTTTTTTCCTGTCTAAAGCAGCCGTTGTTACCGGCGATCCGGCTGAACCTGATAATCTGGATAAGCAGAATGTCGGTATTTACCGTATCCAGGTCAAAGATATCGACCGTATCGGCATCCAGGCTTTGCCTTTTCATGATATCGCCATCCAGCTTGCTAAGGCAGAAGAAGTCAACGAGCCTTTACCGGTAGCTATCGCTCTGGGCAATACTCCGCTTGTAAGCTTTATGGCAAGCACTCCTGTTAATTACGACCAGAATGAATATGAATTCGTCGGCGCCTTGCAGGATGGTGTTCCTACTGAAATTACTAAAGCTGATACTGCTGAGCATTTGTATGTTCCTGCTCATGCTGAAGTTATTCTGGAAGGCTACATTATGCCGCGCGTTCGTACCTGCGAAGGTCCGTTTGGCGAGTTCCCTGGCTCTTATTCCGGCGCCAGGAATCAGTGCGAGATCAAGATAACTCATATCACACATCGTACCAATCCGATATTTGAAAACCTGTATCTTGGTATGCCCTGGACTGAGATCGATTACCTGATGGCTCTTAATACCAGCGTGCCTCTGTACAAACAGCTGAAAGCTACTATGCCTGAAGTGCAGGCAGTCAATGCTATGTATACTCATGGTATCGGCGTTATCATTTCTACGAAGGTCCGTTACGGCGGCTTCGGTAAGGGTGTTGCTTTCCGTCTGCTGTCTACTCCGCATGGTATGCCTTATTCCAAGGTCATTATCGTTGTCGACGAGTTTGTCGATCCGTTTAACCTGGAGCAGGTTATGTGGGCGCTTACTACCCGCGTCAAACCCAGTAAGGATGTTGCGATCATCCCGAATTGTGCCGGTATGCCGCTTGATCCGTCTTCGGTACCGGCAGGTATGCATGACAAGCTGATCATCGATGCAACTACTCCGGTCGCTCCGGAACCGAATCCGCGTTCTGTTGAATTGTTGAAACCGTCTCCGGCTACCCCGAAATGGGAAGCTATTTTTAGAGACTTTATGGCTGCACAAAAAAATCAATGATAATTTGAGGTATAAAGGAGGCAGATTTTTATGAAATGTCCGCGTTGTGATGCTGATACAGTAAGAGTTATGACTAAATCCCCGGTTGGCGATGTTTGGGAAGTTTATGTCTGCGATACCTGCAGTTATTCCTGGCGTTCCACCGAAGAAATCCATGTACATGATGTATTTAAACTAAAACCGGAAGATATTCCTAATTTACAGCAAATTCCGCCGGTTCCACCTTTAAAGAAATAAATGGCTGCTTGGGGCTTGGACAAGTCCTTGATTGGCGGGGGAGTTAGCTCCCCCGCTTTTTTTATATAATTGCGGGGTGAAAAATTATGGCAGAGCTGAAAACACAGCTTGATCTGCAGCAGATACCAAAAATAGTAGGCGAGGATGGGACGCAGCTTTTGGCACGCTGCTACGCGGTGCTTGAGCATACCAGGTGGCCGCTTTATATCGTGGGACCTTCGGGCAGCGGCAAAAGTATTATCGCGATGAACCTGGCCAGGCAGTATGCGCTGGCTAAAAATGTGCCAGCCTATTATGTGCAGCTGAGTCCAGAACAGACGAAAACAAGCCTGATTTTGGGACTGAGGCTGGAAAACGGCAGTCTGGCAGTTAAGAACGGAGTTGTGGCAGATTGTATGGAGAGTGGCGGCATTATCATCGTCGATGAGGCGACACATTCGGTACAGGAGATTTTGCTGATGTTCAACAGTATACTGGACCGGACTTCGGTAACGGCGATCGGCGATAAGATGATTTATGCACACGAGGATTTTCGGATCGTGTTCTGCTCGAATGACAGCAGATATTCCGGCAACGTTAAGCTGCCGCAGAGCTTTGCTCAGCGTCTGGTTTCATTTTATTTCGATTATCCGACGGCGGAAGATGAGCTTTTGATAGTTGAACAGATAGTAGCGGAGGAGTGCCGTGCCAACGATGTTGTACCGGTAAGCCTAAAGCGTTATATTATTGAGTTGATGCGCGAGGTACGCAGCAATACTTATCCACTGTCGGTACGCAATGCGGCTATTGCCGTAGTTCTGTGCAATTTGGAGCTTTTGCGGCGCCCAGAGTGGCGGCAGACGATGATAGATTCTTATTTTTATGATAATCGGAATGTTGAAAGCATCAAGAGGTATCTGGCAAAAAGGGTGTTGGGCTGTGAGGCGGCAAGCGTTACTGATTTGACAGACAGGCGGATCATGGAGCTGGAGCAGGCCTTGAGCGCGATCGGAATCGTAACTTTTAAAGAGATCATTTTGCAGAGCTTTATGTATTATCTGGATGTAGACCTGGGTTTTTATGATTTGCAGATGGTGAAGGAGAAGCTTGAGTCTTCAATTATTTAAGGTGGCTGTTATGGAAAATTTTGCGGTATTATGCCCGGAACTGGCTTTTAAAATAGAATATTATGCTGATGCAGCTGCATATCAAGGCTCTGTTGGCACAGAATGCGGACAGCTGTGCTGCTGTACTGGAAGTCGTGAGGACGGGTATGTGCTGGCTGTCAACTGCGAATGGTTGCTGGAGGCATGGCAGCATTCAGCTTTGCATGGGCTACTTTCGTCAGAGAGTTTTACTGATGCGTTTGTTGTAAGTGAACTGAGTGTTTTGCGGTATGAAAAGACGGCGTTGTTTACGGGGACGGAGGGGTACAGGCACTTGGAGCGACTTAAGAAGGATATTTTATACCGATGCATCTATAGAAGTCTGTGTAGGACGTGCCTTCAAGAATATCAACCACAGAGACCATTGACCCTACTGTGGTAATTGTCGAGAAATTGTCTTCCCGGGGATTGTAACGACACAGTCCCCAACTGGTTCCTACAAAAATATCCCCGCTTCGATCTTTATATACTGCCAGGACATCGTCACTGCAAATTGTGTTCGGAGTATCCTGCAGATGATTGTACGATTTCACATGGCCGGTCCGGAGGTCGAGTACCTTCAACCCTTCGGCATAAGTACCAATCCACAAACGCTCGCCATCCAACAACAAAGAACGTATGTCGTACTTCTTATCCACGCCTCCGCCTATCGGATAAGCGGTCAGTTGATGAGTGGAGA
>OGGS01002297.1_pt1 | contig 10821 bp, 10 predicted proteins | sample 1571281 | NCBI WGS metagenome assembly OGGS01 (sample SAMEA2582042, study PRJEB24529) | metagenome | biome: Human gut stool | place: China | collected 2011 | reverse complement strand
GGGTGCGGGGCGCCACATACACTTCGCAGCCGATAATGGGGCGTATCCCCTGCCGCTTGCACGCCTTATAAAAATCAACAGCCCCGTACATATTACCGTGATCCGTAATCGCAAGGGACTGCATTCCAAGCGCTTTTGCACGGCTCACCAAATCGTCCAGACGGCAAGCGCCGTCCAGCAGACTAAACTCCGTATGCACATGCAAATGCGTAAACATCATTCAATTTCCTTTTTCTTTGCGTAGTAAATTACACGTTCTCGTCCAAAGCCGCAGCAATATCTACAATGCGCCGCAGCCGGTGATTGACCCCGCTGCGGGACAAAGCGCTCATCTCTGCCAGTTCGCTTAAAGAGCTGTCCGGGTTTTCCTCGCGCAGGATCGCCATGGCGTGCAAATCCTCGCTGAGATAGTCCAGCCCACGCAGGCGCCGAATTTTCTCAATGGCGTCCAGCTGCACCCGCACCGCTTGGACCATACGCTCAATATTGGCAGTCTCACAGTTGGCCTTACGATTGGCGGAATTGCGAATGTCTTTGACAATCTTTACATTCATCATCTCAAACATTGCGCCGGAAGCGCCCATCAGGTACAGGCAGTCCTCAATGGCCTCGCTGCCCTTAAAGTACAAGATATGATATCCCTTACGGTTCGTTAGGCCGGGCTTTAATTCCTTTTCCTCTAACATGGTCACAAAGCTGGCAGCCAAATTCTGATACGGCACGGTAAATTCCAAATGGTAGTCACTCTTAGGACTGGATACCGTGCCACAGGATAAAAATGCCCCGGCGATAAACGCATTCTGGCAATTCTCACAGTCAAAGTTGGCGTAATTCACCCGCAGGCTGCCGGCCCCCTGGTGGGCAAAGGTCTTCAGTATCTTGGCACAGTCGCTGCCGTCCGTTACGCTGACGGTAAAACTGCGTCGCCCGGGAGACGGCACCACCGCCGCCTCTACCCGGCAAATCTCCGCCAGCAGTACACTATATTTCTCTGCAATGCGGGGGTTCTCCGTTTGCAGCGCCACCTGGCGGGAGGAAAAACTTTTGCCGAAAAGGCACATTCCGTAAAGGAATGCTTTTCGGCAGCAGGGTTCTGTATATTGGGCGTCAATCAGTTCGCCCTTCACGGTTTGAGAAAAGGACATTTGCGTCAACCTCGGTTAATATCCCGATGATGGACGGTTACATTGTCCCACCGTGATTCAAAATGATCTTTCAGCGCCTCGGCAATCGCCACGCTGCGATGATTGCCGCCGGTGCAGCCAATGGCAAAGACGATCTGGCTCTTGCCCTCTCGGATATACAGCGGGTTCAGGAAGTCCAAAAGGCCGATGAGCTTTTGCAACAGCTCCTCCGACTCTTTAAAGGAGAACACATAGTCCTTCACTTCCTTATCCAGGCCGGTTTTGCTGCGCAGCGCCTCCACCCAGTAGGGGTTTGGCAGGCAGCGCACATCAATCACAAAATCCGCTTCACTGGGAATACCGTGCTTAAATCCGAAGGACATCACATGAATGTTCATCATATCCTTGTCGCTGCCCAGAAGGATCTGGGCCAAGCGCGTACGCAGCTGATTGGGCGCTGCGTCCGATGTATCAATCACATGATCCGCCCGCAGCCGCAGGGGCGCCAAAATCTCTTTTTCATAAGCCAGTGCAGCGGCAATATCCCCGTTAAAGCGATCTGCATAGGGGTGCTTGCGGCGGGTAAGCTTGTAACGCTTCAAAGCCACCGGGGTCTTAATATCCAAATAAACAATCTTCACATCATAGCCGTAATTGGACTTGGCGTCGTTCACGCTCTTAATGAAGTCCTCAAACACTTCACTGGAGCGCACATCCACCACAATGGCTACTTTACGATACTCCTCCCGATTGGCAATCAAGCCGATAAAGGTGGGTAGCAGCACCGGAGGCATATTATCAATGCAGTAGTAGCCTACATCTTCCAAAAAGCCCATTGCGCTGGATTTACCGGCACCACTGACACCGGTTATAATGATCAGTTCCTTGTTTGCAAATTCCATTAACTTTTACTTACTCCGTTACTCGTATTTCCATTTCCAGCTCTACACCGGTCTCCGCCAGCACCTTTTCTCTGCACTGCCGGCAAAGGGCCAGCACATCGGCACAGGTGGCACCGCCTGTATTGATCACAAAGCCGGCGTGTTTCTCGCTGACCCGGGCACCACCCACACTTGTACCTCGTAGACCGCATTGGTCAATGAGCGCACCGGCAAAGTGGCCGGGCGGGCGCTTAAAAGTAGAACCTGCGCTGGGGTATTCGATAGGCTGCTTTTCCCTTCTGCGGCCGATCAGATCGTCCATTTTGGCTTTGATCTCCGCCGGATCGCCGGGCTGCAAGCGCAGCTCCAACTCGGTAATAATGCAGCCGTTGTCATAATATGCGCTGTGGCGATAGGACAGGTGCAGGTCCTCCCCTGCCAGCTGACCCGATTTGCCGTCTCCATCAATGTGGGTGCAGCGCACCAGCACATCCTTCATCTCACCACCGTAGGCACCGGCGTTCATATAGACCGCACCGCCCACCGTGCCGGGGATGCCGTAGGCAAATTCCAGCCCCGTCAGGCTGTGCTCCAGCGCTGTGCGACACACCTTCATCAGCGACGCACCAGCCTGGGCAAAAATGGTATTGCCCTTTACCGTTACGGCAGAAAAGTGCTTATCCATCACCAAAACCGCCGCGTCAATGCCCTTGTCTGCCACCAGCAAATTAGAGCCGTTGCCGATGGTCAAGAGCCGCACGCCGTTTGCCCGGGCACACTGCACCAGCGCCGTGATCTGTTCTTCCGTCTCCGGGAACAGCAGCACCCGCGCCGGGCCGCCGATCTTAAAGGTGGTGTGCAGGCGCATGGGTTCGTTTTCCAAATAATCACAGCCCATTTCTCGGGCTGCCGCAAGGAGTTCTCTCACGCCATCACCCTGCATTATTTCACCTGGTACAGCAGCGCTGCGCCGATAATACCAGCGTTATTGCCCAGCTGTGCCTTTACAATCTGGGTTTGAATTTTGCTGTGAATGCTGTAACGCTCTGCCTGCACATAGCGGCGCAGGGGCTCCATTAAAGTGTCGCCCTCGTTGCAGATACCGCCGCCGATGCAGATGATCTCAGGCTGCAAGGCGTTGACCAAATTGATCAGCCCGCAAGACACATACTTGATATAGTTATTCACCACTTCAATACCGGCAATATCGCCAAGGCGCATGGCGTCAAATGCAGTCTTGCCATTGACACCGCCCTCTTCCTCAGCCAGGCGGTGCATAATGGAGTCCGGGTAATCGTCCATAGCACGCTTGGTCTGGCGGATCAGCGCCGTGGCGGAAGCATAAGCCTCCCAGCAGCCCTTACGACCGCAGGAGCACTGCTCGCCGTCTACCATAATCACCATGTGGCCGCACTCGCCACCGGCGCAGTTGACACCGTTGACGATCTTGCCGTCCAAAATGATGCCGCTGCCCACGCCGGTGCCCAGGGTCACAGCCACAAAATTCTTAGACCCGTTGCCGCAACCGGCAAACGCCTCACCCAGTGCGGCGCAGTTGGCGTCATTCTCTACAAATACATTGTCGACCCCCAGGCGCTCCCGAAGCATTTCCCGGGCAGGCACATTGTTAAAGGCCAGGTTGTTGGCAAACTCGATCACGCCGTCTGCATTGCAGGTACCGGGAGAGCCCATACCCACGGCCACCAGGTCACTCATGGTGAGCTTGGCCTCCCGCACGGCCTCGCGGCACACCTTCTCCACATCGTCAAAAATGGCGTTGGCCGGGCGCGGCGCATTCGTCTTGGTTTTTGCAGTAGAGATAATATTATATTGATCGTCCACCACGGAGGCGACAATATTCGTGCCCCCCAAGTCAATTCCTAAGCTGTACATATCTTTTATCCTCCGTTATGAATTCTTCCAAATCTCCAGTTCTTTATCCTCCGGCTCGATCTCTTCCATCCCAAGACCGGCCATCAGCTCTTTGGCGGCGTTATAGCCCATTTTCTTTTGGCGGTTGTTCATGGCCGCCGTTTCTACAATCACCGCCAGGTTCCGCCCTGGGGTGATGGGCACGGTAATCACCGGCACCTGAATATCCAAAATACGGGTGTACTCATTGTCCAGTCCCAGCCGATCATACGCCTTGGTGGAATCCCAAGCCTCCAGCTGAATGACCATATCAATTTTCTCCGTATTCTTAACAGCACCCATACCGAAAATCCGGCGCGCATTGATAATGCCGATGCCCCGCAGCTCCACAAAGTGGCGAATGTTGCTGGGCGACGCGCCTATCAATGTTTTGTCGCTGACCTTGCGAATTTCCACCGCGTCATCGGCGATCAGTCGGTGCCCGCGCTTGATCAACTCTACGGCCGCCTCGCTTTTACCCGCACCGCTCTCACCGGTAATGAGTACACCTTCGCCGTACACCTCCACCAGCACGCCGTGGCGTGTGATCCGGGGGGCCAGTTCTGCATTCAAATAAGCGATTAAAGTTGCCAGGAAGGGCGAGGTCTCTTCTTGGGTGCGCAACAGCGGCACCTGGTGAGCCTTACACTCCTCAACGAAGTAATCCGGAATGTCCAGCCCTCGAGTGCCAACCAATATTGGAGTGCCCGGCGCCGTTTTTCCGGCTCCATATTCAGCAAAAAGCCAAACTCCGTCCACCCTAGGATCTGAACCCGATCGGCATCGAAATAATCCGTATAGCCGGTCATCACGATCCCCGGCCGGTTGACCTCATTGGTGGTAATCAAGATCTCATCCGCCGGCTTTGGCAAATAGATGATTTCCAAATTATGCGCCGTTATGATCTTCTCCAGCGATACAGAATAGCTCTGGGTCATTTTTCTCCCCCTCCCATAGGTATTTATACATATATCATTATATAGAAAGGCGGCCGGGATAGCAAGCCTTTTTTGCCGCTTTTCCAAATTCTTAGACCGTAACGCAGGATTTAGCCGCAGGGCATAAACAAACTGTAAAATTCCCTGCCCGGCAATTTACATTCAGGCAAAATTGTGCTATAATGCCCATAAATCCTTATGATTTGCAAAAGCAGGTGAAAACTTGAACGATAAATTAAAAATCGCCATCGGCACAGATGCATTCCCACCCACCACGGACGGGATCAGCAATGTGGCCCAAAGCTATGCGGAGAAGATCAATCAAGGTCTTGGTGAGGCTGTGATCGTCACCCCAAAGAATCCGAATCAACAGGACTATAAATATCCGTATGAGATCTTCCGCTATAAAAGTTGGTGGATTCCCACCAAAGAAGGATACAGCGTAGGGTGGCCATTTAAGCCGGAGCTGCACCAAGCCATTATTGACCGGCATTTTGATCTGTTGCACTCCCACTGTCCCCTGGCTACCAGCTACTACTTTAAGCGGGTGGCACAGTTGCATCCCATTCCTACGGTACTCACTTATCACACCAAGTATGAGTATGACTTTGACCGTTGCATTCCCGGCAAGCCGGCCAAGGACTTCGCCTATAATTTTATGCTGAAGAACATCAGCGCCGCCGATGAAGTATGGGTCACCAGCGCGGGCACGGTAGAGAGTTTGCGCCGCTTTGGCTACCAAGGCGATTATGTGGTGATGCCCAACGGCTGCGATATGCCCAAGGTAGATGTGCCCCAATCCCAAGTGGATATAATCCGCCGCAAGCATAATATTCCTGACGGTGTACCGGTTTTTATCTATGTAGGCCGTATGATTTGGTACAAGAACATTCGTTTAATTTTAGACGCCTGCAAAATTTTAAAGGAGCGAGGCGAGGATTTTCGTTTGCTGATGGTAGGCTTCGGCGCCAACGAGAACGCCATACAAAAGTATTTTCGCAAACTGGGTCTGGCGGACAATATCATCTACACCGGCAAAGTGCTGGATCGGGCGGAAATTCAGGGTTATTACGGCATTTCCGATTTGCTGCTGTTCCCCTCTGTATTTGACACCAACGGCTTAGTTGTTCGTGAGGCAGCCTCCTGCGGTACCCCCAGTTTGCTGGTGGCCGGCAGCTGCGCCGCCGAGGGCGTTACCGATGATCGCAATGGTTTTCTTTGCCTGGAGAGCGCCCACAGCATTGCAGTGCGTCTGCAACAGATCATGCACCATAAAGATTATCTCCACCGCGTGGGCAAGGCTGCCCAGGAGGAGATCTATATCAGCTGGGACGACGCTGTGCGCCGCGCCTACGATCGCTACCATATTGTGATCGACAACTTCAAGTCAAGGCAATAAAGGATAATAAAAAAACACCGGCGGTGGGCCTTTCGGTCCGCCGCCGGCTTTTTTGCTGCCATTGTTCGTGGGTACTGTTGTATATCTAAGAAAGGGGAAAATCCAACAGCAGCGTCTATCTACGCCACATGGGCGTAAACGGTTATTCCAGTTCAATCCTGTGGCTCGTGGGGGTGTCCTCCGCCTTTTTTGGCAAAGTCAAAGTCAGCACACCATCCTTGTAGCCGCCCTTAATACCCTCAGTATCTACACCGCTTACATCGAAGCTGCGGCTGTAAGTACCATAGGAACGCTCAGAGCGAATGTACTTGCCTTTTTTGTCTTTCTCCTCATAGTCGGAGTGGCGCTGCGCACTGACGGTCATCCGATCGCCGTTAATGTCCACATGAATATCTTTCTTATCAAATCCGGGCAGATCCGCTTCCAATCTGTAAGCGTCACCCTCATCGGTAATATCCGTCTTAAAGGCAGACTGGCTGTCGTCACTGAAGAACACCCCAAAGGGGTCCTCAAAAAAGTGGCGTTCAAAGTTATCCATCTCTCTAAAGGGATCATAAGTGGTCATTGCATGATTATTTCTACGATTCAGCATATCTGTTACCTCCAAAATGAAATTCAAACTGTTGCTAACTTTATATGCAGATTCGGTAAGATTAAGTTGCCGACTGCGCTTGGTTGCTACCCATGGGTACCAACTCCTTTCTGATTCTAACGCACGGTTTGCATTGCTCTTTCTTTTGTCCCTCCCTTGGAACAATTCTTACTATAGACCTCATTTATGAATAATGTGTGAACAAAAGATAAACAATTAGCGCTCTTTTTATAAGAGTGCTAATATGTGCCATTTATTACATTTTCCAGTGCTTCATCCTCTGCGCAGCAGCTTTTTGGCACAGGCAACCACCTTTTGTTTTACACTTTTGCCATAGAACAGGCAATATTTGTCCGCCGCCCGCCGGTAGTCTAAATCACCTTGCCGTTTTTCAAATTCCGCAAAGAACGCAGCCCGTGCTTTCGGCTCCGTAGCAGAATGCACCGCACTGGGGTTCCCGGCTAAGGCCGACTCCAACGGCTCTGCTTTCAGTAGTAGATCCGATCGGATCTGCGCCAAGGCTTGTTCCCCGGCGGCGCTGTGCACCAGCACCAGTGAGGTGCCCTTATCGTCAAACATGGCGGGGTCCACATTTTGGATTCCCCAAAAGTCCGCTAAGGTCAGATCCGACACACGGCTTGCACCCTTGGCCGGACAATGATAACAGGACGGGCGCAGGATCACATCGGAAAGAAACAGCCGCATATACGGGTCCTGCCTGTACGGGTGTGCCGTACCGTTCAGTTGCACGGAATACTGCTGGCAGCCGGTGCCGGAGAACAGCACTTTCCTGCCCTGTTCCAAATCCAGGCGCACTTCAGTAAAGCAATCCCCCATACGGCTTTGCACATATTTGCTGCCCATCAGACGGGGCAGATCCTCTGTATGCGTTATGCGCAGATGGCGCACCGTCAGATCCGGCTCCATTGCCGCACCGTAGACTGCGCCGCCCTGCTCCAGCACTTTCTCCGCCAAAAGGGAGAACACGCCACCGGAGGAGCTTTGTGCCCGCTGTCGGTCTTGCCGAGAAACGGCGGCGTAACAAAGGGGTTCCTTATCATCCACCGGCAACGACTTTTGTGCCGGGCAAACTCGGTTGCAGCGGTCACAGTTTATACAAGCCGCTTCCTCTGTCACAGGGTAGAAAAAGCCCTCTTTGTCCCGCTCCATACGCAAACAGCTTTTGGGGCATGCGGCCACACAAGCGGTACAGCCGGTGCACCGCACTTTCGGCGTATTCAGCAACCGGACCACCTCCGCAGCACAGGCACCTTACCCTTGGTCAGCCGGTTCAGCAACCCGGCAAAATAGGCGAATTCATCTGTTTTTCGATACGCAATCAGGAACACACCATTGGGCAGCACGGCGCACACAAGCAGCCGTAAAATCATAGTCACAATCAGCGACGGCAGCGTGATAAAATGACAAACGCCAACGCACGCGCCGCAGCAAACCGCCGCCAGTGCCACATAGCGTAGGGTGCGGCCCACATAAGGCTTCCAACTGCAATGGAACACCACAGTAAACAGGTTATGGGTCAGCCAAGGCATTCCCACCACAAGTATAGCAATAATCGTAGAGATTAAAATACCGTAAAGCCCCCAAAACTGCACCAAAATCAGGTTCACCACCAGGTTCACCAGGGAGCAGATCAGCGGGCGCCAGCGGTCCTCGTGCCACATACCCGCTGCGTCCTTATATAAATTCAGCAAATTATTGATCTGACGAATGATGAAGTAGGCACAAAGGATCAGCACCATACCGTAGGGCAGCAAGTTGTCCTTACCCACCCAAAGGGTCATAAACGGCTGATACAGGCAGGCAAAACAACAAATGCAAAAAGCCGACAGCCAGGACAGCAGAAAAGTAAATTTCCGCAGATCCTTATAGTTTTTCTCCTCGCTTTCGGTTACCAAGCTGTTACCGATCCCCGCCAAGCTGGAACTGGTGATCAAGGTAAGGAAGCCAAAAATAGTATTCATTACAAAAAAGTAGTTTTGGTATTTTGCAAGCGCAGTCAGGCCTAAAAATGCGGAAATTACAAGCGTGTCCGCAGAATCGTAAACCACGCTGCCGATCTTTGAAGTAAACAGATCTTTAATCCGCTTGTTGATGATCTGCACATCTTCCTTTGGCAGCTTGCCCATGGCCTTGTACTGGGGATATAACTTGTCCACCACAATAGCGGTTACAATATTACTCACCACGCCGGACAACAACGCAACAATGATATAAGCATAATAGTCCCGCATAAAGTACAGCACCGCCAACTGCACGCCGTATTTCACCGTATTGATAACATAGCCGATCTTGTCGCCGATATCATTACGCTGATGGGCAAACAGCAGGCAGTTTTTATACGCAAACAGCCAATAACTAACTACCGTAGTCAGCAAATTGATCAAATACAGCACATACAGATTCACATTTGGCGGCAGGTCTTTCTTCACCAACATGGGCAGCACCGGAATAATCACCAAACCGGCCACTAAGATTACAGCCCCCACAATACGGTAATAAATCTTATAGAGCCGCATCAGGGCGCAAATGCGGGTGGTGTCCTGTTCGGCAATGGGCTTGTACATACTGAAAGTCATGGCTGAACCGACGCCCAGTTCTGCCAAATTCAGCACGGACAAAATAGAGGAGAACAGACTGTTCAGCCCCACATACTCCATACCCAGCCAATAGATCATGGCCGTACGCATTAAAAACGGAATGATTAAGTTGTAAATTCGCGTTATCGTGCCGAAAAACAAATTCCGCGCCGCGTTTTTCGTTCTGCTGTCGTTACTCATGAATCTCCAATGCGTTCTTCAAATAATCCAGTGCAAATTGCCGCTCCCGCTCCAAAACCGCCGGAACGGAAGCATAGTCATTATAAAAAATGTGGTCCGGGTCCTCCTGCACGGAGCCGCGGCACCAGTCGCCAATGCCAAGGCTGCCAAAAAGAGTATCAAGCCGACTCCCCATATCTAAGTTGTTGTCTTCTCTTGTAAAGCTGCGAAACGGCTTGCCAAAGAGTATAGAAAACACACTGCCGTGGAACGAATCCGTCAGCATCAACTGGCAGTGATGCACCAGCCAAATAAATTCATCCGGCGTGGTCATATAGTGTGCCAAATTTTGAGGCTTATCCACCCATTCGCTATCTAAAGCGATCCATTGCAGATCGTACTTATCTGCAATGTTTTGAATAAACGCTTGCCGTTCTGTAGAAAGCGCACCTAAGAAATAAGTCAATAAAAATTGCTTTTTCACCTTATAGTTCGGCTTCTTTTCCAGTTCTGTCCACGCCTGTTCTGTCAGCAACATCGTCGGATCCAGCACCACAGGTACGGATTTACCGGTCAGATCATAAACAATACTCGCGCCCCGGTCTTCACGCATAGAGATTGCTTTTAGCGATTCCAAATAGCCAACATAAGTGTCTGTTAAGTCCTTTGGAATCCTGTCAACACCAATACTGGCAGCATAAGCTATTCTTTTTTCAGGTGGAACAAATGCGCCGAAGTAAAAGTCCAAAGAGTCGCGAACGAAGCAAAAATCCGGATTCCAAATTTGATCAGAGCCAAGCACTACATAATCGCAATCACTCGCCAGGTGATAATCTTGCCATTGCAAATAGCGATTATTCAATTTCTCAAAGCACCGATGCCGCCGCAATATATGTCCATTTCGCACACCTAAAACTCGCTTAATTTCTTGTTTCATCCAATACAATACAGTGTGCGGAACTTGAATCGGATCATTAAATGTAACTGTATCAAATCCAAGGAAATGCAATGTATAATTCAATGCATAATTTTGCAACCGATTGCCATAGTTCCCACGATCCACAATTGTAACAATTCCGACCTTGACTTTTTGTTTATTATTCCTTACAATCGTTAGTATAACCTAACTAGAAATTATTGTCAATAAAGAGATTTCTTCCGTATGACAGAGCGGCAGCATTGAAAAAACAAGTTCCTTT
>OGGS01002295.1_pt1 | contig 10832 bp, 8 predicted proteins | sample 1571281 | NCBI WGS metagenome assembly OGGS01 (sample SAMEA2582042, study PRJEB24529) | metagenome | biome: Human gut stool | place: China | collected 2011 | reverse complement strand
AATCCTCCACCGCATAAGCCTCTGCCGGCAGTACGCCCAGTTCCCGACAGGCAGTCTGGTAAATCTCCGGATTCGGCTTGCTGTGCTGCACCATGTCGCCGCCGATGATCTGATCGAACATCTGTTCCAAGCCGAAATGCTGCATCTCTTTCCGAACTATCACTGCCCGTGTGGAGGAGGCGATGCCGGTTTTCCAGCCGTGGGCACGGAGTGCCGTCAGCATTTCCCGCACACCGGATTTCAGTTCCAGCCTGCCGGCTTCCACGTTCTCCCAGTACTTTGCGGACATCTCCGCCTTGTATGTGTCGTAGGGAAAATCGGCTCCGTATTTCTCCAGAAACATCTGTCGTGCCATGTCGGCATTGCTGCCCAGACACCGGTGGCAGATCTCCTGTATTTCCGGAATTCCGTGGAGTTTCGCCGTCTGTTCCCAGCACTGAAGCACCAACGCTTCGGAGTCAAACAGCACGCCGTCCATATCAAATACCACACACTGCATGGATCATTCCTCCGTTTTCTCCGTCTGTTCCTGTTTTTCCAATTTAGACATCTCCGTCCGCAGACAGGTCACTGCGGATTTCAGCATGGTGATGTCCTCCATGGTCAGATCCGGAATGTGGATCTGATCCAGATCCTGCTGCTGAACCTTTTGTCCTGCCATGCGGGCGATTCTCGCCGGAACGCCTACGGCGGTACAGTTGTCAGGAATGTCTTTCAGGACAACGGCGTTGGCAGCCACCTTGACATTATTGCCGATGTTGATCGGCCCCAGCACCTTGGCACCTGCACCCACCATGACGTTGTCGCCCAGTGTGGGGTGCCGCTTGCCCTTATCTTTGCCGGTGCCGCCCAGCGTGACACCCTGATACAGCAGACAGTTGTCACCGATCACGGTGGTTTCCCCGATCACGACACCCATGCCGTGGTCGATGAACAGCCCTTTTCCGATCTGTGCACCGGGGTGAATTTCGATGCCGGTCTTGTGCCGTGCCCGCTGGGATATGATGCGGGCAATGGTGAACCATTTATGCTGATAGAACCAGTGGGCACGCCGGTAGCTGCGGACTGCTTTCAGACCGGAATAGGTCAGCAGAATCTCCAGACTGCTGCGTGCGGCAGGGTCCTTCTCTTTGACAATGGCAATATCTTCCCGAAGCTGTCGAAACATCTTCCCATGTCACCTCCTAAAATTGTCGGTACTTGCAGGGGTAAAAAAACGCCTCTGCAAGTGCGTTTTTCATACACTTCCAGAGGCGGAAAAAATATTCCACGGTTCCACTCTGATTTCTCACTCAACGGGATTTTTCTATAGAGAAAATCCCTTGGAACTGGTTTCCTATTACGCAATTACGCAAAAAAATCAGTTCCCATGCCGATAACGGGGCAGGCCGGACACGGATACTTCGGGCGATCTTACACAGAAACTGCCGTTCCCCATGCCAACGGGGAATACGAAAAATTCGGATTCCCGTCGCAGTTGCACTTCCCTCCGGTGCGGGACATTGTTTCACCGACCCAATGCTCTCTGCACACCGCTGCCGGAGATACTCTCACTGCTGCGTTGTTCTTATCATCTGCCTGTATGCACAAATCATACTGTGCAACAGTATTTCCTTATTATTATATGCGATTTTACTGGTTTTGTCAATGAATTTTTTGTTGCAGAAGGATTTTCTCTGTGTGGATTACTTCGCCAGTACCTCGCTCCACGACTTGTCAAGTCCTGCCCCGTGGAGTGCCACGTAGTACAGCAGGTAGTAGATGTCGGTAGAATCCACTGCCCCGTTGCAGTCTATGTCTGCGGCAGCGATCTGCTGTATTTCCAGCCCGCTGTCATTGCCTACCGCAATATTTGCCACGTGGAACAGGGCATAGTAGATGTCCGTGGAATCAATGCTGCCGCTGTTGTCCACATCACCCAGCAGGGTGTCAGGATTGTTCAGGTCAGCAAAGGCGATGCTGTATTTTTCGGCGTATCTCTGGGCAGTGGAGTCGGCATATCCCCGAATGGTCAGCCCGCTGCATTCTCGGAATATAGATTCTCCCATGCTGGTCACACTTGCGGGGACGGTGATGCGGGTTAGATTGGAGCAGGAAGCAAACGCCCAGTTTTCTATTTTTGTCAGGCTGTCCGGCAGACACAGACCGGTCAGTCCGGTGCATGCGGCAAAGGCGTTGCTTTTGATCGTGGTCACGCCTTGGGGAATGGTGAGCGTGGTCAGGCTGGAGCACTGATAGAAAGATGCCACTTCAATGGTGGTAATACTTTTCGGCAGTACGACACGGAGCAGCCCCTTGCAGCCGGAAAAGGCAGAGGAACCAATGCGTGTCACGCTGTCGGGTATGGTGACGCTGGTCATTTGTGTAGAGCAGGCGGTTGCGAGTCCCAAGTCGGAAGAAAAGGCATAGTTGGCAATACTGGTCACCCCGTCAGGTATGACAACATCTCCGGTGCAGGTCTGTCCGTCGATAACAATATGATTGACAATTACCAGTGGATTTTCCGCCTGTCGTGCTTTCAGCCACGGGGTATAGGAAAACGCCTCTTTGCCAATATAGGTGATGCTTTCCGGAATGGTAATATCAGTCAGATTAGAACACCGCCGAAAGGCTGCATTTTCGATACTGGTTACAGGGCAGCCGTCGATCTCCGCCGGAATTTCCACAGCAGTTACCGTTTTGTCGCAGTCGGTGATGGTGACTTCTCCGCTGCTGTTGACAGAATAGGTCAAATCTTCATAAGTACCGGAAGCTGCACTTGCCGACAACACCGGTTCAGCAGTTTGCAGCAGGTTTTGGAATCCGGATACTTGGGCAAAGCCCAGACAACATACACTGGCAGCCGTTGCTGCCAGAACTTTTTTCCATAATTTCATGTGTATTCTCCATTTCTTTTTGCGTTTGAGGACACTGCATATTGACGTTTTGCAGTGTTCTCATTATAGCATGAAGCAAAAGGCAAGTCAATGGATTCCGCGGTGCTGTCCATACAAAAAAACTGCTCCTGTATCTACAGAAACCGGTTTCGGAAATATTGTGGTTTGTTAGCACTGTCCCTGCGGCGGCAGTGTTCCGCCGGACGGGGCGGTTTTCTCCGCGGCATCATTTCGCCATGCGATCAGACCGATTGCAATTGCCGCAGGAATTACCACCAGCAGGGTAGCAGTGATGAAGTTCAGCGGGATCCAGCCGAGGAGATAGTCCCCGCCGAACGTGGAAAAGCTGTTGACAGCAAAGTGCATCAGCATGGAGAATACCACTGAGCGATAGCGGTGAGCGACCCAGCCCAGCACCAGTCCGCCGAAGAATGCATACACGCCCTGTACCCAGTTCATGTGTATCACGCCGAACAGAAACGCCTGCAGCAGATTGGCTGCCCAGAACCGCCCGAATGCTTTTTCTGCATATTTCATGGTCAGTCCGCGGAAAACCAGTTCCTCTCCAATGGGAGCAAGGCAGACAGTGGCAAAGATGACCAGACCATTGGTGCCGATGCCGGAACGCTCCATCATTTTGTAGGTGTCCTCGACCATTTGCGGGAACAGCAGGCTTTCGATGCCGGAGGTGCCGCTGCTGAAAACAGACATGAGAATGCCCAGTCCCAGTGCCATGAGAATCGGCTCCGGTTTCAGCTTCTGTGTTGTTTCTCGTATGGCGGGGCGTGGTTTCCGGAAGCTGAACCGATACCAGAACGCAAAGACGATGGCTGCCAGCAGGTGCGACAGTGCCGTGGCGGTCGGAACGCTGCTATAGACGATGCTTTCATAATACGGCAGGACTGCCTGCATGTTGCCGTCAGTACGGCAGAGGGCAACGAAAATCATGAGGAAGATCATCACAAAAGAAGCAAAGATCTGTATGGCGAAAAAACTCAGCATTGGCAGCAGGGAAAAGAAAAAGTTTGCCACACGTCCTGCCCCCTGCTTGGGCGGCTGTGCCGGCGGGAAATAGGGCTGCTGCTGATAGGAGTAGCCGTTTTGTGGCTGTCTGTAAGGCTGCTGCTGGTAGGGGTAGCCGTTTTGTGGCTGTCCGTAAGGCTGCTGCTGATAGGGGTAGCCGTTTTGCGGCTGTCCATAAGGCTGTTGGCAGGGGTAGCCATTTTGCGGCGGTTGATTTGGTTGCTGCGGAGTGTTATTGTTTTGTGGTTGTGTCTGTGGATCCATGATGCGTCCTTTCTCTGTTGTGGTGGTTGTTTTTATCTGTATTGTAGCATATTCACAGCGGTTCGTCAAGGTAAAAGCAAAAATGGAAATTTTTGAAAAGTATATTGACTTTTTTAAGCATATGTGCTATAATGATTCCATCAATGGAAGCAAAAGTTCAGACATAATTGAATAAATGAGTAGAAATCAGAGAGTGGAGATGATTCAAAGGAATACTGCTGTGGGGTGCAGCAGTATATTTTCGATGTGTCATCTCCCATTTTTATGTCTGATTTATGGTGCAGTCAAATGGTAAAAGTTCAAAAGAACAGGGGAGCATTTTGCAGCAGAATTGAAAGGAGAAACAGGCATGGCAAAATATGTAATGGCATTAGATGCGGGAACAACAAGTAACCGTTGTATTTTATTCAATGAAAAAGGAGAGATCTGCTCGATGGCGCAGAAAGAGTTCCGTCAGTTTTTCCCGAATCCGGGCTGGGTGGAGCATGACGCAAATGAAATATGGTCATCGATGCTTGGTGTTTCGGTGGAGGCGATGAACATGATCGGAGCTGCGGCTTCCGATATTGCAGCGATCGGTATCACAAACCAGCGTGAGACTTCCATCGTGTGGAACAAAGAGACGGGAGAACCAATCTACAATGCGATCGTATGGCAGTGCCGCAGAACATCTGATATTGCGGATGGACTGAAGAAAAAAGGACTGGAAGAAGTTTACCGGAAAAAGACAGGACTGATCATTGATGCATATTTTTCTGCGACGAAGATCAAATGGATTTTAGACAATGTAAAAGGTGCAAGAGAACTGGCAAATGAGGGCAAATTATTATTCGGTACAGTAGAGACATGGCTGATCTGGAAGTTTACGAAGGGTGCAGTGCATGTGACGGATTATTCCAATGCTTCGAGAACCATGCTTTTTAACATCAATGATCTGTGCTGGGATAAGGAGATTTTACAGGAACTGGATATTCCTGAGAGCATGCTTCCGACACCGGTGCCGTCCAGCCAGATTTATGGTTACACCGATCCATCCTTCTTAGGGGATGAGATACCGATCGCAGGAGCGGCAGGTGACCAGCAGGCGGCACTTTTTGGTCAGACTTGTTTCCATGCAGGAGAGGCAAAAAATACATACGGAACCGGATGTTTCCTTTTAATGAATACGGGAGAAAAACCGGTATTTTCAAAAAATGGTCTTGTGACGACCATTGCATGGGGACTGGACGGAAAAGTAAACTATGCTCTGGAAGGCTCGATTTTCGTTGCAGGAGCGGCAATCCAGTGGCTTCGCGACAATATGAGGCTGATCGATTCCTCCGCAGACTCTGAGTACATGGCAAAAAAAGTACACGGAACCCACGGCTGTTATGTCGTTCCGGCATTTACCGGACTGGGCGCACCACATTGGGATCAGTATGCGAGAGGTACGATCGTTGGCATCACAAGAGGCACCAACAAAAACCATATCATCCGCGCCACGCTGGAATCCATCGATCTTCAGGTGTGTGATGTCATCGATGCAATGCGTGCAGACGCGGGCGTCGAGTTGAAATCTTTGAAAGTGGATGGCGGGGCAAGCGCCAACAACTTCTTAATGCAGTTTCAGGCAGACATGATCAATGCACCGGTCAAACGTCCAAGCTGTATAGAGACGACTGCGATGGGCGCTGCTTATCTTGCCGGACTTGCCGTTGGTTACTGGAAGAGCAAGGAAGATGTCATCAAAAATCAGAGTATCGATCAGATATTCTCTCCACAGATGAGCGAGGAGGATCGTCAGGCAAAACGGAAAGGCTGGAACAAAGCGGTCAAATACGCTTACGGCTGGGCGAAAGACGAACCGGAAGAGGAAGAAGAATAAAATAATGTGGGAAGGAAATGCGTTGGAAAAAAATTTTTCCTTCGGATTCCATGAAAAAGGTTGAAAATTACAACTACATATGATAAACTCATTACAATTTAAGCAAGGGAATGCTCCAAAGGTCATTCCCTTGTTGACAATAAAGGTATGTTTCGGAGCGGATAGCAATATCCGGTTTGACTGCCCATATATAGTTCATATAGAGCAAAAGGAAAAAACGGAAACGTTTTTTTTTTTGGGAAAAAAGATGAAAGGACAGGGAAACAAATGAAAGCTTTTTTGATACTCGAAGATGGGAATGTATTTACAGGAACAAGCATTGGTTCCACCAGAGAAGTCATCAGTGAGATCGTTTTTAACACTTCAATGACTGGTTATCTGGAGGTATTGACTGATCCTTCCTATGCGGGACAGGCAGTGGTTATGACATATCCATTAATTGGTAATTATGGTATCACACCGGATATGGAGTCTAAGAAACCATGGCCGGACGGATACATTGTAAGGGAGTTATCCAGAATGCCAAGCAACTTCCGTTGTGAGGGAACAATCCAGGATTTCCTGACAAAAAATGATATTCCTGGAATCGCAGGAATCGATACACGTGCACTTACCAAGATCTTACGTGAAAAAGGTACGATGAACGGTATGATCACAACAAATGAGAACTATAATATAGAAGAAATTATTCCTAAATTAAAAGCTTACACAACAGGAAATGTCGTAGACAAAGTAACCTGTGAAGAAAAACGAGTATTAAGCGGCGCAGGAAAACGTGTTGCACTTATGGATTTCGGCGCAAAAAATAATATTGCCCAGTCTTTAAATAATCGTGGCTGTGAAGTGACCATTTATCCGGCTCACACAACCGCAGAAGAAATCTTAAGCACAAATCCGGACGGAATTATGTTAAGCAATGGCCCTGGAGATCCAAAGGAATGTACCGATATTATCAAAGAGATCAGGAAACTGTACGATTCCGATACTCCTATTTTTGCGATCTGCTTAGGTCATCAGTTAATGGCACTTGCAACCGGTGCTGACACCCACAAAATGAAATACGGACACCGTGGCGGTAACCATCCGGTCAAAGATCTGAAGACAAACCGTGTATACATTTCATCCCAGAATCATGGATATGTTGTTGATACAGATACTTTGGATCCGAATATTGCAAAACCGGCATTTGTAAACGTCAACGACGGCACAAACGAAGGACTTGAGTATGTTGGAAAGAACATCTTCACTGTGCAGTTCCACCCGGAAGCATGCCCTGGACCACAGGACTCCGGTTATCTGTTTGATAGATTTTTGGATATGATGAGTAAATAAAGGAGAATGAGAGTATGCCAAGAAATAAAGACATTAAAAAAGTATTAGTAATCGGTTCCGGTCCGATCGTCATTGGACAGGCGGCAGAGTTCGACTATGCAGGTACACAGGCATGCCGTTCTTTGAAAGAGGAAGGGGTAGAGGTAGTACTTGTAAACTCCAACCCGGCAACCATTATGACCGATAAAGAAATCGCAGATGAAGTATATATCGAGCCATTGACCGTCGATGTGTTAGAAAAGATCATTGCAAAAGAGAAACCGGACAGTGTTCTCCCAACCTTAGGTGGACAGGCAGGATTAAACCTTGGTATGGAGCTTGCTGAGCAGGGAGTTCTTGACAAATACGGTGTAAAGCTGATCGGAACAACGGCTGAGACAATTTTTAAGGCAGAGGACCGTCAGGCATTCAAAGATACCATGGAGAAAATCGGTGAGCCATGTGCAGCTTCACAGGTTGTAAATAACGTGCAGGATGGTATCAAATTCACAAATACGATCGGATATCCGGTCGTTCTGCGTCCGGCATTCACCCTCGGTGGAAGCGGCGGTGGTATTGCCCACAATGAGCAGGAGTTAGTAGATATTTTAACAAACGGTCTGCGTTTGAGCCGTGTCGGCGAAGTTTTAGTTGAGCGCTGCATCGCCGGATGGAAAGAGATAGAGTACGAAGTAATGCGTGATGCAAATGGAAACTGCATTACCGTATGTAATATGGAAAATATTGATCCGGTCGGTGTCCACACAGGTGACTCGATCGTAGTTGCACCTTCCCAGACATTAGGTGATAAAGAATATCAGATGCTCCGTACCTCTGCGTTAAATATTATTTCAGAGTTAAATATCACAGGTGGATGTAACGTGCAGTATGCATTACACCCGGAATCTTTTGAGTACTGTGTAATCGAGGTAAACCCTCGTGTATCCCGTTCTTCTGCACTGGCATCCAAAGCGACCGGATACCCAATCGCAAAAGTTGCAGCAAAGATCGCATTAGGTTACACCTTAGACGAGATTAAAAATGCGATCACAGGAAAAACATACGCAAGTTTTGAGCCAATGCTTGACTACTGCGTTGTAAAGATCCCAAGACTGCCATTCGATAAATTTATTACGGCAAAGAGAACCCTTACCACCCAGATGAAGGCAACCGGAGAGGTTATGAGTATCTGCAATAACTTCGAAGGCGCTCTGATGAAGGCAATCCGTTCCTTAGAGCAGCATGTAGACAGTCTGATGTCTTATGATTTTACAGGACTTAACGATGCAGAATTAAGAGAACAGTTAAATGTGGTAGACGACAGAAGGATCTGGGTGATCGCAGAGGCACTGCGCCGTCATTTCAGTTATGATGAGATCCATGCCATCACCAAGATTGATAAATGGTTTATCGACAAGCTTGCCATCATTGTTGAGATGGAAGAGACTTTAAAGACACAGCCATTGACGGTTGAATTATTAAAAGAAGCAAAACGTATCGAGTTCCCGGACAATGTGATCGCAAAACTGACTGGTAAAACAGAAGCAGAAATTCACGACATGCGTTATGAGAACGGAATCGTTGCAGCATATAAGATGGTAGATACTTGTGCAGCAGAGTTCGAAGCTACAACTCCATATTACTATTCCGTATTTGGAAGTGAGAATGAGGCAGAGGAAACCCATCCACAGAAAAAAGTATTAGTATTAGGTTCCGGCCCGATCCGTATCGGACAGGGTATCGAGTTCGATTACTGTTCTGTTCACAGCACATGGGCATTTGCAAAAGAAGGATGGGAGACAGTCATTGTCAACAACAATCCGGAGACAGTATCTACTGATTTTGATATTGCGGATAAACTTTATTTTGAGCCATTAACCCCGGAAGATGTCGAAGCGATCGTTAAGATTGAAAAACCGGACGGAGCAGTTGTACAGTTCGGTGGACAGACAGCCATCAAGTTAACGGAAAGCCTTATGAAAATGGGAGTTAAGATCCTTGGTACAAAGGCAGAAGATGTTGATGCAGCAGAGGACCGTGAGTTATTTGATGAGATTCTGGAAAAAACACAGATTCCAAGAGCGGCAGGTGGAACCATATTTACTGCCGAGGAGGCAAAAGAGGTTGCAAACCGTCTCGGATATCCTGTTTTAGTCCGTCCTTCCTACGTTTTAGGCGGACAGGGCATGAAGATCGCATTTAATGATGAAGAGATCGAAGAATTCATCGGAATCATCAACCGTATTGCACAGGATCACCCAATCCTCGTAGATAAATATTTGCAGGGAAAAGAGATTGAAGTCGATGCCGTATGCGATGGAACCGATATTTTAATCCCTGGTATTATGGAGCATATTGAGCGTACCGGTATCCATTCCGGAGACAGTATTTCCGTATATCCGGCTCCAACGATCAGTGAACCGGTCAAAGAGATGATCGTGGAATACACAAAACGTCTTGCACAGGCATTACATGTTATTGGTCTGATCAACATCCAGTTCATCGTTATGGACGAGCAGGTTTACGTGATCGAGGTTAACCCGCGTTCTTCCAGAACTGTGCCATATATCAGTAAAGTAACAGGTATTCCGATTGTTGACCTGGCAACAAAAGTAATCATCGGCGAGACCATCCGCGGTATGGGTTATGAACCGGGACTTGCTCCGACAGCAGATTACATTGCAATTAAAATGCCGGTATTCTCATTTGAGAAACTTCGTGGTGCTGAGATTTCTTTAGGACCTGAGATGAAATCCACCGGTGAGTGTCTTGGTATCGCCAAGACTTTCAACGAAGCTTTATACAAAGCATTCTTGGGAGCTGGTATTAAACTTCCAAAATACAAACAGATGATCATGACAGTAAAAGATGCAGACAAGCCGGAAGCTGTTGGTGTTGCCAAGAGATTTGAAGCATTAGGCTACAAGATCTATGCGACAAGAAGCACAGCAAAATATCTGCAGGAGCACGGCGTAAATGCACTCCGCATCAATAAGATCTCACAGGAATCACCGAATGTTATGGACTTAATTCTTGGACATAAGATCGATCTTGTCATCGATATCCCGCAGCAGGGAGCAGAAAGGAGCCACGATGGATTTGTGATCCGTCGGAATGCCATCGAGACAGGTGTTACCGTTCTCACTGCAGTCGATACTGCGAGAGCGCTTGTGACAAGTATGGAAAATCGTGCAAAAGAACTTACACTGATCAATATTGCTGAAATCTGATATTGGTAAAAAATAGAAGAGCAGCCCGTTTCACGCTGGAGTGAGATGGGCTGCTTTTTACGTTGCCCCAGCAGCGTATGCCGGAAATGTATGCCAGAAATTTGAAAGAGGTGACGCGCTATGCAAAAAAAGAAATATTAACGCTTTATCAAGATGAATATATGCATTGATAATGTATAAAACATTGGAAAAACTGCATGAAACAATATAATTATGCACTGAATATTGTATAAAATGCATAATATGTAAAAAAAACATAAAAAA
>OGGS01002293.1_pt1 | contig 10840 bp, 8 predicted proteins | sample 1571281 | NCBI WGS metagenome assembly OGGS01 (sample SAMEA2582042, study PRJEB24529) | metagenome | biome: Human gut stool | place: China | collected 2011 | reverse complement strand
GTTGTTGCTTGCGTATTTCATATCGGTTTTTCCCTCATTTCCGCCGCACGGAGCATTCTCTCCGCTTTTGTGGCATATTTTACAAAGATAATACCACACTCCAAACGATTTTTAAATATTCCGTTTGAAATTTCGGGCGAATCCGCCGCCAAACTTCACGGCCTTGTTTTGTGCAAATTGACATTGCGGGTCTGCTTTTCTTGTAAACGCTGCAGCGATACGCTATAATAAGCGGGAAAGAATATCATTCAGAACAAGAAGGAGCGCTATCGTATGAAACGCAGCGATTACATCAACTGGGACGAATATTTCATGGGCATTGCCCTGCTCACGGCCATGCGCTCCAAGGACCCCAACAGTCAGGTGGGCGCGTGCATCGTCAGCCCGGAAAACAAGATCCTCTCCCTGGGCTACAACGGTATGCCCATGGGCTGCAGCGACGACGAGATGCCCTGGGAGCGGGAGGGGGAACCCCTGCACACCAAGTATATGTACGTCTGCCACGCGGAGCTCAACGCCATCCTCAACAGCGCCCACAACAACCTCAAGGGTGCGCGGGTGTATGTGACCCTCTTCCCCTGCAACGAGTGCACCAAGGCCATCATCCAGTCCGGCATTGCCGAGGTGGTGTACTACGGCGACAAGTACCACGACAGCGATTCCAGCATCGCGGCACGGTTCATGTTCCAGAAGGCGGGCGTGAAACTGACCCCCTACACCCCCAGCGGCCGCAAAGCCGAGCTGGAACTGTAACGCCCTTTCCCTCTTGACCTTGCCGGGGCAGCGTACTATAATAGGATCATAGTTCGCATAAATATTCATAAATATTTGCATAGAGAGGGAAATATACAATGAACCTGAAAAATCGCAGCTTCCTGAAACTATTGGACTATACCCCCGCCGAGATCGAACAGCTGCTCGACCTGGCCGCAGACCTCAAGGCCAAAAAGAAGGCCAGCATCGCCCACGACCAGCTCCACGGCAAGAACATTGCCCTGATCTTTGAAAAGACCTCCACCCGCACCCGCTGCAGCTTTGAAGTGGCCGCCCACGACCTGGGCATGCAGGTGACTTATCTGGACCCGTCGGGCAGCCAGATCGGCAAAAAGGAGTCCATTGCCGACACCGCCCGGGTGCTGGGCCGCATGTTTGACGGCATCGAGTACCGCGGTTACGGCCAGCAGATCGTGGAGGACCTGGCCCACTACGCCGGGGTGCCAGTGTGGAACGGCCTGACCAACGAGTTCCACCCCACCCAGATCCTGGCCGACTTCCTCACCATCCGGGAGCACTTCGGCAAGCTGAAGGGCATCCACTTCGTCTACTTCGGCGACGCCCGTTACAACATGGGCAACAGCCTGATGGTGGGCTGCGCCAAGATGGGCCTGCACTTCACCGCCTGCGCACCCAAGAAGTACCAGCCGGACCCGGAGCTGGTGGCCGAGTGTGAGAAGATCGCCGCCGGGACCGGTGCCACCATCTCCTTTGAAGAGGACCCCGCCAAGGCCGCCAAGGGCGCCGACGTGCTGTACACCGACGTCTGGGTGTCCATGGGCGAGCCTGTGGAGGTGTGGGCCGAGCGCATCCACGACCTGGCACCGTACCAGATCAACCAGCAGCTGATGGACATTGCAGGCCCCCACGCTGTGTTCATGCACTGCCTGCCCGCCTACCACGACCACAAGACCACCGTGGGCAAGGAGATGGGCGAGCGCTTTGGCCGCGACGCCATGGAGGTGACCGACGAAGTGTTTGAAGGCCCCCAGAGCATCGTGTTCGACGAGGCCGAGAACCGCATGCACACCATCAAGGCCGTGATGGCCGCCACCCTGGGCTACGAGGGCTGATTCCTGTAAACACAGCAAAGCACCCGCATTGGGCCGGACCGGCCTGCTGCGGGTGTTTTTTGCCCTTGCGCCGGGCGGCGCATCCGGTATAATAGAAGCAAAGACCTTCGAGGGGCTCTAAGGTTTGCCCCGGCGGAGGTGACTACAGGCCAAAGGAGCACGGTGCCATGCGTTATACCATCAGTGAAATGGCGGCGCTGCTGGGTGTTACCACCCACACGCTGCGCTACTACGAGAAAATGGGCCTTATCCAGCCCGAAGTGAACCGGGAGACCGGCTACCGCTATTATACGGTCACCGACACCCGGCGGTTCAACCTGTGCCGGGAGCTGCGGGCGGCGGGCTTTACGCTGGAGGAATGCAAGGACTTTCTCGACGAACCTTCCACCGCCGTGACGGATGCCATGCTCGACCGGCAGATCCGGCAGCTGGAGCGCCGGCAGGTGCTCAACCGGATGAGCATCCGCTTTTTGCAAAATACGCGGGAGTATTACCACACGCTGGAGCAGGACGCCGGGCGGGTGTGGGTGCAGAACTTCCCGGAAATGTGGCGGCTGGTGCTCTCGCAGGAGGAAGAAGCCCGCAATGACCCCGCCCTGCAGGCCGAAAAGGCCGAGTGGCTGGAGTGCATGCCGGCGGTGCGCTGGGTCAGCCGCTTGCCCAGCCGGGTGATGGAGCAGTTTCGGGTGGGGCGCAACGAGTACGATTACGGCCTGCTGGTGGAGGCTGATGCCGCCCGGCAGCTGGGCCTGCGCCGCACCGACCATGTAGAGCTGGTGTGCGGCGGCGACTACCTGACCACCGTGTGGAAAAAGGACTACCGGGGCTCCTTCGGGTGGGACTCGCTGGAAACGCTGCACGCCGAGATCCTGCGGCGAGGCTTCCGCGCGGTGGGCGACACCTTCAGCAGCATCCTGGCCAGCCGGGAGCAGCCAGACGGCAGCATCATCAACTACCACCTGACCCGGACGAAGATCTACACCTGAGCAGACTGTCCAAAATCTTGTGATTTTTTTGTCAGAATGACCGTTGACCTTCGCGTTGCTCGAAGCTCTATACTTTGACTGGAAATTGACAAAGCCCGTCTTTTTGTGCAGACGGGGTTTTGCCAACGGAAGAAAAAAGAGAAGAAAACCAGAAGGAGCGAAGAATTATGAGCAACAAGATCTCCCGCCGCAACTTCCTGCACACTGCAGGTCTGGGCACCCTGGGCGCTGCTGCTGCCGGTCTGCTGACCGCCTGCGGCGACAAGGCTGCTTCCGGTAGTGTGGCTTCCAGCGCCGCCGCCGGTACCTACACCGCCGGTACCTACAGCGCCACCGCCACCGGCATCAACACCACCACCCCGGTCACCGTGACCATGACCTTCAGCGCCGATGCCATCACCGACGTGCAGATCGACGTGGCAAACGAGACCAAGGGTTACGGTGCCGACATCGCCGACGAGATGGTGAAGAAGATCCTGGACGCACAGTCCAGCGAGGTGGACGGCCATTCCGGTGCCACCATCACCTCCGATGCCATCAAGAAGGCCGCCGAGAGCTGCATCAACCAGGCCAAGGGCGTGGCCGTGGCTCCCACCGAGGCCAGCAAGGCCGAGACCGTGGTGCCCGACGGCCTGACCACCGAGGAAGTGGAGTCCTCTGTGGTGGAGCTGGGCGACATCACCCCGGACGAGACCAAGGACTTTGACGTGGTCGTTGTGGGTGCCGGTGCAGCCGGTGTGCCCGCAGCAGGCTGGGCAGCCGAGCTGGGCGGCCATGTGGCCCTGCTGCAGAAGCAGAGCATCGTGGTGAGCCAGGGCAACTGCGGCTCCGCCATCATCAAGTCCAAGTCCACCGAGGCCGGCAAGAAGATGTGGGTGCACATGACCAACGGCCTGTGCGACTGGCGCGCCGACACCAGCCTGCTGAACGCCTACGTCGAGAACTCCGAAGAGGCCCTGATGTGGTACCTGAACCGCGCCGGTCTGACCGACCAGACCGAGTACGGCGACGGCAGCCTCGTGGACAGCAACAAGGATCCCTCCAGCCTGCTGCACAACGACGAGAAGGAGATCTTCGCCTACATGTGCACCAGCCAGGATCTGACCGGCGTGTGGAAGGACCGCATGGACACCTACGACTTCGGCGATGAGCACTGCTACTTCTTTGCTCCGTGGATCGGCCCCAAGCCCAAGAACGTGGGCGACGTGCTGGCCACCGTGCTGGAGAATGTGCAGGCCAAGAACTCCAATCTGGAGACCTTCTTCAACACCCCCGCCGTCAAGCTGGTGCACGCCGACGGCAAGGTGACCGGCGAACAGATTCCGACGCTGGAGGAGGTCCTCACGGAGCTGCGCGGCAAGGTCTGGTTCAACCTCGACAAATGCGGCAGCGACGACGTGGACATCGCCAAGGTCTACGAGGTCGTCAAACGCTGCGGCTGTCTGGACCGGGTGCAGTTCTATGTCGGAACCAACAGCGACAGAGCCGCTTGGCTGGCCCGTCAGGAGCAGCCGGGAATCATCGCCCCGCACGCCAACAACGCCTCGGCGCTGGCCGCCATGTCGGCATTCGCCCCCGTCTACATGATCCAGACCTCGACGGGCTATGTCAACAGCGCATGGATTTCGTCGCTCAATGCCAAAGGGCTTTCGGTCTCGAACCTGCTCGACGACGAGGGCGCGGCCTTCCGCAACGGCAACACCGTCACGATGGACGGCTTCGTCGCCGCGGGCCTGCGCATGATCCAGTGCGACTACCCCGCCCTGATGGACGAATACCTGAGAGACAAAGGGAAACGCTAAACCTTAAAATTTCAAAAAATCAATTTCAATGAAAAGAATACTATCATATCTGAGTATCGTGTTGCTCTCCGCATCGGTCGCATGTTCGGACAGCAGCGAGATGGACAAGGCCTACAACTCGGTCATCACTCCCGGCTTCACGTTCGGCGAAGAGGAGATCATCGCGGGCATCACTCCGGTCACCTTCACCAATACGACCACGGCGGAAGGGACGACCGTTTCCGAATACTTCTGGCACTTCGGCTTCGCCGGAGAGGGCAACTGGTCCGAGGAGGCCGCTCCCGACCCGATCGTCTACAACCGTCCGGGCGACTACACGGTCACCCTCACGGCATGGGGCGCCGACGGCAACCGCGCCACGACGACCAGAACAATCACCGTCCTTGCGGACAACGTGCTGCCGACGGCCGACTTCAGCTACTCGCCCCAGATGATCAGCATCGGCACGACCGTGACCTTTACGGACAAATCGACCGATTCCGACGGCGAAATCGTGTCGCGCGAATGGCTCTTCCCCGACGGCACGACCTCGACGGACATCAACGCGACCTACACGTTCGAACAAATGGGCATGTTCAACGTCCAGCTGACCGTGACCGATGACCGCGGCGGCTCGAACAGCACCTCCAAGGCCATCAACGTCCGCGCAGGCGACGTCAACGCCTTCACGCTGCTCTGGTCCACTGCGGTAGCCTCCGCCGATGCGCTCTGCGCGGCGAGCGTCGTGGCCGCGAGCGACATGGGCTATATCTATTCGGTATCGGGCGACGGCAAAATGGTCGCGCTCAACACCGACGGCGCCAAGGTATGGGAATACGACGCCATGGCAAAAGACGGCGTATACCTCAAGAGCGAAATCTCCTATCCTTCGGTGGACACCGACGGCACGGTTTACTGGGTGGCGCACGGATACGGCGGCTCCTCGTCGGCATCGCTCGTCTATGCGTTCGACGGCGCGACGGGTTCGGTGCTCTGGAAGAACACGACGGCCTACGCCCCGGCGGCGCGCATCGCCTTCTCGACGCCCTGCATCAGTCCGAGCATGGTCATCGTCGGCAGCCGCGGCACCAACGGCGCGATCCGCGGATTCGAGAAGGGCACCGGCAAGAACACCGCTACGGCCACCCCGGCCAACGGCGGCGGCACCTCCGGCACGATCGCGCTCAAGAACGGCGTGGTGATCTTCACCAACACCGCCCAGTACGGCTACGGCATCATGGTTCCCGACGCATCGTTCGTCTGGTCGCCGGTTCCGACCTCCGACACGTTCGCTCCCAACAAGATTCTCTCGGCCGGCCGCTGCCAGCCCTGCGTCGATGCCGACAACTGCGTCTACCTTCCCGGCATCGCCGAAGGATCGGGCACTTGGAACCTCGCGAGCTTCGACTGCACGAACCTCACCGCATCGTCGAAGAAGACCCCGAAATGGAGCGTGAACCTGCCCGACGGATTCCAGCAGACGGGCGCATCGCTCAGCGCCGACGGCACGACGCTCTACATCGTCGCCGACAAGGCCACCCCCTCGGTGGTCTACGCGCTGAACACCTCGAACGGTTCGACCCGCTGGTCGTACACGCTCGACGCGGCAAGCAACAGCATCCCGGCCGTCGATAATCTCGGCCAGATCCACCTCTGCACCAAGACGGGCGATTACGTCGTGCTGAGCGCCGAGGGCGAACTCCGCTACAAGGAGCATCTGGCCGACTCGGTGGACGGCTCGCCGACGATCTCCGAATGGGGCTACTCCTACTTCCTCGGCAAGGACTCGGCGGCAGGTGCGCTCAAGGTTTACTCCGTAGCGCTGCCCGGCGTCACTTCGCCCGCAGCTTCGGCGTGGTCGCAGTACGGACAGAACGCACGTCACAGCAACTACCAGAAATAACCGAATGTAGAATTCCGGAGGGGCGGCGGTCCGCAGGGCCGCCCCGCCTTCCGGGAAATATAAAGAACCTGAACATGAAAAAAACAATAATTCTCGCGATGTTCGCGGCGCTCTGCACCCTGACAGCCGGATGCGCCGACGATTTCAAAACGGTACTCAACGACAAGTACTACGAGGACGACACGCCCTCCCGCGAACCCGACATCACCGAGCAGACGCTCACGCTCGGCAGCTACAACCTCTGGATTTCGAGCAAGGGCACGGGCGACTACCTGTGGACCAACCGCCGCACGGTGCTGGCGCAGTCGATCGTCAAAAACAAATGGGACATCTTCGGCTTCCAAGAAGCCAACGGAACGATCCAGAACGAGCTGCCGACGCTCGTCGGGCAGCAGGGCGGCAAATACGAATGGTGGTTCGTAGGCCGCGACTCGCAGGACGGCGTCAGCGGCGAAGCGCTGGGCATCGCCTACAACCCCGATCGTTTCGAGCTGACCGACAAGCACTTCTTCTGGATCTCGCCCACGCCCGACGAAATGAGCTACGGCTGGGACGAGCTGGGCTATCACCGCATCGCCGCCTGCGCCATGGTGACCGACAAACTGTACAACAAGCAGTTCTTCATGATGGTCACCCACGCCCCGCTGGGCGCCACGGCGCGCGCCGAGGGCGCCAAACTGCTGATCGAGCGCGAAAAGATGTACAACCCCGACGGCATCCCCTCGATTCTGGTCGGCGACATGAACGCCGCCATGGACGACGCCTCGTCGAAGACGCTCCGCACCCATTGGAACGACTCGTTCCTCACGGTGGAATCGGATTTCGTCAGCGGTCCCGTCGGCACGTTCAACGGCCACAAAATCACCGCCGACCTCACGCAGGCCACGGCGCGCATCGACTACATCTACTCGCGCGGCGACGTGGAGCTAAAATCCTACAAGGTGGACAACACCGTTTACGGCAACATCTACCCTTCGGACCACTGCCCCCTGACGATTCAGTTCGACACCGACTACGAGAAACCCGCACCCGACGTGGTCGAGGGCTCCGGAACGGCCGCGGACCCGTGGCAGCTCAACTCCGTAAGCGACTGGAACACGGTCGCCGCGTCGATCAACGGACAGGCCGAAGACGCCGTCTACACATCGGCGGCCTACTACCGTCTCACGGCCGACATCGACTTCGACAACAAGAACCTCACGCCGATCTCCTTCACGGCCGACAACACGATCTACTTCGAGGGCGAATTCGATGGTGCGGGACATAAGCTCCTCAATGTGAAGATCGTCGCTCCGGGCAAATCCTGCGGCGTATTCGGCGCCAACAAGGGCACGATCCGCGATCTGGCCGTCGAAGGTGCGCTTTCGACCGAATTCGAGATCGCGGGCGGCATCGTCGGCATAAACGCCGGCGTCATCGACGGGGCGACCTTCAAGGGCGACATCACGGGCGGCACCGGAGCCAAGACCATCGGCGGCATCGCGGGCCAGAACAAGGGTACGCTGGTCAACTGCGCCAACCTCGGCGGCACGATGAAGACCGACGCCCCGAAAGACCCCAACATGGGCGGCATCGTCGGCCAGATCGCCAAAGGCGACGACGGCTTGGGCCGCTATGTCATCAACTGCTACAGCCGGGTGGACCAACTCGAAGCGAAACACAACGACGTCGGCGGCATCGCCGGCATCGTCAGCGACGACAGCTTCGTCATCAACTGCTACTCGACCGTGGAAAAGATCACAGCCAACAGCTCCTACGCATCGGTGGTGGGTTACAGCAAGAAAGGCAACCTGCAGAACATCTACGGCAACTCGGCATGTCCGTCCAAGTCTGCGGCGAACTCCGCCGTCGGCAGCGACAAGGCGGCCGGAACGGTCTGGAAAAAGACGACCTTCGCCCTGCTCTCGCTCGACGAGATGAAGTCGGGCGCCGTCACCGTACCTTCGAGCGGCGAGTCGTGCGCAAACTTCGCCGCAGCGCTCAACGCCGGCGCAACGCTCTTCAACGACACCCCGGCGGCAACGCTGCCGGGCAAGCCCGACGTCGTCCTGCGCAAGTGGACGGCATCGGAGAGCTATCCCGTACTGGAAAAATAACTCTTCAGGAGAACCGGAACTTTCCGGTTCTCCCTTTTTAACCCGAACGAAATGAAACGTTACCTACTCATCCTCTGCGCAACAGCCGGTCTGTACGCCTGTTCGCAGCCGGCGGCCGAAACGACGGACAAAGCCCGGTTCGTCCGCGCGGAACTCCACAACCCCTCGTCACGGTACGTCGTGGTGGTCTCGCACCGCGGAGACTGGCGCAACTGGCCCGAAAACTCCATCCCAGCGATTGAATCGGTGATCGGCATGGGGGTAGACATCATGGAGCTGGACCTCAAGCTCACCAAGGACAGCGTGCTGGTCCTGTGCCACGACAAGACGATCGACCGCACGACCAACGGCCGCGGCCGCGTGTGCGACATCACCTACGACTCGATCCGGCGCTGCGTGCTGAAAACCGGCCACGGCGTGAAGACCTCGCTCAAAATGCCGACCCTGCGCGAAGCGCTCGCCGTCTGCAAGGACCGCATCGCGGTGAATATCGACCAAGGCTACGAATATTACGACCTCGCGCTCGCCATCACCGAGGAGCTGGGCGTCACGGATCAGGTGCTCATCAAAGGCAAACGTCCGGTGGAGACCGTCTCTGCAAAATTCGCGGAATACGGACACAACATGATGTACATGCCGATCATCGACATCCTCAAGCCGCAGGGCAGGGAGCTTTTCGAGGAATATGCCTCGAAGGGCGTCGTCCCGCTGGCTTACGAAGTGTGCTGGGACGACTATACGCCCCAAGTCGAAGCCTGCATGCGGCAGGTCGTCGCAGGCGGTTCGAAACTGTGGGTCAATTCGCTCTGGGACTCGCTCTGCGGCGGTCTGAGCGACGACAAGGCCTTCACAGAATCGCCGGACGAGGTGTACGGCCGCCTGCTGGACATGGGCGCTTCGATCATCCAGACCGACCGGCCCGAACTGCTGATCCGCTACCTCGAAGCGCAGGGACGGCGCAAATAACCGAGCGACATGAACAAATTACTGATCTGCATGGCCGTCGCATGCGTGACGGCCTTCAACGCCGCGGCGCAGAGTTTCTCGGCCGCGACCTACAACATCCGCCAGCTCAACGCCAAGGACACGGCCGAGGGCAACGGCTGGGAGCGGCGTCTCCCGGTGATCTCGTCGCTGATCCGGTTCCACGACTTCGACATCTTCGGGGCGCAGGAGGTCTTCCACAGCCAGCTGCAGGGCATGCTCGCGGCGCTGCCCGGCTACGATTACGTCGGCGTCGGACGCGACGACGGGGCCGCAGGCGGCGAATACTCCGCGATCTTCTACAAGCGCGGCCGCTTCCGACTGCTCGATTCGGGCCATTTCTGGCTCTCTGAAGACCCCTCGAAGCCCGGCAAGGGCTGGGACGCCAAATACGTCCGCATCTGCACATGGGGCCGGTTCTATGACAGACAGAGCCGTCAGCGGTTCTGGTTCTTCACGACCCACACCGACCACCGCGGCGAACAGGCTCAGGCCGAGAGCTGCCGCCTGATACTGGCGAAGATCGAAGAGTTGTGCCGCGGCGAGCGGGTCATCCTCACGGGCGACTTCAACGTGGGCGAAACGAGCCGGAGCTACGCGATCCTGCGCGACTCCGGCATCCTGTCCGACACCTACGACACGGCCGAAATCCGCTATGCCGAAACAGGCACCGAAAACTGGTTCGACCCCGACATCAAGACCTTCCGCCGCATCGACTACCTCTTCGTAACGCCGGGCTTCCGGGTGCTCCGCTACGGAATCCTGACCGACACCTACCGTTCGGAAAACCCGGACGGCGGGGAGCGGAAATTCCGGGCCCGGACTCCATCGGACCACTTCCCCGTGCAGGTCGAACTGGAATTCACGAAGCGGTAAGACTCCGATTAACCTGATAACGCAACCAACCTGCTTATGTCAATACTCTCATTTTTCAGAAAAAGCGCACCGGCGCCGCGTCTGCCGAAGGACGACGACGCCATGATGCGTCTCTACAAAAAACTCCGCTGGCAGAGCTTCATCGCCGGCACCGTCGGCTACAGTCTCTATTACGTCTGCCGCACGAGTCTCAACGTGGTGAAAAAGCCCATCCTCGAAAGCGGGGCGCTGGACGCCACGCAGCTGGGCGTCATCGGTTCGGCGCTGCTGTTCGCCTACGCCATCGGCAAATTCGTCAACGGATTCCTCTCCGACCACAGCAACATCAAACGCTTCATGGCCGCGGGTCTTGCGGTATCGGCGGTCG
>OGGS01002291.1_pt1 | contig 10847 bp, 7 predicted proteins | sample 1571281 | NCBI WGS metagenome assembly OGGS01 (sample SAMEA2582042, study PRJEB24529) | metagenome | biome: Human gut stool | place: China | collected 2011 | reverse complement strand
TGCAATAATGCTTTCGGCTTCTTCCCTGAGTTCATTTATATGATTCTCAAGTTCTTCCTGTGTTGCCGATGTTTCTTCATTTGCATCATCATCCTGTGTAAGCCTCTCTACAACATCTGCTGTAAGGCCATTGACAAATCCATCGCTGCTCTGGTCTCCTGCTGCTGATTCTGCATCTATCACTGCCTGAAGCTTTTCTTTTATTTTTTCATTATAATCTAAGGAGACTTTAAAAAATAGGACCTAGGTCCTAAAAAAGGAGATGTATGCGTAATCATGACATAAGACCTCAACTTGATCAGGTCTTTCCACCCCCCTACCTCGACCAATTACAGAAAGTCACCTTTCAAAAGAATGATTATATTTGTACCCAAGGAAAAGCTATCACAGAGCTAACCTATATTTTGTCAGGAAAGGTAAAAATTGTACGTTCTCTCTTCAATGGTAAAGAACATATCCTAGAAACGCTCAATCAGCCTCAGATATTGGGAGATGTAGAACTCATGACCAATCAACCAGCAGGGTCATCAGTCATTGCTTTAGAAGAGGTTCAAGCAGTTCAGCTCCCTTTAAATAATAAAGAAGAGCTCCTCAAAGATCCCGTTTTTCTCTATCAAATTGGGCATAACCTAGCCATGGCACTGCATAAACAGGGTATTACTGCCTCAACAAATGCAAGCTACTCTGTCAAAGAGCGTCTGGCTACTCATATGTTGAGTATTGAGGAAGAAGGTGTTTTTCAACTATCACCATCTATCCTAGCTGCCAGTTTTGGGACTAGCTATCGCCATGTGCAACGAGTCATCAAACAATTTATCGATCAAGGAATTATTGAAAAAGAAGCTTTTAAGACCTATCGTATTTTACAACGACAAACCTTGGAAAAACTGGCTTTTATCGATTAGAAAAAGCCTCACTTTAACCCTTGATGGTTTAATTTTCAACCCTTTTGTGCTATAGTTATAAACAAGTAAATCAAAGAAAATAGAGGTAAACAAATGGACGCTCAAACCAAAATTATCCGCGCCAGCCATATGATTGATATGAATGATATCATTCGCGAAGGAAACCCAACCTTGCGTGCTGTCGCTGAAGATGTAACCTTCCCACTATCAGACGAAGACATTATCCTAGGTGAAAAAATGATGCAGTTTCTTCGTAATTCACAAGATCCTGTTATTGCTGAAAAAATGGGGCTTCGTGGGGGAGTCGGTCTTGCAGCCCCTCAATTAGATATTTCAAAACGCATTATCGCCGTTCTCGTTCCAAACCCTGAAGACGCTGAAGGTAATCCACCAAAAGAAGCATATAGCCTTCAAGAAATCATGTACAACCCTAAAGTAGTTGCCCATTCTGTTCAGGATGCTGCTTTGGGCGATGGCGAAGGATGCCTCTCAGTTGACCGCGACGTCCCTGGTTACGTGGTTCGTCATGCTCGAGTAACTGTTGAATACTACAACAAAGAGGGTGAAAAGAAACGCATTAAACTCCGTGGTTACAACTCAATTGTTGTTCAACATGAAATCGACCATACTAACGGTATCATGTTCTACGACCGCATCAATAAAGACAATCCATTCGCCATTAAAGATGGACTCTTGATTATCGAATAAAGAAAGCCTCAGTAGCAATACTGAGGTTTTAATTTGGAGATAAAGCCTTAGTGCCTCCGTATAGCTGGGTTAAAGTAGAAAAAAACCGACTTTCGTCGATTCTTTTTTCATTATGTGAACCTGTCCTCAGACAAGCATATTGTATAGTGTTTCGTTACCGTGAAGGTTGATATAACTTGGGTCAAAGGCTGAAAGACGATCGAGAAGTCCATCATAATCGTTCTTGTCACTAAGAGCGATACCAATGAGAACTGGACCTTTTCCTTTATTAGCACGTTTGATGTACTCAAAACGAGTGATATCATCATTTGGTCCCAAGATATCATTTACAAATTCACGAAGGGCACCAGGACGTTGTGGGAAGTTAACCACAAAGTAATGCTTGATACCATCGTAGATAAGCGCACGTTCTTCCATCTCTGGCATACGGTTGATGTCATTGTTACCACCTGAAATGATGCAGACGATGGTTTTTCCTTTAATCTCATCTTTAATCACTTCCAAAGCTGCTACTGATGCTGCACCTGCGGGTTCTGCAATGGTACCAACCTTAGAGTACATATCAATTAGGGTTTCTGAAATCAAGCCTTCATCAACTCCCAAGAGACGATCAACATATTTACGTGCAACTTCATAGGTCTTGACACCTACCTTTTGAACAGCAATCCCATCCGCAAACTTATCAATTTCTTCGAGTTTTATAGGATAACCACGGTCAAAGGCAGCACGCATACTACGAGCACCACTAGCCTCAACACCAATAACTTCCATAGATGGTGCCACATCCTTGATATAAGTAGCCACACCAGAGATAAGGCCACCGCCTCCGACTGGAACCAAGATACTATCAAAGGAAACACCTTCCTCTTGAGCCTGCTCATAAATTTCATAAGCAACAGTTCCTTGCCCCGCTTGGACATTATAATCGTCGAATGGATCAATGAAAGTCATCCCTTCAGACTTGGTATATTCCTGCGCTGCTTGGGCAGAAGCATCAAAGGTATCTCCCACCAATTTGATTGTTACAAACTTGCCACCAAAGAAACGGACTTGACCAATTTTTTGGAGAGGCGTTGTTACTGGCATAAAGATGGTTGCCGGAATCTTCATCTCGTTACAAGTGTAGGCAACCCCCTGAGCATGGTTTCCGGCTGATGCACAAACCACACCACGCGCCTTATCCTCATCACTCAATTGATGGATAGCATAGTAGGCTCCACGCAATTTGAAAGAGCGTACCTTTTGCATATTTTCTTTTTTAATATAAATGGTCGCCCCGTATTTTTCAGATAAGTAGCGATCAAAATCTAGTGGTGTGCGTTCCACCACGTTTTTTAAGACTTCATTAGCCTTTACGATATCATTTGCAGTAATCATCGGCTCTCCTTTGACACAATATTCAAACTATTTCTATTGTATCACAATTTTCAGAAAAAATAGCAGCCAGTATAAAGAAAACTCCTTGTTTACACAAAGAGTTCTACTTATTATTTATCAACTTTTTTTGACATCAAGAAGTTACGAAGAGCTGCAAGGGTTGCCGCACCTGCAAGGACAATAGCTGTAAGGATAGCTACAGCATGTTCTCCCCACTTGTGAGATTTTGCTGTTTTAGCGATTGTAGCCTTAAGATCTTCAGTTGTTCCTTTTTCACCTGCTTGCGTCGTTGTCTTACTTGCAAGGTTAAGATCTTGACTACCACTGTAAGTGTTATCTGACGAAGCTGTATTGACAAGGTCTTGACGGCTACTGCGAGTATAGCTAACATTTGTTGTAATGCTATCAATCATCTCAACAATATTTCTGATTGTAGTTGCATCGTACAAGCCACCCTCAGTATCTTTCAAGATTGATACTGCTAATTTTTCAATAGAAGCTTCTGAAGAAGCTGCTACCATAGAGTGAGATTCTGAGCTTGCTGTTTCTGAATATCTTGCATAATTGCTAAAGAGTGACGCTGCTTCTGTAATCGTTTCAGAAGTACTTGGTAAGTTTTCTGAGACGCGAGGAGCTACAGAGAGTCTATTCCAACTATTGATGTTTTCTGATAGTCCATCAAGGATGACTTTCTCAGACATGCTCACTGTTTCTGAAATTGCCGAAGTCACTTCTGAAGTGCTCACTTGACTTTCTGATTCTGTCAATGAAACAGCTGGTTCTTTAACTACTTCTGATTCTGAAACGACTGTGCTGATTGAATTCTCTGATTCAGATGCTGAAGTCTCTGAAGTTGATGCTTCTGAACTAATTTCAGTTTCTGATGCTTCCGATGATACTGGTGTAGTTTCTGATACTTCTGATGAGGCTGTTGAGTCAGCTGTGCTTGCTGCCTCTGAAGCTGGTGTAGTGATTGAATCTGACGCTACTGCACCTTGATCCGTATTAGATACTGAGTTGTCAACTTTCTTATCATGTACGATCTCTGACACAGCTATCGCCACTGGAACAGCTGCTGAGTTTACTAACTCGTCAACTGTTGGTGCTGGTTTAGTTATTTCATCTAGTTTAGGAGCTTCAACAGATGGTTTCGTATCAGTTGGAGCCTCTGAACCTTTGTTTACTGTTGTATTTTCGGATTTAGCTGTTTCTGAGCTTGCTTCAGATGTTACGGTATTGTCTGCTTTCTTACCAGCTTGGTTAGTAACTGGTTTCAAGATAACTGATTCTACCGGTGTTGCTGTTGTGTCTTCCTTGATATAGAGCATGTTCCAAAGCGTTAGTTTAGGAACTGAAATGACAAGTACTGGTTGACCATTTTCATCTGTTTCAAGGCTTGCTTGTGACTTCTTCATGCTTGAAGTTGCCCAATCATCTGGTGACGTCACATAGACTTGATCGGCAATTTTAGCAGCTTCTTGAGCCGTTTTACCTGCTAGGCTAAGACGAACTGTGAGATTTTCTTGAGCGTCCGGTGTTTTATTATCCGCATAACCTTCTTCATTATGCCAGCCCGCATTGATGCCCATCATGTTAATCATTTGAACAGTTGAGAAACCTTTTCCTGATTTAGCAAATGTCCAAATTTGATCTCCTGTCACACCTAGAGCATCCTTAGAAAGGATTTCACCAGCAGCATTCTTGGTAGATACAGCCTGAGTGCTGTTAGTCACCCCCTCACCACGGAGAAGATTTTCATAAGCAGTGATAAACTGTTGGTAATTGTAAAGCTTACGAATAGTGTCCTTAGCCACACTGAGGTATTGAGTTGGGTAATAGGCACTTTGAAGGACGTTAAGGGCTGCATTAGCATTGGCAAGGGCTGCAATGGACATGTGATAGCCACCGGCTGCAGCTACTGTCGCATCTACGAGAAGTGTCGCGTCAGCTTGCAATGGTTTACCAGCAAGGGCATCTTTACCAGCACCGTTAGTTGCTTTTCCACCAGGAACAGTATAATCAATACCTGGTTCTTCCATGTAGGCACCAACGATAAGTGATTTACCAGTTTTATTGCGTACCATATCGATACGTGCTTTCAAATCACCATAGGCAACCTGCATACGTCCTGGAATAACTGAACCACCGTTTGTCCAAAGCTCATTATAAACAACATCTTGACGTGCCTTGGCTAGTTTATCATCATTACCACCATTAACATCATTGATTGTGATGTAGTACTTTTCACCTATGAGGTCCTTCATGGCATTAATAAATGACGCATATGAATCAGACATCATGTGTGAGTCAGCCTCGTCTGAGCTGTTACGGTGCTCATAATCAGTCACACGGTTGTCACCAATTGTATCACCTTGCCAACCATCGAAGCCCATACGATCCATAGCTGATTTCATGACACCCGCAATGTATTTTTGCCAATCTGGATTAGCCGGATCATAGTAAACTTGAGTTGGGTTATCACCGATAGTGTAAGTCATCGGCTCACCCTTCTTACCAAAGCTATCGTAGAAGTTATAAGCCAAAGCAGCAAGTGGAAGGGCTGGATTCTTTGGATTTGAATCTGCTGAAATCATGTTATAAAGCATGGCAACAGCACCTGACTTATGAACTTGGTCAACCAATTCTTTAACAGCCTTAGTATCAACCTGAGTATGACTCCAGGTATTCCATTTTTGAACAAAGCTATCAACACCCTCTGGGAAAGGATCTGTAGCTTCGTTATAAGCATCATAGAAGAAATATGAGTTGATATTCATAGACTTCATGAGCTCAAGCTCTTTACGGTAGGCTTCAAGATTTTTAACAAGAATACTGTTTTGATCCGTTGGCGAACCTGCTACGATACCGTAACGTGGGAAAACTGTCCAATCATCTTCAACAGACAAGCCAGCACGCTTGCTTGACAAAGTACTACCTGATTTATCGTTGACACTGATTGTCACCAAATAACCTGTATTGTTTGTCAACCACTCTGACGCTACTGTCAAGTTTGAAACCTTAGCTGAGGTTCCTGCCGCTAGCGTAAGGTCAACGTTATCTTGACCGATGATCTCTGAAGCATGTTGAAGTGTCAAGTTGACAGTCATCGTCTTAGTTTCTGCTGTTGGATTAGACACGACGACAGAATAGTTAATATCACCATCTGCCTTGCTATAAGCAGCTTTTGTTGTTTCTGGATCTGTCAAGTAAGCATCACCATTTAAGTTTTGCTCTGTCACTTCTGTAACTGGTGTCACTTGAGCAGTTGAATGGCGTCCTGCTTCAGTAGCATTATCAGATGATGATGTGATGGTTTCCACAGCAGCTGACTCAGGAGCTAGTGCTTCACTGGCTACAAGCATTTCTGAGCTAGCACTCTCTGTTGGCACAGCTTGTGAAAATACTGTGGAAGCTGTCGCTGTTGTTGCAGTATCTGTCGCAACAGCTTCAGACGCTGGACCTACTTCTGTTGTCGCAATTGGAGCAACTGCTTCAGTTGGTACCACAACTAAATTATCTGCTTCAGTTGTAATAACTGGTTTTGTTGCTTCTGAACTGACCACGTTATCTGCCTTGGCGACCTGATTCATCCCTAGGACACCGCCGGCTACAAACAAACCTGATAATAATTTAGTTGACGCTACTTTCTTTGACATCTCTCTATCCCTCTAAAAAAGTTTAAATCACCTCGGCGTTTCAAATTATCACTATTTGTATTTGCATGCTGTAAACTCGAGTTATTTTTTAGTTTCATAAAAATCGCTTGGTGTTTCTTACAAAACTAATGTTAACTTAATCTTTTTTGTAAGACAAGGGAATTTCCGGCAATCCTCGTAAACGGTAATTTTTTCATCATGAATGGTCAGGTTTTTTCAGAAATTTGAGAATAACATTTTCTAATTTCATTAAATATTCACTTGGTTAAGCCTACTTAAAATAACAAAAATAAATCCCAAATAATGAAAATCGAGCCCCTAAATTGCCCATACGATGAGAGTAAAGAAAACCACCTCTCACACAAGGCGAGAAATGGTTTGTTTATCGATTTTTAGTATCTAAAATAATGGTCACAGGTCCGTCATTGACCAGACTAACCTGCATATCTGCACCAAAGCGTCCTCTTTCTACAGGAACATGTGTTGACAAGGATTGGTTGAAGTCGTCATAGAGCTGGCTAGCCATGTCAGGCTTTGCAGCACCTGTAAATGCTGGTCGATTCCCCTTTTTCGTATCTGCAAAAAGCGTAAACTGAGAAATCGACAAAATCTGGCCACCAATATCCTTAACAGAAAGATTCATCTTGCCATCTTCATCTGAAAAAATACGCATATTGACAATCTTACGAACTGCATACTCTAGATCCTCTTTGGTGTCCTCTGGTCCAACTCCGACCAAAAGTAAGAGTCCCTGCTTAATAGCGCCAACCGTACAATCCTCAATAACCACAGAGGCACTTTGCACGCGCTGAATTACAATCTTCATCGCAGTAACTCCTTACCCATTCGTACGTTTAACACTGTAAACGTCAGGGATAATTTTAATCTTATCCACTAGACCAGTCAATTCAATAAGGTTTGCAATTTCAAAGCTAACGTGAATATTGGCAAACTTCATGTCCTTAGTCGGTTGCGCATTGACCGTAGCAATGCTCTTGGTCGTATTTGACAAGATTTGAAGAACATCATTCAACAGACCAGAACGGTTAAGGCCATAGATGTCAATCTCAGCCAAGTAAGATTTATTAGCATTACGTTCATCCCACTCTACTTCGATTAAACGTTGTTCATAACCTTCTTGACTCTTGATATTATTACAATCTGAACGGTGAATAGCAATTCCACGGCCCTTGGTGATGTAACCTTCAATCTCATCTCCAGGTACTGGGTTACAGCACTTAGCGATACGCATGAGGAGACCAGAGGCACCTTGAATGATGACTCCATTTTCACTCTTAACCTTGAGAACTTCTTTCTTCTCAGTCTTAACCTCGCCACCGTTCATTAGCTCTTCAGCTTCAGCTTTTGCCTTAGCACGCTCCTCCTCACGGCGTTCTTTTTCTGTCAGACGATTGAAAACAGCAGCAGCACTAATTTCGCCAAAGCCAACAGCGGCATAGAGAGCTTCTTCACTACGCACACTCATACGAGGGAGAATTTCCTCAATATGTTTCTTGTCTAGGTACTTATTGGCAATATAGCCATGCTCTTGGAAGTAGGCAATCAAAAGTTCACGACCCTTGGTGATAGAAGCTTCCTTGTCCTGATTCTTAAAGAATTGTCGAATTTTATTTCTGGCCTTAGTTGTCTTGACCATCTTAATCCAGTCACGACTAGGACCAAAAGAATTGGCATTAGTGACAATCTCAACCACATCACCTGTCTTAAGTTTGGCAGTCAAGGGAACCATACGGCCATTAACCTTAGCACCTGTAGCCTTCTCTCCAACTTGGGTATGGATAGCATAGGCAAAGTCAATAGGTCCTGAATCTTTAGGCAATTCCTGAACAGCACCATTTGGCGTAAAGACATAAATACGCTCTGAGAAGATATCCTCTTTAACAGAGTCTACAAATCCCATAGCATCACCATTTGAGGCATCTTGAAGTTCAACAAGATCTTTAATCCAGTTCATTCCCAAAGCGGACTCTTTCGAATCTACCTTGCCCTTGATCCCTTTCTTGTAAGCCCAGTGAGCTGCAACCCCGTATTCGGCAACTTGGTGCATTTCCTTGGTACGGATTTGGATTTCAATAGGTCCTTTTGGCCCATAAACCGTTGTATGGATAGACTGGTAACCATTAGATTTAGGATTGGCAATATAGTCTTTGAAACGGCCAGGCATCGGACGCCAGAGCTCATGAATGTATCCCAACATGGCATAAACATCACTGTGCGTCTCCATGACACAACGGATGGCAATCAAATCATAAATTTGATCGAAGCGCTTTTTCTTGTCGCGCATCTTACGATAAATAGAGTAGATATGCTTTGGACGACCATAAACATCACCAACAAGTCCTTGTTCAGCTGTGTAGGTCTTAATTTTATCGACAATCTCGTCCACAAGTTCCTCACGCTCACGACGTTTTTCCTTCATCATGTGAGAAATCTTGTAGAATTCCACCTCATTAAGGTAACGGAAGGACATGTCTTCCAATTCCCATTTGATACGACTAATACCCAGACGGTGAGCCAAAGGAGCATAGATTTCCATGGTTTCACGAGAAATGCGCTCTTGCTTATCCTTACGAAGATGCTTTAGGGTACGCATATTGTGTAAACGGTCGGCCAATTTAACCAAGATGACACGGATATCCTTAGACATGGCCATAAGCATCTTACGGTGGTTTTCAGCCAACTGCTCCTCGTGGGACTTGTACTCAACCTTACCAAGCTTAGTAACACCGTCTACGATATTTCGTACATCCGTACCAAAATCCGTTTCCAAATCATCGAGCGTTTTTTCGGTGTCTTCTACGACATCGTGTAAGAAACCACAGGCTACTGTCACTGCATCAAGATGAAGGTCTGCCAGGATACCTGCCACTTGAATAGGGTGAATAATATAAGGTTCTCCTGACTGACGAGATTGCCCACTATGAGCATCTGTCGCATAATGCCAGGCTTTTTCAACTAATTTCAAATCATCTGCTGACATATAGGCCGAGCAAATGTCTAAAATTTCTTCTCCTGTTACATTTTTATCTTTAGCCATGATTTCTTCCTTCGCTTCTTTTAATAACCTTTATTTTATCACTTTTACAAGTAAAGAAAAAGAGCTAGATAGGCAATTCTTAACTGCAAGGAGCCAACTTGAAAAGCACAACATCTTGTGTTAGAATGATTGAGCAAACACAAGATATAGATAGAAAGAGGACGCTTATGTCTCAACTTACCCTCGTTTATATTAGTCTAAGTGGCAATACCCAAAGCTTTGTCAAACGTATGTCTGACTACCTATCCCTCAACCATGGGATTGAATGTCGCCAAATCAATATTAAAGAGCTTAATCATGAAACCTTCCAAGTAGATGAACCCTTTGTCGCACTCTTGCCAACCTACCTTGAAGGTGGAAATGGCGTGGACAATGGAGATGTCGAAATCCTAACCAATCCACTGGGAGATTTTATCGCAGCCCATGATAACCACAAACGTTGCTTTGGTATCATCGGTTCTGGTAACCGTAACTTCAATAACCAGTACTGCCTAACCGCCAAACAATACAGTCAACGTTTTGGCTTCCCTATGTTGGGAGACTTTGAGCTTCGTGGCACACAGTCTGATATCGAGCGTCTGGCACCTATCATTCTAGAAGCACAAAAGAACTTTAACCAACGCTAAAACTACAGCAAAAAAGCCCCTGTCAGGGCTTTTTCCTTTGCTTAATTTTTTTCGTGTTTTTTGATTCCAAAGAATCCAGCCAAGGTCATAAGAACCATACCAGCTAAAGTTGCTGACATAGATTCGTCTGAACCAGTGTTTGGCAAGGTCTTAACTGAACTTGAAGGTTGAGTTTCTTGCACTTGAGCTTGAGGTAAGATAACGACTTGAGCGTTTGACAATTGGATAGCTGAAGCAGGTTTAGCCACGCTGGTGACTGCAGTAGCATTTGGTTTTACATGCTTAGTTTGATCTGCCATCTCAACACCTTTTGGTGACTTCTCAGATTCTTTCTTAGTCGTATCCTCAACTTGATTTGCCTTTTCCTTAACAACCAAGCGGTACTCTGCAAATCCTGCTTGTGTTGATGGTCCTACATAACTAATGGCATCCTGACCAGCAAGGTGGGCACGTGCATTGTCAGATGAGGCAAAACGGATATCTGCATTCGTAATATTAGGAACAAAACTCCAATTTC
>OGGS01002286.1_pt1 | contig 10874 bp, 9 predicted proteins | sample 1571281 | NCBI WGS metagenome assembly OGGS01 (sample SAMEA2582042, study PRJEB24529) | metagenome | biome: Human gut stool | place: China | collected 2011 | reverse complement strand
TTTCTGACTACGGTTACTACACCGGAACGGTCTGCTTCGGAATTGCATACGCAACTGATAACAAAGGGAATGCTGTTGATTTCTTTCATTATGTTATGAACTGAATACCTATTGATAAAAAAATCGTGCAAACATAATACGTTTTTGTTCGCACGATTTTTTATTTCAATTATGATTTATAGTCTCCGTTACTCCAGTTTAAAGCGTTTCACCTCAGTATCAAGCAGATCTGCGATCTCATTGTTATGATCAGCCGCCTTCTGGATATCTCCAACACTTCCGGTAAGATCTGTGGACATTTCTGCCACATTCACAATGCCCTTTGCGCTCTCTTCGACAGCTGCACTGACTGCTGTCGTTGATTCCCTGATCTCGTCCATGGCTTTCTGCAATTCGCCTGCAGCACTTGTGAACTCTTCCATAATGGAATTCATATCACCTGCATCTTTGCTGTAACACTCACTCATTTCCACTAACTGCTGATAACCATCCACAGCAGTTATTCCCGCAAATTCGACCATATTTTCTGCCGCAAGTGCCAGACCATTCACAGCCTCAACTACCGCTGCACTCACTTTTTGTATCTGTTCTGCAGCTTCTGCCGAATTGGCAGCAAGTTTTCCGATCTCATCTGCCACGACTGCAAATCCTTTTCCTGCCTCTCCTGCCCTTGCTGCCTCAATGCTCGCATTTAATGCCAGCAGATTAGTCTGATCGGTGATCTCGATAATATTGGCTGTAAGTTGTGCTATCTTCTGCACTGCGTTGGACTGCTCGATCTTCTCATCCAATGTCCGTGCCATTTCGGCTGTCTGCTCCGCAACCTCCTGCTGTTTATTTAAGGCTTCTGTGCGGACACTGGCTGCCCGCCCGTTCATTTCACCGGAAGAATCTTTCCCATGTTCTGCACGTGCTGCCATGTTTTCAATGGATGTATAAACTTGTCCCACTGAGGTGCTGATCTGCTCCAGTGAAGCGTTTGTCTCCTCCATTGCCGCACTCATTTCCTCCATAGTTGCGGAAACGTCAGTGATATTCACCTCAGCTGCTGCAAGGTTTTGTGCGATCTTTTGTGACGAACCATTTAAATGTTCTGAATTGTCGGAGATTTTCAACATGATTCCCCGTATGTATTCCAATAAAGCATTGACATTCCCTGCAATGAGTTCCATCTCATCTCCACTGTGGATGTCCAGCTTCTGTGTCAGATCTCCCTCATTATGCACGATCTCATAAATCTTGTCGTCCACTTTCTGAAGCCCTCTCGTGATCGTTGAAATAATGATACTGAGAGCCGCTACTGCAAGAACAATGCAGACACCGATCTTGATCACTCCCACAAGTGATGCCTCAAGCCGGGCAGTAATATCAGATGCATCATAATCGCACCCCAGAACTGCCACCACTTTTCCTGCGCTGTTTGTGATCGGCTTGTAGACTGTGATCAGGTCTCCATCCTCCGTCTCATCAATATAATCCTGCACATATTCCTGTCCCTCAAATACAGATTTTAACTCCTCATAAGAGTCAGCAAAAGGATCACCGAGATAACTTACATCTTCGGTTGCTTCCACATCTACTCCGTAATAAACATTCGTCCCATCGGTATATAAAGTATACAGATATGCGATCCCACAGCTGTCCTTCATATTTTTTAAAGCTGCCAGAACTCCTTTATATGCATCGCTTTCTTCTGCCCCCGGAACGATCTGCTCCACCTCGTCGCCATCTAACATACGAAGTGTCAGATCTGCCGCCATGTCTGCCTCCTGAACGCCCATCTCAACCATGCCGTCTTGGATATGTTTGTAAGAATTTACTCCCATAACCACACAGACAACGAGTACACATACACATACCGGGATCAGTATTTTAAATTTGATCCCCAGCTTTCTTGTTCTGACTTTCCGCTTCATCTATTGTTCCTCCCAATTTTCTCTTAAGCACACGCATTTCCATAACGCCTACGTTCACTGCCATTGATATTACTATTATATACTAAAAACGCACAGATTCAAGTAAAAATCCCCAATAGATTGTCTCATACTGGGGATTTCTGTTATCCAGAAAAATATTCTGTTTTACTCTAAGATCACGACCGAATACGCAGGTATGGTAAGCTGTTCTTCATCCAGAACGGCAGCTTCCGTTCCTGTCAGAAGCTCCCCTGCGATCTGCAATGGATATTTCCTGTCTTCCGTTGCTCCGAGAGCTGATTTCCTGAAATCGACCGTCTGTGCCTTCTCTGAAGTATTGAACACCAGCGTCAATTGTCCCTCATCACAGGTTTTCCGGATCACGCATACCGTATCATCCGAAATCCCCTCATCAAATGCGACCTTTCCTCTGGCGATCACCGGATACTCATTCCGCAATGCGATCGTCTGTTTCACAAAGTTATAAATGGAATTTCCGTCGTTTTCCTGCTCCTTGAGACTTCCATATTTCATTTTGACCTCGTCCATATCCTTTGGTCCGTCACACATACCCGTGGCATCGGCATCCGTCGACCAGTACATCGGAGCACGCTTATTTTCATCTTTTCCGGAGCCTTTCATTCCAAGCTCCTCCCCATAATACAAAAATGCACTTCCCGACATCAGAAGATTCATTGCATTTCCAAGCTTTGTCTGCGCTTCACTGTAATCGCCGGAATAATAACCTGCGCTCCGCGCCATATCATGATTGGTGTAAAACGGTGCGTCAATGTAAGTATTACTGTAGCTGCCGTAAAGCTCCTGCGTATTGACAAGACTCTTTCCGTAAGCAGAAGCGCCATTTATTCCCTTTACTGTGTCTGCGATGATACCGTCCTTATCCGCAAAAGTAAAATCAAAGAAACTGTCTATGCCACTCTGATAATATTTCGCATAGACACTGTAATCATTCCACGCCTCTCCGACCAGATATGCATCCTCTTTTTTGGATTTCACCATATCATTAAACCAGGTCAGGACTGCAATATTTTTATCATCTGCGCCCGAATAGAATTCCTTTACTGCATCCAGGCGGAAACCGTCCACTCCGAGATCCAGCCAGAATTGCACGATCTGTTCAAACTCTGTCTTTAACATTTCATTATCCCAGTTCAGATCCGGCATCTCGCTCCAGAACTGTCCTTCATAATACCAGTCGGTTCCTTCCACCGGATAATAACCGCCCAGTTTTTCTTTGGAAAAATTATAATAATCTACATAAGGACACTCTGACGCATCCGGTTCTGCTCCCTCCGGAAGGCTCTGGATATACTTGTACGCAGTCTGAAACCACTCATGCTGTGAAGATGTGTGGTTCATGACAAAATCAATGATCACGTTGATTCCGCGCTTGTGGCATTCATCTACAAGTGTCGTAAAATCATCCATCGTCCCGTACTCCGGATCGATTGCTTCATAATCCGTCACATCATACTTGTGATACGTCGTGGACGGCATGACCGGCATCAGCCAGATACCATTGCATCCCAGATCCGTGTCCGTCTCAGGATCACCGTCATTGATATAATCGAGATTTTCTGTCAGTCCTTTCAGATCACCGATTCCATCTCCGTCACTGTCATAAAAACTGTAAACAAACACTTCATAATAAGTTCGGTAATTGTCATCAATCACATTCTCTTCTGCTGTATTGACCTGCTGCATCAGAGATAATGCGGTAACTTCATCCCCTTCTTTTTCTGTATCTGCCTCTGTTCCACTCTCCGACATTGTCTCTGTATTATCCACAGTACCTACGGTTCCACTGGTGCTATTTCCACAAGCGGTTGTCTGTACCAACATCATTCCTGCTAACAGGGCTGCGATCAAACGTTTTTTCATTCCTATAACCATGCCTTTCTCATATCATTTAAAGCTTCTCTTCTTCGTATTATACAACAAAGTGTGTGCTTGCGCACACTTTCGCGCACGAGCGGATAGCGTAGCTATATATTCATCTCCGCGAGTTGTGCATCCTCGCGGAGCGTTTTTATATTTACATAAAAAGGGACTGCTGTATCAAGATTTTCACTCTCATACAACAGTCCCACACACAGCCAAAGCTTATCCGCTGCCCGGGTTAACCCTTTACAGCTCCACTCATTCCATCTACATAGAATTTCTGTGTCAGTAAGAACAGAATTGCAATCGGAATGGATACCACAACTGCGCCTGCGGCAAAACAGGTATACCAGCTGTCAATGTATTCTTTTTCAAGCATCTTCCAAAGACCGATAGATACGGTGTAGTACTGTGCATCAGCACGGCAGATAACCTTTGCAAAAATGAAGTCTACCCACGGTCCCATGAAGGATGTCAAAATGGTATAAACAATAATTGGTTTACTGAGCGGCGCGGTAATTTGGGTAAATACCTGCCATCTTGTTGCCCCATCGATGATTGCAGCCTCGTCCAGCGCTTTTGGGATCGTGTCAAAGAAACCTTTTGCAACATAGAATCCAACACCGGATCCTGCTGAGAATACGATGATCAAAGCGATACGGATCATAGATCCCTCTGCCAGTCCAAGAGCCTTTAAAATATAGTAAACAGCGATCATGGACATAAAGGATGGGAACAATCCGAGGATCATTGCCACATTCATAAATGGTTTTCTCATGTTAAAACGCATTCTTGACATTGTATAAGATACTGAAAGTACAAAAATGGTTGAAATGATACATGTAAAAATCGCAATGATAAAAGTATTCACAAACATTTTCGGGAAGTTCAAAATACTTGTATCTGTGAATAATTTCACATAGTTGTTGATCGTATAAGTCTTCGGGAAGAAAGTGGTTACGTAAGAACCTTTCTCACCGCGGAAACTTGTCAGGACTACCCAGAAAATCGGCAGCACCCAGATGAATGACAGGATTGCCAGAAAAATATGGATAATAATATTCACAATTGTTTTCTTTGCTTTTGTGCCAGATGTCACTTGTTTTTTACTCATTACATGAATCCCTCCTCATCTTTGTAGGATGCGGTATTACGATATGTTACCAGCGCAACGATCGCAAGGACAATGAACGTCATAATACCAATTACTGCACCTAAGTTGTAGTAGTTCTTATCAACGGTCAGTTTGTACAGCCATGTAACAAGCAGATCTGTCTTACCGGCTGTTGCATCCACCGGTGTCGGATTACCGCCGGACAGCAGGTAGATAACGTTGAAGTTATTGATATTTCCGGTAAACTGTGTAATGAGGTATGGTGTCATGACAAATAACATATATGGCAATGTGATCTTGAAGAATATCTGGATTGCATTAGCTCCATCAATCTTCGCTGCCTCATATAATTCACCCGGAATGTTCTGTAAAATACCTGTTACCTGAAGTAACGTATATGGGATACCTACCCACAGGTTGATAACGATAACTGTCACTCTGGCCCATGTCGCACTTGAGAAAAATGGAAGTGCCGTATCGATCAGACCATATTTTAATAATAAAGTGTTCACGATACCGGTTGGCTGTAACATACTTCTCATGATCAGCAGGGAAACAAACTGAGGTACTGCGATGGATAATACAAAGCAGAATCTCCAGAAGCCCTTAAAATGTGTCTCTTTACGGTTGATCACGATTGCAAGGATCATACCGAAAATATAGTTTAATGCTGTTGCAAAAATCGCCCAGGTGATCGTCCATGTCAGTACGGAATAGAACTGCTTACCGATACTGTCGTTCAAATTTAAGATTTTTGCAAAGTTTGCAAGCCCAACCCAGTCAAATAATACCAGATGATCATTTACCTTGCTGTAATTGGTAAATGCCATGGAAATATTATAGATCAGTGGAAGGATCGTAAAGATCAATACTCCCATGATCGGCGCTGCAAGTAATAATTTATGTAAATTTTGATCAAACAAACTCTTGAAGTCTTCTTTAAAGGTGTTCAGGTGCTTTCCTGATTTTGCAAGCACTTCTGATTTATAAGAGCTTTTTACTGCCTCTCTCCACACAACGATAAACATCAATGTAATATAAATCGTTGCAACTCCATACAACAGGATCAGGGATGACTGATCACCGGCAGTGTACTCATAGATACTTTTCTTTTCATTCCAGACTTTTTCCTGCTCTCTCCATCCCAATGATGGAAACATGGATAAATTATAAATTCCGGATTGGATCATAAACCATATATATCCAATCTCAACAACCAGGAACATCAGTCCCTTTGCGATCTGTCTGTGTGCGATATTACCCAAGCCCATAATAAGCAGGGAAAGCTTTGTAATGATGTTTCCTTTTGTAACCGCACCGGTCACGGTATATGGATCCGCAAACTCTTTTTTTCTTTTTCCAGCCTGTATCACGTTATGGGCCTCCTTAAAATAAAAATAGATTCCTTAGTATCAAACAATCCTCAGAGCGCTCATGCGCCCCGAGGTTTGTATTTTGCATGTAAGAATCTTCTGTATTCTTTTTACTGTGCTGCGTCTGTGTTCATTGCTGTATTCATATCTGCTGTCTTTTCTGCAGCGTTATCATGTGTGACCTCGCCAGCTACAAGTGCTTTACCCATGTTCTCAGCCGGTGACCAGTAGTTACTCATCTCAGGTACTAATGGCTGCATGATAGATGTGTTGATCATTGCGTCTGCAACTGCTGCTGCAATCTCATCATCAACTGCAATGTTTGTGTTTGTAGGAAGGATGTTTCTCATATCGTAGTGATCTTTCTGAGCGTCCTCACCTGCAAGGTAAGCTGCCAATGCCATAGCAACCTGCATGTTCTCAGCATTTGGGTTTACACCGATTGCTTTAGATCCGATGAAGGATTTCATCTGGCAGTCTGTTCCGTTTAAGTTAAATGATGGAAGTGCTGCAACACCCATGTTGTCACCAAGTGCTTCTTTTACAGCTTCTGCATTCCATGTACCGGAGAATACAGCGTTTACGCTTCCGTCACGTAAACCTGCAAGACCAGCTCCGTCTGCATCATTGATAAAGTTAGGATTTGCAACTACATCAACTAAGTAATCTGTAACAGCTGCTGCCTTTTCTCCATCGAAGTCGATACCTGCTGCTGCGTCTGTACCATCTCCGAATAATGAACAGCCATTTCCAACATAGAATGCCTGAATGTACCAGGAATCAGATAATGGGAAGGCAACTTTTCCTTTCTCCAACATTGTGTCAAAGCTCTTGATATCCTCATCAGAGAATACACTCTTATCATAGTACATGAACCATGTATTAGATGTAAATGGGAATGCTACTACTGCATCATTGTATGTAACAGATGCTGTAATGGAATCGGAGTTTGTGCTTGTTACATAATCAAGATAAGATCCGCCGAGCTCAGCAAGTGCGTTTGCTGCTACTAAATCAGGGATGTTATCGTTTGCCAGCATATAGACATCTGCAGATCCCTCAACGTCTGTTGTGACAGTAGCTTTTGCATCACCCTCTGCACATACACCATACTCAAATGTGACATCCCAGTTTGGATGAGCCGCATTGAATGCGTCACATTCTTTCTGTAACCAGCCTGTATCCTGATCTTCCTGTGGGCTCCATACAGTCAATGTACCGCTCCATGCTTCCTCTTCTTCTTCTGTTGCTGCATCATCAGATGCTGCTGCTTCTGTAGAAGGTGCCGCATCGTTTCCTGCAGTTGTGTTGTCTGCTGCTTCCTGTTTGTCGCCGCAGCCTGCTGTCATTGTAGCTGTCATAGCTGCAACAAGTAATAATGAGATTGCTTTCTTTTTCATTTGATTCCTCTCCTTTTTTAGAATAAGACTTCTATATAAAATGCTTATGCATCTTATAGCGTATTTGTTATCTGCGATATACGGTTGCCAGAGTCCGTATCCATGCTCTCCGTTCTTCGCTCAAAGTATCTTTTCCGATACGCCAGCGCCAGTTGCGTCCCACCGTGGAAGGTGCGTTCATTCTGGCTTCATTTCCAAGCTTCATCAGATCCTGCATCTGGATAATGGCCACATCTGCGATACTTGCGTAGGCTGCCCGGATCAGTGCATCCGGTATTTCTTCTTTATAATGAATGTTCAGATACTCATACAGATATGCCAGCTCGTAATCTGACTTATCCCGGAAATAACCAACGATCGTTTCGTTGTCGTGAGTTCCTGCATATACGACCATGTTCGTGTCCTGATAGTTATGTGGAAGATGCTCATTCGCGGTGTCATCATCAAAGGCAAACATTAAAATCTTAATGCCCGGCCATCCGGTTTTTGTCTTTAACTTTTTCACTCCCGGAAGCCCGCCCTTTGGTCCGATGTCTTCCACGATCACCCGCATATCACCCAGAACCTCTGTCATGGCATCTGTCAGTTTCCTGCCCGGTCCTTTGCTCCACTTGCCATTTCTTCCGTCTTCTGCATCTGCAGAAACGGTGTAATAACGGACCAGACCGGAAAAATGGTCTAACCGGATCACATCAAATAATTCCATGTTCTCAAGCATTCTTGCCTTCCACCATGCAAAGCCATCCTCTTCCATGACGTTCCAGTCATATACCGGACTGCCCCATACCTGACCGCTCTCGGAAAATGCATCGGGTGCTGCCCCTGCGACCACATTCGGTCTTCCATCCGGTTCAAGTAAAAACATCTCACGGTGCGCCCATACATCCACGCTGTCTGACGCCACATACAATGGCATATCACCGATGATCTGGACTCCACGGCTATTTGCGTACTGCTTCAGCTGCATCCACTGCTTAAAAAACTCGTACTGGCAAAATTTGCAAAACATGATGTCATTATGTAATATTTCCTGATACTCTTTCACTGCCTCCTGATCTCTGTCCCTGAGCGGCACGTCCCAGCTCTGCCATTCTATATCTCCAAAATGCCGTTTCAATGCGGTATAAAGAGAATAATCAGACAGCCATCTGTCGCTTTTTTCTGTAAAAGCAAGGAAGTCTTCACTCTTCGCAGAAAATCTCGAAAAAGCCATTCGCAAAATCTTGTAACGGTTCTCATAGATGGTTGCATAATCAATATCTGCATCATCCGTTCCCCAGTTAAAACTGCGGATCTCCGTCTCCTGTAACAATCCATCCTTCACCAGATCATCCAGATCAATGAGATATGGGTTTCCGGCAAATGCGGAGTAGGACTGATACGGACTGTTTCCAAAACTGGTAGGACCGATCGGAAGCACCTGCCAGTACCTCTGCTTGAGATCGACGAGTAAATCAACAAATTGGAATGCAGCTTCCCCTAATGTTCCTATTCCATATGAAGATGGTAAGCTTGTGATTGCCAGCAGGACTCCTGCTCCCCTGGTCAATTCTTTTGATCCCAATTCATTTCCTCCCGTTCTGTTGGAATGATCCCGCATTCAAAACCTATACGAATTGTTTCGTGAATTTTCGTATCTGAGGTAATTTTAGTTTATTGAAACGTTTTTGTCAACGAATTTGCAAATATTAATATCGATTTTGCTATTTTTCACGTTTTTATATTTGTTTTTTTGTGTAAAATGACAAGTTTTTCTCGTTTTGTTTCGAAACTTTTTTGAAATCTCTGAGCAGACTGCTTGAAAACGGAAATTCGATTCTATATAATAAGGGAAAGTATCGAATAATTATAACAAAGAGGATAAAGACTTGGCTACGATCAAAGATATAGCAAATCGTCTGGGTGTATCCGTCAGCACTGTCTCCAAAGGTTTGAACGGAGCAAGCGATATCAGTGATGAATTAAGACAGATGGTCTTAGATACCGCAGTGGAAATGGGATATGCGACCAAACGATCAAAAAAAGTAGAAAACCGCAAGCTTGCGATTTTCATTGAAAATATGGACTATGAAGCTGCCACACAGTTTGGTTATGAAATTGTCCTGGGATTCAAACAGAATGCGTTCCGCCACAACTGGGATGTGACAGTCATTCCGGTCACACCGGCATTCCAGCTCGCAGAAAAATATGACACCTATATGTTAAAGAATGGTTTCTGTGGAGCCTTTCTCGTCGGCTTCGCCCTTCACGACGAATGGATGAAACAGTTAGAACAAACCACCATGCCGACTGTTCTCTTCGACAATTATATTAAGAAGAATCCGAATGTTGCTTACATTGGAACGGACAACTATGAGGGAATCGATGCGGCAGTTGACCATCTCTACACACTCGGTCACAAAAAAATTGCCTTTTTAAATGGTTCCCTGCACTCCATGGTATCCGAGCAGCGTCAGGAAGCCTACTATAACAGCATGAAAGCACATGGTCTTGAGATCAATGAAGACCTGACCGTTTACGGCTATTATGTGGCAGACAGTGCAAAGTATCACGTTCCTACTTTTTTGGGTGCGGGTGCTACTGCGATCATCTGCGGCAATGACCTGATCGCATCCGGTGTTATCACGGAATGCAAGCTCCGCGGTTTCCGCGTGCCGGAAGATATCAGCGTGGTCGGATTCGATGACATTCCGATCTCCTCCATGCTAGAGCCACCGCTTACCACTATCCGGCAGGAACGCAGTGAACTCGGAAAATGTGCTTATGTCATTTTAAACTCCCTGGTACATCACATTCCAATCTGCCGCACACAGCTCCGTGCGACACTGATCGAACGTGAATCAACCGCAAGATATCAGGCTCCGGTCAAAAAACAATAAGATCACAGAAAAAAATCCGCCGTCCACAGGATCTGTGGGCTGGCGGATTTTTCTTATCTCAACACAAAAATAAAAAGCCCCAGATGCTGAACGAACTTCAACACTTGAGACCTCTTAATGCCGGCGACCGGAATCGAACCGGTACTGTATCGCTACAACAGGATTTTAAGTCCTGCGCGTCTGCCAGTTCCGCCACGCCGGCATTTCTGCACCAGAAACTGATGCAAGTGGAAGTTACAGGGCTCGAACCTGTGACCCTCTGCTTGTAAGGCAGATGCTCTCCCAGCTGA
>OGGS01002285.1_pt1 | contig 10882 bp, 20 predicted proteins | sample 1571281 | NCBI WGS metagenome assembly OGGS01 (sample SAMEA2582042, study PRJEB24529) | metagenome | biome: Human gut stool | place: China | collected 2011 | reverse complement strand
GAAGCCGCTCGTCGTGCCATTACGCGCCACATTAAGCGCGGCGGCCGTGTGTGGATTCGTATCTTCCCGGACAAGCCCATTTCCTCGAAGCCCGCTGAAGTCCGTATGGGTAACGGTAAGGGCAATCCGGAATACTGGGTCGCACTGGTCCAGCCGGGCCGTGTGCTTTACGAAATGGACGGCGTGGAAGAGTCGCTCGCCCGCGAAGCCTTCGCGCTTGCAGCTGCTAAGCTGCCCGTGAAGACCACGTTCGTTGTCCGCCAGGTCGGCATGTAATTTAGGAGACACGGACATGAACGCTAAGGAACTGCGTGCCAAGGATGAGGCCGCGCTCAAGCAGGAACTGCAGGATCTTCTCAATACGCACTTCAAACTGCGTATGCAGAAGGCCACTCAGCAGCTGCAGAACACGGCTTCGCTGCGTCAGACGCGTCGCGACATCGCTCGCGTTCGCACCATCCTCACCGAAAAGGCGACCACGAAATGACGGAAACGACCAAGGAAGCTCTCACGCGTACGCTCGACGGCGTCGTGACGAGCAACAAGATGGACAAGACGGTGACCGTCCTTGTTGAACGCAAGGTGAAGCACCCGCTGTATGGCAAGTATGTCGTCAAGAGCAAGAAGTATCATGTTCATGACGAACTTGGCTGCGGCGAGGGTGATAAGGTCGAAATCAAGGAAACGAAGCCGATCTCCAAGACCGTGTCTTGGGTCGTGACGAAGATCCTTGAAAAGGCTGAAGTCCTCTAATAAATGCAGTCTTGAAGAGAAAATAAAAAAATCTCTTCAAATCACTTGCAAAGCAAATCTAGCTTAGCTATATTTGCACGCCATCGCCCGGAAGCCATCTGGTGGAGTTCCGGGCGATGCATTTCTCAGTTCATGAGGCGCCCGCGCACGAAAATGCTGCGCGATCCACGTCTGGTGGACTTCCTCCCGGAACACGGGGCCAATACTGTCCGCTCTTAGCGGAATAAGTTGGGATTTTTCAGTAATGATTCAGATGCAAAGCCGACTGGACGTCGCCGACAATACCGGTGCTCGTTCAGTCATGTGTATCAAGGTGTTGGGCGGTTCTAAGCGCCGTTATGCCAACATCGGCGACGTCATTAAAGTGACGGTTAAAGAAGCGGCTCCGCGCGGCCGCGTCAAGAAGGGCGAGGTCTACAACGCCGTTGTGGTCCGCACCGCTCATGGTGTTCGTCGTGCTGACGGCTCGACGGTCACGTTCGACGGCAATGCAGCCGTTCTCCTCAACAGCAAGCTCGAGCCGATCGGCACCCGTATTTTCGGGCCGGTGACGCGTGAACTCCGTACGGAACAGTTCATGAAGATCGTGTCGCTCGCTCCTGAAGTGATCTAATCGAGGAGAAGAAATGCAGCGCATTATCAAGGGCGACCAGGTTGTGGTCATCACTGGCCGCGATCGCGGCACCAAGGGCACGGTTCTTTCCCGCGTTGATGATCGCCACATTATCGTGGAAGGCGTGAACGTCGTGAAGAAGGCTGTGCGCCCGAATCCCGCTCTCGGCGTCGAGGGTGGCATCGTCGACAAGACCCTCCCGATCGATCAGAGCAACGTCATGTTGGTCAACCCGGAAACGGGCAAGGGCGAACGCGTCGGCTTCAAGGAAGTTGACGGTAAGAAGGTTCGCGTGTTCAAGTCCAATGGCGCCGTTGTCGGTGCCAAGGCCGAATGAGGGTGACCATGTCGCGTTTTAGCTCCCTTTATCACGACACCATTGTTCCCGAACTGATGAAGAAGTTCGGCTACAAGACCGTCATGCAGGTTCCGCGCATCACCAAGATCACGCTCAATATGGGTGTTGGTGAAGCCGTTAATGACAAGAAGTTTATTGAATACGCCGTCGGCGATATGACCAAGATTGCTGGTCAGAAGCCCATCGTTACGCACACCCGTAAGGCTATCGCGAACTTTAAGATTCGTGAAAATCAGGCCATCGGCTGCATGGTGACGCTGCGCGGCGAGCGCATGTTCGACTTCCTTGATCGTCTGGTCACGGTTGCGTTCCCGCGTGTTCGCGACTTCCGCGGTGTTTCCGGCCGCGCTTTTGACGGCCGCGGCAACTACAACATCGGTTTGAAGGAACAGATCATCTTCCCGGAAATCGAATACGACAAGATCGACTCGATCCGAGGGATGAACATTTCGATTACCACGACGGCGAAGACCGACGAAGAGGCTAAGGCTCTCCTCGCAGGCTTCAGCTTCCCGTTCCGCAACTGAGGTTGACGCAAAATGGCAAAACTTGCTCTTATTAACCGCGAAGCCAAGCGCCGCGCGACGGTCGCTAAGTTCGCGGCCAAGCGCGCCGCCCTCAAGGCCATCATCAACGACGCTTCCCGCTCGATGGATGAACGCTTGGACGCCCGCGCCCAGCTCGAAAAGCTGCCGCGCAACGCTAGCCCGGTCCGTCTGCGCAACCGTTGCGCGATCACCGGTCGTCCCCGTGGCAATTTCCGTAAGTTCGGTCTCTGCCGCGAAATGATTCGTGACGCCGCCATGCGCGGTGATATCCCCGGCCTTCAGAAGGCCAGCTGGTAAGCGAGGAGATTGCGAAATGAGTATGAGTGATCCGATCGCCGATATGCTGACCCGCATTCGCAACGGTCAGATGGTCGACAAGGCCGCGGTGGTCATGCCTTCTTCAAAGTTGAAGGTTGCCATCGCCAAAGTCTTGAAAGACGAAGGCTACATCGAAAACTATGAAGTTGCGGCCAACAACGGCAAGCCTGAGCTCAATGTGACGCTCAAGTACTATGCCGGCCGTCCCGTGATTGAACGCCTTGAACGCGTTTCCCGTCCGGGCCTCCGCATCTACAAGAACCACGACAGCATCCCCCAGGTGATGAACGGTCTCGGCATCGCGATCGTTTCGACCCCGAAGGGCGTGATGACCGACCGCGCTGCCCGCGCTGCCGGCGTCGGCGGCGAAGTCATTTGCTACGTCGCCTAACCCGAGGAGTGTCAAATGAGTCGTATTGCTAAGATTCCCGTGACAATCGCCAAGGGCGTTACGGTTGCTATTACTGAAGCCGACGTGACTGTCAAAGGTCCGGTCGGTGAGGTGAAAATGCACATCCTCCCGCTCGTGAAGGTTACCGAAGAGAACGGCCACCTGCACTTTGAACAGCTTGACGAATCCCGCGATGCCAACATGAATGTCGGCACGATGCGCGCTCTCGTCAACGATATGGTCAAGGGCTGCTCGGCCGGTTTCGAAAAGCGCCTCACGCTCGTGGGCGTCGGCTTCCGTGCTCAGGCTCAGGGCGATAAGCTCAACCTGCAGCTCGGCTTCTCGCACCCGATCGTGCACCATATGCCCGCTGGCATCAAGGTTGAAACGCCGAGCCAGACGGAAATCGTCATCAAGGGTGCCGACAAGCAGAAGGTTGGTCAGACGGCTGCTGAAATTCGCGCATACCGCGCTCCCGAACCCTACAAGGGCAAGGGTGTTCGTTACGCGAATGAGCACGTCGTGATCAAGGAAACCAAGAAGAAGTAATTCGGACGTTAGAAGATGATCAACAAGAAACAAAGCCGCCTGCGTCGCGCCCGTGCTACGCGCGCCCGCATTCTGCTGCAGAAGGTCGATCGCCTGACGGTCCATCGTACCAACCTGCACATCTACGCCAGCATCATTTCGGCCGACAACGGTCGTACGCTGGTTTCGGCCTCCACGGTCGAACCCGAAGTTCGCGCTCAGCTCGCGAGCGTTTCCGGTCGCGGCGGCAACGTCGCTGCCGCGAAGATCGTGGGTGCCCGCATCGCCGAGAAGGCGAAGGCTGCCGGTATTGAGTCCTGCGCCTTCGATCGTTCGGGCTACCGTTTCCACGGCCGTGTCGCCGCGTTGGCTGAAGCCGCGCGCGAAGCCGGCCTCAAGTTCTAAGCAGGGGCTGGCAAATGGCTAAGGTTCAAGCTAAAAACGCGGTCGAAGAACAGGACGACGGCCTGCGTGAAAAGATGATTGCGGTTAACCGCGTCACTAAGGTCGTCAAGGGCGGCCGTATTCTCGCCTTCGCAGCACTCACGGTTGTGGGTGACGGCGACGGTTCTATCGGTATGGGTACGGGCAAGTCCCGCGAAGTGCCGCAGTCCGTCTCCAAGGCGATGGAACGTGCTCGTCACACGATGAAGCGTGTTCCGCTGAAGAACGGTACGCTGCACCACGCTGTTGAAGGCCGTCACGGCGCTTCGCGCGTGATCATGATGCCGGCTCCGGAAGGCTCTGGCGTCATCGCCGGCGGTCCGATGCGCGCCGTGTGCGATGCTGTTGGTATTCGCAATGTTGTTGCGAAGGCCTACGGCTCGACCAAACCGTACAACCTGGTCCGTGCGACGCTCAACGCACTCGACAATCTGCGCAGCCCGGCGGAAATCGCTGCTAAGCGCGGTAAGTCGGTCGAAGAGCTCCTCGGCTAATCCGGAGACCTAGACATGTCCGAAAAGAAGACCATCAAGGTCACTCTGGTCAAGAGCCCGATCGGCACCAACGCGGATCACCGCGCCACCGTCCTCGGCCTTGGTCTCAAGAAGATCCGTCAGACGCGCGAGCTCGAAGATACGCGGCATGATCAACAAGATCGCGTACCTTGTGCGCGTCGAATGATCTAAGGATGACCCAAAATGCGTTTGAATACCATCCAGCCCGCTGAGGGCTCGAAGCACGCTCATCACCGCGTTGGTCGCGGCGTGGGCAGCGGTTGGGGCAAGACCGCGGGCCGCGGTCACAAAGGCCAGAAGTCGCGTGCCGGCGGCTTCCACAAAGTCGGTTTTGAAGGCGGTCAGATGCCGATGTATCGCCGTCTTCCGAAGCGCGGCTTTACGTCCCTCTCCCGTAAGTTTGTTGAAGTGGTTCGTCTCTCGGATCTCGAGCGTCTCGGTCTTGAGGAAGTCGATCTGTCCGTGCTGAAGGAAGCCGGCGTCGTTTCCACGCTTGCCTTGAATGCTCGTGTGATCCTCTCCGGCGCCATCACCCGCAAGGTGACGGTCCGTGGGCTCGGCGTGACGAAGGGTGCCCGTGCTGCCATTGAGGCGGCCGGCGGCTCCATCGCCGAGTAAGCGACAAACTCACTTCAAAGAGGATAGGACGTGGCGACCAGCCCCAGCTCAAAGCAGCAGTCAGGCCTCAGCAAGTATGGCGACCTTAAAGGTCGCCTGATCTTCCTGGCGCTTGCACTCGTTGTCTACCGCATCGGTGCTCACGTGCCGGTGCCGGGTATTGATCCCGATATGCTCAACCAGCTGTTCAATCAGCAGCAGGGCGGCATTCTCGGGCTGTTCAACATGTTCTCCGGCGGTGCCCTCTCGCGCTTCTCCGTCTTTGCGCTCGGGATCATGCCGTACATTTCAGCATCCATTATTTTCCAGATGCTGTCGTACGTGCTTCCGTCGCTTGAAGCGATTCGCAAAGAAGGAGAACAAGGCCGCAGAAAGATCACGCAGTACACCCGCTACGGGACACTTGCGCTTGGTCTATTCCAAGGCTTTGGCATCGCCGTTGCGCTAGAAACGCAGCCCGGGCTCGTCATTGATCCCGGGTTCCTCTTCCGCATCACCACGACGGTTTCGCTCCTTACCGGAACGATGTTCCTGATGTGGCTGGGCGAGCAGATTACCGAGCGTGGTCTCGGTAATGGCATTTCAATCATCATCTTCGCCGGTATTGTGGCCGGTCTGCCGAACGGTGCGAGCGGTTTGTTCCAGCTCGTTTCGACGGGGGCCATCAGCCCGTTGGCGGCGATTTTTGTGATTGTGATTGTTCTCGGTGTGACGGCCTTCTGCGTTTTTGTCGAACGCGGTCAGCGTCGCATTACGGTCAATTACGCCAAGCGTCAGGTTGGCAATCGAATCTACGGCGGACAGAGTTCGTATCTGCCGCTTAAGATGAACATGTCGGGTGTTATTCCTCCGATCTTTGCTTCGTCTTTGATTCTGTTTCCAGCGACGTTGGCCGGTTGGTTTACTTCTGGTGATTCCACCCGCTGGATCCGCGATCTGGCGGCCGCGCTTTCTCCGGGGCAACCGCTCTACACGCTGCTTTACGCTGCTCTAATCGTGTTCTTTGCTTACTTCTATACGGCGTTGGTTTTCAACCCGAAAGAAACAGCTGAGAACTTGAAGAAGAGTGGGGCGTTTATCCCGGGTATTCGCCCAGGTGAACAAACAGCACGTTACATTGACCGTGTACTCTTACGCCTCACACTCGGCGGAGCCATTTATTTGGTGTTTGTCTGCTTGGTGCCTGAATTCCTTAACCTCCGTTTCAACGTTCCGTTCTACTTCGGCGGTACATCGCTGTTGATTGTGGTGGTTGTGACGATGGACTTCATGAGTCAGGTTCAGGCCTACATGATGAGTCACCAATATGAAAATCTGCTGCGGAAGACCAGTTTCCGCGGTCTGACTCGGAAGTAATACTGCTTAATAGCGATTCTTCCGCAAACAGCCAAAGTCAGATAAATATCAAAGGGCGGTCCAAAAGGCCGCCCTTTTGATATGTCTAGTTTTCATATATATTCCAGCCCACCGGATTTGTGCAAATTCATTGGTCAACTGAGTTGCACAAAATATTTTTCTTCAGTATTATTCAACGTTTCTGCCGTGTGGGCATCGAAATTTCCAAGCTCATCAGCTTGTGGAGACATTTAAATGGAGGTTAGAGCTTCCATTAAGAAAATGTGCCGCAACTGCAAGATCATCAAGCGCAAAGGCGTTGTCCGCGTGATCTGCAGCGACCCGCGTCACAAGCAGCGTCAAGGCTAAAGAGGTAACACAATGGCTCGTATCGCCGGTATTAATATTCCGCCGCAGCAGCACGCCGAAATCGGTCTCACCGCCATCTATGGCATCGGCCGTTCGCGCAGCCGCTTGATTCTTGAACAGTGCGGCATCCCCTGCACGAAGAAGGTTCAGGACCTTACCGATGCTGAACTCGAACGCATTCGTGATGCGGTTTCGAAGTTCACCGTCGAAGGCGATCTTCGTCGTGAAGTTCAACTCTCGATCAAGCGCTTGATCGACCTCGGCACCTATCGCGGCATGCGTCATCGCCGCGGTCTGCCCTGCCGTGGTCAGCGTACCCGCACCAACGCTCGCACCCGCAAGGGCCCGCGTAAGGTTGGCGTCACGCTTAAGAAGTAAGAAGGTAAACCATGGCTGGCAATTCTAAGAACGCTTCCGCCCGCGGCCGTAAGAAGGTCCGCAAGGTTGTGACCGAGGGCATCGCCCACGTTCACGCGTCGTTCAACAACACGATTATTACCATCACCGACCGTCAGGGTAACGCTATTGCGGCCTCGTCGTCGGGTGCGCAGGGCTTCAAGGGCTCGCGCAAGTCGACTCCGTTTGCTCGCGATCGAACATGGTCTGAAGAACGTCGAAGTTCGCATTTGGGGCCCTGGTCCTGGCCGCGAATCTTCTGTGCGTGCGCTCAACGCGCTTGGCATCCGTGTCACTTCCATTCAGGATGTGACCCCGATCCCGCACAACGGCGTCCGTCCTTCCAAGCGTCGCCGCGTCTAATACACCAGAATTTTTCATTCTGTTGAATCCCGCGTCCGTTGCTGCATGCTGAGGCAGAGCGGACTGAATGTAGGGAGTCCTACAGGATAAGAGAGGCATTTTTAAATGGCACGATATCTCGGTCCCAAGCTCAAGCTTTCGCGTCGCGAAGGCATTGATCTGAATCTGAAGAGCGCCCGTCGTTCGTTTGAGTCCAAAGTCAAGGACGTCGGTTCCAAGCCGGGCCAGCACGGTAAGATTTCCGGAGCCCGCACGTCTGACTATGGCAACCAGATGCGTGAAACGCAGAAGGCCAAGCGCATGTACGGCGTTCTCGAACGGCAGTTCCGCCGCTATTTCGCTGAGGCTTCCCGCCTTCGCGGCAACACTGGCGAAAAGCTCCTGCAGCTCCTTGAGAGCCGCCTTGACAACGTCGTTTATCGCATGGGCTTTGGCTCGACGCGCGCGGAATCCCGCCAGCTCGTCAGCCACGGCGCTATCGAAGTGAACGGCCGCAAGGTGAACATTCCTTCCTATTCCGTTCGTGCTGGTGATGTGATCACCATCCGCGAAAAGGCCCAGAAGCAGGTTCGCATTGCTGAAGCTCTCGAGCTCGCACAGCAGAACGGCTTCCCGGCTTGGGTGGAAGTGGACGCTAAGAAGTTCACCGGCACCTTCAAGAACGCTCCGGCTCGCGATGAAATCGCCCCGGAAATCAACGAAGCGCTCATTATCGAACGCTACTCCCGCTGATCTGGGAGAATCCTCGGTCGGATGCTTCAAGTCTTGGCCGAGGATCGAAAAAGATCGATCCCACACGACGGAAAACGCGATTGTCTTCGGACAATCGCGTTTTCTCATCCTTCTTGTTTTGAAGAGGGTGCATTGTGAAGCCGCAATGAAAAAATGCAGCTTCTCAATGCATTAAAATGCATTGATTCGGGTTCCATATGGATCCGACTATCGCCTTTTCAGCCTTATCGGTGTAACGAGCCGAGGGTATTGAACACAAAGGAACCACAAGAGATGGCTAATACCGCTCTCCTGAAGCCCACCAGCGTCGACGTTTCTGTCGATGAAAGCAACCCCAACCGTGCAGTCATTACGCTCGAACCGTTCGAGCGAGGCTACGGCCATACCCTTGGCAATGCTCTGCGCCGTATTCTGCTTTCCTCCATGGTCGGCTTCGCCCCGACGGAAGCTCAGATTACGGGCATCGTCCACGAATATTCCCAGATTGATGGCGTTCTCGAAGATGTCGTCGATATCCTTTTGAATTTGAAGGGTGTCGTTTTCAAGCTCGAGAAGCGTGACGAAGTGACGATCATGTTGCGCAAGGACGGCGACGGCGTCGTCACTGCTGCAGATTTTGATCTTCCTCATGATGTTACGGTACTCAATCCGGATCATGTCATCGCCCATCTTTCCGGTGGCCGCCTTGAAATGCAGGTCAAGATTGAAAAGGGTCGTGGCTATCAGCCCGGTGATGTCCGTGCTTTCCGTGACGACTATTCGAAGTCTTCAATTGGCCGCATTATTATGGATGCGTCCTTCTCGCCGATCCTTCGCGTGGCGTATCAGGTGATGGCCGCGCGCGTTGCTCAGCGTACGGATCTTGACAAGCTTGAAATGACGATCGAAACCAATGGCGCCATTGGACCGGAAGAAGCATTGCGTGAATCAGTGCGCATTCTTCAGGATCAGCTCGCCGTCTTTGGCGCGATCCACCCTGAACAGGGCACGGATGGCATTAAGCCTGAAGACGCAGCCAACAACCCGCCGCCGCTCGATCCGATCCTGCTTCGCCCGGTTGATGATCTCGAACTTACCGTTCGTTCCGCCAATTGCCTCAAGGCTGAAAGTATCTACTTCATCGGTGATCTTATCCAGCGCACCGAAAATGAACTGCTCAAGACGCCGAACCTTGGCCGCAAGTCCTTGAATGAAATCAAGGAAGTGCTCGCGGCTCATGGACTCACGCTCGGCAGCAAGCTTGAGAACTGGCCGCCTGCCGGTGTCAATGTCGAACGTTGATTTTCGTTTTTTCAAGCTTTCAGCTTGAAGTGGAAAGGCGCGATGATATAAAATCGCGCCTTTCGCATGGATCCCCACCCGGCCGCTTCACTCCGTTGAAGATAGAAGATGATGGGGAGGGTCCTAGCAGAACCGTTTTTATTTTGGGAACGGTTCATATTTTCATAGATTCAAGGATTTAAAAATGCGTCACCATCACGGCTATCGCAAGCTCAACCGTACTTCGGCTCACCGTGCTGCCATGCTTCGCAACATGGCCTGCTCGCTCATTACGCACGAAGCTATTCGCACCACCTTGCCCAAGGCCAAGGAACTGCGCCGCGTCGTTGAGCCCCTGATCACGCTCGCCAAGGAACCGACCGTCGCCAACAAGCGTCTTGCTTTCAATCGTCTGCGTGATCGCGATGTTGTCGTCAAGCTTTTCAATCAGGTTGGCCCGCGTTTCGCCAATCGTCAGGGCGGCTACACTCGTATCTTGAAGATGGGCTTCCGCAATGGCGACAATGCTCCGATGGCTTACATGGAGCTCGTTGAGCACGCAGTCGCGGTTGAAGAAGTTCCCGCTGCTGAAGAAGCCAAGGCTGAATAATTTTGCTGTATTCAAAGGGAGGTGATCGACTTCCCAACGAATAAGCCAAGACCCGTTGAACGGCATTGCCCGGCAGCGGGTCTTTCATTATCTAGAGGGGCGCATCATGGATGAAATGCGTATTGATAAATGGCTTTGGGCAGCACGGTTCTTTAAAACTCGTTCTGCTGCGCAGGAGGAGGTTTCTCTTGGCCGTGTGCTGGTTGATGGTTCACGCGCAAAACCATCGCGTTCCATACGCCCGGGTAACTTACTTGAAATTCGTCGAGGCGAAGAAGTATTCAAGGTGTATGTAGAAGGTCTTTCCAACACACGTGGTCCGGCCGCGGTTGCACAAAAGTTATATCGCGAAACGCAAGAAAGCAAAACGATGCGTGAAGCTCGAGCTGCTGCGGCGAAAATCGCCTTTGAGCCGTCCGTTGTCCGCAAAGGGCGGCCTACCAAAAAAGAAGGACGAGAACTTCGGCGCTTTAAGGATTCTCTATGAAAAAACAACAGCCCGTATTCCAAAGAATGCGGGCTGCTGTTCAAGCACTTAACAGAAAGGATCAGTAGTTGTAGCCTTCTTTAATCCAACGGGCAACATCAAGTGCGCAATACGTCAGGATACCGTCGGCCCCAGCACGCTTAAAGCAAACCATCGTCTCAAACGTAATCTTTTTCTCGTCAATGGCGCCTGCCGCTGCGGCAGGCTTAAGCTTCGTGTCCTCGACGGAGATGTAGTAGACCCC
>OGGS01002276.1_pt1 | contig 10926 bp, 10 predicted proteins | sample 1571281 | NCBI WGS metagenome assembly OGGS01 (sample SAMEA2582042, study PRJEB24529) | metagenome | biome: Human gut stool | place: China | collected 2011 | reverse complement strand
AAGAACGAGTACGGTCATTGCATCCATTTCTAAACTCTGACCTGGGTTCCTATCGATAGAGAAGCCATTGACGAAAAATATTTGAACGATACCCAGATAAAATATCTGCACGAGTATCAGAAGACCGTCTACGAGAAGATTTCTCCTTATCTGAATGAGGAAGAAAAAGAATGGCTGGCGGCAGAAACCGGAGTGAAGTAAAGAGAATATAAAATTGGTATAAAATTTTTAACGGTTTCTTGACTTTTTTACTGGGTTTTGAGATAATACACACGATGTGGCAGAAGATAAAGACACATATAAAGAATAAAGGAAAGAGGTTAATGTAAGATGGCAGAGATTAATTTAAGCAAGTACGGCATCACCGGAACCACAGAAATCGTTTACAATCCTTCTTATGAAGAATTATTCAAAGAAGAGATGAAGCCTGAACTGGAAGGCTACGAGAAAGGTCAAGAGACCGAACTCGGTGCGGTAAACGTTATGACCGGTATATATACAGGACGTTCTCCCAAAGATAAGTTCATCGTTGAAGATGAGAACTCCAAGAACACTGTATGGTGGACTTCCGATGAGTACAAGAACGACAACCATCGTATGTCTCAGGAAGCATGGGCTGCTGTAAAGGATATCGCTAAGAAGGAGCTGTCCAACAAGAGACTGTTCGTTGTAGATGCATTCTGCGGCGCTAACAAGGACACTCGCATGGCTATCCGTTTCATCGTTGAGGTAGCCTGGCAGGCTCATTTCGTAACCAACATGTTCATCAAACCCACCGAGGAAGAGCTGAAGAACTTCGAGCCTGATTTCGTAGTTTACAACGCATCCAAGGCTAAGGTTGAGAATTACAAGGAGCTTGGTCTGAATTCCGAGACTTGTGTAGCTTTCAATATTACCAGCCGTGAGCAGGTTATTGTGAATACATGGTACGGCGGAGAGATGAAGAAGGGTATGTTCTCCATGATGAACTACTACCTGCCTCTGAAGGGTATCGCTTCCATGCACTGCTCCGCAAACACCGATATGAACGGTGAGAACACCGCTATCTTCTTCGGTCTGTCCGGAACCGGTAAGACCACTCTGTCTACCGATCCTAAGCGTCTGCTGATCGGTGATGACGAGCACGGTTGGGATGACAACGGCGTATTCAACTTCGAAGGTGGATGCTACGCTAAGGTTATCAACCTGGACAAGGATTCCGAGCCCGACATCTACAACGCAATCAAGAGAGATGCGCTGCTTGAGAACGTAACCGTTGATGCTAACGGCAAGATTGATTTCAACGATAAGACCGTTACCGAGAATACTCGTGTATCTTATCCTATCGACCATATTAAGAATATTGTACGTCCTATTTCTTCCGCACCCGCAGCTAAGAACGTAATCTTCCTGTCTGCTGATGCATTCGGCGTACTGCCTCCCGTATCTATTCTGACTCCGGAGCAGACCCAGTATTACTTCCTGTCCGGTTTCACAGCTAAGTTAGCTGGTACCGAGCGTGGTATTACCGAGCCTACCCCTACCTTCTCTGCTTGTTTCGGTCAGGCATTCCTGGAGCTGCATCCTACCAAGTATGCAGAAGAGCTGGTGAAGAAGATGGAGAAGAACGGTGCTAAGGCATACCTTGTAAACACCGGATGGAACGGAACCGGCAAGCGTATCTCCATTAAGGATACCCGTGGTATCATCGATGCTATTCTGAATGGTGCAATCAAGACCGCTCCTACCAAGAAGATTCCTTACTTCGATTTCGAGGTTCCTACCGAGTTAACCGGTGTTGATACCGGAATTCTGGATCCCAGAGATACCTACGCTGATCCTTCCCAGTGGGAAGAGAAGGCAAAGGATCTGGCTCAGAGATTCATCAAGAACTTCGCTAAATATGAAGGAAATGATGCAGGTAAGGCTCTGGTTGCTGCTGGCCCTCAGATGTAATCTTACTTACAGACAAATGCAAATAGGAAGGCTGTCTCTTTGGAGGCAGCCTTTTTTGGTAAAAATTTCAGTTGTAAAATGGATCTCAACTCGCTATAATATACTTAACCTGAGATGTGCGATAACTCTTACCAGTTTTGAACCTACATTTACTTTAAACGGGATTCCTATATTGCCAAGTGGCTGTCAAGCCCTCACTCCGCAAGGAGGATTGGAAGGGAAGGCAAAAGGTTGGTTGCGGTTACCCACCTAGCATTGCTAGGAGTCAAAAGGTAAGAGGCGGCATTTTGGGGATAACAATACAAAAGAGAGAGCAGTCCTTTGGGGCTGCTCTTTTAAAGCTTAATTATCAAATCAGGCGGGGATCATTTGAAGAAAAATTTGAAGAAAAACAGACTACTTGAGAATTATTATAAACTTCCGAAAGGACAGAGAATACAGCTGAAGAAATATCTGTGCATTTTAGCTGTGGCATTTCTTCTTTTTTTGCTTTTCCTAAATTTGTTACATAGCTGTGGATGGGAGGGCACGGATACCCCCGAGATGTCGGAGACTTCGCCGCAGCATATCCCGGTAGTACAGAAACTTAAAAATGTATGGATCACGGATGCGGAAGCTGACCGGATCACTATTTTCTGTGACGGAGAGAAGGAGACCTTTTTCCTGGAGGCAGAAACAGAAGGTCCAGATTCTGTTCCGGCACCGGAGCAGATGCGGGAACAGCTGGCGGATGTAGAACTTACAGATGAACTGGTGAGTGCGGTTGTTCTGAAGACGGATAAGTTTACAGGAAGAGTGCTGTCAGCGAATGAAAACGGCATTGAGATCGAAGGCCGGGGCAGAATTCCTCTGGCAGAGGATTACAAAGGATATCGTTTGTATCGGGAGCTTACCATGTGCACGTTCGCGGATCTGACCTTTGGCTATGCCAATGCGGATTTTATCCAGGAGAATGGTGCGATCTGCGGTATTCTCTTAGCCAGAGAGGCGAATATGGAAGACATCCGGGTGTTGATCAAGACTTCGGATTATGTGGATATTTTGCATACAGAAGTAATACTGACGGCAAACAGCGATTTCCTGCTGCAATACGGAAGTGGGGAAAATATACAGGAAGAATTGTTTCCCAAAGGAGACAAGATTACCATAGACATGGACAGTGATTATTTTGTGGGGGAGCGTATCAGTATAGTTCCTGTGGTATTGACGGGCAGAATTCAGCTGCTTAGTGTAAACAGAAGCCAGGGAATACCTTCCTACAGAGGTCATATCGAACTGCTCAGAACAGCAGAGGGCATCGCCGTGGTGAATGAGCTGCCGCTGGAGGAATATCTCTTCAGTGTGGTGCCAAGTGAAATGCCGGCATCTTATCCGTTAGAAGCCCTGAAAGCGCAGGCAATCTGCGCCAGAACCTATGCCTACGGACATATGCTCAGAGCAGGATACCCCCGGTATGGAGCCCATGTGGATGACAGCACTTCCTATCAGGTCTATAACAATATCACAGAGGCAGACAGCACCACTACGGCGGTAAAGGAAACCTACGGACAAATGATTTTGACAGACGAAGGCACTGTGGCGAACACCTATTATTATTCGACATCCTGTGGTGTGGGAACTACAGCAAGCATATGGAAGACTGCGGAGGCGCAGATGCTTGATTATCTGAAAAGCAGCCGGCTGAGCCCAAGCCCGGAGAATCCGGTACAGACGGATGACGGGGCGGTAGCTGCAGGCAGTACGGAGATTACCGCGGAAACAATTGCAGAGGAGCTGAGCGAAGAAGAGTCCTTCCGGGATTTTATTACCCAAACTCATGCAGAGGATTATGAAGCGCAGGAAGGGTGGTACCGTTGGACATATACGGTAAAAGAGATCGATGTGGACCGGATACTTGAGACCCTGAAGAATCGTTATGAAGCCAACGGGAAGCTGATCTTGACTCTGAAGGATGGTGACTACAGCAGTCAAAACATAAAAAACTTTTCTAAGGTTACGGATATCACCATTGTAAAACGGGGACCCGGCGGTGTGGCAGATGAATTGGTCATTGCCACAGATAAAGGAACCTACAAGATCATCTCGGAATATAATATCAGAGCAGTACTATGTGATGGCGTGACCAGGGTGGTCAGACAGGACGGCAGTGAAGTAAGCATGCCCAGCCTCCTGCCCAGTGCATTTTTTGTGATTGAACCTAGCCATGAGAAGAAAAATATGATAGGATATAACATTATCGGCGGTGGATTCGGCCATGGCGTGGGAATGAGCCAGAACGGTGCTAAAAATATGGCACTGCAGGGGCTTGGCGCGGAACAGATCCTTAACTTTTTCTATGAAGGATGCGAGATATGCTCAGGACAATAATCAGCATTTGGCGGGATTTTTCCAGCCAGATGAAAAAACAGAATATCAGCGCTTATGCATCGAGTACAGCCTTTTTCCTGTTTTTGTCGGTGATTCCGATGCTGATGGTAGTCTGCGCGGTGATTCCTTATACCCCGGTGACGGAGCAGAATCTGATCACTGCGCTGACAGATGTGACGCCGGATATTGCGGATGCCATGGTGGAGAGTCTGGTCGTGGATGTGTATGAGAGTTCGGTTGGAATCCTGCCGGTGGCTCTGATCGCCATGGTCTGGTCGGCGGCGAAGGGTGTCATGGCACTGATGCGGGGATTAAATGCGGTCAATGGTGTGGACGAGAAGCGTAATTACTTCGTGATCCGTTTTATTGCAAGCTTTTATACGTTGATCATGCTTGTAGTGTTGATCTTGTCGCTGTTTTTTATGGTATTTGGTAATCAGCTGGTGGATATTGCATTACATAGGATTCCGCAGCTACAGATGTTTGTGAGTCTCCTGATGAATTTCCGCTTTCTGTTCGTATGGGCGGTGCTGATCCTTTTGTTTGGACTGATTTATACATATATCCCGGACACAAAGCTGAAATTCACGGAACAGGTTCCGGGAGCCTGCTTTGCTGCGGTAGTATGGAGTGTATTTTCCTGGGGATTTTCCATGTATGTGTCCTATGGAAATGGGTATAGTATTTACGGAAGTCTGACCATTATTGTGATCATTATGTTGTGGATGTATTTCTGTATGTATATCATTCTGATCGGTGCTTATCTGAACCGGTATTTCCGTCCGGTGAACAGGGTGCTGGTAAATCATGCCAGCAGTAAGAGCGAACTGGCGAGAGAGAACCGTAGACGCATCCGGGAGATCAAGAAGATCCAGCGCAGAAAAAAACATTATACGGAGATCGACAGGGATCCTAAGGAGAAGGATGAAAATCTGACAGACAGGAATTGAACTGCGGACGCAAATGTAGTACACTGATACGGAGAGGGCGAGGGACCTCTCCTGTTGTAGTTATAGTAAAAGAGTATCCGGAAGACGGATGCGGAAATGAGGATAAATATGGAAAAGAAAAACACCTGGGAGACCTATTCTTCCAAACAGTTAAAAGAGCTGGAGAAAATAAACGCACAGTATCGTGATTTTTTAGACAACGGTAAGACCGAGAGAGAGTGCATTGACACCATTGTCAATACCATTGAGAAGTCCGGTTACCGTGAACTGGAGAGCCTGATCAAAGAGGGCACTGCTCTTAAAACCGGAGATAAGGTATACAGCGTATGGATGAACAAATCCATCGCCATGTTCCAGATCGGCCGTAAACCTATGACAGAGGGCATGAACATCCTCGGAGCCCATATCGACAGCCCCAGACTGGATGTAAAGCAGAATCCCCTGTATGAGGATGGCGGATTCGCTTATCTGGACACCCATTATTACGGTGGTGTGAAGAAGTACCAGTGGGTGACTATTCCCCTGGCAATCCATGGTGTGATCGTGAAAAAAGACGGTACCTGTGTAGAGATCAATATCGGCGAGAACGAGGATGATCCTGTATTCTTTGTATCCGATCTGTTGATCCATCTGGCACAAGAGCAGCTGGAGAAAAAGGCAGCAAAGGTCATCGAGGGCGAAGCTCTGGATATTATCGTAGGCAACAAGCCTCTGCTGATTGATAAAAAGGATAAGAAAAAAGATGAGAAAGAAGCCGGAAAAGAAGCGGTAAAGGCAGGTGTTCTGGATATCCTGAAAGAGACCTATGACATTCACGAAGAAGATTTCGTCTCCGCAGAGTTAGAGATCGTTCCCGCTGGCAAGGCAAGAGAAGCGGGTTTTGACCGCAGCATGATACTGGCTTACGGACAGGATGACAGAGTCTGTGCATATACTTCCATGCAGGCAATGTTAGACAGTGATGTGACCGACCGTACCATGTGCTGTATCCTGGTGGATAAGGAGGAAATCGGTTCTGTTGGTGCTACCGGCATGCAGTCCCATTTCTTCGAAAATGCCGTAGCAGAGGTCATGAATCTGACAGGCGAATACAGTGAACTGCATGTGAGAAGATGCCTGGCACACAGCTGTATGTTGTCTTCCGATGTCAGCAGTGCTTTTGATCCTACCTATGCGTCCAGCTTCGACAAAAAGAACGTGGCATATTTAGGCGGTGGTATGGTCATCAATAAATTCACCGGAGCCAGAGGCAAGTCCGGTTCCAACGATGCCAATGCGGAGTATCTGGCACATCTGCGCCATATCTTCGACAAGGCAGAGGTGAACTTCCAGACTGCAGAGCTTGGTAAGGTCGATTTGGGCGGCGGTGGAACCATCGCATATATTCTGGCATTGTACGGCATGAATGTTATCGACAGCGGTGTGGCAGTGCTGAACATGCATGCACCCTGGGAAGCTACCAGTAAGGCCGACGTATATGAAACATATCGCGGATATAAAGCATTTGTGGAAGGAGCGAGCCTGTAATGGCAGAGACGACCGAACTGAAAAAATCAGACTTTTACTTTGATCTGCCCCAGGAACTGATCGCGCAGGATCCGCTGGAGGATCGTTCTTCCTCCAGGCTTCTGGTGCTCGATAAAAATACGGGAGAGCTCTCTCATCATATTTTCCGGGATATTATCGACTATCTGCATCCCGGAGACTGTCTGGTGTTAAACAACACCAAGGTTATTCCGGCGAGACTTTTAGGAGAGCGGGAAGGTACTGGCGGACATGTGGAAGTCCTTTTGTTAAAAAGAAAAGAAGCGGATGTCTGGGAGACACTGGTAAAGCCTGGCAAAAAATGTAAGCCCGGTCAGCGCCTGAGCTTCGGAGACGGACTGCTAAAGGCGGAAGTGCTTGAGACTGTAGAAGAAGGCAATCGTTTGATCCGTTTTGAATATGAGGGTATTTTTGAAGAGGTATTGGACAAGTTAGGTGAGATGCCCCTGCCTCCTTATATCACTCATAAACTGAAGGATAAGAACCGTTATCAGACCGTTTATGCAAAATATGAGGGCTCTGCGGCAGCGCCTACAGCGGGTCTCCATTTTACCCGGGAATTGTTGCAGCAGATCGCGGACAAGGGCATTAAGATCGCTTATGTGACCTTACATGTGGGATTAGGGACTTTCCGCCCGGTGAAGGAAGAAAATGTGCTGGAGCATCATATGCATTCCGAGTATTATCAGGTGACGGAGGAAGCAGCGAACACGATCAATGAGACGAAGAGAAATGGTGGTCGTGTGATCTGCGTGGGCACCACCAGCTGCCGTACCGTGGAGAGCGCTGCGGACGAGCAGGGCATGGTACAGCCCGGCTGTGACAATACTGAGATTTTCATATATCCCGGATATCGTTTCAAGGTGCTGGATGCACTGATCACGAATTTCCATCTGCCGGAGTCTACTCTGGTAATGCTGGTATCGGCACTTGCGGGTAGAGAACATATCCTGCATGCCTACGAAGAAGCAATCCATGAAAAATACAGATTTTTCAGCTTTGGAGACGCCATGTTCATCGCTGACTTAAAAGGAGAAAAATAATGGAAGAAAGAAGACGAAGCAAGCGTACAGAAATGAGTTCCACCCTGATGGTAAAGCGCCTGGACCAGGGAGACATGCAGGAAGTCAGCATTGACATCGTAGATGTATCTCCCCAAGGAGTAGGCTTTTTGTGCAAGGAAGTGTTAAGCATCGGTGCGGTGTATGAATCGAAGCTGAGGATTTGGACGCAGGAAGTACTGCATGCGTTCTTACAGATCGTCCGGATCGAAATGAAGGGAGATTCTTATACGTATGGAGCTGTCTTCATCGGAATGCCGGAGAGCGATGCGGCAAGAATCCGCGTGTATCAGACAATCAATGATGAGAAGTAGTAAGAGATGTAAAATGGCAGTCAGTGTAATGGCTGCTATTTTACTTGTATTGTTATATCTGCTCATTTTTGCATTTTCCGGTCAGAATGGTGAGGAATCCGGCTCACTGAGTGCTATGATCTCGGAAAAATGTGCAGAGCTTCTGAATGCTATCTCCGGGAAACACTGGACGCAGAATGTTATCGACAGTATGGCGGCTTATTTTGAACATCCCATCCGTAAGCTGGCCCATTTTTCTGAGTATGCCTGCATGGGAGTGCTATTGTATGGTGTGTGGAGACCCTGGAAGGAGAGAGGATGGAAGCTGTATCTTTTGATCGTATGCTGGGTGTTTGTCTCCGCCGGAGCGGATGAATTCCACCAGCTCTTCATTCCGGGACGCTATGGGTGTTTTGCCGATGTGATGCTGGATACCTGCGGTGGTGCGTTCGGACTGCTCGTATGTGCCTGCGCGGAGAAAATGGTACGGCGAAGGAAACAGAAGTCGGGTTTCTAGTTCTTGTTGTGCAGACTGTAGCCCTTTTCACGAAGAATCTTCGTGGATTTTTCGATGGCTTCTTCCTGATAGAATTCAATGCGCAGCACGCCGCCCTCGTACTCCCGGTTATGGACGATGCCGATGTTTTTGATACTGATATTTTTCAGGGCGAGAATCGTAGCCACGGCTGCAATCTCACCGGGTTCGTCGGCAATGTCGATGGTAATGGCATAGGAACTCTTCAGAGGACCGCTGGCGGTATTGATGAAGGAATCACGGTAGATTCTGGCACTGTCGAACAGCTCGTACAGATCATCACCGCGTTTGGCATTTAGTTCCTGTTGGATTCCCTGGAGGGAAGCAATGTAGGAAGATAAAAGTGTCGAAATATTTTCTGTATTCGTCAGACAGATCTGCTGCCATACCGCAGCGGAGGAGGAGGCGATTCTGGTGATATCCTTGAAGCCTCCGGCAGCGATCATTTTCATCAGCCCATCTGCAGAATCTTTGTCCCGCACCAGATTTACCAGAGAGGCTGCAATGATATGGGGCAGGTGACTGACTGCAGCAGTGACGTAATCATGCTGTGCCGGATCCAGGATCAGGGGAATGGCTCCTAACTGCTGCACCAGATTCTTATAATCCGTGACCTTATTCTCCGGAACGGAAGCTGTGGGGGTGAGAATGTAGTAGGCATTCTCCAAAAGGACGGCTTTGGAATTAATAAAGCCCACCCGGTCACTTCCCGCCATGGGATGACCGCCGATAAACTGTCTTTCCAGACCGGCTTTTTTGATCTTCTTATGGATCTCGCTCTTGACACTTCCCACATCGGTGAGCAGGGTCTTCGGTGAGAGAATTTTTTTTACAGCAGAGAGGTTTTCGTCATTTTTCTGCACCGGAGCACAGAGGAATAGATAATCGCACGTGGAAAAAGAAGCATCGATTTTCGTGGTGATTGTATTGGCTACGCCGCACTGGGAAGCTTCACTTAAGGTGTCTGCGTTAATATCGTATGCAATGATCTGAGAATGGGGGAGATTCTGACGAATCGCCCGGGCGATGGAGCCACCGATCAGACCCAGACCGATAAAACCAAAGGTAAGAGTACTCATTATAGTTTTCCTCGATTCTGTTATTTACTGTAAACAAATAGTAAGACAAAGTCGGAAGATGTCTGTTTGTTCTTTAAACACTATAGCAAATTAACGTGCGAAAATCAAGAGAGGGTATACTCTTTTCTGATATTTTCATATTTGCTTGCAAGTGTAATTGAAATATGGCAAGATGTAACTGTTCCTAAATATGCAGAAATTATAGAAAGCCAATCTTGTATTTACGGGTCGGCTTCGGAAAATCAGGAGGACTCTATTTATGCATTCGCCTTTGGAAATTGCAAGAAACTATATAGAAGTCGGAATCCATAAAGTAAATCTGTCGATCTTCAAGACAATTTTATTGGGATTCTTCGCCGGTATGTTCATCGGCTTTGCGGGGATCGCATCCACGACGGCATCCAGCACTATCGGCATCGCATCGGTGGCAAAGTTGGTGGGCGCTGCGGTATTCCCGGCAGGTATGGCCATGGTACTTGTAGCGGGCAGTGAACTTTTCACCGGTAATAACCTGATCATACTGGCGGTATTGGAGAAGAAAGTTACCGTATGGAAAATGTTGAAAAACTGGCTGTTTGTCTATATCGGCAACTTTATCGGAGCTGCGTTTGTAGCGGTGTTGGTAGTAGTGGGACGGACACCGGATCTCTTCGGAGAGCAGCTTGCACAGGCAATAGTCAATGCTGCTGCAGCCCGGACGAATTTAAGCGTGGGAGAGGCTTTCGTGCGAGGCATTCTGTGCAATATTCTGGTGTGTATTGCGGTATGGATGTCTTTTGCGGCGAAGCGTGTCTCCGGCAAGCTTCTGACCAGTTACTGGCCTGTCATGCTGTTTGTATTATGCGGTTTTGAGCACAGTATCGCAGATATGTATTTCGGTGTATGCGGTCTGCTGACAGCACAGGCCTACGGAATTACCGCAGAGAGCCTGACCTGGTTCAATTTCCTTGTAAAAGCCCTCTTGCCTATCACTCTGGGTAACATCGTAGGCGGTGCCGGAATTGTCGGATGCGGTTACTGGCTGGCATACCTCCACAGAACCCCCTATTCCGCAGACACGACAGCTGCCGAGCAGGAAGAGATTGATATTGCGGAAGAGTACTAAATTGAGAGTTACGAGCCATGCAAAGTCAAAACAGAAACAGCGATCTGGGAGCTTGC
>OGGS01002272.1_pt1 | contig 10946 bp, 7 predicted proteins | sample 1571281 | NCBI WGS metagenome assembly OGGS01 (sample SAMEA2582042, study PRJEB24529) | metagenome | biome: Human gut stool | place: China | collected 2011 | reverse complement strand
TAACCTGCAGACGATGGTCAAGGAGTGGAACGATAAGGGAGCCGGCCTTGAGGGTGTCAACGCCGAGGTACATCTCAAGTACAATGCCGCACAGTTGTCAGCGGCCAAACAAGGCATTGACAACATGCTCAAGGCACTTGTTGCCACGGGCTTGAAGGTCCGGCTCTCCGGTCTCGACATGGTGGCCGTCGACGACAACGGCAAGACCATGTCCGTGAAGCAACTCTCCGAGGACGACCTCAAGGCCATGGCTGACTACTATAACTACGTCGTCAAGCAATATGTCACGCTTGTGCCGGAGGCTCAGCGGCAAGGCATCTCCTTGTCTACTTACACTGCGGATGGCAAGCATATAGGCTTGTGGACTTCCGCCTTCAACCGTGAGGCCACCTACGCCGGTGTGGTCAATGGTTTGCAAAATCAGGATAACAACTGGAACAACTAATTGAATTTCATGTTTCCCCTCTACTCCCACAATAAGAGTAGAAGGGGAGACTTTATGAAACTTCGCTCAGCCCACGACTATAGAAGATGAGATACGTGGTAGATGATTGCTTCTCATCAAAGAATACATAACCAATTAACAAATAACTGATAACTGAAGACTATGAAGAAATTTTTATCTCTATGTGTCGCGCTTTTAGCTGCCACACAAGTTTTTGCCAGCTATGTGCCTCAGTTCGATGACAATGGCAAATGCACGATTGCGCTGTCCGACCTCAGTGCCACTGATGGCGTGACCATTGATGCCAAGGCTGGCACCATCACAAGTACGGGCAAAGGAGAGTTCTATCTCGACCTGCCTGCCGAGGGCGTCGACCTGTCGACCTGCTACTCCCTCATCGTAGACCATGAGGGCGACGACATTGTTGGATTCCTGGAAATAGGAGATGCCGCAAGCGGCAACAGCATACCCTTATATTCCAGCAAATACAACGTGGACTGGCCCTCGAAGATTGGCAATAAGGTTAGTGCCGTCAACAAAATGATATGGCACTGCAACGCCGAAGGAACCATGACCGTGAAGAGCATCACGCTCACTCGCAAGGTTACTTTCGACTACAAGTCTGACGAGACACCCCTCACGTCCGACATGTTCCACGCATGGAGTGCGCCGACGGGAGGCACCGACGAGGGACAGTCTGACTGTGCTCTGGTCTTGAACCAAGAACTCAACGGTGGTGGACTTGTCTATGGCAATGGCAGCGTGAAGTACCTGTTCTATGCTGTACTCGATGGCTATAAGGAGATTCGCCTGTATGGCACACCCAACACGACCTACCGCGTCCTGCTCAACCGGGAGACCGATGGCGGTAAACTGGTAGAGCTAAAAGCCGTCGCCGATGCCAGCGGCTTGGCTGTTTGTGACGTTTCCTAGCTGCCTTACGTGCATCTCAATGCAATCAAAATGGCATGGAGCGCCCCAGCAACGGTCGTCAAAGGTCTTTGCGTGTCAAAAAGTACAACCACAGGCATTCGAATTGTAGAAAATGTAAACTCTCAGAATGTTGTAGTCACTTATACGCTTACTGGAAGAAAGGTGAGCGCCGGTACCAAAGGACTCGTCCTTCAGAAATCTGCTGACGGCAAAGTCATCAAGCATATCAACAGATAACAGATAGTTCCCTACCATAGGGGCCTTTCTCTTAATAACTGTCTCTAAGTAATCTGCCGCTACGGCAGATTACTGCTATTTCTAATTATATCTAACTCTTAATGGTCTCTTAACATGAAACATGCTCCCCATCGTGTATCGCAATTGCTGATAGCATTGCTCTTCGCCTGTTTGGTCTTGCCCATTGAGGCACAACAGCGGCGACCGATAGACTCACGTCATCCGATGTGGCTCGTACACATTGATGTTTGGAACAAAGCAAATCCACAAGCCATCATCGACATGATACCCAAGGATATACGTCCATTTGTGTGCTTGAACCTGTCCCTTTCTTGCCAATACGATACGGATAATAACGTCTACAAGATGCCTCAGGACGGTGTGGCCACCTTCAAATCGTGGGCTACCGTGTGTCAGCAAAATGGCATGTGGTTTACTTGTCAGCCAGCCAGTGGCGGGCACACACATATCCAGGACGGCGACCTCGCCACATTTGAGTATTTCTTCAAGACCTATCCCAACTTCCTTGGCTGGAACTATGCAGAGCAGTTCTGGGGCTTTGACGAACCAGGGGACAAGAGTTCGAGTCCGCAGACTACCCGCATCGCCCTCTTTGCAAAGCTCGTGGAGATGTCGCACAAATACGGTGGCTTCCTTACTATCAGCTTCTGTGGCAACATCTGGTCACACGCACTCACACCGATCGGTATGCTCAAACGCAATGCCGATCTGCTCGCTGCTTGCGAGAAGTATCCCGAAGCTATCCTCTGGCTGTATAAATATACGACCACCTCATGCTTCTATGACACCGAAAGCGTCACGTGGGGACCCTATATCGCAGGACTGGCCAACAACTATGGCGTACGCTACGACAACTGTGGATGGAACGGAGCCCTCGACGTGATGCTGGGCAAGGACAACGGCAAGAAGTATCCCGTGGCGGCAGGACTCTCCACAGTTATGGAGCAGAGCTGCGTCAATGGCGGGGCCGTATGGGATGGGCCGGAGCTCATTTGGACCGAAGACTTCAAAAACCTCAGCAATACGTCGGTCAAGGGCTACTCGCATCGTAACTGGGGTTGCTTCCCCGGCTTCCGAAATGTGTGGGTGGACATGTTCAGAAAGATCCTTGACGGCTCGCTCTATATTCCCACACGGCAAGAAGTGATTGACAAGACCAAGATTGTAGTTGTCAATGATGTCACCACCGGCAGCGACGAAGACAAATATGTCGGGTGGAAAGACCTCTACGACGGACTGTATAAGCAAGACGACCCGCTGAACAAAGACGACGGATGCTGGATGAACAACCTTACTTGGTTCAAGAAGACGGGTCGTTATGGTGCCATTCCTATCGTGCCTGAACTTCATGACAACGCGGCCAAGGCCATTCCTGTGCAAGTGAAGAAATCTGCCAAATGGTCCAGCCAACGCGCCAAGCTCAAGGACTTTAATGCGCAATATCCGGAAGTGAGCACGGGCGACCTCTATGTCAACCGCTACCGCAACCAGCTGATCACTTACATGCCCTACTCCTATTTCAACAGCAAGCGGACTGCATCGGCCTCCATACCTTTACAGTATAACACTTGCAAGGAACTGCAACTCACCTGGGGGACGTTTACTGCTGCTGCCGTCAGAGAGTATGCTGACCACATCAATCTTTATCTCAACAACTATCGCACCGACACCATCGCACCGGTAACCGACAAGATTGTCGTCAAGGGCGCGACAGCGAAACCGGACTATACCTATACCGTTGGTACAGAACAGCTTTCTGCTACTGTTGCTGCCAATGCACCGCAGGCCACGCTCTCTGACAGTTGGGATGCCGCAACAGGCACTTACACGCTGCTTGTCTCGCACTGTGGCTCGGTCAACATCAAGTTGAGTTGCCAAGGCAACGCTACAGAACGCAGTACGGATTATCTTCCTGACACACCGTTGGAGAGTCCCAGACAGCCTGAAGCTTACAGCGGTCCGGTCACTATCGAGGCTGAGGACATGGACTATCGCTCGATTCAGGAATGCTGTCTGAGTCCCTACGATGTCCATCCCGACGAGCGCGGCAATGTGGGCAATGGTTATATCGTCATGGGCACCAACAAAAACGGCAGTTTACGCCATGTGTTCAATGCCAACATCGACGGCACGTATCGCGTAAGTCTACGCTACATGAACACCAGCAAGAAAGGCAACCTGAAGGTAAGCGTCAACGGCACGGAAAAGAAGGTGGGCTATGACGTCACCGCCAATAACGTGTGGTGCACGGTGAGCCTTGGCTTCCAACTCAACAAGGGTGCCAACACGCTGACGATCGACAACATCAGTGGCACGAATCTCTGCCTTGACCAGGTCGTTTATGAGCCTGTCTCTGAGCAGGTCAAAGACGATGGTGCCTTCGAAGAAGAGCCCGATGAGCCTGATACGCCGAATGATCCCGCTTATCCCTATGTCGTCCTTCGCGACGACTTTGCAAAGGAAGGCATCAACATAGTGCCGAAGGGATGGATAATGGCAGACGGAGAAAAGATAATTACTCCGGGTCCGGTTGGCTCTGGGCCACGTATCTTCCATTTCCCCGAGGGCAGCACCTTCACCTACGGCCTGTATGTGCGTACGCCTTCTTCCACTACGGGTTACGGTATCTATGGTACGATGCCGGACTACCAAGTCGCGCTGAAGGCATCGGCAAAATACTGTCTGAGCCTTGACGCAGCTGCTTGGAAAGGGACACCTTTTTTAAAGGTAGAGGTTCTGGACGAGAACAATCATGAAGTCAGAAGCACGATCGTGCCCTGCAAACCTAATTTGGAAGGCTCTACATCAACAGTGTTCACGGGTGCGACTCACGTCTCTCTTGGCTTCACGGTGCCTGCTGATGGCAACTATCTCTTCCGTTTCAGTCCTGTCATAAACGAGAATGGCGACGGCGGCTACTGGCTTGAAACGATGATTGGTAATATTGTACTGTCCTCCGACACGCCGACGACCGGCATCAGCAATTTTCATGTCAACAATGAAGCCGACAGCAGGAATTACGACCTGAGCGGACGACAAGTGAACGGGAAGAAGGCTGGAGTGGTTATCAAGAAAGGGAAGAAGTACATCAGCAAATAGTTGCTGAACGGCACGGCACACATCGTGAAGAAGGTATAGAATTTGCGAATAAAAGAACTTTTTCACCAATGTGAAATGTGTTTTATGCCAAAATGCAACGTTTTACACAAGACATTCGTAGCATTTTTGTTATCTTTGCACTCGAAAATGCTACGGATGCATATCCGTCAAAGAGCATTTACCGATGACCAATAATCAGACTCAAAAAAACTAAATTTACTACAATGAAGAAGTCAATCTTATTAGCAGGGCTGTTGTTTCTTAGTTCGCTTACGTTGCAGGCACAGCAGTTTGCTGTGCCTGTTTCGGAGGCGCAAGAGAAAATGATGACGGGCAAGTTTGCGCCTACATGGAGTTCGCTGGAAAGTCAGTATCAAGTTCCAGAGTGGTTCCGCCATGCAAAATTTGGCATATGGGCGCATTGGGGGCCTCAGTGTGTGGAAGGCTCGGGTGACTGGATGGCCCGGTCGATGTACCAGGAAGGGTCGGCGGCATGGAAATACCACCGCGAGCACTATGGCCATCAGTCGGAAGTGGGATTCAAAGACATATTGCCACTCTTCAAGGCAGAGCACTGGAATCCCGATTCTCTTGTGGTCTATTATAAAAGTCTCGGTGCACAATATTTCTTTGCACTTGGCAACCATCATGACAATTTCGACCTTTGGGACTCGAAATACCAACCATGGAACGCCAAGAACATCGGACCACACAAAGACATCCTTGACGGATGGGCCAAAGCCGCCCGGAAATATGGACTGAAGTTTGGCGTTTCTCTTCATGCCGATCATGCTTGGACATGGTATGAGCCATCGCGACGCTATGACCGCTCAGGCAGCAAGATGGGCGTGTCTTATGATGGTTGCATGACAAAAGCCGACGGAAAAGGTAAGTGGTGGGAAGGACTGGACCCCCAAGACCTCTACCAACAAGACCACCCGTTGAGCAAAGGCACATGGGCCGACGGCATGATACACTGGCAATGGGCATGGGGCAACGGAGCGGCCATGCCTTCGCAGAAGTTTGTCACGAACTTCTACAACCGAACGCTTGACGTCATCAACCGATACAATCCTGACCTGCTCTACTTCGATGTCACGGTGCTGCCTTTCTGGCCTGTCAGTGATTGTGGTCTGAAAATCGCTGCTGACTTCTACAACCACAATATGGCTACCCATCATGGCAAGCTGACGGCTGTGATGTTCGGCAAGATTCTCAGTGATCAACAACGCAAGGGCATCACATGGGACGTGGAACGTGGCGCTCCCAACCACATCATCGACTTGCCTTGGCAGACCTGCTCATGTATTGGCGGCTGGCACTACAATACGGAAATATATGAAAAGAACCAATACAAGTCTGCTGCCCAGGTCGTGAAGTTGCTCGTCGACGTAGTCAGTAAGAACGGCAATCTGCTTCTCTCCGTGCCACTTCGCAGCGACGGCACCTTCGACGAGAAAGAGAAAGCTATCCTCGACGAGTTTGGAGCATGGATGCGGGTGAACAAAGAGAGCATCATCGGCACGCATCCTTGGAAGATCTTTGGTGAGGGCCCCATCGCTGATTGTGATATTAAGCTCAATGCACAAGGATTTAACGAGGGCGCTTATACACGTGCCGGTTCAGCAGAGATCCGCTTCACCCAGAAAGGCAACACGCTCTTTGCTACTGCTCTGGCCTGGCCTGCTGACCACAAAGTGACCATCAAGAGCCTGGCTTTACATTCTCCACATTATGACGGCAAGGTGAAGTCTGTCCATCTTTTAGGCTATGGCAAGGTAGCTTTTCATCAGACGGAAACAGGACTGGAGGTCGATCTGCCCGAAAAGCCTTGCAATACGATCGCTCCCGTACTGAGCATCAAGTAAGACCAACAAAATGAGTTGAACAGAACTTCATGATGTCTTTTGTGATGTTCATAGTGTTGTGATCAAGTCAAGTTACAAATACCCCCCAATCCTACCATAATAGCAGGGTCAGGGGGCGAGAGTTCTATGGAATCGGTTAAAGGATTTACCTCAACTTAATTTCTAAACGGCCATTGCTTAATGCGGTTGGTAACCTTGATGACATTCTCCGGCTCATTTTCATCGGTCAAGATGATATAGGAAGGATGTTTGAGATCATCAGTTGTCAACTTAAAGCGTCGCGGCGTTGTCCATGCAAACGGATAGACGATGTTAGTGTAACCATAGTATTGGACATAGTAGTTGCCGTTGAGCACGTTCTTGGCAGCCACATAGGTTAGTTCAACTTCATCTTTGCCAATTAGTTTATAGTCCATGGCCAGTGTACCCCACCACGTGTTGCTGCCATCATAGCTACCGAAAGACAAACCGAAGTTCTTACCGTAGGTAGAGCTGAACTCATAATTGCCGAGGATTGCATAGCGTGTTTCCTCGCCGTATGTTTTCTGATAGTTATTGAGAGAATAATTCCAATATGCCTGTCCATAACTGCTCATACCGCTCAACGCTATGTTCCAAGCACCGAGCACAAACTGCTCATTGATAGGTGGATGATAGGAATGAGCTTGACACTCTTGTCAGCCGGGTTAACCCAATTGCCACCATCTGCATAGCTGAAACCAGTGATAGTCTTGCCATGGAAGGTGATTGGCTTATAGAGTACATAGCCGGAAGGCGTGATAGTGAATGGCATGTAGGTGTCTTCACCCGTTGCCTTATCAGTGACGGTGAGATAGTTGTAGTTCAATGAAGCATTCATCGTGTCGTTGTCAACGATCAGCGCATAGTTGTTGTAGGTTGCCATGGAGTCAGAAACCACAGACACCTTGTTGTAATAGTCTGCCCAGGAGCCTTGCTGCAAGGGCGTCATCACGATGCGGTCCTCATGTTTCTTGCCCAATAGCACAACGGAGTCGGCAGAAGCAGAAAGCACTCTGAACTCCAGGTCACCATTGAAGCCCTTGCCCAATGTTCCGAAATCCTCATTACTCGGATCAGAGAAGTAATGGAAGATAGGGTTATACTCATCGAAGGAAAGCAACGCGCCAGAACTCTGCTCCAACTTATAGTGCGACGTATAGGTGCTGTCAGGACCGAAAAATTCACTGGCCACGGTCACCTTGTTGTTTGCGAACTTACAGTAGACGTTGTAGCCACCGTAGGTGATGGTGCCATAATAGTGCATGATCCATCCGTTGCTTTGTGCTTCGAGGATCTGTCGCGTGGTCGACATCGACTCTGCAATTCGTTCTGCCGATGGCTTGTCGAAAACATCATCGACTTCCGGCGTGCACGCGCCCATGAGCAGGGCGACGGCCGCCAACAGCCATAGATTGAATATCTTTCTCATAGAATGTGTTCTTTAAGTTGTTACTTTAAATGACGTAAATCGAGCGTATTGACTTCCTTGGAGCGGCGCAGCACAATCTCACGCAACTTGTCAAGGTCGATACCCCAGTCATTCTTGAAATACTCCTTGACCAGCGCAAGTTTAGCGATGATGGCATCACACCCGCTGGTGTCGTACTGAGCTTGCTTATTACCTTTCTTATCGAAGGTAAAGATCGTATCGTTGTTTTCGTCAAGCTTGACAGCGACACCCGTGTTGACGATCTTGTCCCATGCAGCTTGCGTATGCGTGACGTAGGTGGAATAGATCTCAGCAAAGTCCTCATTGTACTCTTTTGAGGCATATCCACTGACAAAGCCCATGGCAGGAGCTTTAGCGTCATCGACGTTGATCCAGTTGGAAGTCTGGTAATTGGCTGACGAGATGGTCTGAAACTCTGTGCTATAGTTCTTTTTCTGCGTCATGATGTGACAGAACTCATGGTGCATGGTGTGGAAGAACCAGTAGTTCAGATCCATCGGCAGTGCTCCAGTGTTGGGGAACGGACTGTCTACGTCGATGACAGGATGGTCAATATCGATGTTGTTGACACGGAAAAGCGTCACCTTCACACCGCCTTCAGCTACACCGAGCACAATGCCGCCACCATTGTCATATTCCGGCGAACCAATCAACTGATACACACGAGGGCTATAGGACTTAAGAAAATCCTGCCCCATCAAGTCTGTATAGGAGTCCATCCAAACATGTTTGACCATGATGGCCAGTGCTTTCGACTTGTCGTAGTCTGCCGGAATCACATTATAATAGTTGTCGGTCTCCCGATCATTGTAGCGATAGAGAAACTTAATGTTGTAGGGATCTGTGAAGTTGGCCTTTGTCCAACGGTCCAGTTCCGTGCTGTCAGTGACCTCAGTCTCGTCGAAGATGCTCTTGCTGCTCAGGTCATCGTCAGAGCATCCGGCGAGGAGTGTTGCCATCAGACCTAATATGATGATTCTTGTATATTTCATAATTCAGAATAGTTGATGTAACTAAGAATAATAAAAATGCTTTATCGGGGGTTGGCTTCCAGCCCTGCGTTGATGACATCTTCAGGCAACTGAATGGCACCACGCTTGTCAGCAGCACGGAAGATAATAGGATCTTCACCATCGAGGAGATGAGCATACTCAATACCATAGCGTTTGACATCCACGAAACGCAGTCCCTCTCCCCAAGTCTCCAGTCGGCGCATGTGCAGAATCATCTGGATGAAATTCTCCTGCGTACCGGTTTCTACTGTAAAGCCTTGTGGGTGGAGAGTCTTTTTGATGGTACGCTGACTGTTGGCAGTGGGAACCACTTCACTATAGCGTACACCATCCACGAACTTGTTGAGATTCTCTTCCGTGAGTATCGGCCGCCTTGCCGTGCCATTGCTGGGGACGCAGTGGGAACGAATCCAAGCGTTCATGTCGTCAAGTGCATGGGCATAGTCTTTCTTCATAGCATAGGCCTCCGCTCTTACCAACAGTGTCTCTTCCGTGGAGAAGGCGGGGAATACAATGTGAGCGTAACCAGTGTTGTTCACCTTGTCAGTGGTTTCAAAGAACTCCTCTACCTTGGGAAAATACTGCTGTGCAGCATTATATTGGTAGATCTTATGAGCATAGACCAACGTGTTGTTGCTTGATCCACTTCCCCATGGCACTTTGGCGTAGAAGGTCTCGTTGACGTCTATATTACGGTTGTGACCATAGCGACGGAATGATGAGCTCCATGTCAGTGCACGCGAGGCGGAAGAGTATGCTGTCATGATGAGCAGGTTGGCGTTTTCTGCTGAGCGCACATAAGCATTCTTAATGTCCTTGGGGGCCATGTCCATAAATTGTGAGTAGTCACGCAGACGGTTGCCGGGATTAGTACCGAGCACCATGTTGGCGTATTCTATGGCCTTATCATAGTTGTGTACCATCAGGTTGAAGCGTGCAGCAAAGGCGTATGCCGCACTCTTGTTGAAATGATACTTCGGCGTGGTCATGTAGCTGTCACTGATTCTCGGCAGAGCAGCCTCTATATCACGATTGATATTGGCATACAATTCCTTCAACGTGCCACGCTTGTACTGAGTGTTGACACTTTTCTCGGGTTCTGTCGGATAGGGCAGACCGAGATAGACATCAGTAGAATCGGGATTGTAAGCCATACAGAAAATGCTCGCCAACTCATACATATTATATGCGCGGGCCATCAGTGCTTCGGCATATTCAGCGGGATAGGTTGCCGTGTCTCCGATTGCTTTCAGATCAGCTAGGGCCTCGTTGCAAGTTCCTACACGATAGTAGAAGCCGTTCCACAGCGTGTAAGGATCGTCGTTATCGGTATTAGGATCATCCTTGAAACGATACATCTCGTCCTGTGCAGGCGTAGCGGCATATTGCGTTCCGTTGTCGGTGACGTTGTCGGAACTCATCTCAAAGAGCAGGTTGGGCATGTTTGTAGGATAGGCAGAGGCAAGGAGCTTCTGCACTTTCTCCTGCGTGTTTACTTGCGCACGGTCGTCGGGAAGCTTGTCGAGATAGTCGTTGCAAGCTGATAAGCCCAACAGTACACAGGCAGCCAATAGTATATGGATTCTATTGATGAGTCCACTTTGAAAAGTGGGATTATTGATTATTCTGATTGTACCACGACCGATTTTTGAACGGCAATGGTGATAGAGTTCGACTCTATAAAATGTCAAGTTTTAATTCGTATGTAGGGTATATTATAGCACTACGACCCATTTAAAGGGGGAATATTAGGCAATTCTTACCCTTTTGCTTGATTTATGCCATTTGAGCGGCAATTCTTGCGTCAAACAGGAAAAGTCGGCGCATGTTTATCCATACGCAACGGGCTACAGCCTGTA
>OGGS01002270.1_pt1 | contig 10952 bp, 8 predicted proteins | sample 1571281 | NCBI WGS metagenome assembly OGGS01 (sample SAMEA2582042, study PRJEB24529) | metagenome | biome: Human gut stool | place: China | collected 2011 | reverse complement strand
CCTTTCTCCTCTCTGCCCTTTGAACGCCGATCGGGCTTATCCATGGCTCACGCCGACCTCTGCGGGATTGGCGTAGAAGCGGTCTTTTTTGATCCGGAACCGGTTTCCCGTTTGGATGAAGACGCAGTGAGACTGGTGCCGTTTCTTCCGGCTAACGCGGCGAAGCTTCTTCTGACGGAATCGGACCGCGAAACGTTCAAAGCCGGCGCACTCTGCGCGCAGCCCGATGCTGTGCTGGAGCTCCCCGCCGGTCTCATTGCACTGGAATACAAATCTAAAGGCGGGCGCTTTGACGATCCGCTGCGCTGGGCTGAAACCATGCGCACCAAAGACCTGATCCAGACGGTGCTCGCCGCAGCAGCGCTTTCCGTCGCTGCGGGCCGCCCCGCTGCCCCGGTGCTTCGGACAACCAATGCCGTTTTCTTCCTGCGCCCGACCAACGAACTCAAAAATCTGCTTTCGGCTCATGTCCAGGAAGCCGAGAGCTTTCTACTCTCCACGAGTGAAGGTGCGGGACGCCCGGGCATCAGCGCCTCGGACTACGCTGCACTGATGATTCCTGCACTCGAAAAGCTTTATCCGCGGGAACCAAGTTCCGGATCTGAAGCCGGTGAAGCTGCGCATCAGGAAATGTTGAGAACCCGATAAACGACATTCTCAAAATATTTCTCGCAAAGCGAGCATATTTATGATGTTTTTTTCAAATAAGCATCTTCATTTGGCCGCCTCTGCAAGTAGCCGCTCGCTGAGGCACATCAATCCATCAAATCGGATTCCACACACTGCTTTTGTCGGTCAAGCCGAACATTCAAATTAAAGGCGTAGCGGTCACCGGGATGATAAGAAACGGTGATCAAGAGTGTTTTTCCGCGAGCTGAAACATAACGGCGGCGAATCCTCAGGCAAGGTGTTCCTTCGGATTCATTGAGATTAGCTGCCGCTTCCGCTGTAAGCGTTGTGGCCTCAATGCTTTGCCTCACTTCAACACATGTTTTGCCATACAGCTCAGCAATTAACTCAATCATGAGTTTTTCAGGATGTTTAGGGGCTTCAGCCACTAATTTGGTCCATTCTCGATTGACATACTCCGACGTCCATGCGATGGGCGGAGCTCCTCGTTTTGAACCCATGCGGATCATAGAAAATCGAATAAACGTCTCTCCGGGCGGACACTGAATCTGTGCAGCCAATTCGCGGCTCACAACGATTTCTCTGATATCGAGGATATGACGCGGATTATGTGCTGCAAGCCGTCCCAAATCGGAGAGCGTGGAGAGTTCCTGATCAAATGTCTGTACTCTCCCACGGCTTACCACACGCGTTCCCACATGCGGCGTCCTTTGGATGAGTCCAAGGCGTTCGATCTTTGCGAGTGCAGCCCGCACTGTATGACGTGATACGCCTTCACTTTCGACGAGCTGAAGCTCCTTAGGAAGCAATGAACCAACCGGATAGCGTCCCGAGGAGATACCTTCGATCAGTTTCTCGGTCAGTTTGTCCTTAAGGAGTTCGCGCGTCATGGGGTGTCTCCATTTTGTCGGATAGAGAAACGCCGCCGGATGGTGCTATGTTTTCCGCAGCATCCGGTGGCGTATCCAAAAGCTAACAGACTGTGGTCAGTAGAGACCAATCGCCTTCCACCAGAGCATGCCGCTTGAAAAGACAACGAGCACGCAGAAAGTGACAATACAGAAATTGATCTTATAAAACCTCGGGCGTTCGAAATAGCCCTGTCCGAAATAGATCGGCCCCGGACCGCCCGCATACTCCGTGATTCCCCACATGAAATTTGAGAAGATTGCGAAGCAGATGGCCACCATCGGCGCGGGTGCACCGGCTGCGATCGCTACGGATGCGAAGGGAACGTACATTGCAGCAACATGACCCGAAGCCGTAGCGAATACATAGTGCAGATAAATGTACGCAAAGCCAAGAATTAAGAAGGTTGTCACCCAATCAAGACCGCCCAAAGAAGAAGCAAAACCCAGTGACATCCACTTCACAAATCCGAGTTTCGTGAGTCCCGTAGCAAGCGAAATGATTGCACCGAACCAGACAACCGTATCCCAGGCCGCCTTGTCATTTAAAACATCCTTCCACTGAACGGCACCTGAAACAAAGAGGAAAGCGACAAGTCCCAAACCGATCGCATTGGCATTGAAGCCCGTAATTAAAGACGTTCCCCAACCAATCAGCGCGAGAATGAATCCGACCGCAACGAGCAGCTCCTGTCGTCCCATCGGTCCCATCTTCTTAAGTTCTTCACGCCCCATGACTCGTGCCTGCGGCGTGCGCTTTAATTCTGGGTCCATGAATTTGAAGGTCAGCAGCGGAAGTGCGATGAAGCAAATCATCGCTGGAACGAGTGCTGCCAGAAACCAAGACCCCCAGGTTAGCTCAACACCAAGACCGTCTTTCGCCAGCTGCGCGCAAAGCGGATTAGCTGCCATACCTGTCATGAAGAGCGCACCCGTGATCGGCGTGAACTGAAAGCACGTCATGATCAGGAAATCCCCGATGCGCTTCCCTGTCGGTCCCGCCTGAGAACCCAACACTTCATTGATAGACTTTGCAACCGGCAGGATGATGCCGCCCGAACGAGCCGTAACGGACGGCATCGCTGGAGCCATGATGAGGTCGGCAATACCAAGCGCGTAGGCAACACCCAATGAGGATCCGCCGAAAAGTGATAGTGCACGATAAGCAATGCGTCGCCCAAGACCAGACTGTACGAAGCCAAGTGAAAGCACGTAGGCCGAAAAAATCATCCAAACAGTGCCGGATGCAAAACCTTTGAGCACATCGTTTAGCGGCAGCGTATTGGTGAAATACGTTATCGCCAACGCGATAAACATCAGCGCACCTGAAGCAACAGGAGCGGCGAGAATGCCGGCAATGGTTGCCGTGAAGATCGCGAACATGTGCCATGCAGCGGGAGTAAGTCCTTCGGGCGTCGGGATTACCCAAAGAAGAACAAGCACAGCGACCGGTACGGACCAACGAATGAGTTTTGACTTATTCATGATGCGAAAGACTCCTGCAGATAAGCAGTTTCAGCCGCAGACAATGGGGCTTTCACATCCAAAACGATGCTTAAATGCACTGCCGTTGCGGTGAAGTTGAGGCCTCAGGAAGATTGAACGGAACCTTGGAAAATCTATGGATTCTCAGGAAGCGGTTCCGTTCGAACCTAAAAAGCGAAACAGGTCAGCAGGTTTTCGCCCACTTCTCGACAACGCGGTCAACAAACTCCGGCGCAAGACCGATGTAAGTGTGGGGATTGAGCATGTGGTCAATCTCGTCCTCAGTGAAGGCCGCAGTCACTTCCGGTGTATGCATCAGCACATCCTTGAGGGGAATTTCCTTCTCATAGGCCTCCATGCAGGACTTGTAGACGATTGAATGTGCCGTCATACGACCAAGCTTGCGGGCGAGGTGCATCATCACGCACTCACTCATCATCAGTCCCTTCTGCGCGAAGAGATTGCGCTCCATGTGCTTGGGGTAGACAATGAGATTCTTCAGAATGTTTTTGCTCTTTTCCAAAGCACAGCCAAGCATGTGGCAGGCACGCGGAATAGCCTCCCACTCAGAAAGGAAGCAGCCCCAGTCCCGCTCATTTTCGCTCACCATGGACTCAACAATCGACGGGGCGATGCTGCGCACATTTCGGCAGAGCGCCAGAACGTTTTCCAACACAGCCGGATTGCGCTTGTGCGGCATCGTGGATGAACCGACCTTGCCCATAAAAAAAGGCTCTTCGAGTTCGAGGATTTCCGTACGCTGCAGCGTCAGAATTTCGTGATTGATGCGGCTCAGAGTACCAGCACAAAGCGCGAGCACGCTCGCAAACTCTGCCTGACTGTCTCTGGCAACATGCCATGCAATCGTCGGTACGCCAAGTCCGAGAATTTCCATCATGCGTTTTTGGGTTTCAAGGCCTTTTTCCGGCTGTGCAAGCGTACCGACTGCACCAGACATTTCACCCACGAAAACGCGCGGAGCCATGGCTTCAATACGTTCGATGTCTCGTCCGAGTTCATCGGCCCAAACTGCGGCCTTGTAGCCAAAAGTGATCGGAATAGCATGCACAACGTGAGTACGTCCAGCCATCACGGTGTGGTTATATTTCTTGGCGAGATCAAGGCAGTATCCCAAGCATGCCTTCATATCGCGCAAAATCACCTGATAGGCGTCACGCTGCAAAAGCACCATGCCAGTGTCGACAATATCCTGACTCGTCGCACCCCAATGAACAAATTCCCCAGCATTGTCGGGAAGGACCTTCTTAAAAGCCTTCAACAGCGGCACGATCGTGATTGAGGATTTATAGAACTCACCGATTGAAGGAATATCGAGCAGTTCAGCCTTTGCATATTTATTGATGAGCTCCGCCTTTTCCTGCGGAATGACACCGAGCTCTCCCTGCGCTTTAGCTAAAGCCGCTTCCGTGTCAAGCCACTTCTGAGCCCAAGATTGGTCACTCCAGATCCGACGCATTTCATCAGTAGAAAACATACAGCCGTGAATTTGAGAATCGATGGCAGTGGACGGCATAGTGAAAATCTCCCTTCATGCATTAAAGAATCAACTTTTGTTTGCTCTTCCCGTTTAAGGCAAGAAACAAGCTTTAAGTTGAGGAGATTTTTCACGACATGGCCCATCAGCGTGACCAAATCGAACTTATGTCTTGCATGAAGTCACATTGCAGTACCTCATGCCAAACCACTTATGTTTTAAATTTCAATGGAATAGCCTTATGTCCTTTGCGTACAAATAGAATAAAAGAACGGACATATACATCTTTCACTGCAAGACAGGCGCACACATGACTCAAACACAGCCTTCTACGCGAATAAGTACCATACATAAATGCATATGTACCACCGACGATAGTTGCTGCATGCTCTGATTTCGACATCTCTAATATTTCATCGAAAATTCAATAATGAAATAATTTATGTACGAAATATAAAAATTCACCATCTTTTCATCATCTGATTATGGTGCCCATATTAATTTTTCAATTATCAATACAGAAAAGATAATTCGTTTTAAGTATTTTAAGCAAGAGCCACTATTAAGTTCATTTAAAAACTTACAACTTAAGTGGATCTTTTTATCTCAACCTATTATTCAATAGGTAAAACATACTGTTCTCGATGGATTTTCCTTCAATCTGATCATGGAACCTTGAAATTGAACTGATGACATTGGTCGCAATAGTTCTCTGTTGGTCCGTGCTGCAGATGGCAGTTTGTGCAGTCTAATTGGTCCTGATAATGCGGCGAAAAGTGAGGATTCGTCGGTTTTACAGTCTCCGTCTTTGCAACAAGCTTTTTGAGATCATGACATTGCGTACAGGTCTCAATTGTGGGCATTTTCGGATTTGCAGCACCCGAACCATGACAAGCCGAGCACTTAACGCCTGCCGCTGCATGCCGATCGGCACCAAAGTGCTCGGCACTTGCAGCCGTACCGCAGAACGTGAGAATGGAGAATAAAACGAGAAGCACGGGGGAAACGCGTCTCATGGTGGGTCTCCTTAAGAAATGACGGAGCGATCAGATCTGACCGTTCCGTCGCGAACGCAAGTTTCTCAGCGAACGTTAACCTTTGACGACTTCAGCGCCGATGATGTAGCCCGCCGTGAAGCAGCGTCCCATACCGTGCTGTGTTGCACCGCCAGCAGATTCGCCACCACAGTAAAGACCGGGGATCACTTTGCCTGCCATATCGACAACTTGGTTCTTACCGTTAACACGCAGACCCGCATACGTATCATGTGTGCAGACAGTGCACCATGCAGCATAGAACGGTCCTTGCTCGATCTTGTAACGAGGCTTCGGTTTGTCAAAGTCCTCATCAACTCCCTTCTCAACAAAAGCGTTGTAGCGTGCGACCGTTTCCGCTAAACGACCCTTAGGCAGTTTGAATTTCTGATAAGGATTTTGAGTCAGTTTTTCCTGAAGTTCGTCGAGCGTGTCAGCCTTAAAGAAGTAGCCTTCTTCACCTGAGTTTTCGTCGATTTTCCACTGCTCACGCTTAATAGCTGCACTATCAAAGATCGCCCACTGCGGACCCGCTTCCCAATCCGGTCCCTGAGAACCTTCATTGATGGCACAAGCCGCATCGATGTAGTTCCTAAACTGCGGCTTGATCTTCGAAGAGTTGCGCCAGTCTCCGTGCACGTATCCGCCGGATTTATCGAAGAACCCAAAGCAAGTGCCGTTCGGATAAGCTGGCTTGGTTTCATCATAGAAACGCTTGCCGGCCTGATTGACAGCAATGCAGTCCTGCCAATTGCCGACAAAGAGTCCTGTCGCTTTAACCTTTCCCCAGATCGGACTCTGCGGCTTCCAGGCAACGTAGCTCGTACGCGAGCCGACAAAAGCGCCGCGGCGCAGTGCGCCATTGCGGTTCATTGCCTGATTGCAGCATCCCCAGAGTGCGGCGCCAATCGCCATTGCAGCCAATTCGCCAGAACCATCCTGCGGGGACCACTCGCCGCCGCCCAACTGGAATTCTGAGGTAAGGCGGGGATCAAACATTCGACGAAATTCAACGTTGCCTGTATTGCCCCCAGTAGCAATCACAATACCTTTGCGAGCCTTAACTGTGACGGACGGTTCATGGAAATCAATATTGCCGTCCGTCTTCCAACTCACAAGAGGTTTTGTCTGGCCTGGCAGAATGGTTGGGGTGTAATGCGCTTCGATACCGAGGACCCGACCTTCAAGCGGCTGTTCGCGGAAGATCCGATCCATGTGATAGTTAAAGAGAAAGCGGATGTTCTTACGCTTGCGTGCAGACTCATCGAGCGGCCGCATAACGGAGGTGCCGTTAGTGCCAGTAGGTGAAGGACCGCCCACGCCGTTCTTCCACTTGACGTGATGAGAGCGCAGTGCCGTTACGCCACTGGCGTGGTTTGCCTGGAAGTTGTCTGGAGCCTCATCTTCAAAGGGCAGTCCATTTGCAGCGAGGAAGTCATACACGGCAGGACCGTTGTATGCGAGAGCATGCTGTACGGCACGGTCTGCGAAGCGATAGTCGGGCATGCCATCGACTTCTGTGACCGACCAGTCAGTCAAATCTTGAAAATATGTTTCCGGATCATCCTGAATACCGTATTTCTTCTGTAAAGCCGTTCCTCCGCCCAATGCAATAGAGCCAGCTGAGAGAATGGCATGACCGCCGACATCATAATTTGTATCGACGACAAGTACCTCTGCACCGAAATCCGCCGCACGAATAGCGGCTGCCATACCGCAGGCACCTGCACCGATCACGACGACATCGGCCTCAAAATCCCACTTCGTCGGAAGCGGCGCGCAGCTGTTTGGGACGACTTGGGCAGCAGCGCTGGGAATGAGCAGGTTTGCTCCGGCCATAAGTGCGGTGGAGCCGAACAGTGTACGGCGAGAAATCCCTTTCTTGCTCATGGTGCATCTCCTTTGATCGTGGACCCTGACTGTCGAAGATCGGCATTGACCTTCCAAAGGATCCGTGCGGTCAGAATAGAAAAAATAGTTCTTTCGACCTACGTACGTAGGTTGAGAAGAACCAAAGCAAAAGCATGAGCCGCGGGTTTATGCCTAGAGCGTCCGGTTCTGATCCTCAATTTCGGAAAGCACAAGTGCTGCTTGTGCAGGCGTTTGAATCTGGAGTTTTTTAAGTCCAGATGCCCGATGGACTTCGACGGTCCGCTGACTAATATCGAGTTCAATGGCAATCTGTCGGCTCATGAGCCCTTTGGCGACGAGCTTGACGACTTCTCTCTCTCGATCAGTCAAAGAAGCCCATCGATCCGACCAAAAAGGACTTCCCACAAGACCTTCTCTTCGTTTGCGATCTATCTTCAGTGCATTGACGACGCCGGCAAAAAGTTTTTCGGCAGCAACAGGCTTCACGAGATAGTCAACTGCCCCTTTCTTCATAGCGGTGACAGCGGATTCAATATCACCGAAGGCAGTCATAAATAAAACGGGATGAGGATAATTGCGATTGAGCAGTTCATCAAAAAGCTCCGTCCCCATCATATCGGGCATACGGATGTCACTCAGCAGGCACCCCGGGCGGCTTGGGATATCGTCCACAAGAAATTCGGCTGCAGAAGAATAAGCGACCGTTGAGTAGCCTTCGCACTTCAGCATGAAATCAACTGCTTCCAGCGCTTGTGCATCGTCATCAATAATTCGGATCAAGGGAGGCTGAAGGGGCTTCTTCATAATTGGAGCTCTTGTTGTTCAGATGGTGAAACGGGAAGGTGCACCCTGCACAAAAGTCCGCCCGTTGGAATCCGCCTAAAAGCGATCGTTCCGCCGCAACGCGCAACGAGTCCTTGAACAATCGGCAGCCCAAGACCTAGACCGCTTTTTTTAGTTGATGACAGTGGGGCATTGAGGCGTTTCAAATCATCTTCGGAAAGTTTGGGGCCGTTGTCCGCTATTTCAACGATAACGTCCTCACCGGATGTGGTAATGGCTGCGGAGACTATTGGTGCTTTTGCAGCAACCGCCGCCTCACAGGCATTCTTGATAAGGTTAAGGAAGATAAGACGCAGCTCCAGCTCATCGGCATGAATCTGCACGGCACCTTTAGGTGCATGAAAACGCGCCACCACGTCATGCTTCCGCGTCTCCCTGAGAAGGATTCCCTCCAGAGCAGCTGAGGCGTTCAGCCATTGACGTTCGCCTGCATGCCCTTTAGCGTAGCTGCGTACCCGGTCAACAATGCGGCCGATTTCGTGCACCTCGGATTCAATCTTCTCCAGACCTCGCCTCATCAGATCGGGAGAGCCACTGCCTGAATCAAGTGATCGAAGTAATCCGTGGCTGAAGCAGGATACAGAGTGCAGCGGCTGCTTAATCTCGTGCGCAAAAATATTAGAAACCTGCCCCGCAATTGCCGCCCGCTGAAATTGCTCAAGTCGGGCTTCTGCTTCCTGCGTTTGGGCCTTAAGTGCTTCCTCTCGCAAAAAGGCATCCTTGAGTTCTCGAGTTCTGCGCTCGACAAGAATTTCAGTTCTGCGGACATGGATTAAGAGTCCGACAACCAGCAGCAGTCCCGCAAAAATATAGAGCCGATACTCTTCCCAAAAGCGTGAGAGCGTCCAGCCCCGCAGAAACGCATAAGGACCTATGCGCAGATCCTTCATTAAACGATCCGTCGCACTGAAGTCAGGCGCCAAGGACCAGAACATTCCGCTTGATGTCGGCGGCATCTGCAAAAGGATTTCAAACATACGCCGCAACTCTGGCGCCGTTAGCGAAGGGACAGATGAGATGGTCCAATTCGGATAAAGCTCAGTTGACCGGCTGCAGGCAAATTTCGAGTCGGAATAAGGTTCCACGACTTTCAGCGGAAGAAGCACTCCTTTATGCGTCGTAAGATCTTCTAAAAAACAGGTGCGCACAACGCCTGCATCAGCTCGTCCATCAATCACTTCCTGGACAACGTGTTGCATAGCAAGCTTCGAGCTGCTTCCTACAAACGTAACCGCAGAGAAAAATTTCTCCGGATCGTAGTTGCGTTTGAAGATTTCCCCCATCGCAGCCTGATACCCTGTGAAATCACCTAATGATGTCGCCGCGAGTTTTCGACCTTGAAGATCGGCAATCTTCTGCACATTTTCATTGTCCGAACGAACAAAAATGACGGAACCCTGACTGCTCGCAGGATTGGGATGCCGTTTGGAAACGGCTGTAAGAAACGGCCGTGCTCCTTCACTGCGCAGTCGAGCTGCGGCACCAGCTTCTGTCAGCACAATATCGATCTCGCGGTTTTGCACGGCCTTTTCAAGCGATGTGACATCGTAATAACGAAATGTGGCGCCATCAGGCCAATGTTTCTCTACCCATTTGTAGGTCTCCGTGATAAATGGCAAACACGGATCCGGTTTGGGCATCTCTGCAGCCGCAAAGCGAAGCGGGGCCGACTCGCTCGCAAAGCTAATAGCACAGAGGAATAGGATGAGAAGTACGTTGGCATACCGCATGGGAGAGCCTCCATGAAGAGCTTCATCCATTCTTGCGCAAAAAGCGTTGGCCAAGATAGCTTTTTATCGTTGACTTTTGAGTTTTATGCCCTCTTTTCTGGTAAGCATGAGATCACGACAGACACTTTCGGGTCTGCTCTTAACAGCATCCATCCGCAAAGACTGGATCTTCTTTTTCTTTGTGTAAACCTTCTCCCTTTTCCTCTGATTCATTCAGAGAATACTGCTATATACACAACAAATAGGACATCCTTCATTCACGATTTCGCTTTATTCAATTTTCGCTTATAAAAATACTCACAATAATTTGTTTGCACAAACGTATATAAACCCAGTGACTCTGTTTTCATGACAAGTGCTCACGATGTCTTGTCATAAACCCGATATTGGCAGGCCAGATGCTTGGAAAGCATGCTTATATGTCCATTCCTTGCATCCATGCCTCGACGGTTTGATCTCTGCGGGCTAAGCTTGAAGGACTTATGCTTTCTTTCCGTGGAGTCCGCGCATGCGTTGCTTCAAGCCTTTGAATTCTTCTCCTTCGCTTCTCGTCTGTGCCCTCGCCGGCGCCTTTGCCTGCGCGGCATCGGCCGCTCCGGCAGCCAATGACGTACAAAGCATTTGGCTTGCTCCGACAGGGACTTCACCCTTAAGCGCCAAAGCGCCGCTTCGCATTGAGATTTCCCCAGCGGAAAGTCAATGCCGTGCCGCCTACGGAGACGAATGGTATGAACGTTGTCAGCTGACGCTCGGGAAACCCGGAACTCGGGTTCAAGGCGTGCAGCTCACGCCGGAAACTGCAGGGGAATGGCGATGGGCGTCACCAAGCACTATTGTCTTCACGCCGAAAGAGGCCTGGCAGCCCGGTAAGCGCTTCCGCACCTCCCTCATTGGTCTGCCGATGCCGCTTCGTGCCTCACTGACGACCAATTTCCTCACGGTGGAAACACCCCCG
>OGGS01002269.1_pt1 | contig 10953 bp, 10 predicted proteins | sample 1571281 | NCBI WGS metagenome assembly OGGS01 (sample SAMEA2582042, study PRJEB24529) | metagenome | biome: Human gut stool | place: China | collected 2011 | reverse complement strand
TATGACCCTCTGCTTGTAAGGCAGATGCTCTCCCAGCTGAGCTAAGATCCCATATACTTGCGAGTCGCTTGCGCAACTCGCTTTGCTATTATATAATGAATCACATAAAAAAGTCAACACTTATTTTTGTGTTTCTGCAATTTTTTTAGGATTGCTATTTTCATCCGCTATTCTTCCAACAGCCGATCCACCAGTTTTACGCAGTCTGCTGCATCTTTCGAGTATCCGTCCGCTCCGATCTCATCTGCAAAACTTTCATTGATCGCCGCACCACCGATAACGATCTTGCTGCTGCATCCCATCTCTTTTGCCAATTCCACAACATCTTTCATGCGCATCATCGTTGTTGTCATAAGGGCTGACAGACCAATTACTTTTGCATGCTCTTTTAAAGCAGTCTCAACGATCAGCGAAGCCGGAACATCTTTTCCAAGGTCAATCACATTGTAGCCATAGTTTTTCAACATAAGAACAACAAGATTTTTTCCAATATCGTGAATATCTCCTTCTACTGTTGCAACTACAATCGTCGCCTTTTGTTCCGCATCATTCCGCTCTAACATTGGCTCTACGTATTCGATCGCCATCTTCATCGTGTTGGCAGAGGAGATCAGCTGTGGCAGGAAATATTTCTGCTTGTCAAACAGCACGCCAACTTCATTGATCGCCGGGATCAGATGATGGTTGATGATCTCATCCGGTTTTTCTCCGTCGGCAAGCGCCTTTTTCACCTCATCTAAAATGCCACCCTTATTTCCTTTTAAAACAGCTTCAAAAATAGCACTTCTTCCTTCCTGTGATCCAGGTTTTGCCTGATCATCCGCCGCCGCTTTTTTTACCGGGACAAGCACGCGCTCCTGACCTGCGTACTTTTCAGCGAGCATGTTCATACGCTCAATATAGCGGATATCACTCTCTTCTCTTGCAAGAAGCAGATCAGACGCAAATGCGGCATTCATCAATAATTCCTGCGATGGATTTGCAATAGCCATTGTAAGCCCATGTGCGATTGCCATCGTAAGGAACGCTGTATTCACATAAGTCCGCTCCGGCAGACCAAAAGAAATATTGGAAAGTCCACAGGCTGTTGGCAGTCCAAGTTCATTTTTACAATAAGAAAAGGTTTCATAGCACTCAATGGCAGCTCTTGGATTTGCTCCGATCGTTGCAACCAGTCCGTCTACGATAATGTCCTCTTTGCTCATTCCGATCTTGATTGCCTGCTCCATAACCGTGCGGATGATCGCATGTTTTTCCTCAGAATCATTCGGAAGCCCTGCATCCGATAATGGCAGCAAAATAAACATTGCTCCGTATTTTTCTGCAATCGGAAGAAGTTTATCCATTTTCTCTTTTTCCATGGAAATCGAATTGATCAGGGCACGTCCCGGATAAATACGGAGAGCCGCCTCAATAATATCTACATGGCTGGAATCAATGCACAGCGGACAATCAACCGTAGAAGTCACTTCGTAAATCGTGTTGATCATCATTTCTTTCTCATCAATTCCGTTCATTCCCATATTAACATCAAGAATCGCAGCACCGTTTTCTTCCTGGTCTAACGCCATCTGACGCACCATGTTAAGGCTGCCCTCCCGCAGTTCTGCCTGAAGTTTTTTCTTACCGGTCGGATTGATGCGCTCACCGATCACCATAAAATTACCATCCAATGTAATTTCCACCAGTTTACGTTCAGAAGTCAGAATTCTTCTTTTTTGCGTCAAAGGTTTATGCACCGGCATATCCTTCACTGCTTCTTTCAGTGCACGGATATGCTCCGGTGTCGTGCCACAGCAGCCTCCGATAATGGACGCACCGGCCTCCACCAGTTTTTTTCCACAGGAAGCAAACTCCTCTGGTCCCGTCTTGTAGACTGTCACACCATTCTCCAGCTCCGGCAGCCCTGCATTCGGCTTTGCAAGGATTGGGATTGTGGCATACTCTGCCATTTTTTCAACCGGTTCTATCATATCCTCCGGTCCTGTTGAACAGTTGATCCCGATCGCATCAGCTCCGAGACTCTGCAGTACGACTGTCGCCGTTGCCGGATCTGTTCCATAAAGGGTTCTTCCATCCGGGTTATATGTGAGTGATACCATGATTGGAAGATCACATACTTCCCTGATCGCAATGACTGCCGCCCTGCATTCCTGAAGACTCATCATGGTCTCTACCACAAAGAGATCAGCGCCTGCATCTGCAACTACCTCTGCCTGTTCTTTGTAGACATCCACAAGATCTTCAAACATCAGGTCGCCGATCGGATATAACTGTTGTCCGGTCATCGTCATATCCGCTGCCACCAGCGCTTTTCCCTGCGCCGCTTTTTGGGACAGGGCGATCAGTTCCCGGTTCATTTCTTCTAATCTGTCTGCAAGTCCATACTCTTCCAGTTTTATACGGTTTGCAGTAAATGTTGGTGCATACAAAATATCAGTTCCGGCCGCCACATAATCTTCCTGTAACTTTATCATAATATCAGGATTTTCAAGAATCCACTGTTCCGGGCACACGCCAACCGGCATGCCTGCTTTCTGCAAATTCGTTCCTGTCGCTCCATCCAGAATAACCGGTCCGTTTTCCACCAGTTTTTTAAATTCTGCTTTTGTCATTGTCTTTTGTCATTCCTTCCGCGGATTTATTCCTTTTGATTATGCCATTTCCATAAATGCGGCGCAAGTATTTTTAAATTCCTATTTACAGCAATTCTTTGAGGATTTTATTGACCATTCCAGGATTTGCCTTTCCTTTCATTGCCTTCATGGTCTGTCCAACCAGAAATCCGATCGCTTTTTCTTTTCCATTACGATAATCTTCGACTGACTGTGGATTGTCTTTGATGACCTGTTCCACGACTGCTTGCAGTTCGCCGGCATCATTGACGGTCTTTAATCCTTTTTCCTCAACGTATTTGTCAGGATCAATATCATGTTTGAAAACTTCCTCAAACACTTCCTTTGCAACCGTGCTGTTGATTGCACCGGAATCTGCCAGTTCAATGACTTTTGCAAGATTTACCGGAGAAAATTTAATGTCCTCCGGGTCCATCTCATTTTCTTTTAACAGACGGATGATTTCACCCATAATCCAGTTGGAAACTTTCTTTGGTTTCTTACATATCTCTGTCGTCGCCTCGAAAAGATCGGCAAATTTTTTATGTCCGGTGATAATTTCCGCATCATAATCCGGCAGACCGAATTCTTTTTTATAGCGTTCTAATTTTTCTGTGCGGAGTTCCGGCTGTCTTGCCTTGATTTCTGCGATCCACTCATCGCTTATGACAATTGGAACAAGATCCGGTTCCGGGAAATAACGGTAATCCTGTGCATCCTCCTTAGAACGCATTGCGTAGGAGTACTCTTTGTTGTCATCCCATCTTCTGGTTTCCTGAATGACCTTTTTTCCTTCCTCGATCAGCTCGATCTGCCGGGCGCGCTCGCCCTCGATAGCTCTTGCGATCGCCTTGAAAGAGTTCAGGTTCTTCATCTCGGTACGTGTTCCAAATTCCGGTGCCCCCATCTCACGGACGGAAAGGTTAACATCGGCACGCATGGAACCTTCATTTAATTTACAGTCAGACGCACCAAGATACTGGATGATCAGCCTTAATTTTTCCAGATAGGCAATGACCTCCTCTGCGGAACGCATATCCGGCTCTGACACGATCTCGATCAACGGTACGCCGGAACGGTTGTAATCGACGATCGAACAGTCCTCCCACTCATCATGCACCAGCTTTCCGGCATCCTCCTCCATATGGATTTCATGGATACCAACCGTTTTCTTACCCGCTGCAGTTTCGATCTCCACCCCGCCGTTCCTGCAGATTGGCAGATACAACTGGGAAATCTGGTAGTTCTGAGGATTATCCGGATAAAAATAGTTTTTACGGTCAAACTTACAGTACTGCGTAATGCTGCAGTTAGTGGCAAGACCAACTGCAATCGCATACTCTACCACCTGTTTATTTAAAACAGGAAGAGAACCCGGCATACCGGTGCATACCGGACAGGTATGGCTGTTTGGCGCCCCTCCGAATGCGGTTGAGCAGCCACAGAAAATTTTTGTTTTACTTGCTAATTCAACATGGACTTCCAGTCCAATCACAGTTTCATATACTTTACTCATGACGATTCCTCCAAACTTATGCTAATGGGCTGTGTTCATATTCCCTGGTCTGCTCAAATGCATACGCAGCGCGGATAATATTTTTCTCTTTGAAACAGTCGCCGATCAGTTGTAAGCCGATTGGAAGTCCATTGGAATCTTTTCCACAAGGAAGTGAAATTCCCGGAAGTCCTGCAAGGTTTACAGAGATGGTATAAATATCCCCGAGATACATTTTAATCGGATCACTTAAGGATTCTCCCAGCTTCGGTGCCGTTGTCGGGGCTGCCGGTCCTAAGATCACATCATATTTTGCAAATGCTTCATCAAATGCTTTTTTGATCAATGCCTTTGTGCGGAGTGCTTTCAGATAATAAGCATCATAATATCCACTGCTCAATACGAAGGAACCAAGCATGATTCTTCTTTTTACTTCCGGACCAAATCCTTCCGAACGTGTCTTTTTGTACATATTATGAAGTCCTTCGTATTCCTTTGCGCGATAACCATATTTTACTCCGTCAAAACGTGCAAGATTTGAGCTTGCCTCGGCACAGGCGATGACATAGTATGCAGGAATTGCATATTCCACAAGACTCAGATCAAATTCCTCTACAACCGCACCTTTTTCTTCTAAAACCTTTGCTGCATTTAATACAGCCTCTTTTACTTCCGGATCAAGTCCCTCTCCAAAGTAATCTCTTGGGATTCCGATCTTTAATCCTTTCACATCATCCACCAGAGCATCTGTGAATTTTAAGTCATCTCTTGCGATAGATGTGGAGTCTTTCTTATCATAAGAAGCAATTGCTTCTAAGATTGTCGCACAGTCTGTCACATCTTTTGCGATCGGTCCGATCTGATCTAATGAAGATCCGTAAGCGATCAGTCCATAACGGGAAACGGTTCCATAAGTTGGTTTGATCCCGGTCACACCACAGAATGAACTTGGCTGACGGATGGAACCGCCGGTGTCAGAACCTAACGCATAGGAGCATTCTTCTGCTGCAACCGCTGCACAGGAACCACCGGAAGAGCCACCCGGGACATGAGCTTCATTCCATGGATTCTTAGTTGCCCCGTAAGCGGACGTCTCTGTGGTACTTCCCATCGCAAACTCATCCATATTTGTTTTTCCAATGATCACCGCACCTGCTTTTTCAAGATTTTCTACCGCTTCTGCAGTGTACGTTGGTTTAAAATTATATAATATCTTTGAGGAACAGGTCGTCAGCAGATCTTTCGTGCACATATTGTCCTTGATGGCGACCGGCACTCCGGCAAGCGGGCCTGTAAGCGTTCCATCATCGATCATTTTCTGTACTTCCTCTGCACGTTTTAATGCGCCTTCACGATCCACTGTCACAAAACTGTTCACTTTTTTCTCTTTTGCTTCAATTGCATCTAAAGCTGCTGTAACAGCCTCTGTAACCGTAACTTCTTTTGCTTTTATTTTTTTGCCTAATTCCACGGCAGTCAAACTCATTAAACTCATTTCTATCACCCTTTCTTCCTTATTTCATGCTCACATCCAACACATCTGAATTGCTAACCGATCGTCTTTGGCACCTTGAATCCACTGTCTTTCATGGAAGGCGCATTAGAAAGGGTTGCTTCGCTTCCGTCTCCATTCGTGACAACGTCTTCACGAAATACGTTTGTCACCGGGAAAACATGAGACATCGGCTCAACTCCTGTGGTATCTAACTCATTTAATTTATCAATATAGTCAAGCATGGCGCCCATGTCTTTTTTTGCCTGCTCTTTTTCTTCTTCATTCAATTCCAGTTTTGCAAGAATTCCTACATATTCAATGGTTTCATCCGAAATAATATTTGCCATTTTTCTTATCCTCTCTGCTTTCTTTCCGGCTATGGCTCTAATCTGCTCATATCACGCGGGAACAATGTTGTCTCTCTGACATTATCTTCACCGATCAGTTTCATCGTCAGACGCTCCAGACCGATTCCAAGACCTCCGTGTGGCGGCATTCCGTGTTTGAATGTGTCCATGTACTGCTCCATGCCCTCGGTTGTCATGCCGCGTTTTTCGATTTTTTCCAGCAGCATGTTGTAATCGTGGATACGTTGTCCGCCGGTCGTGATCTCCAGACCGTGATACAATAGATCAAAACTTAATGTAAACGTCGGATCTGCCGGATCATCCATTGCGTAGAATGGTCTTTTCTTGGAAGGATAATGTGTGACAAACACGAAATCTGCATCACATTCCTCTTTAAAATACTGTCCGATCAAAGCCTCCTCTTCCGGTTCAAGATCATATGGGTTACGAATTTTTCTGCCGTATTTTTCAGCTACTTTTCTTTTTGCCTCGTCGAATCTGACGGTCGGGATTTTATCCACATTCTGCAGTGTCACACCAAGGATTTTCAACTCTTTTTCGTAGTCCTTTTTCAAAAGGTCAACCATATACTGTAAAAATCCGGTCTCCATTGCCATGATATCTTCGAATCCATCAATGTATCCCATCTCAAAATCAAGACTGGTATACTCATTCAAATGACGTTTTGTATTGTGTTTTTCTGCACGGAACACCGGGGCTGTCTCAAATACACGGTCAAATACGCCAACCATCATCTGTTTATAAAACTGTGGGCTCTGCGCTAAAACAGCCGGTCTGTGGAAATAGTCCATACGGAACATATTTGCACCACCCTCAGCGCCTTTTGCACCGATCTTCGGCGTGTGGATCTCGGTAAATCCCTGCTCATAAAGAAAATCACGGAATCCTCTGACGACACCTTCCTGAATCTTAAATTTTGCACGCTCTCTTATATTTCGAAGTGCAATGGAACGGTTGTTTAAGTTTGCTTCCAGAGAAGTGTTTAATTTCCACTTGGAAATTGCTAACGGCATCGGTGCAGCCGGCTCAGATAATACCCGGATGCTGTCTAACCGGATTTCAAAACCATTCGGTGCCCTGTCCTCGCTTTTCACTGCACCTTCCACTTCCACGGTGGCTGCTTCTTTCAGGTCTTTTAAGTCAAACTTTGTTTTTCCCTCTTCAAATACACATTGAAGAAGTCCTTCCCTTTTTCGTAAAACGACAAATGCAACCTCTCCCATATCCCTTATGGTATGAACTGCACCGTTCACTTTTACGGTCTTTCCTTCGAAATCTCCTGCTAAGATCTCACTGATCTCTACTGTGTCTTTTTTGTTTACTCCTGTCATGAATTCCATACGTTTGTACGCTCCTTTTCTTTCCTTATTTTGGGAATTACTCGGTGCGGGACGGAATAATCATTATAATAAATGAAACTAAAAAAGCCCTGAAAGAACAACTTCGTTCTTTCAGGGCGAGATATACGATTATCCCGCGGTACCACCCGCATTGGAAAATGATAACATTAAATTCATTTTCCCACTCAATGTGCGTAACGTGCACTGACGTACTGACCTACTTGCATACCGGTCATCACAATGATCCAAATAGCTTCGACTGCAATACCCGGTTATGGTTCAACCAGTCTGCTCCAGAGTGTTCCCTGTATCTCCTCTTTCAAACAGCGCTCTCAGTCGGTGACGCTGTATTCCTGTCGACGCCTGAAGATCAGAGTCTCTATCAACGCTTTACTGTGTTAATGTTGTAATATTTATATCACTTCAAAAACAGAATTGCAAGAAAAAATTTGATTTTTATTATAACAAATTTTAATAATTGTTATTCTTTTTGGTTAAAAAACATCAATCCCAACGATTTATCATGCCAGAAACCCGCCGGATCACCATCACTGCAAGAAGTCCGATCACCGTTCCGGAAGCAATCCCTGTGATAGCAAGAACCGGGAGATAATAAATTAAAGTTGCCGTATCAAGTACCCACATTGCGACAAATATCTGACCTGCATTGTGCGAAATGCCGCCGAGAACGCTCACTCCGGCAGCCGAAAAAAGCTTTGATCTCTTTGCCAGATACATCACTGCAAAACTCAAAAGTCCCCCGGCAAAACTGTAAAGCATCGCTGCCATGGAACTAAATGTAAGCCCTGTGAGCAGGATACGCACCATGGAAAGTGCAAATGCTTCCTTTGTTCCAAGTGTGTACAGTGCGACCATCACCACAAGATTTGCAAGTCCAAGCTTTGCCCCTGGAATCCCCAGATTTATCGGGATCAGCGTTTCAATATAGGAAAGCACAAATGCAAGTGCCACAAGCATTCCAAGAAGTGCTGTTTTTTTTGCCATAATTATTCCCTTCTTTTCTCTAATGCTGCAAAATGTCAATTCCGGAGTCTTCTCCGTTCTCAATCGTGATAACTACCTTATCCGGGAGACAGACGATTGTCTCTTTGTTCCTGCTGATTTTATTGTGATGCACACAGATCTGATCCGGGCATGACGCTTCCGGCATGCTCACATAGCCATCCTGAATCGCAAACCGGTTATAGGAGCCATCCTCAAAGCGGATGGTTTCTGTATGATCTTCCGAGAGTGGATATCTCCCATATTCCACTCCGTCCACTGTCACAACGGCAACTGCATTTTGGGTCGTTACCTTCTGGTAATACTGTATTGCAACGTATATACCGGCCGCCGCCACAAGTAACACAGCAATCAGGAGCCAGTCATTTTTCCGGATGTGTAACTCTTTCCCGTCCTTCACACCTGCTTCTTTTTGAGATTGTTCTTTCATCTGAAATATTTTTTTCATCTGAGACTCTCTTTCCTCTTTGCTTTCTTTTTTATCAGCTGCACCTATTTGTTTATGAAATCAAAAGTACTGCATCATCACTCTGTGTATTCTTCAAATCCATCCGAATACTGAATGCTTCCGTCTTCCAGAATCCACATTGCCCCCACACCATCAAGCTGATTTACAAATTCCATTCCTTCCGCAAGCGGCATATTAAAAATCGCAGTTGAATACGCATCTGCCATTCCAGAATCATTTGTGATAATGGTAACGGATGAAAAATTATCTGCCGGCATCAGGGTATCCTGATTGATAATGTGACAGTATCTTTTTCCATCGACTGTATAATAGCGTTGATAATTTCCACTCGTTACCACGCTTAAATCCTGAACTTCCACTTTTTTTATATATGCCTGATCACTCTCCACATCAGGATTCTGAATTCCGACCGCCCAGGCGCTTCCATCCGGGTGTCCGCCAATAGCGCACACATTTCCCCCGACCGAAAAAAGCATGTACTGGATTCCCAGTTCATTTTTTGCATACTCTGCAACCTTTTGAACCGCATAACCTTTTCCAATACTTCCAACATCTAACGACATATCCGGGTCTGTCAGATAAACCGTAGACGCCTCCTCGTCAATGACAATATTATGGATATCTGTATGTTCTGCTGCTCTCTCCAATTCATCCATCGGCGGCAGCTCTGCGGAATCGGGATCTTCACTTCCTGCTTCCCTATAATCATGCCAGATAGACAGCACACTTCCCATTGCGATATTCATGTTCCCATCTGTTTTTTCATCCATCGTAATGCCGAGTTTCAACAGCTCGATGATTTTCTCATCCACCTTTACCGGCTGGATTCCCGCATTATCATTGATGGTCTTGATGTTATTCATCCCCTCATAGTCGTGATAAATATCATACAGATCATTATAGTATTGAAACTTGTCTTTGATCAAGGACATCTGTTCCGAAAATTGCTCCTTTGATGATGCGTATCCGATAATCTGCGTCTGCGTGTCAAACACATCAAAAAAAGATGCCTCATATTTTTCCAGATCTTTCCCTGTGCTATGTCTGTAGGCGATCACGCCAATCAATGCAAGCAATATCAATACTGCTGCAATCTGTCTCTTTTTTTCCATTCTCTCTTCCTCTCGTATAAAAGAAAAAGAGGGGTTATACGCCCCTCCTGCCGTCATCCTTATTTTTTCTCATAAATGCCGAATTCATTCTGGATCAAAATATCGCCAATCTCTAATTCCAATGGCAGCTTATACTTCTGAACTTCCATGGAACCATTCTGTGTGGTCAACATCACACTTGTCTCCTTAAATGATTCAACTGTATATTCTTCTACTTCTTTTTTTCTTTTAAACATGAATTAACGCCCGTTTTCCTATTCCTAAACTCTAAAAACCAAAGAAGATTATAGCAAGCCTCTGTCATTCATGCAAGATATTTTTTCGTTGTTTTTCTTCCAGATAATGGCAGCGCATTTGTAGTTTTTATTTTAATTTGCGCAATATTTTTATGATCTTCACCTCAAAAACTACCGCAACTACAAGAATCATCCCCATAACGATCAGACTATACGCTGCATCGACGCGGAATCCTAGCGCATCGCAGATGCTGGTAAAAAGAAGGGACAACACAAACACCAGTTTGATCAGTTCCACCATGCGGATCGTATATCTGCGTATCGCTCCGGTACAGACCTCGCGCGACAGTCCGTTAACGCGCTCCGGGTAAATAGCCAGCACAGTAAGCCCCATATAGACAAGAATCAGGATCAGCACATTCATGACAATACGCACTGCCCCTGCGCCGTAGACAATCCCATAATAAACCTGTAATCCCATATAAAATAATGCTGCTATCGCCGAAATAATCTCGAAAACGAGTGTCTCTGTTGACAAATGATTTTTCTTCATTCTATATCATTTCCTTTTCTGGTATTGCTATTTGCAATCTTCCCTGAATCCATAACATAGTTAGAATACAATATTTTTTTCTTTTCTAAAAGTAATTTTAGAATAATTTTAGAATTATGTGTTTTCTTTTCTTGAAAATCAGTTTCGCTGTGCTATAATTATTTAGGTTATGATTACGAATCAACACTAAAGGAGAACTTATATATATGGAAAAATTTATTATTCCAAAAGATTATCATACACAATC
>OGGS01002251.1_pt1 | contig 11060 bp, 8 predicted proteins | sample 1571281 | NCBI WGS metagenome assembly OGGS01 (sample SAMEA2582042, study PRJEB24529) | metagenome | biome: Human gut stool | place: China | collected 2011 | reverse complement strand
TACAGTGCTTCTGTCGCAGTTTCTTATTCCTGCACTTCACAATTATAAGCTGGATACACTAACTAAGCATCTTAATGTAGTGCTTGATAACCACCACAGGGCGGTTGATGATGCAGGCTGTACGGCAGAGATATTTATAAAACTTATAAAGAAACTTGATGATCGATATGGTTTTCAAGCATTAATCCGTAGTTTAACAGGTCATTGGTTTAATCCATTCGCCACACTTTATATAAATTTTTTTAGTTTTCCATTTCAGCAAGCGATAAAATTTCCAATATTTGTTTATGGTGCTCCTGGACTTTACCATGTAGTAGGAGATATGCGAATTATAGGAAATGTTAAAACCGGCATGATAGAATTCAACAAAAATCAACACTTAAATCCTCCTCATCAATTAGCCAATAGTGAATTATCAAATCTAGGTACAATCATATTTCACGGTAAAGCTAGAATAGGTTGTGCCACAAGAATACTCGTTCAAAAAAATGCTTTGTTAGAATTAGGTGCAAATATTTTAATAGGTGATAATGTCAATTTAGGCTGCCATCAATATATTTCCATAGGAGAGAGAGCTAGAATCAGCCATAGATGCCAAGTTCAAGAATCCAATCATCATTTCATAGCCAATATGTCTACACGCACAGTCAAGCCTTGCACACGTCCTATTTCTATCGGTCGTGGATGTTGGATTTGTAACAGCACAACATTAACAGCGGGTGCCACTATCCCCGATTTTTGCATTGTTGCATCAAATAGTCTTGTTAATGGAGGAAAAAATACAGCAAATGCTCCTGCTGGTTCTATCATTGGAGGAATACCCGCCAAAGTCCTTTCATCAAATGAGAATTATCGCATATTTAATCCTAAATGGGAAGGTAGATTATTTCAATGGTTTGCACAGAACAAAAATGGCCAATATATACTGCCACAAGACATATCTGTTGAAGAATTAGTTTATGTAAGACTATGAAAGTTAGAGAAACCGAAATTGAATTACTCAGAATCGTTGTTATGGTATTAATCATCATAACACATCTAGCTGTATGGGGAACTGCAAAAACAGAAAACGCAACGATTTTACAACAAACAACAGCAGAGATAACCAATGCCATCATTAGATGGCATGTCAATGTTTTTGTTATCATCACTGGATATTTCGGCATAAAATCAAGAAAGAGTATGCTTAATATCATCATCATGTCTGTATTTTATACATGGTTTCTCTATGGTTTACAATGTATATTCTGTGGATACAATTTTTCTATTTTACGTATTGTAAAATCACTCTTTTTCATCACTCACTGTTCATATTGGTTTGTACAGTCATATCTACTACTTATTATATTAGCACCTTTCATAAATAAACTAATAGATAAAAAACACATTTTCATCTTATTAGGTAGTTTTTTGTTCATTGATTGCTGGTGTGGATATATTCACAATGAAACAATAAGTAATGGATTTGGCATTATACACTTTACCACAATGTATATCATAGGAAGAAGCATTCAATTATTAAAAATCAATCTCAGTAAAACATCGTTAATAACTATTTTTACAACTATCAACATCTTAATTATCCTCCAATATTACTATTTTAAAGATTTAGCATCAGGACATGGATATAATAACCCTTTGCTAGTTTCCCAAGCTGTCATTGTTTTTCTTTCATTCAAAAAAACAATTCTAAAAAATAATTTTATCAATACAATAGCAGCCAGCAGTTTTGCAGTATACCTTATACATGATTCTGACTTCGGACATTATTACATCCTTAAGATTATGACTACTACAAATAGTTATATATTTAACCCTATCAGTTATTTACTTACCCTTATCATCCTTGGATGTTTCATATATCTTCTGTGTACTTTATCTGATAAAATATTACAATATATATATAATCCTATCATAAGAATAATATCAAATAAATACATATTCAGAACATCATGAACACACAAACATCAATACAAATACTAATTGACGGTCGTAGTGCCACTCCACAGCTAAGTGGCATTAGCAGATATATTATAGAGCTCACAAAAGGATATGCAAAACAATATGGAGAAAAAAATCTAACCATTATAGTGAACAACCCTATTAGCTATCTTCCCTTCAAACAAACAATATGTCCCTATAATAGACATAGTTTTAGAGATAATATAAAATTTTCCGTTTGGCTTTCTAAACAAAATTATGAAATTTATCATTCTGGTGATATGATTGGTCCCTTTTGGCATAAAAAAGGAGTAAAACATATAATTACATGTCATGATTTAATGCATCTTGTTGTACCAGGTTTTTTTCGAGTTACTCCAATAAAAGCGGCACTACGCAAATTACGCATAAAATATTTCTTTAAATATGTAGCAAAAGATGCAGACACGATTATATCCGTTTCAAAAACAACACATGATGACTTAAAACGCATATATAACATTGACTCTATCATTTTGCCTGAAGGCGTCAATAGAATTAAAAATAAAGATATCAGCAAAGAATATAAAGGTTTAAAAAACAATTCTTTTTTCTTATATGTAGGATTAGGGTCTGCACATAAGAATATTGATTTTATGGTAAATGCTTTCCTTTCCACAAATACAGAAAAAAAACTTGTAATATGTGGGAAAGGTCACCATATAATAAAATCCAATCGCATCATATATACTGGCTACATTGAAGATAAAGAGCTAGATTATTTATATCAAAATTGTTCTGCTTTTATTTTTCCGTCTAAATACGAAGGTTTTGGACTTCCTATTCTTGAAGCACTATCATACCATTGCAAAGTATTTTCATCAAACGCAGGCTCTTTAGGAGAATTCTCATCAGAAATTATACACTTTTTTAATCCATATGAAGAAAAAGAGCTAATTACACTAATAAATAACTGTGATAATATAAAAATCGACAATAATGCTATAGACAAATACCTTGAAAAATTTAATTGGGAAACTATATGGCATGAATTTCACAATACTATTCAATAATATGATCAGCAAAAAAGAAAAAATAACATTCATAGCAGCACTATTTTTCATGAATGTTCGTGTAGATTTAATTGGCTCTATGTCACTTACCGAATTATTTGTGTTAACTCAAATTCCACATTTACTAAAATGGCTTAATGAACAAGGAAAAAAAATTCCTTGTTTAAAGAACTTAACAATAGGTTTCTACTGTCTTATTATTGTACAAATCATCGCTGAATTTATGGTTCACAATACCTTTATAAATGCAGCTAAAGGTATTGCCATTACTATAATGACTCTATTTTTGATGCTTTTCTTTATTGAAAAATTAGTAAAAGATATCTCATTAATTATATGGATACCTATATGCAAAATCTTGGGATTAGTAATATTCGGAGATCAATTTGGTTTTTCAGAAACAGGACAAACGACTTACTTCAAATTTTATATTGCCCCCATAATAGCTTCAGCTGTTTACATAATTACATTAATGAAATGGCAGTGGATACAACGATATTTATTCTTAGTACTTTTTGGAACCTCTCTTTTCATAATCATTGGCGGAGCCAGATCTTTAGGATTTTCTATGTTCTTTACAACCTTCGCCTTATTGTTATATAACAAATACAAAACGATCAAACTGAAAAGAATTATACCAGGTTTAATTATAGCTACCATCATTATACAATTATTTTTATCATTTATTTACATGCCCAAAGTCAAAAATGGAGAATGGGGGTCAGAACAAAATCGATCGCAATTTGAAAAAATAAATTGGAATGCTAATATATTTATGATTCTATTTTCAGCTAGGACTGATTTTATTATTTCCACCATTGCTTTTTTAGACAAGCCTCTTTGGGGACATGGCAGTTGGGCTATTGACCATACAGGCAAATATAATTTATTGCAACGGAAAATGTTAGGAGAGAAAAAAGAGATTGATTCAGACACCTTAAAAATGGTACCTTGTCATTCTGTCATCATGGGTAAAGGGGTCGCTAATGGTATATTTTCTTTTGCTATTTTTTTATGGATTTTCATAAAAACATATAGCATCGGATTAAAAGGTTTATCAAAGAAATCACCATACAACGCCTATCTTTTATGGACTATCATATCTTCATTCCAGCTCCTTTTGTTCGGACCGCCAGCTATATTAAAAAATAATGGTGCCATTGCATTTGCTGTTATGATTGCATTATTTTATTTGAATTATTTACAAAAGAAAAAAGCAGCCCAACAAAGAAAAAGATTCCATAAAATTAGAATACATTAAATAAAACAACACATTTCACTATAATATCTATTTGAGAATGAAAAAATATAAATTGGTAATAATAACTGTCACGTACAACCCCAATGTAAAAGAACTAAATCTTTTCATTAACTCATATTATAAATACAATGACTTGGGCGACAATGCCAAATTAATAATTGTAGACAACTCTCCAACTGATTTATGGGGAAGAACTGAATTCGCACAAAGATATAATGACATAGAGTTTATTTCCAATCCCTCCAATCCTGGTTTTGGCGCTTCCAATAATATAGGATTTAAAAAATATCTAAGCGAATACACACTCTTCATCAATAATGATGTAGAATTTCTAGAACCTCTTTTCAAATTGTTAATAAAAGAATTTGAAAAAGACATCTCATTAGGCTGTATCGGAATTCATCAAAAGGGAGGCGCACCATCTTTTTTCCAAAAAATGACAGCTCCTCCAAATACAAAACTTGACAAATTTGACCAAAAAATACATTTCATAAGTGGAGCATTTATGTTTTTTAAAAGCCAAATATTTATAGAAATAGGTATGTTTGATCCTAAATTATTCATGTATTTTGAAGAATTTGATTTATCAGAACGTCTGCTTTCTAAGGGATATAAAACCATATATCTAGACAAATATCATTTTCTGCATAAAGCTGGACATCGTACTGAACAAAACGAATTTGCCGCTCAAAAAGGTTCTGACTCATTCTGCTACATATGTAAAAAATATCAATTAAATTACAAACAAAAAAATCAAGCATACATCAAACGAATGAGAAAAATGATTATTTACAACCTTCTTGTTCTCAACATTAAAGAAGTTTTAAAACTAAGAAGAATCATCAACTATAGAAAAAAAGTTATAAAAGAAAATTTTTAAGATATGAAATACAAAATTATTCCAGCTACCAATGGTCCCAAACATCACCTCTTTGGATTCCATGATTTGGTTGCATTTAACCAAACTGGTGAAAAATTACTTTCTTTAGAAGCAGATGTTATTAATAGGCCTCCATTACCCGGTGAACAGTTTGGTGTGGGATATGTATTATGGGAGAAACAAGAATTTGTCAGACTTGGTGAAACATGTGCACTGAACTATCCTCAAGGAGCACGTCAGCAATGGATAGACAATACACATTTTATTGTCAACAATAGAGTTGGCGATCATTGGGGAGCAGACATTTACAATGTGGAAAGTGGGAAAAAAGTAAAAACAATAGATTCTACCTGCCATATTTTAAGTGCAGACAAAAAGAAATGTTTTGGCATAAATTATGCTCGTCTCCACAGATTGGGTGGTTATGGATATATAGGTATTGACGATCCATATTGCAATGAAGAAATACCTGAAAAGGATGGCATATATGTGACAGATATTGAAAATAATACAACAAAGCTATTGGTAAGCATTCAAGATATAAGTGAATGTGATGCTGCCACATCTGCACACAATGGATTTCATCATTATGTCACTCATCTAGTTTTAAGTCCAAACGGAAAACGCATTGCTTTTCTGCATAGATTTTTTCTTTCTGATGGAGGTTTACGTACAAGACTTATGACAATAGGTGTAGATGGTAAAGATTTAAGATGTTTAGCTGTAGGTTTCCTAAGCCATTTCGATTGGAGAAATGACAATTCAATCTTTATTTGGGGACGTGCAGGAGGAAATATAGATGCTATGCGCAGTAATCCTTTATTTTCAAATCCGCTCATAAAACCATTTATGGGAGTAGCTAAGAGCTTGGCAAGAAAGGTATTAAAACGTTCAAAAGGTATGTCTATGAGTTTTTTAATGTGCATGGATAAGGATATTAAAGATATCAAACCTTTTGCCCTTGGAATTATTACAGAGGATGGTCATCCCATGTGTTGTCCGACAGACCGGAATATTGCTATTTGCGATAATTATCCGGATAAGTTAACACACTGTCGTACATTGTTCTTTTATGATTTTGAAAAAAATGAACGCACAAATCTAGGAACATTTAGAATGTCTGATGAGCAACCCGTCACAGACAATTTTATACAATTTTCTCAAGGTGTAGATTTAGAAATAATGAAACTTTTTTCACCATCTTTATTCAGTTTCACACGCTCAGGATTACACTGCGATCTACATCCTCGTTGGGATGCCAATGGAAAAATGGTGGCTTTTGACAGTATACATGAAGGAACTAGACAAATTTATATATGCAAAAGATAAGAAAGCCTGTAAAAATGGCAATTTTACAACCAGAAGTACCTCATTATAGGACTGAATTTTTCCAAAAATTGGCTAATAACATGAAGAAATTGGATATTTTTATATTCAATCCATTATCTTCTACCAAACAATCCGGCTTTAAGGTTGATTTTGAAAATCTGATATATATTGCAAACAAGAAAATAAAAGGAATACTCATATATAATCCATTTCCTATCCTATGGAAATATGACACTTTGGTATTGATGCTACATTTTGCACATCTGACAACGTGGCTATTGCTACTGACTAAATTCATTCATCGCCGCCAAATCATATTATGGGGACAGGGCATCAGTGTAAAAAGATATTTACAGGAAGAAAAACAACCAGACTGGAAGTTGAAATTGCAGATCCGTCTTGCTGATGGCGTTTGGATTTATACAGAAAAAGATGCCAATCAATGGAAAAAGATTTTCCCAAACAAACCTATTGTAGCCTTAAATAATACATTAACAGGTGTAACAGAAATGGTAGAGTACAAGCCTGTAAATTCAAAAAATGAATTAAAATGTAAATATAATATCACACAAGAAAATATACTGATTTTTTGTGCACGTTTTGAAAACAATTATCGCCGGACAGATTTATTAATAGAAACCATTAAACAACTAAATACAGAAAAATATGGTTTCATTATAATAGGCGCAGGAAAAAACAAACCAGATTTTTCCCTTTATAACAATGTGTATGATTTTGGTGCCATATACGACACCAATATCAAACGCGAATTATTTTACATTGCAGATTTATATTTTCAACCAGGATGGGTAGGTCTGTCTATTGTAGAGGCTATGGCATACGGTAAACCCATTTGCACATTTATACGCTCAGAGGAAACTAAGCAATGTGTGGAATATTCTTATATTGAGAATAATACAAACGGATTAATATTTACGAATATTGACGATTGCATAACACGAATATCGCAATTGACGAATGACGAGATAAAACAATTAGGAGCGAATGCTAAAAAAAAGGTAGTACAATTATTAACTCCTCAAAACATGGTAGCAAATGCTTTAAGTATTCTTTAAATAATTAATATAATATGGATATGAAAATAGCAGTAGCCGGAACTGGTTATGTCGGATTAAGTATAGCCACTCTTTTAGCTCAACACAACAAAGTCTATGCTGTTGATATAATAGCCGAAAAAGTAGAAAAAATAAACAATAGGATTTCTCCTATACAAGATGAGTATATTGAAAAATATCTAAAAGAAAAGGAGCTAAACCTTACCGCCACTCTTGATGGAGCAAAAGCATATAAAGATGCGGATTTTGTTGTGATTGCTGCTCCGACTAATTATGACCCAGCAAAAAATTTCTTTGATACTCATCATATAGAGGAAGTAATAGACCTCGTTTTAAGCGTAAATCCTAATGCCATAATGGTAATTAAGAGCACTATTCCTGTTGGGTATTGCCGCAATCTATATGTAAAATATGCCAAAATATTTACAGAAACGCCGCAGTTACAAGGCAAAAAGTTCAATTTGCTTTTTTCGCCTGAATTCCTTCGAGAAAGCAAAGCTCTTTATGATAATTTATACCCAAGTCGCATTATCGTTGGCTATCCCAAAATAATCACAGAGAAACAATTTGATGAAGAAAATTCAGCTATCCGTGCCATAGCTGATATTTCCACTTTAGAACAGGCAGCAAAAACATTCGCAGCCCTGCTTCAGGAAGGAGCCATTAAAGAAAACATAGATACACTGTTTATGGGGCTAAAAGAAGCAGAAGCCGTTAAACTATTTGCCAATACATATCTTGCACTTCGCGTCAGCTATTTCAATGAATTGGATACATATGCAGAAGTGAAGGGACTTGATACACAAGCTATAATCAACGGAGTAAGTCTTGATCCACGCATCGGACAGCATTATAACAATCCTTCATTTGGTTATGGCGGTTATTGTTTGCCTAAAGATACAAAGCAGTTACTTGCCAATTATGCAGACGTTCCGGAAAATCTGATAGAAGCCATTGTTGAAAGTAATCGCACTCGCAAGGATTTCATAGCCGACAGAGTATTAAATAAGGCAGGCTATTACGACTATTACAATCATGGCAAATTTAGCCCTTCAAATGAAAAACGTTGTGTTATTGGTGTTTATCGCCTTACTATGAAATCAAATTCTGATAATTTCCGCCAATCATCAATTCAAGGTGTAATGAAACGTATAAAGGCAAAGGGTGCAGAAGTAATCATTTATGAACCTACACTTGAAAACGGTTCGACATTCTTTGGCAGCCGTGTGGTTAATGAACTAACATCATTTAAAGCCCAGTCTGATGCAATCATTGCCAACCGTTATGATATCTGCCTAGATGACGTACAGGATAAGGTTTATACCCGAGATATATTCAGACGGGATTAACTCTATTTTAAATAAACAGATAAATTCATGACACAATATTTAAGTGATAAATTCAAAGTTCTATCATTTATATCCATTATTCTTGTATTATATATCCACTCTGGATTTCATGACTATCCCAATGAAATACAAGGAATGGTGTTCAACGCTAATTTGCAGAATTTTATTAGTGGAATGATAGGACGATGTGCAGTTCCATTGTTTTATGCGATAAGTGGATACTTATTCTTTACAGGTCTTTATGATGGAGGAAATGCTAATTACCAAAAATTGTGGTTCAAAATAAAGAAAAGAGGAAAAACATTGCTTGTTCCTTATATTATAGCCTGTCTTTTTCCTGTCGTATTTAATTTAGTATTAGAATTTATTCCTGGCATAGAACAATTTGTAAATAATAAAGGGATTTCTAAAAATTTTATATATTTTGATTCAGGAAACGGCAGCCCATACGCATTCCATCTTTGGTTTCTTCGCGATTTAATATTTATAGTTGTTCTATCTCCTATATTACTTTATGCGAGCGAAAAAACCAGCAAATATGCAGTTTGTGGAATACTATTCGTTCTGAACTATTTCGCAATACCATTTCTGCCTTTATCAGGTATGTTTTGGTTTATGTTTGGATATTGCTTTTTAGATAAATTGTCTAATTTAAAATCTATATTTATTCCAGTTATCTTTACCGTCTTGTGCATAACAGAAATATTATATCCATGTGAATTATGGAAACAAATAAAAATTCCAATTATTATTATTGGAATAACCTCAATATGGATTTTATATGACAAGTTCTGTCCAAAGGATTTTGAAATTAAAAAGCATAATGTACTCATGAAAGCGTGTGGATTTACTTTCTTCATTTATCTTTTCCATGAACCTACATTAAATATTATCAGAAAAATTTTAATTATCCCATTCCATCATTCAAGTTTTGGATTTGCATTCAGTTATCTTGCAAGCCCTTGGATATTTGCAGTAATATGGATTATTATTGGCATTGGTTTTAAACGAATAATGCCACATATTTATAGTATTTGCACAGGTGGACGATAAGATATTTTACAAAAAGCACAATGAAAATACTACATTACATCCCCAGTATTGATCGCACATCGGGTGGTGTCGGTGCATACATGCAACTGCTAACAACCGAATTGGGAAAATTGGTGGAACTCCACGTTGTAACCCATCGCGAGGCAAATCCGTTGACTTTGGAAAACTGCACCGTTCACTATATACCGAAAAATAACAATCCTTTCTCAAACAAAGGAAAAACGGAATTTTTAACTCTGCTCAATGATATCAAGCCGGACGTGTTTCATGCGAACAGTTGTTGGTTACCATTATCAGCACGCACCACTATCTGGGCTAAGAATATCGGATATACTGTAGTGTATACTCCACATGGAATGCTTGAACCGTGGATTATGAAACGTCATTATTGGACAAAAAAATTTCCCGCATCACTGCTATTCCAAAAACGAGGAATACAAATAGCAAACGTCATACACGCTACGGCAGAAAGTGAAAAACATAATCTTACGCAACTAGGATGGAACAATAATATAGAAGTAATTCCTAATTGTGTGGAAATAGATAAGATCACAATGAAGGAGTCATGGATACGAAATAAGAATATCTTATTTTTAAGTCGTGTCCATGTCAAAAAGGGTATCAACTTCTTGATAGAAGCTACAGCGAATTTAAAAACGGAATTACAGGGATATACAATCAACATTGCAGGAGAAGGTGAAGAAAGCTATATCAATGAATTAAAGCAATTAGCTTCTAAATTAGGTGTTGAAAATTTAATTCATTTCATAGGAGGTGTATACGGTGATAAAAAGTGGGAACTTTTTAAAAAAGCCGATCTGTTTGTTCTACCTACACATAGTGAAAACTTTGGTATAGTGGTAGCTGAAGCACTTGCATGTGGTACACCTGTCATAACTACCCAAGGAACTCCATGGCAAGAGCTGGAAAGTTATCATTGCGGATGGTGGGCAGAAATAGGAACCGAAGCTACGACTAAAGCTCTCAAAGAATTTCTGCAATGTACAGAAACACAACTGGAGCAAATGGGAAAAAATGGAAGAAAATTAATAGAAGAAAAATACTCATCACAAAAAGTTGCTCAAGATATGGTTGAACTATATAAAAAAGTTTGTCTAT
>OGGS01002250.1_pt1 | contig 11062 bp, 10 predicted proteins | sample 1571281 | NCBI WGS metagenome assembly OGGS01 (sample SAMEA2582042, study PRJEB24529) | metagenome | biome: Human gut stool | place: China | collected 2011 | reverse complement strand
TGGGAATCATGTCTGCGAGGATGGGAATGAGTCTTGAAGCATTAAGGAGCAGAGAGACAGAACATTTTCGTGGGATTATGACAGAGAACTATGTTTCGATTGCATTAAAAACGAATGGTTATCAGCTTTATTATTGGGAATCAGATAATACAGCAGAAGTGGATTTTCTGATACAAAAAGAAAATCATGTAATTCCGGTGGAATGTAAAGCAGGAAATCATGTAAAAGCAAAAAGTATGATGGTTTACATGGAAAAATATGCGCCTGCATACGCAATCAGAATTTCAGCAAGAAATTTCGGTATGGTGCAGGGAATAAAATCTGTCCCACTATATAGTGTATTCTGTATTTAATGCAATTCTGACAGAAGTTTTTGAAAGAAAATAACCTGATGGGTAGTAGAGAGGCGGTAGCGATGGTAAAAATAGACTTAATCACAGGCTTCTTAGGAGCCGGAAAAACAACCTTTTTGAAAAAATATGCAGAATATCTCATTGCCAAAGGACAGAACATCGGAATCCTTGAGAACGATTTTGGAGCCGTGAACGTTGATATGATGCTGTTACAGGATCTGATGGGAGACAACTGCGAGTTGGAAATGGTTTCCGGTGGCTGTGACGCGGACTGTCACAGAAGACGTTTTAAGACAAAACTGATTGCAATGGGAATGTGTGGCTATGACCGTGTCATAGTTGAGCCATCCGGTATTTTTGATGTGGACGAATTTTTTGATGCGCTGAGGGAAGAACCGTTAGACCGCTGGTATGAGGTGGGAAATGTGATTGCGATTGTGGATGCAAATCTGGAAGAGCATTTATCTGAGGAGGCAGAATATATTCTGGCTTCGGAGGTGGCGAATGCAGGAGAGATTATCTTAAGTCATGCGGATGAAGTGTCAGCGGAGCAGGCAGACACCACGGTCGCACACCTAAACCGTGCATTGGAACAGATAAAGTGTCCGCGCAGGGTGGACAAAGAGGTGCTGCGCAAAAGCACACTGGATCTGAATGAAGAAGATTTCAACCGGCTGATTAGCTGCGGCTATCAGATGGAGAGCTACCGCAAACTGGATATGGAAGAGAAAAAAGGGTTTGAATCTGTCTATTTTATGAATGTGAAAATGACGGAGGAACAGTTAAAGACTACTGTGGGAAAACTGATGAATGACAGGGAATGCGGTGAGATATTCCGCGTAAAAGGTTTTTTACAGAAGGAGGATGGAAGCTGGTTACAGCTGAATGCAACGCATAATGGGATTAGCATGAACCTGATCGAGAAGGGACAGGAAGTGATCATTGTGATCGGGGAAGAGTTAAAGGAGCAGGCTATTAAAAAATACTTTTTGAAGCAGGATAATTTATGATTGGAACGAGCTATGGATCCACAGTAATGATATTTTAGCGCCGACAGGAAGCGTGAGGCTGGCAGGTTGCCAGAAGCAGATGCATCCGTTATAATAAAAAAAGTGGCTTGTCAGTTATTTATAATTAAGAAAGAGAAGGGAAAAGAAAGTATGAAAATTGCAGTAACTTATGATAACGGAGAGGTTTTTCAGCATTTTGGAAGAACAGAGAATTTTAAAGTGTATGAAATAGAGGATAATAAAGTGATCTCCAGTGAGGTGATCAGTTCTAACGGAGTAGGACATGGCGCACTTGCCGGAGTACTTGCCGACAGGAACGTGAAGGCGTTGATCTGCGGAGGAATCGGTGGCGGTGCGATCAATGCCCTTACAGAGGCGGGGATTGAAGTTTGCTCAGGTGCATCCGGAGATACTGACAAAGCAGTCGAAGATTACTTAAATGGAAAACTTATAGATGCAGGACAGACCTGTGACCACCATGGGGAGGGACATACCTGTGGAGATCATGAAGAGGGACATGGATGCGGACATCATGATGCAGAGGAAAATCACAGTTGCGGATGCGGTTCCCATGAAGGAACAGAGAGCGGAGAAGGCTGTGGATGCGGCTGTGGAGAACGCAGCAAGATCGAGGGAGCAAATGTAGGAAAGACATTAAAAGTCCACTATACAGGAACCTTTAACGATGGAACAAAATTCGACTCATCTTATGACCGCGGTGAGCCATTAGAGTTCGTGTGCGGAGCCGGTATGATGATAAAAGGATTCGACCGTGCAGTGGCAGATATGGAGATCGGACAGATCAAAGACATCCACCTGATGCCGGAAGAAGCATACGGTCTGCCTGATCCAAATGCAATCTTTCATGTGGAGATCAGCCAGCTGCCGGGTGCAGAAGAACTGGAAGAAGGACAGCAGGTTTACCTTCAGAATGAGATGGGACAGCCATTCCCGGTTACGGTTGTGGCAAAGGAAGCCGGAATTATTACGTTTGATGCAAATCATGAGATGGCAGGAAAAGAATTGAATTTCAAGATCGAACTTGTGGAAATCTGCTAATATGACATATCAAATAGCAATTTGTGACGATGAGGAAAAACAGAGAGCGTATATCAAAAGTCTGGTGGAGGGATGGCTTCACCAGACTTTTCATCATGTAAAAATTCAGGAATATGCAAGCAGCGAACAGTTTTTATTCGAACAGGCATATGACAGGACGCAGATTTTGTTCCTTGATATCGAGATGGAGAAAATGGACGGCATCGCGCTTGCCAGAGAAATCCGAAAACACAACCGCCAGATGCAGATCATCTTTGTGACGGGGTATATGGAGTACATTCAGGAAGGTTACGATGTGGAGGCACTTCACTATCTGTTAAAACCCGTCTCGCAGGAGAAAATAGACAGTGTTTTAGAGCGGGCTGTAGAGCGTTTGAAGACAGCAGATGCCGTGCTTCTGGTCGAATGTGGCGGAGAACTCCTTAGGCTTCCACTCAAGGAGATCCGCTTTATCGAATCAAACCGGAATTATAATATCATCCATGCAGATAACGATTACGAGATGCGTGGAACCTTATCAGAACTGGAAGAAAAACTGGATGAAGCTTTTGTCCGCGTGGGGCGGTCATATCTGGTGAATCTCAATTATGTGAGACGTATTGGCAAGACGGAGCTGATTTTGAACACCGGGGAGAAACTTCTGGTTCCAAGAGGAAGCTATAAGAAGCTGAATGAGGCGTTTATAAAATATTTTTAAGATACGTGAAAAATTGAAATAAAAGAATAACTGCCCGAGGAGATAAAATACAATGTCCCTGCTATCCAAATACATTAACAGACAATTAGCCGCCTACCAGAGCGAGTTAGTTCAGACTCACTATCAGGAGGTGGAGAACATGTACCGTCAGATCCGTGGCTGGCGTCATGATTACCGGAATCATATCCAGGTACTCAAAAGTTATGCGAAAGACGGTGACTTAGCGCAGATCAGCAAATATCTTGATGAGTTAGACGAGGATCTGTCTACCGTAGATACCGTGATCAAGACCGGAAACAAAATGACCGATGCCATTTTAAACAGTAAGATCTCTCTGGCAAAAGCAAAGCATATCCCGGTTGTGGCGGATGCACATGTACCGGTTGCCTTAAAAACATCGGAGATGGATCTCTGCATTATTATTGGAAACCTCTTCGACAACGCCATTGAGGCGAGTCTGCAATTGCCCGAAGAGAAGCGGATGATCCGCATCTACATGGATATGAAAAATACCCAGCTATACATGTCTTTCACCAACTTTACCGCAACGAAAAAACAGAAAAAAATCAGTGGCAGATTTCACACCACAAAAGGACAGGGACACGGATTCGGGCTTGTCCGTATCGATGATATTGTGGAGCGTTATGGTGGCTATCTAAGCCGCAACAGTGAAGACGGAGCTTTCACAACGGAGATTTTGCTGCCACAGGAATAATACAATTCGTCCCAGAAAAGATGCAGTTCGTCCCTGAAACATGCATCTTTTTTTCTTTGTACTATAGTAAAGACTGTTAGAAATTTCACATTCACGGAGGAACCACAATGAATAACCACAAATCAGAATACGGCGTCATCCAAACGATCAGGTTCATGATCCGGCAGGCGGTAAAAGAAGCTCCGGCTGTGCTGGTATGGCTGGTTGTAGACGCAATTTTGGCACTTATATTACAGCTGCTCGAATTATACGTGACACCGGTATTACTGCGCGATATTGAGGAGCAGATCGCATTGAAAGAGTTAGTGACAACTATCCTGTTCTTTTCAAGTGGAATCCTGTTGCTTACCGGACTGAAAGAATACATAAACAATGCAACCTATCAGGGAAAGATAGAAATCCGCATGTCAATTTGCAAAGCAATCACGGAAAAAATTGGCGCAACATCTTACTGTAACCTTGGAAAAAAAGATTTTCAGGAAAAGAAAGAGCGCACTAACCAGGCAACCAACAGCAACAGCAGTGCAACGGAGATTATATGGATACAGCTAAATCAGCTTCTATTCTGTATTTTGGGATTCCTTGCGTACCTGTTTGTCATGAAAAGGATGAATGTGCTTATTCTGGCAGTCACAATCCTTGCAGCAGTTGTCAGTTATCTGGCGGCACAGAGGTCTGTGGTATGGCTGCAGAACAACAGGGCAGAAAATGACCATGCGCGGCAATGCATGTGGTATCTGAGAGGTGAGGCGTGGAGTCCGGTCTCTGCAAAAGATATCCGGATTCTTCATATGAAGGAATGGCTGTTAAAAACGATGAAGCAGAATTATGAGATATTCATGCATTTTGAAAGGGCATTGGGAAACCATCATTTTATGGCAGATTGTGTGAACATTTTTTCTGCACTGATCAGGAATGGAGTTGCGTATGCCTATCTGATCGGACAGGTGCTTGCAGGAAATATGGATGCCCCACAGTTTATCTTATATTTTTCCGCGGTGAGCGGTTTTACAAGCTGGGTGCAGGGAATCATGGAAAATGTGGCACAGATCAGGCAGTCAGGTGTTGGGATTTCTGACGTGATGGAACTGATCTCCTACGAGGAGCCGTACCGGTTTGAAGATGGGGAGCCGCTTCCAAAGAATGCAGCAGGACAGTATGAACTTCGATTGGAAAATGTGAGTTTCCGGTATCCGGGGGCATCAGAGGATACGTTACACAACTTAAATCTTACGATACAAAATGGGGAAAAGCTTGCGGTTGTGGGAAGAAATGGAGCTGGAAAATCAACACTGGTGAAGCTTTTGTGTGGATTTTTTGACCCGACAGATGGGTGTGTGCTCTTAAATGGCGAGGATATCCGAAAATATAACCGAAAAGAGTATTACAGACTATTTTCCGCAGTCTTTCAGGATTTTTCCATTCTGCCGGGAACAATCGCAGAAAATGTGGCACAGTGCGTGGATGAGATTGATTTTTCTCGCGTGAAGGCGGCAGTAAAGGATGCAGGTCTGGAAGAAAACATTGAAAGACTGTCAGAGAAATATGAGACAAAACTGGGGCGGAAGGTTCATCTGGATGCATACGAGCTTTCCGGAGGCGAGACACAGAGACTCATGCTTGCAAGGGCACTCTACCGAAATGCTCCGGTGATCGTGCTGGATGAGCCGACGGCGGCATTAGATCCGATCGCAGAGAGCGATCTCTACGAGAGATATCATGAATTGACAAAGGGTTCCACTTCTATTTATGTGTCGCACCGTCTTGCGTCCACAAGGTTCTGTGACCGCATTATTTTAATCGGAGCAGGAGGGATTGCGGAGATGGGAACGCATGAGGAACTCATGGAAGCAGGAAAAGAATATGCACATCTGTATGAGGTGCAGAGCAGGTATTACACGGAAGGAGGAATGGAAGATGCTGCATTCGATGCGTGAGACAATTGGGATGAATAAAAGGGCAATCGGAATCTGGTGGAGAGAGTCGCCGGGAATGTTAGTGGCGCTGATTTTCTACGTGATCACCGGTGCAGTGCTTCCTTATGCCGGGATCTATTTTTCGGCACAGATCATTACGGAACTGGCAGGAGCGAAAAATCCGGTTGTTCTACGCAATCTGGTACTGCTCTTACTCGGAATCGAGAGCTTGTTGGGACTGATTTACCATTATTTTAAGAACCGTTACACAGTAGAACGGAACCGCATGTTAGAAAAATTAAGATACATTTTGAGTGAAAAAATGTTGTCACTGGATTTTGAAAAAGTGGATGATGCCGTCATTCAGGATAAAGTATTACAGATTGAACAAATTAACCGGTGGAGCAGATTTGGGCTGTGTATGGTTGTCTTTACTCTGGAAAGGATGCTGCAGGCAATTGCCGGTATTGCCGGAGCATTGATGCTCACTGTGAGTTTTTTTCAGGCAAAAGCGGTGAAAAGCGTTTCTGTGGATGAACAGCCCTCTTTTTGCGATTGTGTTTCTTGCTGGAATACTGGGATTTACGACTTTGGCATCGAGAATTGTGGAACGGGCACAGAACATGATTGCAGAGCTTTCTGAGCGTGCAACTTTTGGAAATCGTGTCTGGAGTTTCATGGCAGGTATGGCAGGAGAACGGGAACGGGAGCAGGATATCCGTGTTTATGAGCAGATCCCGGCTGCTATGGGACTTTATAAGAAAAATAAAGTCTGGGGAATCGGAACCGAGATGGATCGTCTGGAAAAAGGAAAAGTAGGAGTTCTGGCAGCGGCTGCAAATATGGCAGAACGGCTCTGCAGTGGTCTGGTGTATCTGCTTGTCTGCTTAAAGGCATACGGAGGTGCATTTGGAATCGGTGCTGTGACACAGTATATCAGTGCGGTGACAGCTTTAAGCCATAATCTGGAGGAATTTTTGGGTGCAATTGGTGAAGTGAATACAAACCGGGAATTTTTAAAGAAAACCTTTGATTTTCTGGATACACCGAATGATATGTATCAGGGAAGCCTTACCGTGGAAAAAAGAAATGACTGTCAGTACGAAGTGGAATTTAAGGATGTCAGCTTCTGCTATCCTGGCACAGACAGAAAAGTGTTAGACCATGTAAATCTGAAATTCCGCATTGGAGAAAAATTAGCAATCGTCGGGGAGAACGGTTCTGGAAAATCAACATTTATCAAGCTTTTGTGCCGGCTCTATGATCCGACAGAAGGCGAGATCCTGTTAAATGGAATCAACATTAAGAAATACAAGTATAAGGAATATATGTCTGTATTCTCGGTTGTCTTTCAGGATTTTAAACTATTTGCCCTTCCACTAGGTCAGAATGTGGCGGCATCTACAGAGTATGATGCAGACAAGGTGCAGGAATGCTTGAAGCTTGCAGGCTTTGATGTACATTCCGACCGGATGAAAAAGGGGTTGGACACCTGGCTTTACAAGGATTGTGATGCTGACGGAGTGAACATCTCCGGTGGCGAGGAACAGAAGATCGCACTTGCAAGGGCACTGTACCAGAACGCGGCATTCCTGATCTTAGATGAACCGACTGCAGCCTTAGACCCGATCGCGGAAGCAGAGGTGTATAGCAGCTTCAATGAGATTGTTGGCGACCGGACAGCGGTTTACATAAGCCACAGGCTTTCTTCCTGCAGGTTTTGTGATGAGATTGTCGTCTTTGACCAGGGCAGGATCGTGCAGCAGGGAACACACGAGGAGCTCGTGGAGCAGACGAACTGCAAATACTACGAGCTATGGAACGCACAGGCGAAATACTATGCGTAAGCAATGAGCAGTGCTCACAGCGTATAGTTGCAATATCCCCTAGTTTAGTGATAAGCTAAAATTAAATGAAAAGAGACAGGGGTATTTTCACAGATGAACAAATTAACAACCTTATGTTATATCGAAAAAGATAACAAATATCTGATGCTTCACCGGATCAAAAAGGAAAATGACATTAATCATGATAAATGGATCGGTGTCGGAGGAAAATTTGAGTGGGGAGAAAGCCCGGAAGAATGCATGTTAAGGGAAGTCCGGGAGGAAACCGGTTATACCCTGACTTCCTGGCAATATCGTGGAATCATCACGTTTGTCCTTGGGGAAGACACGGTGGAATACATGTCACTTTTTACGGCAGATGGATTCGAGGGAACACCGATCGACTGCAACGAAGGTGTGCTGGAATGGGTAGAGAAAGACCGGATTTCGGAATTGAATCTCTGGGAAGGCGACCGGATTTTCTTCCGTCTGTTAGAGGAGCAGAAGGAGTTCTTTTCTTTAAAGCTTGTATACAACAAGCAGGATATTCTGGAGCAGGCAGTTCTGGATGCAAAAGAGTTGGAGCTTTTCGATATTTTAAATGAGGATGGAAGTAAAACAGGCGTAGTAAAAGAACGCGGTGTGGCACATCGTGAAGGCGCACTGCACGGAACTGTTCATATCTGGATCGTGCGGGAAAATGATAAGAGCGGATATGATGTACTGCTTCAGAAGCGGAGCGATAACAAGGATTCGTACCCCGGCTGCTATGATATCTCTTCTGCCGGGCATATCAGTGCCGGAGATGGGGTCATGGAGAGTGCACTGCGGGAGTTTGAGGAGGAACTGGGATTGTCTGCACAGCCGGAGCAGCTGGAACTATTCGGAACAACACTCGTGAAGTTTGGGACAACTTTTGCTGGAAAAATATTCCGGGATAATGAGTTCAGTAATGATTTTGTATACAGACAGCCGGTGGATATTGGTAAACTGAAACTGCAAGAGTCGGAAGTCGCAGAAGTCTGCTGGATGGATTATGAGGAGTGCAGGGAAAAGATTGCAGATGTGGAAATACCGAACTGCATTAATCCGGAAGAGTTTGAGAAACTGGGAAGTTATCTGGGAATCTGCTAGAAAGATGGTATGCATAGTGCCGATAAAATCTGATACACCATCATTGGTGATGCAAAACTTTTTTTCATAAATCTCCCTGAAATAAATAATTTGAAGAGGAAATCCTTATGTGTTATCGTTGATGTATGACACATGAGGATTTTTTATGTAAGCAGAATAACGAACGACACACGGGGATGGCGGTTGCGGCAGAGAAAGGGTTGGATACGGTGCTGGCTTTCTGGTCAGCGGAAGAGGCAGATTATCTGGAATATTTTGTGACAGAAGCACAAAAAAGAAATATTTACACACCATATGATCTGACGGAATTAGAACATGATGAGTATGAAGAAAAATGGAATGGGTTCTGCGATGCATATTTTGCACAGGGCGATGAGTGATATTATGTGAGGAGGAAAATCAAGACTTTGAGTTGAAGATGCATTAAAAAGAATGAGGAGGAAAACAGAATGAAAATATTAATTACCGGAGCACGCGGATTTGTGGGTGCACGCCTGATGAAAGAGTTAGAAGGAGCAATCGCGGCTCCGTCCATTCAGGGAATGAACGAAGAACAGATCAAGCGGATTGTGGAGGAGAGCGAAGCAGATGTGATCATCCACACTGCCGCAATCTCGGATGTGGGAACTTGCGAGAAAACCCCGGAGGCTTCCTATCATGCAAATGTACTTCTTCCGGTTTATCTGGCAAACTCATCAGACGGAAGAAAGCTGATCTGTTTCAGTTCTGATCAGGTGTACCGTGGCTGCGAGAGTGACGGACCATATCGGGAAGATGAGGCGAAGCCTGCGAATATCTACGGAGCGCATAAACTGGAAATGGAACAGCGGGTATTGGACAGACAGCCGGATTCCGTGATGCTGCGGGCGGAATGGATGTATGATTATATTTCACCGAGAGGCAATTATTTATTGAATGTCCTTAATGCAGAAGAGACGCTTACTTTTGGAAAGCAGTACCGCGGGATCACTTATCTGCGTGAGGTGTGCGAGAATATGGAACGTGTGATAAAGCTTCCGGGTGGTGTTTATAATTTTGGAAGCGAGACAACTCAGTCTATGTATGAGATCACCAAAGAATTTTTGCGTATCACCGGAAGCAGGCAGCAAGTACAAGAAGGTTCTGCGGTGCATAATCTTTGGATGGACTGTGGCAAGGCAGCGGAGCATGGAGTCGTGTTCAGTGGTGTGATGGATGGGTTGAAACGGTGCCTGGGAGACTATGGGTTGATATAATATGTTTTACAAACTACATATGACGTAATTAACTTTGAAGTAAATTACTTTCAAGTTAATTTTTTGTTAAATCTGAAAATGATTCTCTTTTTGCTATAAAATACCGCAAACAAGCGCATTGCAACCATCGGTTGACAAATTGATGAGGCGGCTTTCTGGTGTGTAATGGTAAAAAATGATAGTTTTTTCTTATGGACAGACGCTCAATCTTGGCACAACACAGAGAAATTTTTCGAGGACACGAAAAAGAGAACTGAAAGCGAAAAGCAATTGTCCGGAAAAAGAAAAGACGAAAAAATGGAGGAAGTTATGATTCTAGCAGACAAAATTATCAACTTGAGGAAAAAGAACGGATGGTCACAGGAGGAGCTTGCAGAAAAACTCGGAGTGACGCGCCAGTCGATTTCAAAATACGAAGGTGCGCAGTCTATCCCTGATCTGGATAAGATTTTAAAACTCAGCGAGATTTTTGGAGTGACCACAGATTACCTGATCAAAGATGAACTGGAAGAGGAAGAATACGCGCCGTCACAGATGCAGGAAAATGAAAGCGAGAGCGACAGGAGCGTACATAAAGTTACAATGGAAATGGCAAATGAATATTTGCAGATCATTGACTGGACGGCAGGAAAAACAGCCTTTGCTACGATGCTATGCATTTTATCTCCAATTGTCTTATTAATGCTTGGAGCAATGAGTGAGATGCCAGATTATCATATCAGTGAAAATGCAGCGGCTGGAATAGGAATCTGTGTTTTGATCGTTTTAATTGCAATTGCGGTAACAATTTTTATTCTTTGCGGTATGAAAACAAAGAAATATGAATTTATGGAAAAGGAAGACATAGAGACTGTCTATGGTGTAAGTGGCATGGTGAAGGAAAAAAGAGATGCTTATCACAGTATGTATGTGACTCAGCTTGTCATCGGAATTGCATGCTGCATATGCTCTGTGATTCCTTTATTTGGAACACTTGCGGTATCTGAAAGTGATTTTTATATGGTTTCAGCGGTATGTATGCTTCTAGCACTTGTTGCAATCGGAACCTATTTCATTGTGAGAAGTGCAGCCAAAATGAATGCGATGAACCAGCTTCTGGAGGAAGAAGATTACACCA
>OGGS01002244.1_pt1 | contig 11086 bp, 11 predicted proteins | sample 1571281 | NCBI WGS metagenome assembly OGGS01 (sample SAMEA2582042, study PRJEB24529) | metagenome | biome: Human gut stool | place: China | collected 2011 | reverse complement strand
TCGCATGAGATGCTCGGCAGCCTCAGCGGTAGGCACCGTCCGCACTACGGAGAAATAAGGAGAGGCATCCACCTCATGGGCGACACGCTGTGTGGCCGCGTCATGCGAGGCCGTCACCAGCACTGTCCTCACGTTCTTCACGTCGGTGCGGATGGCAAAGCCGAAGAGCAGCATCATCACCATCGGCATGCCAAGCAGGATGAGCAGCGTGCGCTTGTCGCGGACAATGTGCTTGGTCTCCTTGGCTATAAAAGATAAGAATGGAGATTTCATCTTTCTATCATTCATCATTTATCATTCGTATCATGTTCTCTTTCCTTTTCTGGCCAACAAGGTGAACACACTGTCCATGTCTGGCTCATGGTATTTCGCTTTCAGTTCTGCGGGCGAGCCCATGGTGCGTATCTTCCCGTTGACCATGATGGAGATGCGGTTGCAGTATTCCGCCTCCTCCATGTAGTGCGTGGTGACGAAGACCGTGATGCCACGGTGTGCCGCCTTGTAGATGAGATTCCAGAACTCTTGGCGTGTGGACGGGTCCACACCACCTGTAGGCTCATCAAGAAAGACCACTTCGGGATGATGAAAGATGCTCACCGAGAATGCCAACTTTTGCTTCCAGCCCAGAGGCAGGCTGCCCACAATGTCGTCGGCATGGTCGGCAAAGTGCAGGCTGTCGAGCAGGCGCTCTGTCTCCGTTTTGATAGAGCGATCGCTCATGCCGTAGATGCCGCCGAAGAGTCGTATGTTCTCCTTGACAGTGAGGTCATTGTAAAGCGAGAAGCGTTGGCTCATGTATCCGATGTGGCGCTTGATGAGCTCGCTCTCGGTGTTGATGTCATAGCCTGCCACCTGCCCCTCGCCACTTGTCGGTTTGTTGAGTCCTGTGAGGATGTGCATGGCTGTGCTCTTTCCAGCACCATTGGCTCCGAGAAATCCAAATATCTCGCCACGGTAGACGTCAAATGAGATGTCGTCGACGGCACGGAAAGAACCAAAGGCCTTGACGAGATGCTGTACCGTGATGACCTTCTCACGTTCTGCGCCGATGACAGGCTTGTCAGCCTCGGACAGTGCTGTGGGCGTGAAGACATCACTGAACTCGCTCAGGATGTTGTCTGGTGTATCCACATCGCGCAGTTGTCCCTCGCTGAGATAGGCCACACGTTGGCACCGCCGTATCTCGTCGAGGTAAGGTGTGGCGGCCACGATGGTGATGCCCTGCTCCTCCAATTGCCCGAGCATGTCCCACAAATCTTTGCGACTGACAGGGTCCACACCTGTCGTCGGCTCATCGAGGAGCAACACCTTAGGCTGGTGGACGAGGGCACACGAGAGCGCAAGCTTTTGTTTCATGCCCCCGGAGAGTGCACCGGCACGGCGGTGGCGAAACCGCTCTATCAGTCCGTAGATGTCCTTGATGGTGTCATAGCCCTCCTCGATGGTCGTGCCGAAGAGCGTGGCGAAGAACTTCAAGTTCTCTTCCACAGTAAGATCCTCGTAGAGCGAGAACTTGCCGGGCATGTAGCCCACAATGTTGCGGATGGCACGCATGTCCTTTACCGTGTCATAGCTTTCCACCGTCACGTGGCCCATGTCGGGCAACAACAGGGTGGCCATGATGCGGAAAAGTGATGTCTTGCCTGATCCGTCGGGGCCGATGAGACCGAAACGCTCGCCGCGACGCACCGAAAGCGATACGTGGTCCAGGGCCTTCACCCGGCCATAGTGCTTGCTGACATCCGCGACCACGATGCTCTCTGCTGTGTTCTCATCCTGCGGGAGCTTCCCCACTGATGGGACGGTCGTTCCAAGATTCATCCTTCCGTTCATAACTTCACCTCTCCATACATGCCGGTCTTGATGCCGCCGTCGTTGTTGATAGCAATCTTCACGGCATAGACCAGGTCGGCCCGCTCGTCATCGGTGAGGATGGTCTTTGGCGTGAACTCGCTCTGGTCACTGATCCATGTCACCCGGCCCTTGTATTCCTTGCGTTTCCCATTGCCATAGTCGGCGAAAACCTTGACGGTCTGTCCCACTCGTACCTTGCAGAGCTGTGCCGACGTGAGATAGGCGCGCAGGAAGATGTGCTTCATATCAGCCATCTTGAACAACGGTTTGGCAACAGTGGCGTATTCGCCACTCTCGGCATACTTCTCCAGCACGATGCCGCTGAGAGGTGCCTTGACATGGCATTTGCTGAGGTTGTCAAGCACCTCGTAGCGTTGTATGTCTGTCTGGCTCATCTGTGCGTTGAGGCTCTGCGTGCTGCTGTTGAGTGATGAGAGTGTGGCGGCAATCTCCCGGCGCAGCACTTTCACCTGTGCAGTGGCGTCATCGAGAAGCTTGCGGTTGGCAGCCCCATCGGCAGTGAGCCCTGCATAGCGGCGTTGCTCTTGTTCGGCTTTGTCAAGTTGCTGACGCAGCGAGGCAACCTGCTTCTCGATGTCGGGTCGCTGTGTGGCGTAGATGTTTCGTGTGGCCCCGAGTTGCCGGGCTTTGAGCCAGAGCTGTGTGGTATCGACAAGCCCCACTTCTTCACCTGCATCGAGCAGGCTGCCTTCCTCTGCATTGAGGTAGAGCAGTTGGCCGTTTTGCTGGGCTGACACCGTCACTTCGGTAGCTTCAAAGTTACCGGTGGCGTCATACTCTTTGTCGCCTTCGTCACAGGTAGCAAGGAGCGGAGCGGCGAGGAAGAACAAGAGATATTTCTTTGTATGATGTCTGTTCATAGTCTTGTGTGATATTGTTGTTATATATATAAAAGGTGTTGTTGTGTTGCTATATCAATAATGTGTTGATCTATGGCAATGTATCAGCGACCTTGCAGTGTGTTTTGGTGGTTAATGGCCTGTTGCAGTTGTATATTGTGCAGGCTCTGCTGCTGACGGGCCTGACTTACGGCGATGGCATCACGGAGCATCTCATTGACCGTCTCGGTGCCTAACTTCACTTTCTTCATGCTCTTGCTGTAGATGTCCTCACGCAGTCTCACCGTTTCACGGTCGAGGTCGAGCTGTTTCTTCAATGCGGTTATCTGTCCCTGTGTCTCCTCGGTTTGCAGGTGGTTGTTGAAGAGAAAGGTCTGTTGCTCAGCATCGATGCGGTCTGCCTCCACTTGCAACTTGTACAGGTCGTTCTTGCGGGTGTAAAGTGCTCCGATGTTCCAACTGACCGTCACGCCGGCTGCGGCAAACGTGTTGTGCATCATGTCGGCGAGAGAGGTGTGGGCTATCGCTGCGCCGAAGGCTTTGACAGTGGGCATCAGCCGTGTGTCAAGTTGCTTGCGCTGCTCACCGAGCAGCGACTGCCGGGCAGCATACCATTGCAATTCGGGACGGGTGATAGCATCAATTTTTGTCGTTGCCGTTTCGTTAGGAGCCACAAGCGTCGTCGTTTCGTTGAGTTGTTCACCAATGAAGTAGCCAAGCATACGCAGGTAGGCCTGACGCATGGCTGTGAGTGAGGCTTCGCTCTGTCGGCACTTCACCTCTTCTACCTTGACAGCATCGATGTCGGTGGCGTTGGCGAGCCCTCCTTTCATCATGTCGGCCACTTGCCGCTCATTGATGCCGAGGTCGTTTTGCAACAATCGGTTTTGTTTCAGCTGTTCGTCGATAAGCAGAATGCCGAAGAAAAGTTGCTCTATGCGGTCATTGACGGCATACATCGATACGTAGACGTTGAGGCGGCTCACCTCTGTCTCGGCCCGTGCGGTGTTCTTTTGGGCTGCTGTCTGTCCTCCATCATAGATTTGCTGCTGCAGGCTGATCATGGCGCCGGCAGTCCAGTTCTTTGTTTCCCCCGTAAGCATCCTTGCTTGTGCAGGGATGTCCAGCATATCGGTATAGGCGGCAGCACCAGCCATGGCGTTTACCTGTGGCAGCCATGCCTTGCCGATGTTGCCCGATGGAGTAGTCACGGCTGCGGTTGAGCAGGGCATACTGCTTGATCATCGGATAGTTGTCGTGTGCCTTCTGTCTGCAGCTGTCCAATGTGAACTGGGCTCGCAGGGCGAGGGGGCTCATTAGCATGGCCATGGCTAAGAGTTGTCGTATCTTCATCTTTTCTCAGGTTTTGTTTACGGCTGCAAAGTTACGGCGTTTCTTTCCTTTGTCCGTTACCGATTATCAATAACAAATGTTCTGTTTGTACAATTATGAAGAAAAATGAATCATTTATAACGGGAAATGGTTATCTTTGCGTACATAAAAGGAGAATGATGGCTGTGAGACCCAATCAGAATGTAACGACATTGATGAGCATGAAAGGAAAAACAGACACAAAGCCCATGCGCCGTCTCAGTTTCGAGACGATGCGTACGCTAATGGATGAGCACGGACAGGAAACCCTTGATGGCGTCTTCTTGAAAAACGACATTGCTATGGTACGCAGTGTCAAATCTCTTATCAAGACCTTTGGCAGCGAGGAACCGTTTTATTTAGACGATGCACGCTTGGGCATTGTGCGTAAAGGAGGGTGCCGCCACTTACTCAATCTTATGGAAACGGATCTCAACGAAGGTGATGTGGTGTATATCGGACGGGGCAGCATCCTTCAGATAGGCAGCATGACTGAAGACTTCGATGTCACAGGCGTTGCCTTTGACGATGATCAGCTCAACGTTGCTTTCAACGGTCGGCCACCTTCGCTCTTCCAGCAGTATGCCTGCCACCGCGTCCTCCACGCCTCGAAAGAAGAGCATGACATCTTCAGCCGCTACATGGATGCGCTGTGGGCCATCACAGCTTCCTTACGACACGCGCCGTCTGGCAGGGCAGAGTGTAGGACCGCTGCTCTCGCTCTTCGAGCTGTGCCTGGAGCACCAGGAAGAGCGTAGGCCCGAACAAGTGTCACATCGTCGTGAGGTGTTCAATCGTTTTGTCAGATTGGTCAATGAGCATGTCCAGGAGGCGCACACCCTCGACTACTATGCCGACCATCTCTGTCTCACCGCACGCTATCTTGGCGCTATTGTCAAGAGTATCAGTGGTGAGACGGCCAAAGCATGGATAGACCGTGCACTGGTGAGCAAGGCCAAGGTAATGTTGCGGCACACCGATCGTCAAGTGGCAGAGGTGGCTGATACACTCGGTTTTCCCACCAGCAGCTTCTTCTGTCGCTACTTCCGTGAGCGCACTGGCTGCACACCGCAAGAGTACAGAAATGGATAGATTTATCCTTTTCTTCGAATGATATTAATTGCTGTCTTCAAGATCCTTGAAATTACTGTCGTTCAAGGCACCAATCAATCATCCTTGTTAATACTCACGACTTTCAAGTAGGCTGAGTACTTTGCTCATATAGTTCTCGCTGTCGGGAAGATACCTCAGATTACGGTATATCCCTGCGCTGATTTGAGATGTGGTCATATATGTTTCCTTTCTTTTAATGCAATGCAAAAATAAAATAAAAGTTCCTGTTACGTAAATATTTGCTTACCTTTTTGGAGTATTTTGGTTCCCTTCTCATGTTTTTGTATTATCTTTGTGCAGCAAACAGAAATCAATCCAAAACCATGAAAGGAATCATTACTACCCAAGAGATCCGTTTGGCACATCCCAGTATGTGTGACTGTGCCACTGATACCTATTATACTCGTTTTGCCAACCGCCTCTTCGACAGTCTGCGGAGCTTTGTCGGCAAGGATCTGCCCGACAAGAACTTCACAAGAGTGTTGGCCCGCAAGTTGACCAATTATTTCGAGGACATCGTCGCCGACATGGGCGTGTGGCACTCGTTCTCTGATCTGTGCATGAAGCTCTACGGCTATCCCGTGCCCATGTACCACGCTGATGAGGAATATTATCCCGACGAGCCCAGTCTCGATGCCGTGCGCTACCTTGTGTGGGACGTGGCCAACGAGATGTTCCCCGACCGTATCTTTGAAACCGACCGCCTGTTGCAGGAGATGGGGTCGGAGGCTTATCGCTTGCTCAGTGATGCCTTTGAGCAGGCACCGATCAACGAGGATGCTAAGAAGATGATGGAGGATATGCTCCACTATGCCACCGAGGGTTTCAACGAACTGCGCAATGTGCTCGACTGGGTACTTGGCGGATGCTATATCACCTCGGGCAGTTGGATCAACAAGCTGATGGGGGAGAAGGCCAAGGAGATGAAGCGTGTGAAGCTCTTCGAAAGCATGACGCCCTCTATGAAACAGTATTTCATCATCACCGGCATTAAGTTTGAGGATCGCATAGGCTCATTGGCGCTGAAGCCCTGTGAGTGGCTGCAGCAGTTGGCAGTGACGACAGGACACGACGACGTCGCTTCAGTGTTGAAGGAAATCGAGGTGCTGCCAATGGACACCTATAAATATACACCGAGCGACGCCGACCCGTTGACGATGGAAAACACCCATGGCAAAGTCATCAAGGTTTCACTTGAAGGACTCAATCTCAAGCCGGAGGTGCTCAAGCAGCATAATGGCTGCGTGGCTGGATTTATCTTCTATAAAGGAGCGTGGCGGCTCAACGGCGTGCTGGTGCCCGTGCAGCTTACCGATGACGATTTCGAGAAGGCTAAGGCAAGACAACGTGATATTCTCCTTCCCGGTATGAAACTGATGACGGCTGAGATGTTGCTGAAAGATACAGATGGCCGTCAGCTCGTTTACTTCAAGGATGCAGCAGAGATGCAGCAGTATCTTCAGGAGAAGTTAAAATATCCCGATAGCCTTTTCAAAGACAGCCCGCTGACCACAATGGAGAGTCCCTGCATGTTCATCGATACCGTCGACAAAGTCGACCCGCAGTTCTTTGCACAGAACTTGGAGCAGTGTATCAAGGACCCCGACAATCCCTACTATGATGCGGAGAAGGCAAAAGAAGACGCCGTCAACATCTTGTGGAATGCCGACGGCGCTACGTCCAACATGGTCAACTATCTCATCGACCATGAGCTGCTTCCCGATGCCGAGCAGCATTATGCGTTCAGTCAGCACAGCACGCATGGGCAGCGCCTTGCCGACATGAACTTCTATATGCGCTACAATCGCAGAAGCAAATACTAACTCTCCGGAGTGTTTCCCGCCGTCAGGTCATTGATTTGGTCAATGACCTGCTGACGTGTCTTTTGCTGCTTGTGGTAGAGCAGGAAGGAAAAGATAAGACCGCATACCAGTCCTATGCATCCGCCTACGACACCTCCCCATGCCGCGGAGGTGAGCAGCTCATTTTCATAATTAATACTCTGGAAGAAATCGAAGAGGAACCAGCCAGGCAAGAGAATGCTCAAAGGCATGCTGACCATCATCTGTAGGGTGCTCAGTCGCTTGGCCCGCTGTAGCCTTAGAGCTGTGGGGATGAGATGGTCGCCCATGAAAGCCTCGTCCTTGGAGAATATATAGCAAACCGTGTAGATGGTGCTCTTCTGCTCCTTGACGAGTTTGGCAAACTGTTGTTCTGATGGTTTTGTTGCCATTGCCTTTATTGGGGTCCTTTATTTTTCTATGAACTCCAGGAACAGCTCTGCTTGCTTGGCGAGCTGTGCTTTCTGTTCTTCAGTGAGGATCATGCGGCCTTCGGTCCAAGCCTCTGTGTTGAGTGCGATGCCCGTCTGTCCCTCTGTCATCACGTCGGCTTTCAGCACGGTGAGCAGCGTAGTGAGTAGCTTACGGCATCCGGCTGTGGCAGCTTTACCGCCAGCTCCTGTGAGCGTGAACTTCTTTCCGGCGAGCACTGTCGGCGCGTTGCGGTCAGCAGGATCAACGGGGCGCGAGAGCCAGTCGATGAGGTTCTTCACGTGGCCGGGATAGGAATAGTTATACTCCGGCGAGAAGATCCAGACGCCGTCAGCCTCTGCTACAGCCTTGCGTGCGTCGGTGACGGCCTGCGGAGCCGGATATTCATCGTCCTGGTTGATAAATGGTACTTGGAAATAGTCCAGTTCTGTTACTTCGGCTTTGCTTTGGAGCATGCCCTTGACCATCTCACTCAGTTCTCTGTTGAAGCTTTGCTTGCGCAGTGAGCCAATGACGAATAATATCTTTTTCATGTTTGTTGGATTGATAGTGTTGTTGTTGCAAAGATACGTTTTCCTCATTATAATATAGCTATCTTCTTGTGTTTTTGCTTTTTTTTCTTTACTTTTGTATCATTGAAACACTAATTTGATATTTCTGCGATGAAACCGTTCTATACCATTGTGGTCTTTGTGACCCTGCTGTGTTGCTCCGTGTGGGCAGGCATGCACAGCTATCGTTGTGCCGAAGAAGAGATGGTGGCCGACATGAATCAAGCTTTGGCTCAGACATTGCGCCATAAGCAGGAGGCGTGGATCACCCCCGACACCATCCGCGACTATCGCAGCAATCTGCGGCTGGCGGTGCTCCGTTGTCATTCCTTGGTGGACCCGAAGACGGTTGCCAGCAGTGAGATGACATGGGGCAGGGGAGAGCGCCGCATAGCCTTCCGGGGCTATGCCAACTGTTCCGTGGCTTCAGTGCTGGCCCTCTCTGACCAGCGTATGCCGCTGTCGCTGTTCGCCTTGTCGCTACTTTGGCTGGCAGGCTCACTGATGTGGATGCGCCGTCGGGTCGTGGCGATTGCCGGAGGCTTTGGCGGTCTGCGTCTTGATGAAGCCACACAGACATTCTACGATGAGCGTCAGGAACCCGTCCACTTCACCGCCATGCAGCGCCAACTGATGCTGATGTTCTTTGCCGATGAGCGGCACAGCTTGTGCAAGGAGGACATCTGCGAGGCGCTTTGGCCGAAGAAGCCCGATGCCAGCGACACGCTCTACACGCTCATCCGACGGTTGAAGCCTGTACTCGACAAGAGCAGTAACCTCACCATTACGACGGAAAGAGGCGGTAAATATCAATTGTCAGACAGATGTCAGTCTCATTCTTAGGCGCTTAGCCATTAGCTTCCTATCTTTGCAACAAAAACAAACAGCAAAGATATGAAGCAGATTTTCTTTCTTCTTATGCTTATGTTTGGTGCGGTGACAGTGATCTATGCACAGGACCACGGCAGCGCCAAGCCTTCCTCATCCTCTCCGGCAGACACGGCGGTAGTGCTCAAGGGCGTTACCGTGGAGGCGGCACGTGTGACCTTCCGTCCCGACGGACGCCATATTATCCTGTCGGTGGCTCAGCGTGAGAGAGCCTCCAATGGCTATGCTCTTCTCCGTCTTCTCAGTCTCCCTCAACTTCAGGTGGATGTCGTGCACCATACCATTGCCGACCGTCTCAACCGTGGTGAGGTGCAACTGCGCATCAACGGTGCCATTGCGTCGAAGTCCGACCTGATGGCACTCGATCCCAAGCGCGTTACCTCCATTGACTATATCGACAATCCCGGCGTGCGCTATGGTCAGGGCATAGCCTTCGTCATTGACATCCACACACGGCGCAGTGACGCAGGATATGAGCTTGGCACCGACCTCACGCAGGCACTGGCCCGCTATAGCGACGACATGGTCTATGCCAAGGTCAACCGGGGAAAGTCGGAGTGGGTGCTGACTTACAACTTCTTCTATAAGGACAACCGCAACAAGAAAGCACGCACTCTTACCGATTACCTGCTCACCGACGGCACGCACGACATTGTCTCGCGTGTGGATAAGCAGCACAGGAGTAGAGCGGTTGGCCACACAGTAGCACTGAAATATAATCGGACTGACACGCTCGGCAATGTCTTGCAGGCCAAGTTAACTGTCGACTTCAACCATTGCCCGGGCGACGATGTGCGCACCGACATCAATGGCACGGATGTGAAGAACTTCTCACGCGACCGTTCTTTCTCTCCTGTCCTCGACCTCTATCTTGTCAGGAAGCTGGGCCGAAGCCAGTGCATCACGGCCAATGTAGTGGGCACGCACATCCATACACGTTCCTATAACTATATGGATGAGGACGGGCCTTACGCTTACCATGTCAAGGGCAACACGTCGTCACTCATCGGGGAAGCCATATATGAGAACCAGCTCAAGCCCTTCACGCTTTCCTTGGGTGCCAACTACCAACTCAAATACACGCGCAATAGCTACACCGGTGACGTCGATGTCGTCAACCGTCTTCACAATCAGTATGTCTATGGCTTCGCCCAACTCAAGGGCTGCCTCGGGTCACTTACCTATGTTGCAGGCCTCGGCATGAGCAGCCAACGCTACAGTCAGGGTGAGGCACACTACAATTTCAATCTCTTCCGTCCCAAAGCCATGTTAGTCTATGACTTCGGTCATGGACTGAGTCTGAGCTATGTCTTTGAGCAGTATGGATTTTTCAGTCGTATAGCAATGATTGGCGACGCCACCATCCGCACCAACGGACGCGAGTGGACGATGGGCGCTCCCAACCTGAAGCCCAACCGCTGTGACGAGCATACACTGCGTTTCAACTATTCCTCGTCACGATGGAACAACACGCTGATGGCTGACTACCGCGACCATTCCCATTGCAACATGGCTGCGTATTTCCGTACTGATGACAACCGGTTTGTCTACACCCAGCGCAATCAACGGGGCATCAAGATGATCTATTTCACCGACAACCTCTCCTACACCATCATCCCTGACCGTCTTGTGGCCAATGCTAATGGTGGCTTCTTCCGTTACTTCAACTTCGGCGACGACTACACCCATCTTCATAACTTCTGGATGGTAGGCGGCAGTCTGCAAGCTTATCTGGGGCACTGGACACTCACGGTGCAGGCCGACAATGGCTTCCGCTTTCTCGAAGGCGAGAACCTCGGATGGAACTATGGCATGCCGGAATTGCAATGCAGCTATCAGGCGGGTCCCTGCTCCTTATCCGTGACGTGGGACCATTGCTTCATGGCCAATCCCAAGGCGATGTCCTCCCATCTGCTCAACCGCTATATGCACAAGGACTATGAGCTCCGCAGCAAGACCCTCGGCAACCTGATTACCCTCAACTTCACGTGGAAGCTCGGACGTGGCAGGAATTACAAAGAAGCGCAGCGCAAACTCAACAATAAGGACACGCAAACAGGTATTATCGGCAGGAACTGATAGAAAGGGTTGCTTACTCTTTTTACTTTTTTATTTTTCCTTCCGCACCTGCTTAAAGTCGGAGATGCCGTAGGGAATGCGCTTGAAATCGTTGCTC
>OGGS01002243.1_pt1 | contig 11087 bp, 7 predicted proteins | sample 1571281 | NCBI WGS metagenome assembly OGGS01 (sample SAMEA2582042, study PRJEB24529) | metagenome | biome: Human gut stool | place: China | collected 2011 | reverse complement strand
CCACCTCGCGGCGGGTCTGGTCGAAGGAGGACAGGGTAATGGCCTCCGGGGTATCGTCGATGATCAGGTCCACACCTGTGGCGGTTTCCAGCGCACGGATGTTGCGGCCCTCGCGGCCAATGATGCGGCCCTTCATCTCGTCACTGGGCAGCGGCACCACGCTCACGGTGGTCTCGCTGCAGTGGTCGGCGGCGCAGCGGCTCACGGCCTGACCGATCAGGTTGCGGGCGATGTTGTCGCAGTTCTCCTTCAGGTCGGTCTCATAGGCGGCAATGCGCACGGCCTTTTCGTGGGTGAGCTCCTCATCCACCTTGTGCAGCAGCACCTCGCGGGCGTCCTCCTGGCTCAGGCCGGCCAGTGTTTCCAGACGCTCCATCTCCTTGGCGCGCAGGGCGTCGATCTCGGCCAGACGGGCGTCGGCCTCGGCGGTACGCTTCTTCAGGTCCTCTTCCTTGCGCTCCAGGGCTTCGGTCTTGCGGTCCAGGGCATTTTCCTTCTGGTCAATGCGGTTTTCCTGACGGCTGATCTCAGCACGGCGCTGTTTGATCTCCTTGTCGGCCTCTGCCTTCTGGGCATCGACCTCGGCCTTCAGCTTGAAGGCCTCGTCCTTGGCTTCCAGAACCGCTTCCTTGCGCTTCTGGTCTGCGGTCTTGATCGCTTCGTTCACCAGGCGGGTCGCCTCGGCTTCGGCGCTGCCGATCTGTGCTTCGGCGGTCTTTTTCCGGTTGTTGTAACCAACAAAATAGCCCGCAGCTGCACCGACAACACCCACGATCAGGGCCACGATCACTTCGATCGCGGTCATCGTGTTCACTCTCCTTTGTTCTGATTTTTCATTCAGGTTCAAACAAGCAGGAGACGCTGTGCGGCAGGCTGTGGGCAACGATCTATAAGGGAGCCTTCCATGCAAAAAGTGACAACAAAAATCACACGCGCAGGCAGACCCTGCACGGGCATTGCGGCTTTTTTCTATCCGGTTCTGGCTTATATAAAACAGGCGCGCTTCGCCTGTGGAGAAACTCCGGTCATGGGGACGACCTGCACACAGCGTCTTTTATTCCATACTACTAATTATATTACGAAACATTTGCACGCTTGTCAAGGGAAAACCGGCTCCCGCCGCATATTTTTTGTGCACATGGCCGATTTTATGCCGCAAAAACCCCGGTGCATCTGCATACACCGGGGCTCATTCTGCATCATTATTCCAGATACATCCTCCGCAGGCGCATCCGCCGGGCGGGAGTCAGGCCGTACTCCCGGGCCAGATACTCCTCCGCGCTGCCGCACGCTTCCCGGATGACCTGCAGCACATAGGGTGCCGCACCCGGATCCACGCCCGCCTGTGTGCAGAACCGCATCCGCTTGGATGGGTCGGCGGCGATTTCTTCCGCGTGGCCCGCCAGAAGGGCGTCGATCTCGGCCTTGCGGCAGACATTCGTCTGCACAAAGTCCGCGCAGATCGTCTCGTCGGACGCACCCAGCGCCAGCAGGATCAGCATGGCGGCCACGCCGGTGCGGTCCTTGCCGGCAGAGCAGTGGAACAGGATGGGCGTCTCGCCGGCTTCCAGCGCCCGGAACAGCTCCTTGAAGGCCTTGTTGCCGAACAGCATCTGTCGGTACATCCGGTACAGGATGTTCTCGCCCTCCCGGGCGGTGCGCATCATGCGCTCGATGTCACCGGGGGCAAAGCTGATCTCATGGCCGTCGTCGCCGCACAGGGCACAGATCTGCACCAGCCGGGCACCGTCCGGCACATAGTCCGGCTCGGCCTGGGCCTCGGCAGTGCTGCGCAGGTCCAGAATCAGCCGCAAGCCCAGCGCATCCAGCCGGGCACGGTCCGCCGGGTCGGTGAGCCGCGCGGTGCACACGCCGCGCCAGATCTGGCCCCAGCGCACGGTCTTGCCCTCATCGGCCGGATAGCCGCCCAGCTCCCGGAAGTTGGTCGCACTCGCAAAGGGCAGCTGGGTGCCAGGGGCCGGGTGCACCGGAGCGGCAGGCTTTACCGCCGTGCTGGACAGCACCGGGAAGTTGTAGAAGGGCTTGGCCGGACGGCCCCGGCGCGGCGGCAGCGAGGCGGCCCCGCCCAGCACCTCCATCAGGTAGCTGCGCAGCAGGTCGATGTAGGCCGAGGTATAGTCCCGGCGCTGCACCAGCGATACGCACAGCGGGGGCAGGTCCTCCAGCAGCACGTCCCGCACCCGGTCCAGCTCCCGCCGGGCACCGGGCTCGTAGCGGGTCAGGCAGGTGCACAGCTGCTCCTGCACCAGATAATAGGCCTGGTAAAAGCTGGGGCCGATCTCGGCGTTGGGCGCAAACCCGGCCCGGGCACAGGCCGACCACAGCGGACTGAACAGGTCCTGCCGCAGGCTGGGCAGCAGCACCCGCTGCCCCCGCAGGTCGGCCAGCGGGATGCTTTCCCGGTCCCAGAAGGGGTGACCGCGGGGCACCAGCAGGCAGGCAGGGTCGGCCCGCAGGGTGGTGCGGGCCAGTACCGGGGCCGCACAGCCCAGGTCGATGACCAGACCGGCGTCCAGCTCGCCCTGCTCCACGGCATCGGCCACAGCGTCGTTGTCCAGCAGGCGGAACCGCATCTCCACATGAGGGTACTGCTGGCGGAACTTGTCCAGCTGCGTTTCCAGCCCAGGCAGGTAGTCCGGCACCAGCGCCACGCTGATGCCGATGTGCACCGGCTGGGCCGACTGGATCTCGGCCCGCAGGGCGGCCTGCATCTGCTGGAACTGCTCCACCACCGGGGTGGCATGGCGCTGCAGGCTCATGCCGCGGTCGGTGAGGGTGAGCCTGTGGTGGGCACTGAGGAACAGCGGCCCGCAAAGTTCCGCTTCCAGCGCAGAGATGCTCTGCCGCAGCGCCTGCCGCGACAAAAACAGCCGCTGTGCGGCCCGGGTATAATTCATTTCTTCGCACAATACCAGAAAGTAGTGCAGCTGGCGGATGTCCATGGTTTCCTCCTGCGGATGTTTGTCATAAATAAAGAATACCGCCTTTTCCGGCAATTGTAAAGCCGGTGGACCTTCTTCCCGGTCACATTTTTTGCTGCGCTCTGCATTCCGCCGTATCACGCCGTCACATGGACCGCATTTTCCCGGACGGCATCAATGGTTTCCATCAGCTCACCGTTCTCGTCAAAATCCGGCAGGCGGCCGTACTTCATCTTTTTGATGGCCGGGAACACCCGCTGCTGCATGGTGAGGAAAATCTCACGGGAGTCCTTATCCTTGAACTTGCTCCACCGCATGGACTGGCCTGCCGCACTGGCGGGGAAGATGTGCTCCATCTTCTCGCCCGCCATGCTCTCAAACTCTTCGGTGGCAAGCTCCTTTTTGTCCAGCGACCGGATGAACATGAGATAAGTCAGCTGCTCGATGCCGGTTTTATGGCAGGGTTTAGGACATCCGAACAGACACCGTTTGATATAGAAATGAGGTTCACCATGAACAAACTGCTTTCCGCCATTGAGAAAAAGCAATCCCCACAGCCACAAAAAGGACTGTGGGGATTGTTTTTATGGTGAAGGAGAAAGAGAATCACGTGTTAACCCTTGTCCGCGCCGGAGGTGATGCCCTCGACGTAGAACTTCTGCATGATGACAAACAGGATGGAGATGGGGATGGACACCAGCACACCGCCTGCACAGAAGAGCGCAAAGTAATTGTTGATCAGGGTCTTTTGCAGCATATTATACAGACCGATAGCCACTGTCCAGTCGGCAGAGACGCCCGAATTCAGGATCATTTTTGCCATCACGAAATCGGTCCATGGAACCATGAAAGAGCTGATGATGGTATAGACCAGGATCGGCTTGGACATGGGCAGAACGACCTGGAAGAACACACGGGCGTCGGATGCGCCGTCCAGCTTGGCGGCTTCCCGCAGGGAGATGGGAATGGTATCAAAGAAGCCCTTGCAGATCAGATAGCCCAGACCGGACGAACCGGCATAGACCATGATAAGACCGGCATAGGAGTTGGTCAGATTCAGATATTTCAGGACGAAATAGACGGCGATCATTGCCAGCACGCCGGGGAACAGGTTGACGCTGACAGAAAGGTTCTGGATCAGCTTGCGCCCCTTGAAGCGGCAGCAGCTCAGCGCGTAGGCTACCATCAGCACAAAGCAGGTGGAGATAACGCAGTTGAAACAGGCCACCACAAGGGTGTTGGTAAACCAGCGCGGGAACTGCGCCACAGAGTCCGGGTGGAACAGAATGTTGACATAGTTGCGCAGTGTGTAACTGGCCGGGAAGAACTGTCGCACATTGATGCCCCGGTCTGTGGAGAAGGAAGTGACCAGAAGCCACAGAATGGGTACCAGCCAGATAGCTGCCAGCAGGGCCAGCAGCAGATGCCGCAGGATGCTGCGGACTGTGCGGAGGATACGCCCGCGGCGCAGCTGCGCTGCGGTCTCTGCCCGGCGTGCCGGAGAAACAGTTGTCTGTGTCAAGAGAACGTCGCCTCCTTTTTATTGAGGAACCGGAAGCATACCAGCGTGAACACGGCACAGATGATGAACACCATAATGCCAATGACGGCGGCCATCTTGTAGTTGTACTGCTCCTGCGTCAGGCGGAACAGCCATGTGACCAGCAGATCCACCTCTTTTGCACTGGAGGAAGCCAGCGCCTGATCCTTGGTGATATAAACGTCCTGCGTGAGCAGATAGATGACGTTGAAGTTGTTGACGTTGCGCACAAAATCCGTAACCAGTGCCGGGCCCTGCACACTGAGCAGGTAGGGCAGCTTGATGTAGATAAAGCTCTGCATCGGCGATGCACCATCAATGGTGGAGGCCTCCAGCATATCGGTGGGAATATTCATCAGCACACCGGTGGCAATGAGCATCTGGTAGGGCACGCCCACCCAGATGTTGATGAGGATGATCATGAACTTAGCCCAATGCTGATCGGTCAGGAAGGGAATGTGGTTCATGTTCTGCCCCAGCAGGCCGATGGTCTTTAAAAAATCGGTCACGCCTGCATTGGCCATCATGGTGTTGAAGATGCCGGCGTCCGAGAAGAAGTTGCGCACCAGCAGCAGGGTGACGAACTGCGGCACCGCAATGGTGATGATGAACAGGGTGCGCCAGAGCTTTTGGCACTTGGTCTTTTTATTGTTGATGAGCATGGCCAGAAATACGCCGCCGAAGAAGTTGGTGAAGGTGGCAAAGAACGCCCATACCAGCGTCCAGCTGAGCACCCGGCCAAAGGCGTAGCTGAAGGTCAGGCTCAGCGACTGCCCGCCAAACAGAGAAGCAAAGTTAGCCAGCCCCACCCATGTAAACAGGGCGGCGGGAGGCATATGCTGCTGATCGTAGTTGGTAAAGGCAACAGCGATCAAAATGAACAGCGGGATGATGGTGAACACCACCACACCCAGCACCGGAAGGGTGAGCAGGGTAACGTAGAACTTTTCGTTCAGGTACAAGGTGATATCCTGCCGGAAATTGTTGGGCTTTTTGCCAGCGGCCTTCTGCGCCTGTAATGCGTAATTGCTCTGCACCACCAGCATGGCAGCAGCGATCAGCGTTACAATGACCACCAGTGCGATCACGCTGAGCAGCAGGATGGCAAACGAGTTGTCGTAGTTGTTGACCTCGTTCTTTAAGGTAAGGGGGTTGAACTGCATCTCCATCTGCACCGTGCCCAACGTGCCGAACTTTTTCAGCGCAGGAATGCCGGAAGTGCCCAGAAAATACAGTCCCAGCCCCTGCACCAGCGTTACCAGCAGTGCCTTGATAAGCTGGCCGTGGCCAATGTAGCCCAGACCCCAGACAAAGAGGGACAGCTTTGTAAAAATATCTCCGTGAACAAATGCGTGACCGAACTTCTGAAGGAAATTCGGCTCCCGGCCATCTGCCCGCAAGGGTGGTGTAAGGACCATTTCTGCCACAGAAGTCAACTCCTTTCTTGGTATGCAGAGGGGGTTATAGCAAACAGGATGTTAGGTTGACGCCGATTTCTTGTATTGCGATAAAAAGCGGGCACACCGCATTCTGCTGCGTGCCCGCCGGGAAAAACCGGAACTTACTGTGCCACAGGTGCGGTGATGCCGGCCACAGCGTCATCCACCAGCTGCTGCGTGGTCTTGCCCTGCGTGTCGCCGGAGGCGAGGATCTCGCCCAGACTTGCGGCGGAGCTCCAGTAGTTTGCGCCTACCCGCTGCAGGGTAGCGTAGGAGCTCTGCTCAGCCAGTGCGGCAATGGCGGGTGCAGACTGCACAGCCTCGGAAGCATTGGCATTGATGTTGGAGGGACCCAGCTTGCGGTCGTTGAAGCGCTTGTTCTGGTTGTCCTCGTTGGTGATGAAGTCGGCCAGCATCATGGCAACGCCCACGTTGGCGCTGTGGGGGTTGACGCCCACCAGCTTGTAGCCGGAGAAGGAGCCCATCTGGACCTGCTCGCCGTTCAGGGTGTAGGTTGGCAGCTTGGTGGCGGCGTAGCCCTCGCCCCAAGCCTCCTCGGCGGTGCTGGCGTTCCATGTGCCGGAGATGGCGGCGCAGCAGCTGCCGTCCTTGATGGCGGAAACAATGTCGGCATCCGCACCGGACTTGAAGCCGGGGTTTACGGCGATATCCAGAATGGCCTGCGTTACGTCTGCGCCGGGAGCCTCGTTCCAGTTGCAGACGGTGTTGATACCGTCATCTGCCAGCGTAGCCACCAGACCGGCACCGGCGTAGAAGCTGTAAATGTACCATGCGTCGTTCACGCTCATCATGAACTTTTTGCCGGCAGCTGCAGCCTTTTCCAGCATGGTGTCCACGCTCTGCACGTCCTCGGCGCTCAGAATGCTTGCATCATAGTACAGGAAGTAGCCGTTGTCGGCGGTCATGGGGTAGGCGTAAAGCTTGTCGTTCATGGTGGCAGCGCCCACAGAGCCGGGCAGGTTGCGGCTCTTCACGTCGTCCGGGTTCAGCAGCACTTCCTGCAGCGCACCGGCATTCACCAGCTCGTTCAGCTGGTCATCGGCAAAGGCGAAAACGTCTGCGGCAGACTCCGGGTCAGCCAGAACAGTGTCCTTTGCGCTGGACTCGGACTGCACGCCGATCTCGATGGTCACATTGCCCTTGTCCGCATTCTGCTCGATGAAAGCATCTGCCATCTCGCGCAGCATGGTCTGATCCTCTTCTGCGCCCCACATGGTCAGCTTCACATCACCCCAGCTCTCCGCAGCAGAGGCAGCCGTACTGGAAGCGGCAGCAGAGGAAGCAGTGCCAGAGGAAGAACCGCCGCAGGCGGTCAGCGCACCGGCAGCAACCATCGTACCCATAGCAGCAAGGAAGTTACGGCGGGAAATCAGCTTTTTCATGATCCAGTTCTCCTTCGTTCTCAATCTGAAATCTTCGGCTGCTCTTTGTTGCGCTTATAAGTTGCGCACATCCAAGCAGCTGTTTTTCTGTACCCATAGGATACCGCATTCTTTTGCTCACGTCAATGGACGAAATTCACGGTATTGTTGAGTCGAAACTGGAAAAAGTGACGGTAAAATTAGGATACATGGGCAAAAATGCGCAACTCTAGCGCAACCTCTGCCATGCAAAGAGCAAAAATGCCCGCTCCGGGAAAGGAGCAGGCACAAAAAGCGCGTTATTTGATGCTGTGGGAGCGTTCCCTCCACTTGGTAGAATCCCGCAGGATGACCTGATGGCCTTCCAGCTGCCGCATGACGATCTCTTTTCCGGCCAGCCGGTCCAGCAGCATCCGGCAGGCGGTCTTACCCAGCTGCTCTGCATCGTACTGCACCGCCGAAACAGACGGCGTGATGCTGGCAAGCATGGAGCTGTCGTACAGGCTGGCCACTCGCAGATCGTTGGGCACGAGGATATGCCGCGTCCGCAGCTCCCGCATGACCTCAAAGGCGATCTCATCATCGCCGCAAAGGATGCAATCCGCCTTCTGCTCCAGCGCAGCCTCCAGTGCATCGAGCGTCTGCCCGGCAGATTCCACACCGGAATGAACGAGCCGCTGGTCTACTGGCACACCAAATTCCGCGAATCCACGCAGATAACCGCGTATGCGGTCGGTGTTGACGGCGTAGATGGTACTGCCCACCAGCAGCGCGATCCGCTTGGCGCCCAGCTGCAAAAGGATGCGTGTCATCTCGCAGGCAGCCGCGACCTGATCGTTGTCTGCCTGCGGGATGGTCTTGTCCTCGCTGCGTCCGATGAGCACAAAAGGTGTCTTGTATTGCCGCAAAAGTTCGATGCAGGGATCATCCGCCATGGCGTAGGTCAGGATCACGCCGTCCACCTTGTGGTTGGCCAGCTGCCGCTGCAGCTGCGAATACTCGGTGTTGGAGGCGTAGCAAAGCATCAGGTCATAGCCGCGCTGGTCTGCCATGATGCAGATGCCGCCCATGCACTTGCGCAAAAAGGGCAGATCCAGCGTAATAAAGCGCTGTGGCACGATCATGGCAATGTTGTTGGTGCGCACCTTTTCGCTGCCCTGCGGGGCGGCAGGCTCGGTGCGGGTGCGTCCTAGATAGGCATATACCTTGGCGCGGGTCGCCTCGCTGATGCGTCCCTTTCCGGAAAGTGCGCGTGATACCGTTGTTTTAGAAACACCAAGCGCATCGGCCACCTGCTCGATCGTCATTTTTTCGGTTTCCTTTGCAGCCACAGGATATCCTCTCCTTTTCACAGAACTGCGCAACAATGCGCCACCCCAGCATACCGGGGTAAGCCCGCTTTGTCAAGTATGAAAGCAAACAAAAAGCGTTCTGCTTTTTTGGCAGAACGCTGAAAGCTGGTATTTTTGTGCCTTACAGGACCTGCTCGCCGTTTTTCCAGACGGCCGTTCCGTAACGGTTCAGCGCAACACCGCCTACTTCGACCGGATGTTCATTGCAGTTCTGTACAAAGACGAACGTACCGCGCCGCGCGGCCAGAACGCCGTCCGGCAGTGCCTCCGGCCAGGCCGGGGTCAGGCCGACTTCCTTTACAGCAGCACGATAAAATGCGCGATAGAACGCTTCCTCGAACCGACTTGCCAGATAATAGGCACGGCCCTCCCCGTAGGAGTGGACAGCCACCGCCGGGCAGTTTGCATAATAGTCCTCGGCATAAACGCTCAGCGGTGTGGCAGGGTCGGTGTCGTTCAGACTTGCGACCTCGCATAGGACCGAAGCCTGCGTTTCCGGCAAAGTGGAATCGTCCATCGGGGTGCAGCGGCAGGTTTCGCCGTCATACATTCCGTCGATCTCAGTGCGGCGCAGGCCCAGCAGGTCGGTCAAGCCGTAGGGCGTGTCACCCAGACGGCACAAATCGCTTTCATCCACCACACCGGTCCAGTATGTAACCACGACCGTACCACCATTCCGGGCAAAATCACAGAGTTTTTGGGCAAAGGCATCGGTCAGCAAATAAACCATCGGAACAACGACCAAGCCATAACCCGTCAAATCGGATTCCTGATTCACGAACTCCACCGCAATGCCTTCCCGCGCAAGAGCATTGTAGTGCAGCTTCAGCTCGTCCCAGTAGCCCATCCCTGCATTGCGTGGGCCGCAGGAACCTTCCAATGCCCACTTGTTTTCCCAATCGTGGACGATTGCCGCCTGTTTTTCACGGCAAGTCGTTGCAATTTCAGAAAGAACTTCCAGCTTTTGGCCCACACCGACTGTTTCCCGGAAGGGACGGGCATCCTCCCGGCCATCATGGCCGACGACTGCACCATGGAACTTTTCTTCAGCGCCGCGGCTGGCTCGCCACTGGAAGTAAAGCACACTGTCCGAACCATGTGCAACCGTCTGCAGAGCCGCAAGCTCCGCAATGCCGGGGCGCTTCTGTTTGGAGATCGGCTGCCAGTTGGTAAAGCTGGGGCTGGATTCCATCAGCAGGAAGGGCCTGCCCTTCATGGAGTAATACAGGTCGTGCATCAGGGCCGTATCCAACGCCGTTTCTTCCACTGTTTCGCTGGGCTTGTGCCATGTGGGATAGTTGTCCCAGCTGGCCACGTCGATCTCCTTGGACATTTTGAAATAGTCGATGCCATCAAACCGGTACATCATGTTTACCGTGAACTTTGCATCCGGCGCAAATTTTTTCACGGTATCACGCTCAAATTTCAAAAAATCAATATGCCGGTCACTGACAAAGCGCTTCCAGTCCAGCGCAAGACCCTGCACGGCATTTTCCCCCTGCGGGGCAGGGCTTTCGATTTGTTCCCAAGCGGTATAGTCGTGACTCCAGAACCGGGCGTTCCACGCCTTGTTCAAGGCATCCAAAGAGCCATACCGTTCCTTGAGCCAGCAGCGGAACGCGGCCTGACACAGCTCGCAATGGCAGTCGCCGCTCATCTCGTTGGAGATATGCCAGAGCAGGACAGCCGGGTCATTGCCGAACCGCTGCGCCAGCATCTGGTCGATGATGCGGACTTTTTCCCGGTAAACCGGCGATGTATAGCAGTAATTCTGCCGCCGGTTGTACAGCTCCCGGACCCGGTCTGCCCGGACTCGGCGCACCTCGGGGTATTTGTGTGCCATCCAAGCGGGGCGGGCCGCACTGGGCGTTGCAAGGATCGTATAGATTCCATTGGCATACAGGTTATGGATGATGTCAGCCAGCCAATCCAGCTCAAATACCCCCTCCTGCGGTTCCAACGTGGACCATGAGAACACGCCCAGCGTCACAGTATTAACGTGTGCCTTTTTCATCAGTTCGATGTCCTGCGCCAGAATATCGGGCCGGTCCAGCCACTGTTCCGGGTTGTAGTCTCCGCCATGAAGTAATCTGAGCTGCTGCATGATAGCGGCCTCCTTTGGTTGCGCAAATTGCGCAACATTTTTATCGGATAAAGTTGCGTTCGATACAGAGTATAGCAAGAACCTCCACAAGATGCAATGCAACTTTATGGAATTTCGTTGCAATAAGCTGAACGTTTGATGCGGTACAAGAAACCATCCATGGATGCTTTGGAAGATTCCACAACGTTCATGGGGGATTTATAGGCAGGTTGTCAAAATGCAGAAATAATCCGTATTGCTTTTGATACGGGTTAAGGGCAGAACAAGGAAACTGTTGCAAAATAGCTCTCTGAAAAAATATGCACAAAACCCGGAACCTTTTCAGGGC
>OGGS01002241.1_pt1 | contig 11092 bp, 5 predicted proteins | sample 1571281 | NCBI WGS metagenome assembly OGGS01 (sample SAMEA2582042, study PRJEB24529) | metagenome | biome: Human gut stool | place: China | collected 2011 | reverse complement strand
TGCAACAATTGCAGAAATGTTGCCAAATTAAAATATAAATCATTTGTTTGCACAATTTGTTAAGTAAGTTTTTGTTGAATATGACAAGTAAGTCGGAATTATTATGTAATGGCAGACAAGTTGATGCAGATAGTGATGAAATAAAGGGTAGGTTATGGTGGAGGTAATGAGGCGGAGGGTGATAAAAGCGGGCGAGTAAACGAAAAATTTACGATTTGATAACACATTGGTAATAGTAGAAGTTTCTGCGTCGAATTGTGCGATTTTTGTTCAAATCGGAGAAAATAGGAAAATCGGCGAGAAGTGTAAGCTAAAATGCTTGACAAGGGCTTGCTAATATTATATAATAGTATACTGTATCATAATGGAGTTTTCCACCTATTTCATGCGTTTTTGAGTGCATAAAATCATGGAAAACACCGCCAAAACCACTGGCGAATACGATTGTTATATAGTATTATATAAATGTATTTTCCAAATAAATTAAGGAGTGATTGAGCCTATGGTGAATGTCAAGGACGTAAAACTTGGTAAGAACACGAGAAAGAGCTTTGCCAAGATCAATGAGGTTCTGGAGATGCCTAACCTTATTGAAGTGCAGAAGAACTCTTATCAGTGGTTCCTCGATGAAGGTCTGAAGGAGGTCTTCAGAGATGTTTCAGCTATTACTGATTATAATGGTACGCTGGAGCTGACTTTTGTTGGATACCATTTCGACGAAGAGGCTAAGTATTCTGTTGCAGAGTGCAAGGCGAGAGATGTAACTTATGCAGTGCCACTGAGAGTTACTGCAAGACTTAACAATACCGAGACCGGCGAGATCAAGGAGTCCGAGGTATTTATGGGTGACTTCCCTAAAATGACCGACAGCGGAACTTTTGTTATCAACGGTGCAGAGCGTGTTATCGTTTCTCAGTTGGTGCGTTCACCAGGTGTTTATTACGCTTTTGATAAGGACAAGACCGGTAAGGATCTGTTCAAGACAACTGTTATCCCTAACAGAGGTGCTTGGCTTGAATATGAAATGGATTCTAACGACGTGGTTTATGTCAGAATCGATAAAAACAGAAAGATCCCTCTTACTACTTTCCTGAGATCGCTCGGTATTGGTACTAACGAGGAGATCGAGGAAGTCTTCGGTCCTGATGAAAGACTTACTCAGACTATCATGCAGAAGGATCAGACTGCTAACAGAGAGGAAGCTCTTCTTGAAGTTTACAAGAAGCTCCGTCCGGGCGAGCCTCCTACAGTAGATTCTGCTGTTACTCACCTGAATAACCTGTTCTTTGACGCTAAGAGATATGATCTTTCAAGATTTGGCAGATATAAGTACAACAAGAAGCTTGGCGTTGGTTCAAGACTTTCAGGCCACAGACTTTCAAGACCTGTTGTAAATCCTATGACAGGCGAGGTAATGGCTGAGGCTGGCGATCTTATCAGCTTTGATAAGGCTATGGAGATCGAGACCGCAGGCGTTATGGAGGTTTACGTTGACGTTGAGGTAAAGGAGCATCTTACTTCCGCAACAGGCGAGGCTGTTACAAAGCTTGAAGAGTGTGAAGTTAAGATCATAGGCAACGGCATGGTAGACATCAACGCTTATGTTGATTTTGACTGCACTGAGCTTGGCATCAACGAAAAGGTATCTTTCAAGGCTCTCAAGGAAATTCTTGAAGATTCTGAGAATGAGGAAGAGCTTAAGGAGAACATCAAACTTAAGGCTGACGACCTCGTTCCAAAGCACATCACTATCGATGATATTATCGCTACGGTTTCTTACTTCCTCAACCTTTGCGAGGGCGTTGGTACTGTTGACGATATCGACCATCTTGGCAACAGAAGAATCCGTTCAGTAGGCGAGCTTCTTCAGAACCAGTTCAGGATCGGTTTCACAAGAATGGAAAGAGTTATCCGTGAGAGAATGAACATTCAGTCACAGGGCACTGAGGTCGTTACTCCTACAGCTCTTATCAATATAAGACCTATCACTGCGGCTATCAGAGAGTTCTTCGGTTCTTCTCCACTGTCACAGTTCATGGATCAGAACAACCCTCTGGCTGAGCTTACTCATAAGAGAAGACTTTCAGCCCTCGGCCCTGGCGGTCTTTCAAGAGACCGTGCCGGATTTGAGGTCCGTGACGTTCACTATACTCACTACGGCAGAATGTGTCCTATCGAGACGCCTGAAGGTCCTAACATCGGACTTATCTCTTATCTTGCTTCTTTCGCAAGGATAAACGAGTACGGCTTTATCGAAGCTCCTTACAGACGTGTTGACAAGGAAACAGGCGTTGTAACTGACGAAGTTGTTTATATGACGGCTGACGTTGAAGATAACTACATGGTCGCTCAGGCAAACGAGCCTCTTACTGAGGATAACAAGTTTGCCAGACCTAAGGTAAACGGCAGATACAGAGATCAGATCCTCGAGATAGAGAGAGAGAAGATCGACTTCATGGACGTTTCACCTAAAATGGTAGTTTCTGTGGCTACTGCTTGTATCCCGTTCCTTGAGAACGATGACGCTAACCGTGCGCTCATGGGTTCAAACATGCAGAGACAGGCTGTGCCTCTGCTCAAGACTGAGTCTCCTATCGTTGGTACTGGTATGGAATACAAGGCTTGTCTTGATTCAGGCGTTGCTGTTGTTTCTAAGAACGCAGGCGTTGTTGAGAGCGTTGACGCTGACAAGATCGTTATCCGTGAGGACAGCGGTATGCTCAGAACTTATGAGCTGACTAAGTTCAAGCGTTCCAACGCAGGTACTTGCACAAACCAGAGACCTATCGTCAATAAGGGCGAGAGAATTGAAGCTAATCAGATAATCGGTGACGGCCCTGCTACCTCAAACGGCGAGCTTTCACTTGGTAAGAACGCTCTTATCGGCTTCATGACTTGGGAAGGTTACAACTACGAGGACGCCGTTCTTCTGAACGAAAACCTTGTAAAGCAGGATAAGTACACTTCTATCCATATTGAAGAGTATGAGACAGAAGCCAGAGATACAAAGCTCGGACCTGAGGAGATCACAAGAGATATCCCTAACGTTGGCGAGGACGCTCTTAAGGATCTGGACGAGAACGGTATCATAAGAATAGGCGCAGAGGTTCGCTCAGGCGATATACTTGTTGGTAAGGTAACACCTAAGGGTGAAACTGAGCTGACAGCAGAAGAAAGACTTTTGAGAGCTATCTTCGGTGAGAAGGCTAGAGAAGTTAGAGATAATTCTCTTAAGGTACCTCACGGCGAGGCCGGTACTATCATTGATGTTAAGATATTCACAAGAGAGAACTGCGACGAGCTTTCTCCTGGAGTAAATATGCTCGTCAGATGCTACATCGCACAGAAGAGAAAGATCTCTGTGGGCGATAAGATGGCGGGTCGTCACGGTAACAAGGGTGTCGTTTCAAGAATACTCCCACAGGAGGATATGCCATTCCTTGAGGACGGTACTCCGCTTGATATCTGTCTTAACCCATTGGGCGTACCTTCTCGTATGAACATCGGTCAGGTGCTTGAGGTTCATCTTGGTATGGCGGCAAAGGCTCTTGGCTGGAAGATAATGACTCCTGTATTCGACGGTGCTCATGAGGCAGACATCAGAGAATGCTTCAAAATGGCTCAGCAGAATTATCTGGAGCATAAGGACGATGAATTCACTCTCCACACAATGGACGAGGTCATAAACCCTAACGCACTGAGCATGAGCGAGGACGGCAAGTTCACTGTTTATGACGGAAGAACAGGCGAGAAGTTCGATAACAGAGTTACAGTCGGTTATATGTACTACCTGAAACTCCACCACCTCGTAGACGATAAGATACACGCACGTTCAGTTGGTCCTTACTCACTGGTAACACAGCAGCCACTCGGCGGTAAGGCTCAGTTCGGTGGTCAGAGATTCGGAGAAATGGAAGTTTGGGCGCTCGAAGCTTACGGTGCTGCTTACACACTTCAGGAGATCCTTACAGTTAAGTCTGACGATACTGTGGGAAGAGTCAAGACATACGAGGCTATCGTTAAGGGACAGAATGTTCCTAAGCCTGGTGTTCCTGAGGCGTTCAAGGTACTTGTTAAGGAGCTTCAGTCACTTGGTCTGGATCTCAAGGTACTCAACATCAATAACGAGGAAATAGATCTTAAGCAGTCGTTTGACGAGGACGAGGAGCTTGTTCCACAGCCTGCTATCGAAGATCATATCGATTTCGGCGTTGACGAGGGCGATCTCGACGAGGGCTTCATGGCTGAAGACGAGAACGGCACTTCCGAACTGGAGGGCAGCGCAGCTTCCGACGAGTCTGATCTGTTCCTTAATGACGGTGAATAATTTTGCACAGTAACTAAATAAGCTGAGGTCAAAGGGCGGAAGGCTCCGCCCCTGCGACCGTTTCATATAGAAGTCGGCTGTTGCCGTGCTTCAAACTAAACAGGAAGAGGGTACTGCTGTTGGAATTCAATGAGTTTGCATCAATCAAGATCGGTCTTGCATCGCCTCAGAAGATCCGTGAGTGGTCTTACGGCGTTGTTACCAGACCTGAAACAATAAACTATCGTACTCAGAAGCCGGAAAAGGACGGATTGTTCTGCGAAAAGATATTCGGACCTTCAAAGGACTGGGAGTGTCACTGCGGTAAATATAAGAAAATTCGCTTTAAAGGCAAAGTCTGCGAGCGCTGCGGCGTTGAGGTAACAAGAGCCAAGGTTCGTAGAGAGAGAATGGGTCACATCGAGCTTGCTGCACCTGTTTCTCATATTTGGTATTTCAAGGGAACTCCGTCAAGAATAGGACAGATGCTTGAAATATCACAGAAAAGACTTGAAGAAGTTCTTTACTTCACAAAATACATCGTTATAGATCCAGGTAACACTGAGCTTATCAAGGGTCAGCTCCTTACTGAAAAGGATTATAGCGAAATGCAGGAAAAGTATGACGAGGACGAGTTCAGAGCCGGCATGGGAGCTGAGGCTATCAAGGAGCTTCTTGAAGAGATCGACCTCGAGAAGCTTTCAGAAGAGCTTAAAACTGAGCTTAAGGATCTTCCTGCGGGTCAGAAGCGTATCAAGCTTCTGAAAAGACTGGAGATCGTTGAGGCTTTCAGAACATCAGGCAACAGACCTGAGTGGATGATACTGGAGGCTATACCTGTTATACCACCTGATATCAGACCTATGGTACTGCTGGACGGCGGAAGATACGCAACCAGCGACCTTAATGACCTTTACAGACGTGTTATCAACAGAAATAACCGTCTTAAGAAAATGCTGGAGCTTGAAGCACCTGACATTATCGTTAGAAACGAAAAGAGAATGCTTCAGGAAGCTGTTGACGCACTTATCGACAACGGCAGACACGGCAGACCTGTTACAGGTCCTAACAACAGAGCATACAAGTCACTTTCAGATATGCTCAAAGGTAAGCAGGGACGTTTCAGACAGAACCTTCTTGGTAAGCGTGTTGACTATTCAGGACGTTCTGTTATCGTCGTAGGCCCTGAGCTCAAGATGTATCAGTGCGGTCTGCCAAAGGAAATGGCTCTTGAGCTGTTCAAGCCTTTCGTTATGAAAAGACTTGTTGACACCAATCCTACTATCAACATCAAGTCTGCAAGGAAAAAGGTAGACAGAGCTGAGCCTGAGGTTTGGGACGCACTTGAAAACGTTATTCAGGGTCACCCTGTAATGCTCAACCGTGCGCCTACACTTCACAGACTTGGTATTCAGGCATTCGAGCCTATCCTTGTAGAGGGCAGAGCTATCAAGCTTCACCCACTGGTTTGTACAGCGTTCAACGCTGACTTCGACGGCGACCAGATGGCTGTTCACCTGCCGATCTCAGCAGAGGCTCAGGCTGAGGCAAGATTCCTTATGCTGGCTGCCAACAACCTGTTGAAGCCTTCAGACGGACGCCCTGTTGCAGTTCCTACACAGGATATGATACTTGGTTCTTACTACCTGACACTGAAGAAGGACGGCGAGCCAGGCGAGGGCAAGGTGTTCAGAGATGTGAACGAGGCTCTTATGGCTTACGATCAGCACATCGTTTCACTTCATGCTGCTATCAAGGTAAGGATAACCAAGCAGATAGGCGACAAGCAGGTATCAAAGGTGATAGACGCTACAGTCGGAAGACTTATCTTCAACTCTATCATTCCTCAGAACCTTGGCTTTGTTGACAGAACAAATTCAGAAAAGCAGTTCGATCTTGAGATAAGCTTCCTTGTAAAGAAGAAGCAGCTTTCTGATATAATTGATAAATGTATACAGAAGCACGGTACTACTACTACTTCTGAAGTTCTCGACAACATCAAGAGCCTTGGTTATAAGTATTCTACAAAGTCTGCTATCACAGTTGCAGTTTGCGACGCTTCTATCCCTGAGGCTAAGAAGGATATCCTTGCTAAGGCTGACGGACTTGTTGACAAGATAGACAAGCAGTATAAGAGAGGTTATATCTCAAGAGAAGAGAAGTCAAAGAAGTTCATCGAGATCTGGAACAACGCTACAGACGAAGTTACAGAGGCTCTGAAAGCTAACCTTGACCCATATAACCCTATCAACATGATGGCTGACTCAGGTGCCCGTGGTTCTATCAACCAGATCAGACAGCTGGCAGGTATGCGTGGACTTATCGCCAACACATCAGGTTCAACAATTGAGATGCCTATCAGAGCTAACTACCGTGAAGGTCTTAACATTCTGGAATACTTCATTTCTTCCAGAGGTGCGAGAAAGGGACTTGCCGATACTGCTCTGCGTACTGCTGACTCAGGTTACCTTACAAGACGTCTTGTTGACGTTTCTCAGGACGTTATCATTCGTCAGGAGGATTGCGGTACTCACGTTGGTATCGAGATATTCGACATAAAGAACGGAAACGAAATGATCGAGCCTCTCAGCGAGAGACTTGTGGGCAGATACCTTGTTGAGGATCTCAAGGATCCTAAGACAGGCGAGATGATATGCTCAAGAAACAAGCTCATAAACGTTCATGACGCTGAAAGAATAGTTGCTGCACTCGAAGCTGAGGGCAAGGATTCTATCTCTATCAGATCAGTTCTTCAGTGTCAGGCTAAGCATGGCGTTTGCGCTAAGTGCTACGGCGCTAACCTTGCAAACGGAAATATCGTTCAGGTCGGTGAGGCTGTCGGCGTAATCTCCGCTCAGTCTATCGGTGAGCCTGGTACACAGCTTACAATGAGAACCTTCCACACAGGTGGTATCGCTTCTGCGGAAGATATCACACAGGGTCTTCCTAGAGTCGAGGAACTGTTTGAGAGCAGACGTCCAAAGGGTGCTGCTATCATCACAAGGATCGACGGCGTAGTTAGGATCGAGGAGGTCAAGAAGACCAAGCAGATCACTGTTACAAGCGAGGACACTGAAAATCCTGAGCAGGAGTCTTATGCTATCCCATACGGCTACAAGATAAGAGTTCGTGAGGGACAGGCTGTTACAGCCGGTGAGCCGCTCACAGAGGGTTCTATCAACCCAGCTGATATCCTTGCAGTTAATGGTCCTAAGGCTGTTCAGAACTACATCATCACCGAAGTTCAGAAGGTTTACCGTCTGCAGGGTGTTGATATCAACGATAAGCACATCGAAGTTATCGTTCGTCAGATGATGAGAAAGGTCAAGATCGACGACTCCGGTTCAAGCTATCTGCTCCCTGGTTCACTTATCGACAGAGGAGAGGTCGCAAGACTCAACGAGGAGATACAGGCTCAGATCGACGCTGGCGACGAGAACGCAAGACTTATCACAACTGTTCCTGTTCTTCAGGGTATCACAAAGGCTTCAAGCTACTCGGATTCATTCCTGTCGGCTGCTTCATTCCAGGAGACAACTAAGGCTCTTACAGACGCAGCTATCAGAGGCAAGACCGATAAGCTCATGGGTCTTAAGGAAAATGTTATTATCGGTAAGCTCATTCCTGCCGGCACCGGTATGGACGTTTACAACAACGTTCAGGTGGTCAAGAATGAGAGTGCGGCTAACCATAACACCGCAGAAACACCGTTATTCTAATGACTTTTATATCAGCCTGCATGGTTCATTCATGCGGGCTGATTTTTTTTATTTTGTATGAAACCTTTTTGCCTGCCACGGCGTTTTAGTATATGAAGGGAAGTGAAAGCATGAAGAATATGACCGAAAGCGAATACCGCCAACTTGTAGAGGAGTATTCGGATATGGTAACAAGGCTTTGCGTGGTGCACACGGGAAATTTTTCCGACGCTGAGGACTGCTATCAGAACGTGTTCTTCAAGCTTTTCAAGCAGATGAAAAAAGGCAGTCTGCCAAACCCGAAAGCGTGGCTCATCAGAGTGGCTCTCAACGAATGCCGGAGTGTTTTGCGGTATCGTTTGAGGAAAAACACAGTCGATCTGAACAGCATAACGTCTTTCTCAAAGGACGGCAGCGACATAGAGATACTTGACCTTATTTTCAGACTTCCCCCGAAATATCGGGATAGTATTTATCTTTATTACTTTGAGGAGCTGTCAGTGCAGGAGATAGCTAAGCTGACAAATATCAAGGAAAACACGATAAAAACACATCTCAAACGTGGAAGAGAACAACTGAAGGATATGATAATGTTGTGAACTATATAAATGTCAATAAAAAACTAGGGCATTGGGACGTCGCATTTCTGTGAAACAGAAATTGAGCCGCTCCCCTACAAAAGAGGTAAAAACTATTATGTAGGGGCTGGACTTTCATCATAACATTGACTAAAGGTATAGTTTGCAATGAGGATATCACAGAAAGGAGCAGCAAATGAAAAAGATAAATGCTTTTTACTGTATAAAAACTCCTTCGGATTGGAAGGAGAGTGTGCTTATGTATGACAAGCCTACAGAGAAAAATAAAACAAAACTTACAGGCTTTCAGCTTGCAGGTGCGGTGCTTGCGGCTTTGCTTCTGGTGGTGGGCGGTGCGCTGACGCTTTATCGCAGCGGTGATGACTTCAGGGTGGATACAGCGGCAGGACAGTCTGATGTGGAGAGCGTTGAAAGCACGGAAACTAATGATATTTCAGAAAGTGAAGAAGATGTCGGCAATCTGAATGAGATAGAGATAACAAATGCGGCTCAGAAGGCTTTGGATAACCTTTTGGAGGACCATGTGGTAGTTGCGGAGGGCATTTTCGGCGGCTGTGACAGTTTTGGATATGGTTATTTGCTTGTGGACAGATTTTATACGCCAAGATATTTGACGAAAGAATATGAGCAATATGGCACAACGGTATATGAAATGGAGGAAATTCTTTCGCAAATAAAGGTCGTGCGGTTTTCTGTAGATTTCAGAGCGACAGACATGAGAACAGGCAAATCTGTTTATACCCAGAGCCTCGAAATGGGCAGGGAGATAGCCATAGGAGCAATTTTTGACGAGTCGTCTGCCTATTTGGACACTTGGAACTGTGACGCAGTAGTGACAGGGCTTGATTATACTACAGAACGCAATGAGGGTATTGGCTCGCAGGTATTCGATGAACTTACGCAGTCCGTCATTATCGCATACAACCTCGACACTTCTACAGTGGAGGGCAGCAGAAAGCTTGAAAGCTTACTTGAGGAAAGCATTAGCAAACTTAATGAAGTGGACGGAAGTTTGCAGTGCAGTGAGTTATTCATGACAGATAACACACGCCCAGGATTTGGCATAGGTTTGCAGTTTGAGAGGTTATTGACCACTGATAATGAAAATTGCTCGAAACTTATGCTGCATTGTCCGTTTGCTATAGTACCTTATAAGGATTACAAGAATACCAAAGTGGAGGTAGTTCTGCAAAATAAGAATGGCGTGGTAATAAAGGTAGGAGAGAAATATTACAGCATTACCACAAACTTCAATGACGTTATTATAAGCGGCGAAGCGGGTTATGATATGAGTGAGGACGGCTTTACTGAGCTGAAAGCAGAAAAGTCGAATGTGAATTACAGTGACACATATGCAGACAAACGCTGGATGTTAGATATGCAGTTTGAGTTTGGATACAACACAGTTTTTACTGATGACTTGAAGATATATATGAATGCAGTGGAGGACGGCACGAGCTTGTCAGACAAGACAGATGACAGTGACGTGGTCATGACATATAAAATAGGAACGGAGAAGAATGTGGATATCACTTTCACAGACGAAAAAGACAGCACGGAAACCACAGACAGCAAGACGGAATGAGGGAATATATTTGCAGGGCAGGGCGTGAAAAGCCGCTGCCCTGTGCTTTTTATAGCTTTTGACAGAAAATTTAACTGGAATTTTCAAAAAGTTAAAAAAGTCAAGAAAAAGTGCTTGACAAGCATAGGCTCATGTGGTAATATATCGTAGCATTAAGAATATCGGAGGTAACAAGTATGTCAACTTATATGCCCAAAGCGGGCGACATAACCCGTAAGTGGTATGTCATCGATGCTGCCGGTAAGCCTCTCGGCAAGGTGGCAGTTCAGGCTGCCGTCCTTCTTCGCGGCAAGCATAAGCCCACATTCGCTCCTCACGCCGACTGCGGCGACCATGTGATCATCATCAATGCCGAGAAGGCTGTCCTCACCGGCAACAAGCTCAACCAGAAGATGTATTATCATCACACCGGCTATATCGGCAACATGAAAGAGGTCAAGTACAGCACCCTCATGAAGACAAAGCCCGAGTTCGCTGTCGAGCTTGCAGTCAAGGGTATGCTGCCCGACAATACTCTGGGCCGCACCGCTCTGACCAGACTCCGCGTCTACAGAGGCGCAGAGCACAAGCACGAAGCACAGAAGCCCGAAGAGTGGGCTCTTTAATGAAGGGAGGCAATTAAATAATGTACGATTCAGTTCCTTATTTCTACGGTACAGGCCGCAGAAAGAAATCAGTCGCCAGAGTTCGTCTTTATGCCGGCACCGGCAAGATCATCATCAACGACAGAGAGATTGACGATTATTTCGGCCTTGAGACTCTTAAGCTCATCGTCCGCCAGCCTCTCGCTCTTACAGGCACCGGCGAAAAGCTCGATGTCATCTGCCGCGTCAACGGCGGCGGCGTGACCGGCCAGGCAGGGGCTATCCGCCACGGTATTTCCAGAGCAATCCTTCAGTATGAT
>OGGS01002239.1_pt1 | contig 11103 bp, 9 predicted proteins | sample 1571281 | NCBI WGS metagenome assembly OGGS01 (sample SAMEA2582042, study PRJEB24529) | metagenome | biome: Human gut stool | place: China | collected 2011 | reverse complement strand
ACCAGGGACAGCACCGCCGCCGCGCCGGTATAGAGCATGGACTCGAAGGCGTTGACCCGGGCCCGCAGCCGGTCCGGGATATACCGCTGCACCGCCGCCTGGCGCATGGTGGCGCTGTTGATGCCCAGAAAGCCGCACAGGCCCCGGCTGACCAGCATCAGGGGGTACGGCAGCCACAGCAGGAACAGATCCACCGTCTCATACAGCATATACACCAAAAACGCAAAGCCGTACTTTTTCTTCTCCGGAATTTCCGTCCGGTACTGCACCATACCTCCCAGGCTGCGGCCCAGAAACTCCGCCAGAGACAGCAGGGAATACATGGTGGCCGTCATGCCGGGGAAGGTGCGGAAAAAGGCCACCAGAATGGGGGAATAGCCGCTGCCTACGCCGTTGGTCACGGCCATGTAGCCGTAGATGTTCATCAGACCCTTTTCCTGCCGCAGATACTGGATGGCCTCCTTTACATCGGCCCACCAGGTTTTCAGGCCGGAGCCCTCCTCCGACGGCCGGCGCTGCTCCTTTATGCGGATGCCGCTTTCCACAGCCGCCGCGCACAGGGACAGTCCCCCCTGCCCCACCAGCAGCCACGCCGCGCCCACCGCGTCCAGCAGTACCGCCGACATGGGCAGCATCACCACCCGCAGCACCGGGTACAGAGTGGAGGCCACGGCGTACCCCTTCTGCTGGGTGCCCTCCGGCAGCAGCATGGGAAAAATGCTGTTGTAGGCTAGCTCGTCAAAGGAGCTGAGGGTGGCCAGCACCAGGGAGAAGGCCAGATAGCCCACATAGGAAAAGGCCCCCCGCAGTAGATACAGTCCCAGCAGCAGGTACATGATTCCGTTGAGGACGTCGCCGCCCACAAGAAAGGGCTTGCGGGGCATACGGTCCATCCACGGGGCAATCACCAGGGGCAACAGAAACCCCGGGATCAGCTGGGCTGCCAGCACCAAGGCCGAGGCCATGGTGCTGCCGGTTTCGTCGAACACCAGAAACGACATGGCAAAGCCACCGGCGATGCCGCCGATGGCCCCCAGTCCGGTGGCGGCGATCAGCAGAGTAAAATTGCGGTTCCATAGCTTGGTTTGCATCTTCTCTCACCTCCGCTTTATCATAGCACACGGGTAAGAGAATGAAAACGGGGTATATATGGGAAAGTTTTCCCTGACAATCCCTATTCAATCAGTAGATTAGGCAGTTTAATAGGAAATTCCCGCAGAAGCTCATAGGCCTGCTTATACTGCCGCCCGGCGGTGAGCCACTCCAGTACCCGGGGCAGGTGAAAGGCCGCGTATCCGATGGGCAGCTCCCGGCGGCAGCGGTTGAATACGTCCATCAGCGCCGCGCCGTAATCCGGGTCCCGCAGATAGCCGGGGTTTTCCAGCCTGCGCCGCACCAGCCCGCAGATCCCCATGCACAGAGCCCGGTCCGGATACTCCTCCGGGGCCGTCTCCGCCCGGTCCAGGGCGTCCAGAGCCTCCCGGGGCCGGCCCAGCCCCTCGCAGCACACCGCCAGCTTGTGCAGCTCCATGACCCGGGGGTGCTCCAGGGCGGCAAAATAGCCGTAGGCCTCCTGATACCGGCCGCACTCCACCTGGGAGGCCGCCCGGTTATAGGCCATGCTCCGCAGATCATCCTGCCGGCCCAGAGCACGGGCCATACGCTCCGCCGCCTGATAATGCGTCTCCATGCCATTAAGGTCCAATTGGTTGCAGCAGAGACTCCCCATGAACATCCGGCACTCCAGCATCAACCGCACCCGGCCGTCCCGGGCCGCCAGGTCATAGCCCTGCTGCAGCAGAGCCATGGCACCGGTATAGTCGCTGCCCTGCTCATACCCGGCGATACCGGCCATGAGATAGCAATACGCCTCCGGCAGCAGCCGCACCGCCTCCACATCCCGGTCCTGCACCACCCGCAGAATGGCCAGCTGACGCCGGTCCAGATACGGCTCCAGGGCCGGTGGGATCTCCGTGGGGTCGTTCCGGTCCAGGGCGTGCGCGAATATCTCCCGGCTGTCCCGGAAGCCCTCCTTATCCCCGTCCAGCAGGCATTCATACCGGTGCTCCACCAGCCGCTCCAGCTCCGGCAGGCTCTCCCCGTACCAGGGCAGTTCCAGCCTCCGGAACAGCAGCTCCAGCAGCTCCGGGGCCGCCTGCACCTGTCCCTGTTCGATTTTGGACAGATACGACGCCGCACAGATGTCCCGGCACAGGCCCTCCTGGCTCCAGCCCCGCTTCAGCCGCTGCTGGCGCAGCCGCAGGCCCACCGCCGCCGCACCGGCGGAATAGGGTTCCTTCATATGCATCCCCTCCCCTTTTTGCATCCGTTTTGTATCAGTGTAACACAGACGGGGGCATTTGGGAATAAGCAAACTCCCTCCGCCGCTGGCGGAGGGAGTTTATATGCAGTTGTCAGCAGAGCTTGGCGCCGGCGGGGATGGAGTCGTCCAGCAGCAGCAGGTGCAGCTTCTCCTCGCCCTTTTCCTTGTGGACGGCGGAAAGTGTCAGAGTGTCGCTCTCTACGCTGATCTTGATCTCGTCCTTCTGGAATCCCGGCAGTTCTGCTTCCAGCACGTAGCTGTCACCGGTGTCCCGAATGTCGGTCTTGCAGGAACTCATCGCTGTGGACTTTTCGCCGAAGAATTCATTCTCCCAGTCCCGCATGGAACGGAACAGGTCATAACCGGTACGTTCAAAAGGTGTCAAATATGTCATCATAAAGCATTCCTCCTATGCATGGTGTTCTGATTTTGTGGTTTGCGGAACGGTGCTGACCGGTTTGCTGTTTGCTTCTTCCGGAGCTCCTTTCCGTTTACAAGTATCATATTACCCCCGCTGTGTGAAAGTTCAAGGTTGGTTCTGTGAAAACTAGATGAAAATTAGCACTCTTAGCAAAAGAGTGCTAACAAGTGCTAATAATGAGTGCTAACTCTGCAAATGCGTATCGAAAAGAAAAACGGGCACAGCATGCTGTACCCGTTTGCAATATTTGTTTCCAACCGATCCGGCTTTTCAATGTGAGATCACTTAAACTGATATACGGCGATATTTTCAAAGCCGTCCAGCAGGGTGTCCATTTTGCGGAATGCAATGGCAGTGCCCTTTGCCACGCAGTGAATGGCATCTTTGGCGACTACGCACTTGACCTGCAAAGTTCGTTCTACCAGCTTCCGCAGACCGCCCAGCATCGCACCGCCGCCAGCCATGAGCACACCGTTTTCGTAGATGTCGCCCACCAGTTCCGGCGGCGTTTCTTCCAGAACCGTCTTGATCGCTTCGATGATGTCGGCGATCACATCTTCCACGGCTTCAAAAATTTCCAGTTCGCTGATCTCCTGCAAAAAATTTCGAATGGTTCGGAATCTTTCGTACACCGTACTGAGCGCCAGTTCTCCGATTCCAATTTCGTACTTCATATATTCCTGAAGCAGCAATCGATTCTTGGGCTGTAGAACTTCCTGAAATGATATTTTTTCTATACTGTCACTCTGGTTTATTCTTTCTTTGGCAATACGAAACCGCTCTAAATACCAGATGGTAGCATCCCATCTTGTTTCATCAGTTTCTATAAAAATCACTTTACGGGCAGTTTCCACAATGCTCTTCAGTCGTTTTCGCCGTTGCTCTTTCTCGACTTTCTGCTTCAGGTAGTCCTGAAATGCTGTTTCCTGTTCCAGCTCCAGAAGCTGGATATCTGTAATCTGCTCCCGGATGCAAAATTCGTAAAAAAGCTGTAACCCGGTCAGTTTATATTCCCTCAGTCTGGAAATTTCATAATTCTCCAGAATATATTCCAGCACGGTAAAAATCTGACGTTTCAGTTTCTCACTGGCTGCCGCTTTAAAATTCCAGACCATGTTACTCCGACACCGTACCGTTTCCACACTCTTTACGATTACAGGATCTGAGTGGTATGGAACAAAAAGTATTTCATTTTTATATTTCCATTCACATTCCCTCTGTCCAGCCGGAGTTTTCATCCGTTCCCGGATGTACGCCTGCCGTATCCGGTCGAACGTTCCGGTATATCGGTAAATGTAATTTCGCTTTATCAGCGGTGTTATATATAATTCAAATTTCATTCGCAGTTCATAATCTATTTCCGAAAGATGTTCTACCATCTCATCTGCCAGAAACAGCAGAATCTGTTCTGTAATGGAACTTCCTGCTTCCTCTTTTGCAAACTCCCGGATTTCTTTTCGTAGCTGCTCAATCCGCCTGCTCCGTTCTTGTTCTGCCTCTATAAAAGACTGTAAAAACGCAGGCATAAAAACCACCTCCTATAGCAATTCCTCAATCCCATACAGGGAGGAGTGTTTCTCGTAGAATTCCTGGCTGGCATCCAGCAGTTCATCATCCACAATGTCCAGATAATTGATGGTTGTCTGGATGTGGCGGTGTCCATAGGCCAGCTGTATCAGTTCCAGCGACCATCCTGCTTTTCTCCGCTCATTTCCAAAGTAATGCCGGAGCATATGAGGCGTGATCTTAATCCCTGTTTTCTTATCCATTCTTTTTAGCATAGAGTATACTGCTTCCACGTTCATTGGTTTTCCGATATTATCCCCGGAAATATTCACAAACAGGCTTGTCTGGTGCTGAAGTAGTTTTCGGTACTCTGCGATATACAGATTTAAAAAGCCGAAGGTATCTTTGCTGATCTTCGCACTTCGGTATTCTGCATTCTTTGCTCTCGCTCCATTTTCATTGTCCTCACGGAAATATACCCGGATTATGTGGTTCTGATAATCAATGTCCTTACTGTAATCAATTCCTAAGATCTCACCGATTCGGTAGCCTGTCTCTGCCAGAAGCAGCATGAGAAGCCGATCTCTTATATTGGTACACGCTTTCAAGATTTCCACAATTTCATCTTTCTTTGCTGCTCTCGCCTTATGCTCTTCCTCTTTTAAATAGCCTTTGAAACTCTTTGATCGTATGCTTTTCTTTACGCCTACTGCATCCACGGCTACAAAATAATTATAGGACAGGACTTTCAGCTCCCCGAACTGCTGGTACTCTTCTTCTATAAAAAGATAGAACCTGAACACATCTCTTAAGTATGCGTTGCAGGTTCCATTGTTTGGAGATCTGTGATTTTTATCTCTGGTATGCTTCCCGGCTTTCAGCCAGTATAAAAATTCCACAAAGTGATTTGTCTGTTCAACATAAGGCATTTGATATACGTCTGTCAATTCCTTTTTCTTTTCATGGATGTATTCCAGATAGTACAGGATTGCAAGTGCGGAGCGCCGCACCGTATTCGGTGAACATTTCCTCCGTATCTTGTGCATCAGATATTTGGTTGGAAGCAGGACGATATCCAGTGTTTCCACATCTCTGATAAAGAAATAAACGGTGGAGCCTTCTCTTTCTGTTTCCAGCTCATATCTTCTCATTTCTGCTCACTTCCTTTCCTCTAACGCTATACACAGTATACCCAACTCATGCCGATAAAGCTATCACCAATACTACCAATTCGCTCCAAACCGCCCCTGAAATACCACTAAACTTTTTGTCCTGTCTGCTACCCGGATCTGGGCAGAACCAACAACGCCACGGATGCTCTCAGCTGTAGTAACGCTCCACTTTCCTGCTTCGGATAAAATCTTCTACTTCTTCGATCCGCTCTGCCATCTGGCATTTTGGCAGGGCGTCCAGAACATCTCCCCGGTACCTGCCTTTTTTCGATGCCCGGTGATCTAAAATGGACACAACGCAGGTGTCCTGCTCCGTGCGGATTGCCCGGCCGAATCCCTGCCGCAGCTTCTTCTGCATATCCGGGACTACGATGGTCTGGATGTAGGATTTTAGCGATCGGTACTGCTCCCTCTGGGCTTCATGGATAGGGTCCGGAACAGAAAACGGCAGTTTTACGATGATCAGGGACGATACCATGTCGCCCGGAAAGTCCACGCCCTCCCAGCAGGAGCCGGCTGCGAACAGCACCGCATTCTCCATCTTTTTAAAACGTGCAATCTCTTCCTGGGAATTTCTCCACACCTGCACCATTGGGAACGGAATCTGGTCACGCAGGAGCTGCTGCACACTTCCCATCAGGGTATAAGATGTGAACAGTACCAGCGTATGCCCGTAAGTGGAACACACCAGATCGCGGATCTGTCCGGCAAGCTGCCCGGCCTCTTCCCTGCTTCCCTTTTTCATGGGCTTTAGGTTCTCAGGGATATAAAGCAGACAGTTCTCTTTGTAGCAGAATGGGGATTCTGCCACACACTCCCGGACGCCAGTTTCTTTTTCCAGCCCGGTCATCTGTCTGGTCCTTGCAAAACCGTTCCCGGCTTTTAAGGTGCCGCTGGTTAAGATCGCCGGAAATCCCCGGCTCCATAAAGTCGCATCCAAATACTTCGGGATCTCCCGGTTGACCGCCATAAAGGTCAGATGCCCCCGGCTGTCCTGCTGTAAAAACAAAATATACCGCTTATCGTTCTTTAAGAACCACCCGAACAGCTCATCCATCTCTTCCAGCCGCCGAAAGATCCAGTAAGGAATATTCCCGGCAAGCCTTTTGATCATAAGCTGAAGCCTTTCCTGCATCTGGGCTAAGGCTGTGCCAGCTCCCGGCGGAAAATAAAAACTTTCTTTTCCAGCCATGTCCTCTATACCATCTTTCCGATGCTTTCGGATTTCTTCCTGAAGGGCGGCAAACCATTCCTGCAGCCGTTTCCCTTCGCTCCCTTTATGCTCCCTGGAAAGAAAATAGGAAATCTCCTGCACATCTTCCTTTCCAATGCTTCTTCCATACATCTGGCTGGCAGCTTCCGGGAGCTTGTGGGCCTCATCCACGACCAGAGCCCTGTAATCTGCCAGAAGCGGCCGGTATCCATTTGCCCGGTGCATGGCATCTGCCAGAAGGTAGTTATGATTGCAAATCTGTAAAAAAATGTCCTCTTTTCTGGAAGTGTCCAGATGCTTCTGGTAACGGCATCCTGCTTTCCCCGGACACTCCCTGGGGCAGAATTTGGGTACGCACACCAGCCTGCGATCAAAACCGCTCAGGTTATGTACGGAATCTAAATCAAAGTTATGCCGGAGGGACTTCAATGCCTCCATCTGTGCCTGATTTTTATTCTTGTCCCGGACTGCCTCCAATCTTTGGGCCAGCCTGTAATCGCATACAAAATGTTCCTTTCCCTTGCGGACAACTGCCTTTAATTCTCCCTGAAGCAGATCTGCTTTTAACAGTACATCCGATAAGAAAGGAACATATTCCTCTATGATAGCTTTCTGTAAGGCAATGCTGGAAGTGGATACCACCACAGGCCGCCTGTCACATCCCGAATAACCGGAATGCAGTACACTATATTTCCGCATCAGGATGCAGGCAGTCAGATAAGCATAGGTCTTTCCAATGCCGACTCCTGCATCACAGAGCGTGATCTCATTTTTCATAATGGCATCCAACATTTCATGGCAGAGACGAATCTGTTCTTCTCTTACGTGAAGCCCGGCTTCCGGTAGAAGTTCCCGAAAGATTCTTTCCACTTCGCCATGCGCCCTTTTCTGATATTCATTTTTATAACACATTACTTCTCCTTGCCGGAAAGCTTATCTTACCATACCTTTATGGATGGATCTGGCCGCTTCCGGTGTATTCTGTCCCTGCTCCTGCATTTTCTTTATGGCAGCATTCCCTCTTGCCATCATCCTTCGGATATCCGTCCGGGAAACATTCCATGTCCTTACTTTCTGCGGAGCTTTCCTTACCCGCTCGGACAAATGACTTTCACAGAGTTTCGGATAAACCACCATGGCTTCCGGTAATTCCAGCGGATACTCGATCATGGGATGGTACACAATATCCCTTACCACCTGCTCATAGCATTCCATCTGCATTCTGGCTGTACTGTCCTGATAGATATTTTTCCCTTTCATGGCACTGTAGACCTGCGACGAGATATATCCCAGTGATTCAAAACTGCAGTATCCATAAGGAGTTACACCAGAAAGGGAATCCGGATCTTTTAAGGCATTCAGATATACATCTTTTCCCTGGGCGATCAGCCACATCCGAAAATCAGAAAATCCGTCATCACTGCACCCGGTTTCCATCAGAATGCCTGCCGCTGTCCATAAGCCATACTTATAAGCTGCATCCCGGTAACTGTAAACCAGATTGTGGAATTGCAGGACATCCTCCGGTGTCATATAAAAAAGCTGCTGCTTGATCCACACCGCCGAAGCATCCAGATCGGTGCCGCACACTTCCTTGGCCTTTCCGATCAGGCTCCAGAACTGATCCTTGCTCATTCCACTTCTTTTTGTTTCTTCCATCTGTTCTCTCCCCTTGATGTGACGTTAATACCACAAGAATACGGCTGTAGTCCCCTACAGCCGCATGGTATCTGATATCAACGACACACTTCTTCATTGATTTCTGTTTTTTATCTTGCTGTTCCGCATTTGACCTCGCACCCCCGGAACTATTCCTGTATTTCTTCTGGGAAAGGGGACACTACAGGCGGGCGGCTGGCCTGCCGCCGCTCACAGATGTCCTGGGGGTCTTTCTGATTACAACCCGGAGTCCATCTTCCGCTCTTTGGCTGGTAACGTGTATCATTATCTCCCGTCCGTGATCCTGGCGAAAGGCTGCCACCGCCTTATTCACAGCTATGCTTCCTCGCTCCAATCAGAATTTACCCTTCATTTTATCATGGCGTTCATGCTGTCACGCTTCCACGGTTGGGAACGTACCTGTAGTGCCGATATTCACTTGCCAAAGAACAGCCGAGGGATGTCCCTCTGCTTACTAGCCGATGGCAGTGTATCTTTTTATTCACTCTACACAAAAAATATTTTTTATCTTGCATCCCCGGATCTTTTTTTCTTCTTTGCCGGATTCTTCTGCTGTGCATCCTTCTTCCGGCTTTCCTTCTGCTCTTTTTGTTCCTGCGGCGGCATCTTCATCACATGGATTTCTCCGTTAAACAGGGTAAAAATTTCCGGTGACTGATATTTCTCTTTAAATTTTTCAATCTGTCCCGGTGTTAGCGAAGTATAGTCCTCGTCTGTCAGCCCTACCACAAGAAAAGTTCCTGCTATGACATCACAGGCTCTTCCATGCCTGTCATACAATGCCCGGTTTTCCCGCAATCCTTCATTCTTTCCATTGGCATTTAATAGAATTCCTACGTTATCTTCAAAAGGGCAGATTTCTTCAATGTCACCGCCTACCGCCTGTTCCAGATCCTCCAGTTCCTTTGAAATGCTTTTGACATAGGGTTCTTTCATCGGCTCGACTATCAGTACCGTCATCATTTCTTCCTGCATTTCGGACACTTCTTTTTCATCCATCGTATCAATCCTCCTGTCTGTTCGTTCTAATAATCAGCCGATGAGACCCTTTTGTTTTATTCAAATTTCACGGACTTTTTGATCTTCTCACGCAATCTCCGCAGTCTTGTATAAACCGTCTGTTCCGGCAATTCCATGTGATGGCTGATCTCTTTTGGTGCATAACCCATCATCTTCAGCACAACCATCTGAAGGGTTTTCTTGTCGGTCGATAAGAGAATCTGGAGCAGTTCTTCGTTCTCCACGGTATCCAGCAGGTCCTCCACACTCTCAGGCTGGGATTCTTCGGTTTCTCGTTCTTCCAGAAGCAGTTCCATGCAGTCCAGAAGCGAGGTCTGGTGTTCCCGGAATCTCCGCTCTGCGTTAAAATCGTTCCAGTCATACTCCCGGAGCTTCTGGATCGTCTCTTCATCCACGCCCTGTTCACGCAGGATCTTCTCTTCCTCTGCTTTCCACTGGTTCCATCTATATTCTTCTTTTGCTTTGTTATAAGCCACTTATCTTTTCCTCCGATTTGAATTTTTGCGAAATCAAATCGGAGTGTGGCGGTGACCTGGCTCGTTCTTCCTGCCTACAGGAATGTCCGGCATCTCTGCTGTCTCCCTGCAAACACGGATCTCCTTTGTAATCATTTTTTTACAAAGTCACAGTGTATCGGATGTACCTGTCAGCTAACGGTCAGAAAACTGTCAATTGACGGTCAGTTTTTATCACCTTCTTTCCAGAATAAATAAAATAAGACGAACAATCTTTTTACGGATCATTCGCCTTACTGCTGCTCATTTTCATTATTCAGTTCAAATTTGTATCCTACTTCCCGAACACTGACAATGCAGTTTCCTGCACCATCTTCAATAGCATTCAGCTTTTTCCTCAGTCGCTTTACCAGACACCAGATAATATTTTTTATATCACCAACAGGATAATCTTTCCAGACAAGCTGGTAAATCTGTTCAAATGTATAAATTCTTCTGGGTGATGATGCAAGCAGGTAGAGAAAATTATGTTCTTGTCGTGTCAGATGTACTTCTATGCCATTCCATTTCGCTTCATGATGACTTTGATTTATAACCAACTTTCCTTGAACAATCTTTGTTTCTGAAGCTTTTTTTAAATGTTTCCATTCTTTTGTTCTTCGAAGTAATGAAAAAAGATGCAAGTCAAGTTCTTCTGTACTGCTATTTATATCCATCACACAGTCTGCTCCTGCATATATCAGTTCTCGTTTCTTTTCTGTTGGGTTATTGCTTAAAACAATAATTGGTACTAACGTCATCTTTCGAATAGTCAATATAATTTTACTGATATCTTCTTTATATAGAACAGCACCTATAATAATGGCATCATAAGAGATTAAACTCAAATTATGTAGAAATTCCTGTAAAGATTCTACATAACTTGAGTTTACGCTAGTTGTCATTTCGGGATGTACATGATAATTGTTGTCATATACCAATACATTGTATTTTGCATTTTTCATATCTAGTTTGCTCTATACCTCATAAGGTATCTTTTACATCTAAGCTGGCAAATATATTTTTCCGTTCTTATGGATTTCCACAATAAGAAATAACAACTCTGCTCCCTTTATCTTGATATCAATTCTCATAAGCAGATGTATAATTCTGTTTTATTCTGATATAAGTTTCTTACATTATATAGTTATAATTTTTCAGCTATTTTTCTAATCTCATCTGATTCTGTTTCTCCTATTTCAATTTTTCCCCCTTTCAAAGCACTGCTTTGTATTTCTGGATTTACTGGGAGAACAGCAAGGATTCTTTCAGAA
>OGGS01002234.1_pt1 | contig 11118 bp, 6 predicted proteins | sample 1571281 | NCBI WGS metagenome assembly OGGS01 (sample SAMEA2582042, study PRJEB24529) | metagenome | biome: Human gut stool | place: China | collected 2011 | reverse complement strand
AGGAGCGTCGGCGGCCACCGTCGCCCGTTCGGCCCCGTAGACCGTTTCGAGCGCACCGCAGCCCGCGATGCGGAAATCCTCGTAATCGGAGGGTGCGACGGCCTCGTCGGCACCGGCGCCGAACGAATCTTCATAGTAGCGCAAGCGGGAGCCGGCGCCCTCCTGACGCACCTCGACCTCTTGCGTCGTACCGTCGCCGCAGCCGATCCGCAGCACGGCCGTCCGGGCCGGGCCGTCGTTGGCCTCCACGCTCAACGTCACCGTACAGCTCCCCGAAGCAGCCGAAGGATCGGTTCGCACCCACGCGGCGGAGGACTCCGCGAACACGCGCCAGTAACCGTCGGACTCGACCTCGATCGACGGGATGAGGCCGTCGGCGGTCAGTCCGTTCTTTCCGACCTCGACCCTCGCGGCGCTGACCTGCAACAGGCTCACCGCATCGCCGCCGTCGGCACACCCCGCCAGCAAGGAGACAACTCCCCAAAGCGGGATGAGAATAGATAGAAATGGATTATTTTTCATCGTCTCTTCGCTTTATCAGTTCATATCCGCAGTAAACTCCTTGGGGCGGCGCATCGTCTCCTCGTAACGGCGGCCGAAACGGTCGGTCGCCTCGACATGCAACGATGTGCGCGGCGACGAAGCCACGACACGGAACATGTGCGAGTGACGCAGCGACTCCCAGTCGTTGACCGGATCGAGCCCGTTCAGAATCCGCGCATAGTCCAGACAGATCGTATGCAGCGGATCACGATGCCACACCCGTTCGACGGGCAACTCGCGGCCGTTCTCCGTCACGCGGAGCGTCCACTGCGAATCCCAGTTCCAGACATTGATGAAGACCGTATTGTCGGCCACGTCGAAATAGTCGTCGCCCGCACCGTCGTCCGCACGCCGCGGCCATTGCGAGAGAATCTCGATCACGGCCGGCGTATAGAATTCACGCACCTTGTTCATGTCGTAGGTGCGGAACTGCTTGTCGCGATCCTGACCGACACCCTTGTAGTACCAGTTCAGCTCGCGGCCATCGGCCTCGTAAACGGCGTAACCGGCCGGCGACCCGTCCTTGCAAACCCCGACGCCCGACAGTTTGCCGGCCCACCACCACGTCTCGCAGACGGCGGCGACATTGTGTTCGAAAATCGCTCCCCGCTCCATATTGGCATTGTAATGGGTATGTCCCGTCAGAAAGTGGACGTCCGAGAATCCTTCGAAACAATCGAACAACTCCTGCGTTTTCCCCGCGGGATTGAAACTCTCCCTATTCTCGAACGCCGCGTTGTAGTTGTTCATCGCCGGACAGTGCATCCCCACGACCACGGGCTGCGACTTGTCGCGCAAGGCCGCCAGATCGTCGCGCAGCCATGCCAGTTGCTGGTCGGTCACATAGGAGTGGTAGTTGCGTTTGCCCATCGAACCTTCGGTGCCGCCCGTATTGATGTAAACCGTGTTGTCGAGCATGACGTAGTGCACTTCGCCCACGTCGAACGAGTAATAGGTCGGACCCAACGCCTTGCGGTAGGCCGCTTCGGCGGCGAAATCACCGGCGAAATAGGGATCGTTGTCGTGGTTGCCCATCGTGTGGTAGATCGGCACGGGATACCCCTGCATCGTGGTGCGGTAGTTGCTCAGGCTGTAAAGATTGGAGTACCAGAACTCGTCCCACGTCATGTCGCCCAACACCATCAGATAGGTAGGCACGCTCTGTGCCGAAGCGAAGGCCGTCGTCTCGGCGATAAACCCTTCGGCGAACTGCCGGAGGTCGCCCGTCGCCGTGGGACGGTTGGCCAGATGAAGGTCGGCGGCCACGATCATCACGTGGCGCGACTGATCGACGCGGCGCAACTCGAAATCGTGCTGCTCGCACACATCCGCCGCCTCCGCGAGCGGCGCCCAGAAAGCCGGAGCGGTCGTGTCGGTGCTCTCGGCCTCGTAACCCGACGGCAACGAGACGAACACATACCCCTGCCGCTTGTCGGACGCGAGCCAATAGTAACCGTCGGCATCGGTCACGGCGGTCTCGAAACCATCCGACACGCGCACGCCGGCCACAGGTTCCAATCCGCAGTAGACGACGCCCTTGATCGTCGCCCCTTCGCGGTCGGGAATCCGTGTCGGATCGAGCGTTATGCGCAGGTTCACCCGCGCCAGACGTTGCGATGCCGCCCCTCGCACCAGTGTCAGGTCGTAACCGCCCGAAGCCATGCCGGCCGGAACGGTCGTGCAGGCAAAGCTCTCGGAGACTTGTGCGAGCGGACTTTCGAAGCTGCCGGTTCCGCTCTCGAAACGGACGACATCGCCTTCGGCGAACCCCGTTCCCAGCATCGTCAATGTCTGACCGGCGTGAACCGGCAGCGGCGACGCAATCCAGAACCCCGTAACCAAACGCCCGTCGTCGGACAGAGCCTCCTGCACGGGATCGTCCGTGCAGGCAACCGCGCCCAAGAGGACGAAGAGGCAGCAAAGGGCAATTTTATAACAGCGTTTCATAATCGGTTCTCATTGTTTAGTTGTTCGACTGTTTCACGGCGAGCGACACTTCGCACGCCGTTCCGGGAATGTAGAGCCGCACCGCGCCCTCGCGCGATGCACCCGTGTCGTTGACCGCGCAAACGACATTCAACCGGGTGGCGGTACGTTCGCCCAGCGAGAGCCATGCCTCGTCCTCCGGCGACACCTCGGCACGCCATTCGGCGTTGCAGGTCACCAACACGTCGAACGAAGCAGCAGACGCCGCCACCTGTTTTTCGGTAAAATTCGTCGCAATCGCAGGCGCGGGCGCCTGCTGCCGCACTTCGAGCGTGCGCATCAGTTCGCCGCCGGCATAGATCTCCAAATGGTCGTAGCGCAACTCGGCACGGTCGTTCTCGTCGACGGTCACCGAGAAACGCCCGTCGAAATCGCCCTCGGCGGGCCACACGTCGATCCACTCGTCGCCGTAACGGCAACGAATCGACCATTCGGGGACATTCGAGTAGAGCAGAAAGGTTTGCGAACCTCCTTCGGTCGTAAATTCGAGCGATTCGAGCGCCGGTTCGAACGTCAAACGCGCCCCTTCGGACGACTCGTCGTCGCAGGCGGACGTCAGCACGCAAAGGCCGGCGGCAAGGAGCAAATAGTGTATCGTCTTCATCGTTTCAAGGGTTTTGGGATTGTCGCGCCGCCTGCAAACTCCACCACACGGGCGTGCGCATGTTGTCGCCGCCGCCGGGCCACGACTCGGCCAGACGCGCGACTGCCTGTGCATAATTCACCGGGTTGGTCGTAGAGGTGTTGACCGGATATTCGAAACGCGTGGGCAGAATATGGTCGTTGCTCGTCGCCGACCCGATCGTCAGCTCCGGATATCCGGTGCGGCGATACTCGTTCCACGCCTCCATACCGCACCAGAACAGGGCGATGTATTTCTGTTCGATGATACAGCGCAACGTCCCGTCGTAGGCGACATTTTGCAGATAGGCCTCGATCACGCTTTCGGGCAACTCGGCGCCCGACGTATCGACGCCGTGCCAGTAACCGATCGAAGCGCGGATCGCCGCTTCGTAATACTCCTCGGCCCCGACGCCCGCAATCACGCCGCGCTGCGCGGCTTCCGCAAGCAGAAAAAGCACTTCGTCGTAGCGCATCGCCGAAAAAGGCGACGTACTCTGCGCCAGCACCTCCCAGTTGAGATTGGCCACGTTCTCGGTCGTAGTCGTCTCGTCGACCGGTTCGCCGCTCGGATAGCCGCCCCATGCGTCGCCGCGGCGCACGAAATAGATCGACAGCCGCGGATCGCCGATGGCAGCCATGCGGTCTACGAACGATGCGGAGGCCCGACGGCCGTAGGTGGTGAAATTCTCGTAGGTGGTATTCTTGAAATAGTTGACGAAAGGCACGACGCCCGTATAGAAGAGCGTGGCATTATCGTCATTGCTCTCGAACAGCGGATAGAGCGTCGGCTGCGAAACGAGCGAACGGATACGTTCCGATATGCCCAACTCCCCGTCGCGGTTGATGCAGCGCATCAGCAGCCGCAGGTGCAGCGAATTGGTGAACCGCTTCCATCTGGCCATGTCGCCGCCGTAAAGCAGGTCGCGCGAAGGCGATTTGAGCGATTTCGAAACATCGTAGAGGCTGTTGGCCAACTCCAAATCCTCGTAGAGCCGTTCGTAAATCGACCGCTGCGTATCGAACAGCGGCTGGGCGAGGCCGTCGCGTCCCTGAAACGCCTCCGTAAAGGGGACGTCGCCGAAACCGTCGGTGCAGTGCGCCATGCAGAAGGCGCGCATCGTCAGCGCGATGGCCTGGCAGTTGACGTCGTTCTGTTCCAACGCCAGGCGATACATGTGGTCGGCCGTGGCCGCCCACTGGAACTGCGTGGCCCAGTGGTCGGAGGGAACGCCGTTCGAAATCACGTAACGATGGAAGGCATTGAGCGACGAACCCGACACCGTGTACTGGATCAGTTCTCCGTTGATGTACCACGTGCGGTGGAGCAGGCATTCGAACTCCTTGAACACCAGATTCTCCAACAGGCTTTCGGGGCCTATCTCCCACATTTCCATCTGATTGGGATTGGTATTATACTCCTCGAACGAAGCCGTACAGCCCATCCCCAGAAACGCCATGCAGCACGCCGCATAGCATTTGAATCGTATCGTTTTCATCGCGTCAGAAGGTTAGTTTAAGATTGAATCCGTAAGTCCGCGTCATCGGATAGCCGCCGGTCTCGACACCCTTCGAGAGCGACCCGCCGGCCCACGACGCCACTTCCGGATCATACTGCGGCCACTTCGTCCAACAGAAGAGGTTCGTGGCGAAGAAGCCCAGCTGAATGGACCGCACCACACGCAGCCGGCGGCAGATCTGTTCGGGAAAACTGTAATCCAGCCGCAGTTCTTTGAGTTTCAGGAACGAAGTCGAGTAGACGTGCTGCTCGATGTTGTTGCGGTACTGCGCATAGAGGTTGTAATATTCGACGACATTCTGGGTCACCGTACGGTTCTTCGAATAGGTTCCGTCGGCATGGAGATTGACCCCGTCGGCGATCAGACCGTCGTAACGACCCGGCAGGGAATTTTCGAGTTTGCCCAGCGTCGAGAGCACGGCGCTCGTCACCGAATAGGCCCGTCCGCCCTGTTGCGCCGTGAAAGTCATCGCCAGCGACAGTCCCTTGTAACTGAGCCGCGTGTTCAGACCCGCCTTGTAGTTGGGATAGATGCTGCCCAGATCTTTGAGCGTCTCCGTCAGCACGGGATTCCCTGTTTCGGCATCGATGATCCTGGCTCCGGAGCAATCCACGAACTTCCCGGCCTCGTCGACGTAGAAACTTCCCTCGGGCGCCGTCTCGTAGCCGATCCCGTAAAGGCGTCCCAGCACACCGCCCGGATAGGCGTAGGTGAAGACCGTCGAGCCGACCGTCAGCTTCGAATTGAGCTGCCACATCTCCACGCCCGGCGCCAACGCCACCAGCTTGTTCCAGTTCTTCGACCAGTTGAGACCGATGTCCCAGCGCCAGTTCTTCGTCTCGACGGGACGCAGATCGAGCGCCACCTCCACACCGCGGTTGTTGACCTCGCCCGCATTGATGAGTTTCGATGCCGCACCCGTAGCCCAGTCGGCGGGAACGGTGATGATCTGGTCGGTCGTCGTCGAATCGTAATACGCCACGTCGAGTCCGATGCGTCCGCCGAAGAGACGGGCTTCGATGCCGGTCTCCCAGCTCTCGATGTTCTCGGGTTTGATGTTGTAGTTCTGGATCGCGCTCGAAAGACGATAGCCTCCCTGGAAATCGCTGTTGCTGTAAATGGCCGTCAGCTGATAGGGGTCGGTATCGTTGCCCACATTGGCCCACGATCCGCGCAGTTTCAGCATGTCGACCCACGGTGCGCGTTCCCGAAAACCGAGCGCCTCGTCCAGCAGGAAGCTGACTCCCACCGAAGGAAAGCAATAGAATTTGCCCCCCGGCCACAGCGTACTCGACCAGTCGTTGAGGTTCACATAACCGTAGAGGCTGTTCACCCCCTTTTCACGCCGCGTGTTGGACGACAGCAACCGTCCGTCGACATTGACCAGCAGAAAGACGTCGGGTTCTTGAAGATTCTCGGCCGTCTGCGTCACATTCTGGAATTTCTGATACATCCGGTTGCCGCCCAACGCCACCGAAAGATGGAAATCGCCGAACGAGTCCTTGTAGTTGAACATGAAATCCGTGTTCATCTCGAAATTGCGCACCGTCTGCTCGCGGTACCACCCCTTGGTGTGCCCGATCGAATACTGCGGTTTGCGCTGCGTGCGAAAATCGTTGTTGAGATCCATGCCGCCGCGCAGCATGAGCGTCAGCTTTTCGCGCCAGATATTGACGTTCACCGAGACGTTGCCGTACACGCGGTCGCGATCCTGCGTGTTGAGCTGCTCGTAAACCATGAAATAGGGATTGTCGCTGCTGGGGTTGATCAGATTGCCCGATCCGGTCGTTCCTGCGGCATTCATGGCCGCGATACGCCCTTCGCTCCACTCGGCGTACATATCGTCGACGCTCACCGACGAAGGATTCCAGATCAGCGCATAGAGCGGCGAAGCCGTGCTGTAACCGGCCGAAGGAAGATTGTCGCTGTTCTTGCGATAGTAGTTGGCCTTACCGCTCACGGTAACGGCCTTGGAAATGCGGGTCGAGAAGGAGAAGCTGAGATTCTGGCTCTCGTAACCCGTATTGGGGACGATCCAGTCGTTGCGCATGTCCTTGAACGACACGCGGGCCGAATTGCCCTTGCCGTTGCCGCCCTCGATGGAGATCGAATTGGAATAGGTGACGCCCGTACGGAAGAATCCTTTGTACCAATCCTGCGCCACCCACGGTTTGCGCGTATACTCGTCGGTATCCCAGTTGCGGGACGAGTAGATGTAGCGCATCTTCGAGGGATCGTAGCGCTCGCCGAAAGACGAACGGGCGTGATAGCGGGTGATCTTCTGCCCCGTGTCGCTCTTGTCGGCCGCCACGTTCCAGTAGGAGTATTCGGGCGGCGTGGTCACGCCGTCGATCTGCGCCGACTCATAGACGCCCGATCCGTACTCCTCCTGGAAATCGGGCCAGAAACCGGCCTGTTCGAGCGTGACATTCGAATTGAATGTCACGCGCAACCCTCCGGATTTGAGTCCCGACTTGGTGGTGATGATGATCGCACCGTTGGCTGCGCGCGACCCGTAGAGCGCCGTGGCTGCGGGGCCCTTCAAGACCGATACCGACTCGATATCGTCGGGATTGAGATCCGAAGCGCCGTTGCCGTAATCGATCGTACTGACGGTGCTGCCGTAGGAGCCGTTCTCGGTATTGGAGGTCATGCCGCTGTTGATCGGCACGCCGTCGACAACGAACAGCGCTTCGTTCTTGTCATAAGCCAACGACCCCTCGCCGCGCAGCGTCACGCGAATCGATCCGCCGGGACCGGCCGACGAAGTGTCGAAATTCAGACCCGCCACCTTCCCGGCCATCCCGTTGAGCCAGTTGTTCGTGACGGTGTTGTTGAGGTCTTCGGAGCCGACCGTCGAAACGGCGTAGCCCAGACTTTTTTCCTTGCGCGTCAGTCCGAGCGCCGTCACCACCACGGCGTCGACCTGCTGCGATTCGGAGAGCATCTCCACATCGAGGCGGGTGCGCGAACCGACCACCCGCTCCAACGGTTTATAACCCAGATAGGTAAACTGCAACGTGTCGGTCGAAGAGGGGACGCGGATCGAGTAACGTCCCTGCAAATCGGTGACGGCATGGTTTCGGAGCGACCCCTTCACCACCACCGCCACGCCGACCAACGGCACGGCGGCCTGACTGCCTTCACGACCGACAACGGTGCCTTCGACCATCCGGGACTGAGCCTTTGCGGCTTCCCCGGAAACTACGGCGAGCAACAGAGCCAGGGACAGGAGTCGTAGAATTTCCCCCCCCCTCTGCCTCATCGGTTTCAATGAGGTTAATTGTTTCATTTTAAGAAGTTTTAAGGTTAAAAGAGGTGCAGACGGAGTGTATCTGTGCCTCTTTGCTCAGACTATCGCATGTAACGCAGCGGCCGTTCGGGCAGCGCACGCAGGAAATAACCGAGAATCATGCCCGCCTGCCGGTCGGAAGCGGTGATGTAGCGGTGCTGTCCTGCCTTGTCGGGCGTGAAGAAGATGAAGCCCTGCTCGTCGACCGTAATGCGGCCGGGGATGCTGAGCGTGAGCGACGACGGCTCGTGCGGCAGGACGTAGTAGGTTGCGATCACATCCCACGTAGGACGGTCGTAGGGCATCTCGTGATAGGCCTTGTAGGCTTCGACCATCGGATGATGCTCCGCCCAACCGAAATCTTCGGCGATGCTGCGGCCGGGATAGACCACCTGCTTGCCGATCTCGAAGGGCGTCAGCACGATCGGCGAGGGGCACTCTGCGAAGAACTTGCGCGCGGCCGGAATGTCGTTGATGACGTTGTACTCGGCGCGCTTCTTCACCCCGAAGCTGCCCGCCATGACCGAAAAATACTTCACCTTGCGCGCCACCAGTTCGCGGCCCGTGAGCGGCGACACGTCGTCGCCACCGCTGGCGAGCAGCGCCGCGAGATTGCCCGAAAAGCCCACCGAGACGACCACAACCGAATTGTCGGGCTCGGCCGCCAGCAGCCGGCGGTACATCGCCACCGGATCCTCCCAGCTGCCGGGCTTGCGGCTGCGCTTGAAGAGCGGTTTGCCGTCGGAGGCCTTCAATTCGCAGACGGGCGTCGTATAGTCCCGATCCTTGTTGTCCACCGCCCTGGGCGTGTAGGCGATCGGAATATCGGGATAGCCGTACCATGTATTCATCAGGTCGATGAACTCGAACGAGGTCGAACTGCGTTTGTTGAGACTCACGCCGATCAGACGGATATGGCCGGCGTCCATACCCTTGTAGAGCAGGTCGAGCGCCAGCGCATCGTCGATGTCGTTGCCCATGTCGGTCTCGAAAATGACGGGGACAGCCCCCTTCTCCGGCGCTGCGGCGCCGGCGCACCACGGCAGCAACAGCGCCGCGGCAAACAGAATCATAGAAATTCGCTTCATATACATTCAGGTTAGATCAGTTCAGGTTTCCCGTACGGCGTCCGCACCGCCGTTCCGCACAAAACGCGATGCAAGACAGCCGGATAAAAATCCTCCGCGCCCGCCCTTCCGCATCGCACCGACCGAAAGCGCCTTCTTGCAGCCTTCACCGCCCGGCCGCCCTTCCGAGCGGGGCCGATTTCGTATCGAAGATTCGGATACCGAAGCCGGAGAGCTTGCACAATCGTTTGCGCAAATATATGAAAAAATCAGGCATTTTTCAAAATTTTATGCCGATTATTTTTCAAGCGCGATCGGAGACCCAAACTCCAATCCGCAAAAACACCTTGCGGGGCTCTTGGCGGGCAGTCCGTGTTCACCGTCGGCGAGAGGTCGGGCCGAGACGTCCGGAATCGGTCGGGGAGAGAAGCCGAAGCGGTTCCGCGAAGATCGGGCGTGCCCCGAAAACCGACAGGGGCGGGTGCATTCCGAGAATACACCCGCCCCTGTGTCCTATGCAAAACGTTTTCGCCAGGCCGAGCACGAGTCCCGAATCCGCCCGGACTACGCCGAAACGAGAAAACGACCGTCGCAGACCGATGTTATTCGGCGTCCGTCTCGTACCCGTCGCGTCCGGCGCCCCACATCAGCAGGAAGACCGCCATGCCGACGAGTGCCATGGCGATCATGGCGATGTAGGCGTGATTCCAACCGTAGTGCTGCGCCAGATAGCCCAGTCCGGCACCCGACACGATCGTCGAGGCGTAGCCGAACAGACCGGTGAAGCCGTTGGCCGTGGCGGCCGCCTTCTTGGTAGCCTGTTGCGCGGCGGCGATGCCGATGAGCGCCTGCGGCCCGTAGATGCAGAAACCGGCCATCATCAGGAAGAGGAACGTCAGCCACAGCGGCGCGCCGACGGGCAGCTGCCAGAAGAGGAAGATGAACAGCGCCGCACCCGCCATGCAGAAGACGCAGGTGCGGTGCGCGCGCCCGCCGAGGAACTTGTCGGTCGCCCAGCCGGCCACCAGCATCCCCACGATGCCGGCGATCTCGAACATCGCCACCAGCCAGCCGGCGTGGCTCATGCTGACCCCCTTGGACTGGCTCAGCAGCGTGGGACCCCAGTCGAGCACCGAGAAACGGACGATGTAGACGAAGAAGTTGGCGAAGGCCAGAATCCAGATCAGCGGATTGCCGAAGACCTTGCGGCGCAGGAAGGCCTTGTCGGCCGCCGACGGAGCGTCCCCGCTCTTTTTGCTCTCGGTGCCGGGCAGTTCGGGCAGTCCCACCGAAGTGGGCGTGTCGCGCAGCGAAATGAAAAGTCCGATCGCGCCGGCGAACGAAATGCCCGCCGGAATCCAGAAGCACCAGCGCCATGCGCCGACATGGGCGTCGCCCGTGCCCATGTGGCTCATGATGTAGCCGCAGAGGATGACGACCAGTCCCGCGCCGATCGAATGCGAGGTGTTCCACACCGACATCTTGGTGGCCAGCTCCTTGGGCGGAATCCAGTGGGTGAGCAGCCGCGCGCAGGGCGGGAAGCCCGTCCCCTGCAACATGCCGTTGACCACCCACATGACGCCCATGAAGAGGATCAGCGTATTGTTGAACTGCGAACCCGAACTCTCGCCCGTGATCCACTCGCTCACGTCGACGCCGAAACCGAAGGCGAAATTGGCCAGCGCGCAGAGCGCGAGTCCCGTGGCCATGAAGAAGCGTGCGTTGAGCCGGTCGGCCAGAATACCGTTGACGAAACGCGAAAGGCCGTAGACCAGCCCGTTGAGCGTAAGGAAAATACCCAGGCTGGTTTTCGAGATCCCCAGGTCGGCCTCCAGGCCGGGCATCGCCAGCGAGAAGTTTTTACGCACGAAGTAAAAGAGCGCATAACCCACCATCGTGGCGATGATGGTACGCGTCTGCCAATACTTGAAGCGTTTGGTTTGTTCAGGAGTCATTTCGGAATGAAAGTTTAGTAGTTTCAGTTTGCAAATATACTACTTTATTTCCCAAATTCCGCCTTTCCCGAAAAGTTTATCGAGCCATTGTTCCATCCAACCGCAACGGAAAGCGACGTCGATGACCGTGAAAC
>OGGS01002230.1_pt1 | contig 11151 bp, 5 predicted proteins | sample 1571281 | NCBI WGS metagenome assembly OGGS01 (sample SAMEA2582042, study PRJEB24529) | metagenome | biome: Human gut stool | place: China | collected 2011 | reverse complement strand
CAGAATGCCGCCGCCACAACCGACATCGAGCACCTTTTTGCCAAATAAACCGCCAGCACGCTCGGCAATATAGCCCAGACGCAGCGGGTTAATGCGGTGCAACGGTTTGAACTCACCTTCAAGATCCCACCAGCGGGAGGCGACGGCTTCAAATTTAGCGATCTCTTCGTGGTCTACGTTATGGTTTACCGGCGATTTTTCGGCATTCATTGGCACTTCTACTCCGTAATTGGCAAGACAAACGAGTATATCAGGCATTGGATGTGAATAAAGCGTATAGGTTTACCTCAAACTGCGCGGCTGTGTTATAATTTGCGACCTTTGAATCCGGGATACAGTAGAGGGATAGCGGTTAGATGAGCGACCTTGCGAGAGAAATTACACCGGTCAACATTGAGGAAGAGCTGAAGAGCTCCTATCTGGATTATGCGATGTCGGTCATTGTTGGCCGTGCGCTGCCAGATGTCCGAGATGGCCTGAAGCCGGTACACCGTCGCGTACTTTACGCCATGAACGTACTAGGCAATGACTGGAACAAAGCCTATAAAAAATCTGCCCGTGTCGTTGGTGACGTAATCGGTAAATACCATCCCCATGGTGACTCGGCGGTTTATGACACGATCGTCCGTATGGCGCAGCCATTCTCGCTGCGTTACATGCTGGTAGACGGTCAGGGTAACTTCGGTTCCATCGACGGCGACTCTGCGGCGGCAATGCGTTATACGGAAATCCGTCTGGCGAAAATTGCCCATGAACTGATGGCCGATCTCGAAAAAGAGACGGTCGATTTCGTTGATAACTATGACGGCACGGAAAAAATTCCCGACGTCATGCCAACCAAAATTCCTAACCTGCTGGTGAACGGTTCTTCCGGTATCGCCGTAGGTATGGCAACCAACATCCCGCCGCACAACCTGACGGAAGTCATCAACGGTTGTCTGGCGTATATCGATGATGAAGACATCAGCATTGAAGGGCTGATGGAACACATCCCGGGGCCGGACTTCCCGACGGCGGCAATCATTAACGGTCGTCGCGGTATTGAAGAAGCTTACCGTACCGGTCGCGGCAAGGTGTATATCCGCGCTCGCGCAGAAGTGGAAGTTGACGCCAAAACCGGTCGTGAAACCATTATCGTCCACGAAATTCCGTATCAGGTAAACAAAGCGCGCCTGATCGAGAAGATTGCGGAACTGGTAAAAGAAAAACGCGTGGAAGGCATCAGCGCGCTGCGTGACGAGTCTGACAAAGACGGTATGCGCATCGTGATTGAAGTGAAACGCGATGCGGTCGGTGAAGTTGTGCTCAACAACCTCTACTCCCAGACCCAGTTGCAGGTTTCTTTCGGTATCAACATGGTGGCATTGCACCATGGTCAGCCGAAGATCATGAACCTGAAAGACATCATCGCGGCGTTTGTTCGTCACCGCCGTGAAGTGGTGACCCGTCGTACTATTTTCGAACTGCGTAAAGCTCGCGATCGTGCTCATATCCTTGAAGCATTAGCCGTGGCGCTGGCGAACATCGACCCGATCATCGAACTGATCCGTCATGCGCCGACGCCTGCAGAAGCGAAAACTGCGCTGGTTGCTAATCCGTGGCAGCTGGGCAACGTTGCCGCGATGCTCGAACGTGCTGGCGACGATGCTGCGCGTCCGGAATGGCTGGAGCCAGAGTTCGGCGTGCGTGATGGTCTGTACTACCTGACCGAACAGCAAGCTCAGGCGATTCTGGATCTGCGTTTGCAGAAACTGACCGGCCTTGAGCACGAAAAACTGCTCGACGAATACAAAGAGCTGCTGGATCAGATCGCGGAACTGTTGCGTATTCTTGGTAGCGCCGATCGTTTGATGGAAGTGATCCGTGAAGAGCTGGAGCTGGTTCGTGAACAGTTCGGTGACAAACGTCGTACTGAAATCACCGCCAACAGCGCAGACATCAACCTGGAAGATCTGATCACTCAGGAAGATGTGGTAGTGACGCTCTCTCACCAGGGCTACGTTAAGTATCAGCCGCTTTCTGAATACGAAGCGCAGCGTCGTGGCGGGAAAGGTAAATCTGCCGCACGTATTAAAGAAGAAGACTTTATCGACCGACTGCTGGTGGCGAACACTCACGACCATATTCTGTGCTTCTCCAGCCGTGGTCGCGTCTATTCGATGAAAGTTTACCAGTTGCCGGAAGCCACTCGTGGCGCGCGCGGTCGTCCGATCGTCAACCTGCTGCCGCTGGAGCAGGACGAACGTATCACCGCGATCCTGCCGGTGACCGAGTTTGAAGAAGGCGTGAAAGTCTTCATGGCGACCGCTAACGGTACCGTGAAGAAAACTGTCCTCACCGAGTTCAACCGTCTGCGTACCGCCGGTAAAGTGGCGATCAAACTGGTTGACGGCGATGAGCTGATCGGCGTTGACCTGACCAGCGGCGAAGACGAAGTAATGCTGTTCTCCGCTGAAGGTAAAGTGGTGCGCTTTAAAGAGTCTTCTGTCCGTGCGATGGGCTGCAACACCACCGGTGTTCGCGGTATTCGCTTAGGTGAAGGCGATAAAGTCGTCTCTCTGATCGTGCCTCGTGGCGATGGCGCAATCCTCACCGCAACGCAAAACGGTTACGGTAAACGTACCGCAGTGGCGGAATACCCAACCAAGTCGCGTGCGACGAAAGGGGTTATCTCCATCAAGGTTACCGAACGTAACGGTTTAGTTGTTGGCGCGGTACAGGTAGATGACTGCGACCAGATCATGATGATCACCGATGCCGGTACGCTGGTACGTACTCGCGTTTCGGAAATCAGCATCGTGGGCCGTAACACCCAGGGCGTGATCCTCATCCGTACTGCGGAAGATGAAAACGTAGTGGGTCTGCAACGTGTTGCTGAACCGGTTGACGAGGAAGATCTGGATACCATCGACGGCAGTGCCGCGGAAGGGGACGATGAAATCGCTCCGGAAGTGGACGTTGACGACGAGCCAGAAGAAGAATAATTTTACTTCTTCATGCCAAAAGGGAGCTATCTCCCTTGTTTGAATTGAAAAGTCCAGGCTGCAAAGTCTGGGCTTTTGTCGTATTAGGGCACGGTAAAGTTTGGCTGTGCCCGTAAAAAATGGCTGGCTATACACAAGGAATGTGGCAATGAGTGGTGAAAAAAAGGCGAAAGGCTGGCGGTTCTATGGTCTTGTAGGTTTTGGCGCAATAGCACTGCTTTCCGCTGGCGTCTGGGCGTTGCAATATGCTGGCAGTGGGCCAGAAAAAACGTTGTCGCCGCTGGTGGTGCACAACAATCTGCAAATCGATCTCAATGAGCCGGACCTCTTTCTCGACAGCGACTCTCTGAGCCAGCTTCCCAAAGATCTCCTCACCATTCCGTTTCTCCACGATGTTCTGAGCGAAGATTTCGTTTTCTATTATCAGAATCATGCCGATCGTCTGGGCATTGAAGGCAGCATTCGTCGTATTGTCTATGAACACGATCTCACGCTGAAAGATAAGCTCTTTTCGTCACTCTTAGATCAGCCCGCGCAGGCAGCGCTGTGGCACGATAAACAAGGCCATCTTTCACATTATATGGTGCTGATCCAGCGCAGTGGTTTAAGCAAACTGCTGGAGCCATTGTTGTTTGCCGCTACCAGCGACAGCCAGTTAAGCAAAACGGAAATCAGTAGCATCAAGATAAATAGTGAAACTGTTCCTGTTTATCAGTTGCGCTATAACGGCAATAACGCCCTGATGTTCGCGACTTATCAGGACAAGATGCTGGTGTTTTCCAGCACGGATATGTTGTTTAAAGATGATCAGCAGGATACCGAAGCCACGGCGATCGCAGGTGATTTGTTGAGCGGCAAAAAACGCTGGCAAGCAAGCTTTGGCCTGGAAGAGCGTACTGCCGAAAAAACGCCAGTACGCCAGCGCATCGTAGTCAGCGCCAGGTGGCTGGGGTTTGGCTACCAGCGGTTAATGCCTTCTTTTGCTGGCGTACGCTTCGAAATGGGTAACGACGGCTGGCACAGTTTTGTGGCGTTAAATGATGAATCCGCCAGCGTAGATGCCAGTTTCGATTTTACGCCGGTCTGGAACAGTATGCCTGCCGGGGCCAGCTTCTGTGTGGCGGTGCCGTATTCACACGGTATTGCCGAAGAGATGCTTTCGCACATCAGCCAGGAAAACGACAAGCTGAATGGGGCGTTAGACGGTGCCGCGGGGCTGTGCTGGTATGAAGACTCAAAATTGCAAACCCCGCTGTTTGTCGGTCAGTTTGATGGCACTGCCGAACAGGCGCAATTGCCAGGGAAACTGTTTACGCAAAATATTGGTGCGCACGAAAGCAAAGCGCCAGAAGGTGTTTTGCCGATAAGCCAGACTCAGCAGGGCGAAGCGCAAATCTGGCGTCGCGAAGTGAGTTCCCGATACGGTCAGTATCCGAAAGCGCAGGCGGCGCAACCCGATCAATTAATGTCGGATTATTTTTTCCGTGTGTCGCTGGCGATGCAAAACAAAACGCTGCTTTTCTCCCTCGATGACACGCTGGTTAATAACGCGCTGCAAACACTGAATAAAACCCGCCCGGCAATGGTGGATGTAATACCCACTGATGGCATCGTTCCGCTCTATATCAATCCACAAGGCGTGGCGAAACTGCTGCGTAACGAAACGTTGACCAGTCTGCCGAAGAATCTCGAACCGGTTTTTTATAACGCCGCACAAACTTTATTAATGCCGAAGCTGGACGCTTTATCTCAACAACCGCGTTATGTCATGAAGCTGGCCCAGATGGAACCCGGTGCCGCCTGGCAGTGGCTACCCATAACCTGGCAGCCGCTATGAGGCACGGGCTGCTGGCGCTGATTTGCTGGCTGTGTTGTGTTGTTGCCCATAGCGAAATGCTGAATGTCGAACAATCCGGGCTGTTTCGCGCCTGGTTTGTACGCATTGCACAAGAACAGCTCCGCCAGGGGCCAAGTCCACGCTGGTATCAGCAGGATTGTGCGGGCCTGGTGCGATTTGCGGCGAACGAGACGCTGAAAGTTCACGACAGTAAATGGCTAAAAAGTAACGGTTTATCTAGCCAGTATTTGCCGCCAGAGATGACGCTAACACCTGAACAGCGTCAACTGGCGCAAAACTGGAATCAGGGGAACGGGAAAACCGGCCCCTATGTGACCGCGATTAATTTGATTCAGTACAACAGCCAGTTTATTGGCCAGGACATAAACCAGGCGCTGCCTGGCGATATGATTTTTTTCGATCAGGGCGATGCCCAGCACTTAATGGTCTGGATGGGGCGTTACGTCATCTACCACACCGGAAGCGCCACGAAAACTGACAACGGAATGCGCGCAGTCAGTCTGCAACAACTTATGACATGGAAGGACACCCGATGGATACCCAACGATTCCAATCCCAATTTCATTGGCATTTATCGTTTAAATTTTCTGGCGCGATAGCAGCGTGCTTGTCCCTGTCTCTTGTGGGAACAGGGCTTGCTAATGCTGATGATTCGCTTCCTTCCAGCAACTATGCGCCGCCTGCCGGGGGAACATTCTTTTTGCTTGCTGACAGCAGTTTTAGCAGCAGTGAAGAGGCGAAAGTGCGACTGGAAGCGCCGGGGCGTGATTATCGGCGCTATCAGATGGAAGAGTACGGCGGCGTGGACGTTCGCCTGTATCGTATTCCTGACCCGATGGCATTTTTGCGCCAGCAGAAAAACCTGCATCGCATTGTGGTGCAACCGCAATATCTGGGCGACGGGCTGAACAATACGCTAACCTGGCTGTGGGATAACTGGTACGGCAAATCTCGCCGCGTGATGCAGCGTACTTTCTCTTCTCAGTCACGGCAGAATGTGACTCAGGCATTACCCGAATTACATCTCGGCAATGCCATTATTAAACCTTCCCGTTATGTACAGAACAACCAGTTTTCCCCGCTGAAAAAATATCCCCTGGTGGAACAGTTCCGTTATCCACTATGGCAGGCTAAACCGTTCGAGCCGCAGCAAGGGGTAAAACTGGAAGGCGCATCCAGCAATTTCATCTCGCCGCAGCCGGGTAACATTTATATTCCTCTCGGCCAACAAGAGCCGGGACTGTACCTCGTCGAGGCGATGGTTGGTGGGTATCGGGCGACGACGGTGGTGTTTGTTTCCGATACCGTGGCGCTTAGCAAAGTGTTCTGGTGTGGACCGCGGGTAAAAAACAGGGTGAAGCGAAGCCCGGCTCAGAGATCTTGTGGACTGACGGTCTTGGCGTGATGACCCGCGGTGTGACCGATGACAGCGGTACCTTGCAGTTACAACATATATCGCCAGAACGTTCATACATTCTGGGTAAGGATGCTGAAGGCGGTGTTTTTGTCTCCGAGAACTTCTTCTACGAAAGCGAAATCTACAACACCCGCTTGTATATTTTTACCGATCGCCCGCTATATCGCGCAGGCGATCGTGTCGATGTTAAAGTGATCGGCCGCGAGTTCCACGATCCGTTGCATTCATCCCCCATCGTCAGCGCCCCGGCGAAGCTTTCGGTGCTGGACGCCAACGGCAGTCTGTTGCAAACCGTCGATGTCACGCTGGATGCGCGCAATGGCGGGCAGGGAAGTTTCCGCCTGCCAGAAAATGCCGTAGCCGGAGGTTATGAGTTACGTCTTGCTTACCGCAATCAGGTCTATAGCAGCAGTTTTCGCGTGGCAAACTACATCAAGCCACATTTCGAGATTGGTTTAGCTCTCGCCAAAAAAGAGTTCAAAACTGGCGAAGCGGTCAGCGGCAAACTGCAACTTCTCTACCCGGATGGCGAGCCGGTAAAAAATGCCCGCGTGCAGTTAAGTTTGCGCGCTCAGCAATTATCAATGGTCGGTAACGATTTGCGTTATGCCGGACGTTTCCCCGTGTCGCTGGAAGGCAGCGAAACGGTGTCCGACGCCAGCGGTCATGTGGCGTTAAATCTCCCCGCCGCCGATAAACCGAGCCGCTATTTGTTAACCGTCTCCGCCAGTGACGGCGCGGCGTATCGCGTCACCACCACCAAAGAGATCCTCATTGAACGCGGTCTGGCGCATTACTCATTAAGTACTGCCGCACAATACAGTAATAGCGGCGAGTCGGTTGTGTTCCGTTATGCCGCGCTGGAATCTTCAAAACAGGTTCCTGTTACGTATGAATGGTTGCGTCTCGAAGACCGCACGAGCCATAGCGGAGAGCTACCGTCAGGCGGCAAATCCTTTACCGTCAATTTCGCTAAACCTGGCAACTACAATCTGACATTACGCGATAAAGACGGCTTAATTCTCGCTGGGTTAAGTCATGCCGTCAGCGGTAAGGGCAGCACGGCGCATACTGGTACGGTAGATATCGTGGCGGATAAAACGCTGTACCAGCCAGGCGAAACCGCGAAGATGCTGATTACCTTTCCGGAGCCAATTGATGAAGCATTATTGACGCTGGAACGCGATCGCGTGGAACAGCAGTCGCTGCTTTCGCATCCGGCAAACTGGCTAACGCTACAACGTTTAAACGATACCCAGTATGAAGCCCGGGTTCCAGTGAGCAATTCCTTTGCGCCTAACATCACTTTTTCGGTGCTGTATACCCGTAATGGTCAGTACAGTTTTCAGAACGCCGGGATCAAAGTTGCCGTTCCTCAGCTTGATATCCGGGTGAAAACGGACAAAACCCATTACCAGCCTGGTGAACTGGTCAATGTCGAATTAACCTCGTCGCTGAAAGGTAAACCTGTTTCTGCGCAGCTAACGGTAGGCGTGGTCGATGAAATGATCTACGCGCTGCAACCAGAAATCGCGCCGAATATCGGCAAATTTTTCTATCCGCTGGGGCGTAACAATGTGCGTACCAGCTCCAGTCTGTCGTTTATCAGCTACGACCAGGCGCTCTCCAGCGAGCCGGTTGCGCCTGGCGCAACTAACCGCAGCGAGCGGCGAGTAAAAATGCTTGAACGTCCACGGCGTGAAGAGGTGGATACCGCGGCATGGATGCCGTCACTCACAACCGATAAACAAGGCAAAGCGTATTTCACGTTCCTGATGCCTGATTCGTTAACCCGCTGGCGTATCACCGCGCGTGGGATGAACGGCGACGGGCTGGTCGGGCAGGGGCGTGCTTATCTGCGTTCGGAAAAAAATCTCTACATGAAGTGGAGTATGCCAACGGTGTATCGCGTGGGCGACAAACCGGCGGCAGGACTGTTTATCTTCAGTCAGCAGGATAACGAACCGGTGGCGCTGGTGACTAAATTTGCAGGCGCTGAGATGCGCCAGACGCTGACGCTGCACAAAGGGGCGAATTATATTTCGCTGACGCAGAATATTCAGCAATCTGGCTTGTTAAGTGCAGAACTGCAACAAAATGGGCAAGTGCAGGACAGCATTAGCACAAAACTGTCTTTTGTGGATAACAGCTGGCCCGTTGAACAGCAGAAAAATGTCATGCTCGGTGGTGGCGATAACGCGCTGATGTTGCCCGAGCAGGCGAGCAATATCCGGCTACAAAGTAGTGAAACGCCGCAGGAGATTTTCCGCAACAATCTTGATGCGTTAGTCGATGAACCGTGGGGTGGCGTAATCAACACCGGTAGCCGTCTGATCCCGCTCAGTCTCGCCTGGCGTTCGCTTGCCGATCATCAAAGTGCCGCCGCTAACGACATTCGTCAGATGATTCAGGATAACCGTCTGCGGCTGATGCAACTGGCGGGGCCCGGAGCGCGCTTTACCTGGTGGGGTGAAGATGGCAATGGTGACGCCTTCCTTACGGCATGGGCATGGTACGCCGACTGGCAGGCCAGCCAGGCGATCGGCGTAACGCAACAACCGGAATACTGGCAGCATATGCTCGACAGTTATGCCGAGCAGGCAGATAACATGCCGTTATTGCATCGGGCGCTGGTGCTGGCATGGGCGCAGGAGATGAATTTGCCGTGCAAAACGTTGTTGAAAGGGTTGGATGAAGCTATCGCCCGGCGCGGAACTAAAACTGAAGATTTCTCTGAGGAAGACACCCGCGATATCAATGATAGCCTGATCCTCGATACACCGGAGTCTCCACTGGCAGATGCGGTGGCAAACGTCTTAACCATGACGTTGCTGAAAAAAGCGCAGTTGAAGTCCACGGTGATGCCACAGGTTCAGCAATATGCGTGGGATAAAGCGGCAAACAGCAATCAGCCGCTGGCGCACACGGTTGTGCTGCTCAATAGCGGTGGTGACGCTACCCAGACGGCCGCTATTTTAAGTGGTTTGACCGCTGAGCAATCCACTATTGAGCGCGCGCTGGCCATGAACTGGCTGGCGAAATATATGGCGACAATGCCTCCAGTTGTTTTGCCTGCGCCTGCGGGCGCATGGGCTAAACATAAGTTAACTGGAGGGGGCGAAGACTGGCGTTGGGTTGGTCAGGGTGTGCCGGACATTCTCTCTTTTGGTGACGAATTATCGCCGCAAAATGTGCAGGTCCGCTGGCGTGAACCGGCAAAAACGGCTCAACAAAGTAACATTCCGGTGACCGTTGAACGCCAGTTGTATCGGCTTATCCCCGGTGAAGAAGAGATGAGCTTTACTCTGCAACCGGTGACCAGCAATGAGATTGACAGCGATGCGCTGTATCTCGATGAAATCACGCTTACCAGCGAGCAGGATGCAGTTCTGCGCTACGGTCAGGTGGAAGTACCGCTGCCACCGGGAGCCGACGTTGAGCGCACAACATGGGGCATTTCGGTCAATAAACCCAACGCCGCGAAACAGCAGGGGCAATTGCTGGAAAAAGCGCGTAATGAAATGGGCGAACTGGCCTATATGGTGCCGGTGAAAGAACTGACGGGAACGGTCACTTTCCGCCATTTGCTGCGCTTCTCGCAAAAAGGGCAATTCGTTCTGCCTCCTGCTCGTTATGTGCGTTCCTATGCACCTGCACAGCAAAGTGTTGCGGCAGGGAGTGAATGGACCGGGATGCAGGTGAAATAAGTGAACTGGCGCAGAATCGTCTGGCTATTGGCGTTGGTTACTCTGCCAACGCTTGCGGAGGAGACGCCGTTACAACTGGCACTGCGTGGTGCGCAGCACGATCAACTGTATCAGCTGTCGTCATCAGGCGTGACCAAAGTCTCAGCATTACCTGACTCGCTCACCACGCCGTTAGGGAGTTTGTGGAAACTGTATGTTTACGCCTGGCTGGAGGATACCCATCAACCGGAGCAGCCCTACCAGTGTCGCGGAAACTCCCCGGAAGAGGTTTATTGTTGTCAGGCTGGGGAGAGCATAACGCGCGATACCGCGCTGGTACGTTCCTGTGGGCTCTATTTTGCGCCGCAGCGGTTGCATATTGGCGCAGATGTGTGGGGGCAATACTGGCAACAGCGTCAGGCACCTGCGTGGTTAGCGTCTCTGACTACGCTGAAGCCAGAAACCTCGGTAACGGTTAAATCGCTGCTTGATTCATTAGCGACGTTACCTGCGCAAAACAAAGCTCAGGAAGTCTTACTGGATGTGGTGCTGGACGAGGCGAAAATCGGTGTCGCATCCATGCTCGGTAGTCGGGTACGGGTGAAAACCTGGAGCTGGTTTGCCGATGATAAACAGGAAATCCGTCAGGGTGGTTTTGCTGGCTGGTTAACCGATGGTACACCGCTGTGGGTTACTGGCAGTGGCACCAGCAAAACGGTACTAACCCGTTATGCGACGGTGCTTAATCGGGTTTTGCCAGTGCCGACGCAGGTTGCCAGTGGGCAATGTGTAGAGGTGGAGCTGTTTGCCCGCTATCCGCTGAAGAAAATCACAGCGGAAAAGAGTACGACGGCAGTAAAACCCGGCGTACTTAATGGGCGCTATCGTGTGACGTTTACTAATGGTAACCACATTACGTTTGTCAGCCACGGTGAGACGACCTTACTGAGCGAAAAGGGCAAACTGAAATTGCAGTCGCATCTCGATCGTGAAGAGTACGTTGCCAGAGTTCTGGATCGCGAGGCGAAAAGTACGCCCCCTGAGGCAGCGAAAGCCATGACCGTGGCGATTCGCACTTTTTTACAGCAAAACGCCAATCGGGAAGGCGATTGCCTGACCATCCCCGACAGCAGCGCCACGCAGCGTGTTTCTGCTTCGCCAGCGACCACGGGGGCGCGAACGATGACCGCCTGGACGCAGGATCTC
>OGGS01002216.1_pt1 | contig 11222 bp, 7 predicted proteins | sample 1571281 | NCBI WGS metagenome assembly OGGS01 (sample SAMEA2582042, study PRJEB24529) | metagenome | biome: Human gut stool | place: China | collected 2011 | reverse complement strand
GACTACGACAAGGAAGTTGTCTATCCCTTTGGCTACGGCCTGAGCTACACCACCTTCACCCAGAAGATGAGCGACATCACCAGCGACGGCAGCAGCCTGAAGTTCTCTGTCACCGTCACCAATACCGGCTCTGCTGCCGGCAAGGATGTCGTGGAGATCTATAATGATCCTCCGTACACCAACGGCGGCATTGAGAAGGCTTCCGCAAACCTGCTGGACTTCGCCAAGACCAGCGAGCTTGCCCCCGGCGAGAGCGAGACCATCGACTTCACCATCCCGGTCGAGGATCTGGCTTCCTACGATTACAAGAACAACGGCTGCTATGTGCTGGAGGCTGGCGATTACATCATCAGCACCAACTCTGACGCCCACAATGTTCTGGATTCCAAGACCTACACTGTCGCTTCCGACATCGTTTACAACGAGTCCAACAAGCGCGAGAGCGACGAGGTCGTGGCGATCAACCAGTTCGATTTCGCCGAAGGCGAGATCACCTATCTGTCCCGTGCAGACGGCTTTGCAAACTACGACGAGGCCATTGCCGCTCCTGCTACCTATGAGATGAGCGATGAGGCCAAGGCTGGCTTCGAGAACTGCTTCACCTACACCGAGTCCGGCTACGAGAAGGACGAGGACCCCAACGCAGAGGACATCACCACCGGCGCAAAGAACGGTCTCAAGCTGGCTGACCTGCGCGGCGTGGACTACAACGACTCCAAGTGGGATGACCTGCTGGATGAGATGAGCATCGACGACCTGCAGCAGACCATCGGCTTCGGCGGCTACCAGACCGCAGCCGTGGACAGCATCGGCAAGGTGCGCACCAACGACTGTGACGGCCCTGCGTCCATCAACAACAACTTCACCGGCGTCGGTTCTGTCGGTTTCCCGGCTGCTACCCTCATCGGTATGACCTGGAGCAAGGATCTGGCCCACGATTTCGGCGACAGCATCGGCAAGATGGCCAATGAGATGAACACTTCCGGCTGGTATGGCCCGGCTATGAACATCCACCGCACCGCATTCTCCGGCCGTAACTTCGAGTACTACTCTGAGGACGGTGTCCTGTCCGGTGCTATGGCCGCAAACGCCATCGCAGGCGCACAGGAGCACGGCGTCTACGCTTACATGAAGCACTTCGCCCTGAACGATCAGGAAGGCAACCGTAACTGCATGGCGGCTACCTGGTCCAACGAGCAGGCTATCCGCGAGATCTACCTCAAGCCCTTCGAGATGTCTGTCAAGGATGCTGACTGCCACGCTGTCATGTCTTCCTTCAACTACATCGGCAATCGCTGGGCTGGCGGCTGCTCTGAGCTGCTGCAGAACGTCCTGCGCGGCGAGTGGGGCTTCCTCGGCTTCGTCGAGACCGACTACTTCGGTGTCTACGGCTACATGACCGCCGATCAGGCTGTCCGCAACGGCGGCGACCTGATGCTCTGCACCACCGGCAACGATTACAACAATGTGACCGTTCTGACCAACAGCAGCAAGCAGGCAATGCGCACCTCTGCCAAGAACATCCTCTACACTGTGGTCAACAGCCGCGCTTATGAGGCTGAGAACCTGAACCCCGGCATGGCAAAGTGGAAGATCGTCCTGATCGGCGCTGACGTCGTGGCCGCGCTGCTCATCGTTAGCCTGGAGTACACCGCCATCAAGAACTACAAGAAGCGCAAGGAAGAAGAGGAAGAAGTCTAAACCGGACCCTCTCTCCATGCAGCACCTGAACTGAACCAACGGCAAAGGCCCGCTGCACCAGACAGCGGGCCTTTGCCCTGCTCAGGATAAAATGAGGAAAATGCGATGAAGCATACCGACATCATCCAGAAACTGAACTTAGAGCAAAAATGCGCTCTGCTCTCGGGCGAGACTGTCTTTACCACCCGCGCTCTGCCGGGCAAGGGCATCCCGGCCATCACCCTTTCGGACGGCCCCAACGGTGTCCGCAAGCAGGCCGGTGCCGCCGACCATCTGGGCCTCAACCCCAGCGTTCCGGCAACCTGTTTCCCGACCTCTTCCGCCACTGCGTGCAGCTGGGATGAGAAGCTGGGCGAAGCCGTGGGCGAGGCACTGGGCGAGGAAGCCGCTGCACAGGAAGTGGCTGTCCTGCTCGGCCCTGGCCTGAACGTCCAGCGCAGCCCCCTTTGCGGCCGCGACTTCGAGTATTTCTCGGAAGACCCCATCCTCGCGGGCAGGATGGCCGCCGCCTATGTGCGCGGCATCCAGAAAAACGGCATCTCTGCCTGCCCCAAACACTTTGCGGTCAACAGTCAGGAGCTGCGCCGCATGGCCAGCGACTCGGTGCTCGATGAGCGCACCCTGCGGGAGCTGTATCTGACCGGCTTCGAGATCGTGGTGAAAGAGGCAAAGCCCAAGACCATCATGACCTCCTACAACCTCATCAACGGCACCTACGCCAACGAGAATGCCCACCTGCTGCAGGACATTCTGCGGAAGGACTGGGGCTTCGACGGGGCCGTCGTCACCGACTGGGGCGGCTCCAATGACCACGCCCTCGGCGTGAAGAACGGCTCCACCCTCGAAATGCCCTGTCCCGGCGGCGACTCCATCCGGGAGCTGATGAAGGCCGTACAGGACGGCAAAATTTCCGAGGCCGACGTGGACGCCCGCCTCGACGAGATGCTGGAACTGGTGCTCTCCACCCACGCTGCGGTGGAAAAAGCGCCCCGCACCTTCGACGCTGCCGCGCACCATAAGCTTGCCCGCCGCGCGGCCGCAGAGAGCATCGTCCTGCTCAGGAACGAGGGCGGCATCCTGCCGCTCAAGCCCAATGAGAAGCTGGCCGTCATCGGCGACTTTGCCGAGACGCCCCGCTATCAGGGCGCAGGTTCCAGCGCCGTCAACGCCCTGCAGGTGGACACCCTGCTGGACAGCATCAAGGCCGACGACAGCGGCATCACCTTCGTGGGCTATGCCTCCGGTTTCGAGCGTCAGGGTGCAGCTGACGCCGAGAAGCTGGAAGAGGCTGTGGCCCTCGCAAAGAAGGCTGACACCGTTCTGCTCTGCCTCGGCCTCGATGAGCTGCGGGAGAGCGAAGGCCTCGACCGCGCCGACATGAAGCTGGCCGAGAACCAGCAGCAGCTTCTGGCTGCTGTGGCTGCCGTCAACCCGAACGTCGTCGTTCTGCTGAGCGCCGGTGCGCCGGTGGAGACGCCGTGGGCCGGCCAGTGCAGGGCGCTGGTCTACGGCGCACTGGGCGGACAGGCAGGCGCCGGCGCAGCCGCAGACATCCTCACCGGCAAGCTCTGCCCCTGCGGCAAGCTGTCCCAGACCTGGGCGCAGGCTCACGACGACACCCCCGCCAAGGCGAACTTCGGCGGCGAGGGCCGGAACGTGGAGTACCGCGAGGGCCTGTATGTGGGCTACCGGTACTATCAGACCGCCGGTGTGCCGGTGGCGTTCCCCTTCGGCTACGGCCTGAGCTACACCACCTTCGAGTACAGTGATCTGAAGGCAGACGAGAAGGGCGTGACCCTCACTGTCACCAACACCGGCAGCTGTGCCGGTGCCGAGATCGTCCAGCTCTACGTCGCAAAGCAGGACGCAAAAATCTTCCGCCCGGCGCAGGAGCTGAAGGGCTTTGCAAAGGTATTCCTGAAAGCAGGCGAGAGCAGGACGGTGAGCATCGCTCTGGACGACAAGGCGTTCCGCTACTGGAACGTCAAGACTGACCGCTGGGAAGTCGAAGGCGGAAGCTATCAGCTCCGCGTGGGTGCGTCCAGCGCAGACATCCGCCTGACGGCGGAAGTCTCCGTCAAGGGGACCAACGCTCCCGACCCCTACGAGGGTCTCGACCTGCTCCACTACGTCTCCGGTCAGATCACCTATGTGACCGACGCCGAGTTCGAGGCTCTGCTGGGCCATCCGATCCCGGAGGATGTCGTCCGCATCGACCGGAACATGACGCTGGGCGAGATGGACCATGGCCGCAGTCCGCTGGGCTGGGTGGCACAGAAGGTACTGCGCTGCCGTCTGGACAGCAGCTTTGCAAAAGGCACCCCCGACCTGAACACCGTGTTCCAGTATAATATGCCGCTGCGCGCGCTGGCCAAGATGACCAACGGCATGGTGAGCATGGGCATGGTGGACGGCCTCGTCTGGGAGCTGAAAGGCTTCTGGCTCGTGGGCATCCTTCGGGTCATCTATGAGTTCGTCAAGAATCTCATCCTGAACAGCCAGATGGAAAACCGGCTCAAAAACAGCTGAAAGGAATAAGGCCATGAATTTCTGGAATAACTTTGCCGCAAAGCATCCGGCCGCGGCCAAATGGGTGCGGGAGGGCGGACTGTTCGTCATCGTGTCCAACCTCATCACCGTGTTCAAATATCTGCTTCTGCAGTTCCTGCCCAAGGCATTTGCAAGCCTGCCGGTGGTGGACTTCGGCTGGCCGGGCATCGACATCACCCTGTTCGGCGAGACCTTCAAGTGGAACATCCTCGGCTATGACGCGGCCCACGGCGGCCTGCCCTACTTCTGCGCCTACATGGTGGCCATGGTCATCGGCGAGTGCATCAATTTCCCCATCCAGCGCAACTTTGTCTTCCGCAGCAAGGGCAACCTCGCCAAGCAGATCGGCTGGTATCTGCTGGCCTTCTGCCTCATCACCTGCATCGTCAACTCCATCAACTGCATCTGGGTGGCTGTGGCCGGTCTGCTGGTGCCTGATTTCATCTACAACATCGGCACCACGGTGCTCAACGGCGGCATCTCGATGATCATCTTCTTCTTCGTGAACAAGATCATCTTCCCCGAAGGCGAAGCCGCAAAATAATCTGTCATCTTCTTTGTTTTCATCATTTTCTTCATTCGAACCAACAAGCCGTCCTCCTCTGGAGGACGGCCTGTTGGCATATTGAGCGGTTTTGGACGCTGCAAAGGACGAAATTTCGGTCATAGGGTAAGAATCTGCCCAGGGGTCTTGCACTTTGACGCTTTACTGTGGTAAAATCAGGCCATGCTTTTATCATAGAGGAAAAAAGCACCAAAGGGGGAACGTATATGAGTGAGATCTGTATCATCGTCACCATCGTCGTCTATCTTGCGGCCATGCTGCTGGTGGGTTTCGCCTATAGCAAGACCAACAACGACAGCGCCGACTTCTACCTCGGCGGCCGGAAGATGGGGCCGCTGGTCACGGCTATGAGCGCCGAGGCCAGCGATATGTCCAGCTGGCTGCTGATGGGTATGCCGGGTCTGGCCTATCTGACAGGCATTGCCTCGCCGGGCTGGACGGCCATCGGCCTTGCACTGGGTACCTGGCTCAACTGGCTCATCGTGGCCCGGAGGCTCCGCCGCTATTCGGCCAACCTCGACGCCATCACGGTACCGCAGTTCTTGTCGCTTCGCTTCCATGACCAGCGCAACCTGCTGAACGCTCTGGGCGCAGTCATCATCATCGTCTTCTTCGTGCCGTATACGGCCTCGGGTTTTGCGGCCTGCGGCAAGCTGTTCCACAGCCTCTTCGGCGTAGATTACATGGCGGCAATGCTGGTGTCGGCCCTCGTCATCGTGGGCTATACCATCCTCGGCGGCTTCCGCGCCGTCACCACCACCGACCTCATCCAGTCGGTGGTCATGTCGCTGGCCCTCATCGCGGTGCTGGGCTACGGTATCGTCGTGGCAGGCGGCTGGGGCGCTGTTGTCGAGAACGCCCAGAGCCTTTCCGGCTACCTGACCATGACGGCCAGCCACGACGCCGTGACCGGCGGGGCCACGTCCTACAGCCTGCTGGACATCGTCTCCACCATGGCGTGGGGTCTCGGCTACTTCGGTATGCCCCACATCCTGCTCCGCTTCATGGCCATCGAGGACGAGAAGAAGCTGGTGCTCAGCCGCCGCATTGCCACCGTCTGGGTGGTCATCGCCATGGCGGCGTCCATCGTCATCGGCATGGTGGGCCTCGGCATGACCAGGGTCGGTGCGCTGGAATTCCTCAGCGGCTCGTCCAGTGAGACCCTCATCGTCCGCATCGCCAGTCTCATCAGCCAGCACGGTGTGCTGGCGGCAGTCCTCGCCGGACTCATCCTTGCAGGCATCCTCGCGGCCACCATGTCCACGGCGGACAGCCAGATGCTGGCCGCTGCGTCCAGCGTGTCCCAGAACATTTTGCAGGAGTTCGGCCACCTCAAGCTGAGCGAGAAGCAGAGCCTCTTCGCAGCCCGCCTGACCATCATCTGCGTCAGCGTGGTGGGCGTGGTGCTGGCCCGCGACCCGGATTCCAGCGTCTTCGGCATCGTCAGCTTTGCGTGGGCCGGTTTCGGCGGCGCTTTTGGCGCTGTCGTCCTCTGCGCCCTGTTCTGGAAGCGCTGCAACTGGCAGGGTGCGCTGGCCGGTATGCTCTCCGGCGGCCTGATGGTCTTCGTCTGGAAGTACCTCGTCAGCCCGCTGGGCGGCGTCTTCGGCATCTATGAGCTTCTGCCCGCCTTCCTCGTCTCGCTGGCCGTCTGCGTGGTGGTCAGCCTCGTGACCCCGGCCCCGGAGGCCGACATCCTTGCCGAGTTTGATGCGGCAAAATAACCGGTAAAAACAAGAGGAGGGCCTGTGCCGAAACCCGGCACAGGCTCTCCTTTTATGCTTGTGTGACGCTTCCGTGCTCCACCCGGTATACCTTGTCAAACTGCTTCATGAACGCCCCCGAGACGTCGTGGGTGATGGCCACCACCATGCAGGGGAGAGCGAGCAGATTTTCCATGATCTGTCCGCTGGTGTCGGGGTCGAGGCTGGCGGTGATCTCGTCGGCGATGATGAGGTCGTACCGGCGAAGCGCCAGCCGTGCGATGCCGATGCGCTGGCGCTGCCCGCCCGAGAGATTCTTGCCGTTCTCGCTGATGAGGGTGTCGAGGCCGTCGGGCAGGGTGCTTACCCAGTCGGTGAGGCCCGCCATCCCGATGGCGTGGGAAAGCTGAGCCTCGGGGAAGTCCGCGCCGAGGCAGATGTTGCTGCGGAGGGTGTCATTGAAGAGATAGGTTGTCTGGGCAATGTAACCTACCCGCTGGTAGAGGCTCTGACGGTCGATGTCCCGCAGCTGCTGGCCGTTGAAGAGGATGCTGCCGGTATAGTCTGGGTAGTACTGGAACAGCAGCTTTGCCAGTGTAGACTTGCCGCAGCCGCTTTCGCCCACGAGGACGGCTTTTCCTGCCCGGAGACCGTCAGCCGGACGCCGCGCAGCACCGGTGCAGCGGCCCCGGGGTAGGAAAAGCCGGTGTCCTTGCACTCGATGTGCTCGAGTTTACCGATGGCCCGGCCCGCAGAGACTTTTTCCGGGCCGGACATGGCTGCTTCCAGCCGCTGACGAATGCCTTTCGAGGATCTGACCTTGGCCCAGCACTGGGCGATCTGATTACAGGGCGTGATGACGAAGTTCGCCATGCTGGCGGCGGTGGAGACGGTGCCCATCGTCAGCCGCCCGTCGAAAGCGAGAAAAAGGCCCACCAGCATGACGATGGGGAAGATGAGGTTGCTGATGAGAGAGGTGTTGACCACCATGGCGTTGAGGCTCTGCTGGTAGGTCTGCTCGCTGTCGCGGGCCTGCCGGGCAGCATCCCGGTGGCGGGCGGCATAGGCGTCCTCTCGCAGAAAGCCCCGGATGACCTCGAACCCGCCCAGAAGCTCCTTGAGCTGCTGGGTGTAGCCCGCCATCTGGAGCGAAAAAGCGTCTCGGGAGGCTTTGAGCCGCTCATTCATCTTCCGGGGCAGGACCAGCGGCGGCACGGTCACAAGCAGGATGGCCGCCAGCATCACCGGGCTGATGTAAAGGTACATCCCCAGCGCACAGAGCATGATGCCGCCCCAGAACGCGATGTTGAAGAGGGACATATAATAGTCGTCGTAGAGGGTGCGCAGGTCGGTAGTCAACAGGGAGAGATAGGCTGCGTCGCCCTCCCGCTGATATTGGGACACCGGGCGGCGCAGCACCCGCTCCATGACCTGCCCCCGTACCTGCTCCACGGCGCCGCAGGCGAGTTTTGTAAAGGAGCGGCGGCTCAGCCGTTCGAAAAACCAGCTGGTGAAGGTGATGAGGAACACCAGCCCCATATAGCCCAGTGCCTCCTGCTTGCTCTTGGAGTCGATAAGCCACTTGAGCTGGAAGTTTTTCAACGGCGCGAAAAAGGATACCGCCGCTGTAAAGAGCGCGAAGAGCATGAGCTTCACCCAGTGGTGTCGGAAGTAGTCGTTGACCGTTGCTTTTTTCATGTGCAGTATCCTCCGCAGAGTGCTATAAAACGAGATGGATCACAAGAAAGACCCATCCGACTTCCTTTTTGCGGGAGATCGGATGGGTCTTGATCTTATGGCCTTATGTAAGAGATGCTGTCAGCTTACAGCTGGGGGCCGGCGGAGACCAGAGCCTTGCCGTGCTCGTTGCCCTCGTACTTTGCGAAGTTCTTGATGAAGCGGCCAGCCAGATCCTTGGCCTTCTCTTCCCACTGAGCGGCATCTGCGTAGGTGTCGCGGGGGTCGAGGATAGCGGGGTCAACACCGGGCAGAGCGGTGGGAACCTCGAAATCGAAGTAGGGGATCTTCTTGGTGGGAGCCTCGTTGATGGCGCCGCTCAGGATAGCGTCGATGATGCCGCGGGTATCCTTGATGGAGATGCGCTTGCCGGTGCCGTTCCAGCCGGTGTTGACCAGATAAGCCTTTGCGCCGCTCTTCTGCATCTTCTTGACCAGCTCCTCAGCATACTTGGTGGGGTGCAGCTCCAGGAAGGCCTGACCGAAGCAGGCGGAGAAGGTGGGGGTGGGCTCGGTGATGCCGCGCTCGGTGCCGGCCAGCTTTGCGGTGAAGCCGGACAGGAAGTAGTACTGGGTCTGCTCCGGAGTCAGGATGGAGACCGGGGGCAGGACGCCGAATGCATCAGCAGACAGGAAGATGACATTCTTGGCTGCGGGTGCAGAAGAGATGGGGCGGACGATGTTCTGGATGTGGTCGATGGGGTAGGAGACGCGGGTGTTCTCGGTCACGCTCTTGTCGGCGAAATCGATGTGGCCCTCAGCGTCCAGAGTGACGTTCTCCAGCAGAGCGTTGCGCTTGATGGCGTTGTAGATGTCGGGCTCAGAGTCCTTGTCCAGGTTGATGACCTTTGCGTAGCAGCCGCCCTCGAAGTTGAAGACGCCGTTGTCGTCCCAGCCGTGCTCGTCATCGCCGATGAGCAGACGCTTCGGGTCGGTGGACAGGGTGGTCTTGCCGGTGCCGGACAGACCGAAGAAGATGGCAGTGTTCTTGCCCTCCTTATCGGTGTTGGCAGAGCAGTGCATGGAAGCGATGCCCTTCAGCGGCAGGAAGTAGTTCATCATGGAGAACATACCCTTCTTCATCTCGCCGCCGTACCAGGTGTTGACGATGACCTGCTCCTTGCTGGTGATGTTGAACAGCACAGCAGTCTCGGAGTTCAGGCCCAGCTCCTTGTAGTTCTCGACCTTCGCCTTGGAAGCGTTGTAAACAACGAAATCAGGCTCGAAGTTCTCCAGCTCCTCAGCGGTGGGACGGATGAACATATTGGTAACGAAGTGTGCCTGCCAGGCCACTTCCACGATGAAACGCACTGCCATGCGGGTATCCTTGTTGGCGCCGCAGAAAGCATCCACGACGTACAGGCGCTTGTTGGACAGCTCCTTCTGAGCGATCTCCTTGACAGCCTTCCAAGCCTCCTGAGAAGCGGGGTGGTTGTCGTTCTTGTACTCATCGCTGGTCCACCACACGGTGTCCTTGGAGTTCTCGTCCATCACGATGAACTTGTCCTTGGGAGAACGGCCGGTGTAGATGCCGGTCATCACGTTCACAGCACCCAGCTCGCTGACGTGACCCTTCTCGTAGCCTTCCAGCTCGGGCTTGGTCTCCTCTGCGAACAGCTGCTCGTAGGAGGGGTTGTGCACGACTTCAGTCGTGCCGGTGATGCCATACTTGGTAAGATCCAACTTTGCCATATTTGCGTACCTCTACTTTCGTTTGATCCTTACATAACTCTGTGTAGGAGATGCAGCGCCATTTATGGTACGGACACCGCATAAGGGGGAGACAGCACAGAACGATGCAATGCAAATTCTCCTGTCTATCATTATACACAAAAGCTTTCCAAAAGCAATAAATGGAAGGTTCTGTTTGCAAAAAAGAAACAAATTTCATAAACAAGCTTTCCCGCACAAAGTAATTTCACGAAGCCCTGCAGGGATGCAGACTGTGAAAAATAAGGCGGGACGGGGAAAAAACGACATTTTGATAAAAGTTTGACAAACAGGGATACATGAAAAAACAGGACGCTTTGCGCATTTTTATCCCCGATTTGCCGCTGCCTTTGTCTTATTGTGCAATTTTTGCGTTGACTCAAACGTTTTTCTGGCAAAAGGACTTTACTTGTGCTATACTTATTTTAAGTAGAAACACTTTTCCGCCCGCCACGGCGGTCCACATATAAAGGAACTGCCATGAAAACCATCTACATTCTGCTCACCCGCTCCGGCACGCTGCTGTCCAAACTGGTCTATGCCGCCACCGGTGCCAGCTATACCCACGCCTCCATGGCGTTTGATGCAGAGCTGAGTTGCCTGTACAGCTCCACCCGCAAAAACGGCTACACCATGTTCCCGGCAGGCCCCAGCAAAGAATATCTGAACAAGGGCGTTTTCCGTCTGCGGGACGACGCCCCCTGTGCGCTGTATGCGCTGGAGGTATCCGACGAGGCCTATTCCCACGCCCTGCACCGCGCCGAGGACTTCATGCGCCACGGCGAGGAGTACAGCTTCAACACGCTGGGGCTGATTTTGTGTGGGCTGCATATCCGCTGGCAGCGCCGCCACCATTATTTCTGCTCTCAGTTCGTCAGCGAGGTGCTGGAGCAAAGCGGTGCTTTGGCGCTGCCCAAGGACAGCACCCTGATGCACCCCAACGACTACACCCAGCTGCCCCAGCTGAAGTGCCTGTACAAGGGTCGCTTAGCCGACCTGCCCCAGCGCAAGGCCATGGAGCTGGGCGAGACGCCCTCGATGGTCAGCATCTATACCGGTCTGCTGGTTGAACTGCTGCAGCGCCGGGCGCAAAGGTTTTTTGAGTAATTTTTTGTATAAAGCCGAATTTTTCGCTTTTTTGAGCGCTGCTCTTGCTTTTTGCAGCCAATTGTGGTAATATTATTCGGCGGTATTGTTTTGCCGCAGAATATGCGCTCGTAGCTCAGCCGGTAGAGCATCTGACTTTTAATCAGAGGG
>OGGS01002214.1_pt1 | contig 11232 bp, 9 predicted proteins | sample 1571281 | NCBI WGS metagenome assembly OGGS01 (sample SAMEA2582042, study PRJEB24529) | metagenome | biome: Human gut stool | place: China | collected 2011 | reverse complement strand
CCCTCAAAGCCTTCCCACTGTTCAAAATTGATCATTGGAACCTCCTTGCTCCATTTCATGCGCAAGTTAGCGCATTCTAACTAATGAGCCTTTGAAAAACCGCACTGCATAGGCGGCTTTCTGGGGGCGAAACAGTCTTGAACTGCCGTCTGCGGCAGCTCTGACTACAAGGTGTAGACAAAAATGAAAACCTGCCCACAAAATCTTGCGTTACTATAATAACAAGAACCACTTTAAAAAGCAATAGAAAACAAGTGGGTTTTCTTCCAAAGCAAGGGGGATTCTTTGGGCAGAATGTAGAAAAAACGCTGAACCCCCGGCGACACATGCCTTTTTCGCGGAAAATTGCAAATTGAGGGTTGACAAGACTAACCATCTATGGTATTCTGTTCTCGCAACGGCGGTTAGCTAATTCTAACCACGATGCACCAAAAAACGGAGCGTCTGCAAGCGCTCCGTTCCATTCCTCCATTCCATACTCTCTTTTTCTTGGCAGGATGCAGCATTCTGGTTTGCTCTGCATCCGCTGCGCGGCACACAGGGCTCTGGTACGGCACTGTGCGCAGATGAAAACAAAAACGGGACACTCAGCTTGACCACCTGAGTGCCCCGATTTTTGTTTTGTCCCGGTCGTTGATCAGCCGCATCCCGGGGAGCGGACAACATTCTTTACACCACCGCATCCCGCAGCAGCTGGTAGATGGCCTCCGCGTTTCCATTGGGGGAGCGGAGGGAGACGAATTTTCCGTTTACCTGGCAGACTCCGTCCGAATAGACGGTGAAAAGCAGGTTCTGGCTGGCATCGTCTGCAAAGCGCAGGGTGATGGAATGCGCTTCGTAGTCGTGGGAGTAGGAGCGGGCGTTCTGGTTGAACTTCTGGTAGCAGCTCGCGTTTTGCAGGATCTTGAAAAATGCCTGATAGGTGTCATCGCCCGCAGAATAGGCGTGGGTGGTAACCACCGATGGGCTCAGGCTGACGGTATCCTCCACATTGACAGAGACGGAAGTGCTTTTATTGATATCAGTTTTCAGGTCAACGCGGCGGTTGGAAACGAACAGCAGCACGAACAACAGGACCCAGAGGGCCATGATGGCATAAAAACGGAGACTTTTGTTTTCCATAAAACGTTCTCCTTTGGCAGACCGCACAGCAGGGCGGCCAGAGAGATTCAGAGAGTACGCTTTCATTATAGTGCCGGAACGCGCAGGATGTCAACTGTTCTCCAGATGCTTCTGTGCCGCAAAGGTACCTGCGGCGCTGGCGGCAAACACAAAATAGTAGCTTGCGATGCGGAAGAGCATCAGGGTGCTCATGGCTTCGCCGCTGGTCATAAAGCTGCTGAACACCAGCAGAAAGGCTGTTTCAATGGAGCCCATGCCTGCTACATTGGGCAGTGCGTTGGAAAGGAAGAGCATCAGGCTGGTGAGCAGTTGTACCTGCCAGAAGCTCAGCCCGCAGGAAAGCCCCATGAAGCGGATGCAGAACCACGGCAGGGTGAACATCAGAAACAGCTTGAGGGTCTGCATGGCAAGGATGCGGGCACAGCGGCCCTTGTCGGCCAGCAGGAGGCGGCTCTCGGTGGCCAGGGTGTCCAGCTGCTCCAGCCACTTTTCCCGGCGGGTCTGCCATGGTTCCGTTTTGGGCAGAAAGCCCATGGCCCAGCGGGCCAGCCGCTGCACCAGCGGCGAGACACAGAGCAGCACCAGCGTCACGATGACCAGCGCCACCACGCAGTAGGCGGCGGGCAGATAGTGCATCACGCCGGAGGTGTTGGCGGCGAGCCAACGGTGCTGCAGCAGGAGCATCACAGTGGCATAGAGCAGAACGGTGGTCTTGTGGAATACATATTGCAGGGTCATCAGGCCCACACCGGGGCCCAGCGGCAGGCCGCAGTGATAGAGATAGTAGGACTCCATGGGCACAGCCCCGGCACCCAGGCCGACCACGTTGCCAAAGATGCCCACAAAGGCGGCATCCATGCCGCGCCGCAGGGTGAAGCCCGGCAGGCGGCAGCGGATGATGAGCCAGCAGACGACCCCCTCAAGCAGGGGGTATGTCAGGCCGATGGCCAGCACCAGCAGCACCTGCCAGAGGGAGAGCTGGACCAGCGCGGTCGAGATCTCAGGCCAGTGGCTGCTGAAGATGAAAACCACTATACAGGTCAGCGCCAGCAGTACCAGCAGAGAAAGGATCGCTTTTTTGCGGGAGGGCTGCTGGGGGGTGTTGGTCTGTTCCATGGGACAAGGCTCCTTTCACGATACTGCTTGCAGTATAACACAGCGGAACCTTGTTTTTGTGAACTGAAACAAAATTTTTCTCGTCACTTTGTGTGATATGATAAAAAAAGAACCTCTCCGGCTCACTTCGTTCGCCAGCTTTCCTATGAGGAGAAGTGGCATTGCGAAGCAATGACGGAGAGGTTTTGTGTTACTTTTTCGCTGTCAGATCTTCCACAGCAGCCCGGAATGTCTGCTCAAAAGCCTCCTTGGAATAATACTGCTCGTACATTTTACGGCATTCTGTCCGCATGGAGGCCAGCTCTTCCGGGTGCTCGATGGCGTGCTCCAGCAGGACAGCCAGCTGCTGCGGGTCGTCGTTGTGGTAAACGAAGCCGTTCCGCCCCTCGGAGATGAGCCCGGCGGTGCCGGTGTGCTCCGATACGATGGACGGCTTGCCGAAGATCAGCCCCTCGGTGACAAAGGTGGGCATGGGATCGTCGCGGGAAGCACAGACCAGACCGGTGCACTGCTCCATCAGGCTCTTGATCTCGTCACGGGTGAGCCGCTTGCAGTAGAACACGTTTTCCGGGTAGTCTGCGGTCAGGGCGCGGACGGAGTCCATCATCTCCTTGTCAGCGGCCTGGCCCACAAAGAGGAAGGAGGCTTTTTCCCGCACCTCGGGCGGCAGCAGGCGGATGGCCTTGCAGAAGATATCGTGGCCCTTGCGGCGCTCAAAGGAGCCCACCGTGGCAAACAGCGGGCGGCCGCGGTTGTAGCCCAGATCGGTGCGGACAAAGTTCTCTGCCGCGTAATCAGGCAGGCCGTAGATGAGCGGCCGGATCTCGAACTCGGGGCGCACGGCGTGCATGGCATTGGCGGCGTGGCTGCCCACCGAGTAGACCCGGACATTCTCCCCCAGCTGGGTGGGGATCTGGTGGGCAATGTGGGGGTAACCCGCAAAGGCATCGTGGAGCCACCACAGCACCGGTACGGCGGTGCCGCTCAGGGCACGGACAGCCCGGGCCATGACCACCGTGTTGGCGATGACGAAGTCGGCACAGAGGGCCATGCCCCAGGCATCGGAGACATTGCGGCAGGACGACCGGGTGATGACCGAGGCCCCGGCATCCAGGAAGAGATGCAGGGAGCCGCCGTCACTGGGGCCCAGCACAAGTACCTCATACCCCATGCTGCGCAGCACCGGCACGGCACTCACCAGCACGATGGGCGCGCCGGTCATATCCAGCACATGGCTCATAATAAAGGCGCGTTTGCCATGGGCCGAAAACGCATCCTCGGCGCAGATGCCGCGCTCGTAGTGGAGCAGGGCCTGCGGGATGAGAGTGGGCTTAGTGCAGAGCTGCGCGGCCAGCGCCAGCAGCTCAGGCACATTTTCGGGGTCATGGGCGGCGGCGCGGCAGCGCTCCAGCAGGGTGCGGCTGACCACGGCGCAGCGGTTCTGCGCCTGCAGCGGCTGGCTCTGATAGAGGGCAGTCGCCCCGCCAAAGCCGAACACCGCATTGCAGACGACATAATCCGCGCCATCCTGCAGGGCTTTGGCAAAGTACATCAGGGCGGTGGACATCAGCTCCACGTCCTCGGCGGCCAGAAGCACGCCGTCCACGCTTGCGGTCAGTTCCCCGCCCAGCCGGTCCACCAGCCGGAACTTGCGGTGGAGCTGGTCGGTCAGTGTGGATTTCAGGGCCGTACTGCGGGCCGGTGCGCAGACCAGCAGGTAGGTGCTCTGGGTGTTGCTGTACTCCTGCAGGGCCAGCTGACGCTGCTGCAGGGGGGTGTAGTTGTTATACATGGCTATTCCTCCGTTCCGCTTCTCAGTTTCCACGGTGGAACAGACGCATCAGGCTGCGGATGGGAGCAGTGAGCTTCCAGCTTTTGCTGGAAAACACGCTTTCCAGCGAGGTCTCGTAGGCAATGCTCCGGGCCTGCAGATCGGCGTTTTTCTGGCACAACTGTGCGATCTCCTGCTGCAGGGCGGCCACCATCTGCTGCTGGGCCGCGGCATTCTGCTCCAGCTGCTGGATATGCTGCTTTTCGCTGTCCTTGCGCAGCTGGAGCTGCTGCACGCCCTGCAGCACGGCGCAGAACAAAGGCTCGTCCGTCAGGGTCTCCAGTGGGAAGTAGCCATAGCTCACCACCAGCTTCATCCCGGCGGGGTAGTGGGTGGTGCCCTCCAGCCGGTAGTTGGGGTCATCGCCCAGGAACAGGGTGCTGCCGCCGGAAAGGTTCAGGCCGTTGGTGGGTGCGCAGATGATGCGGTCATCTGAAAAGATCAGGTTGGTGATGCAGCAGGGCAGCTCACCCGGGTCGAACCGCAGGGCCTGTGCAGCTACCGGCAGCTCAAAGGTCGCGGTCACAGCACCGGTCAGCTCGTCGGTGGTGCAGTCGGGCGCGGTCAGGGTGTCCTTTTCCGAAAAGCCGAAGCCTGCATCATAATAGAGCAGCGGCTGCAGCAGAGTGGGCGAGTCGGTATGCATCTCGCGCTGGGGGTGTGCCGCAAGGTAGGACTGCACCTTCTGTTCCAGGGCAAGGCAGCGTTCTGCCAGATGGGAAACGCCTTCGTCCGAAAGCTTGAGCTGCTGTTCCAGCTCGGCGATCTTTTCCTGCAGAGCCGCAGTGTTCTCAGGAGCTGCGTTGTTCATAACCGGATTCTCCTCATAATATTATTTCACTTCAGCAGAGGGGGCACCCTCTGCAAAAAATCAGTGTTTTGCCGCAAAATGACGCTCAGGCGCTTCGGCGCGGGCGCTGCGCCGGCGGGGCGCTTCCGCCGTCTTCTGCTCCCGGCGGGAGGTGAGCCAGAACTTCAGGTCCCGGCGGCGCACCAGCAGCTCGCAGATGAGCAGGGTGGAGCCCAGCGAAAGGGTGAAATGCAGCACCATGCCCAGCACCGGGTGAGCCGCAAACTTCTGGGGCATCAGATACCAGGGAATGGCCGTGAGCTCCACAGTGTGGACGCAGAAGATGAACAGCGAACGGCGGCCAATGGCCTGAATGGCATGGGTGACAACGTTCTCCACCCTGCGCTGGAACCAGATGACGATGGAAAGGATGCCCAGGCCCGTTACGGCATCCAGCAGGATGCTCACGGGGCCGAGGGTCCACTCGGCCATCGAGACGCAGTCGGTGCTCTTGGTAAGAAGCACCAGTGCGGCCACAGCCAGCGCCGCCGCGATCATCCCGCCGCGCAGACGGGGCGAGAGGGGCTGTTCAAAGATCTTATACTTCTTGGCAAGGTGTCCCACATACAGAGCCGGAACGGTGACCATGCCCTGGCCGATGCAAAAAGGAGCCTCCCAGGTGATGCAGATGCCCCAGCCTAACAGCATGGTACCCAGCACCGCCCAGTTTATGTACTGCTCCGGGAAGATATTCAGGATGAGATCCAGCAGGATCCATGCGATCATCAGCGAGAGCAGATACCACATGGGGCCGCAGGAGAAGAACAGCTGGCCGAAATAGGTGGCCGTGTGGGGCAGGCCCAGTGCAAAGCCGCCCAGCACCTTGTAGGTCTCGTAGGTGGCGTTGTGCAGGCTGCCGAACAGGCTGTAATGGATGATAAAATGGAACACGGTGGTGGCAATGCCTGTATAGATGTAAGGCTTGAGCAGCGTTTTGAACTGCTGGTCGATACACTTGCCGATGGAGCGCTTGCGGAAGCCGTAGCCGCTGGCAATGTAAAAGGCCGCCATCAGGGATTCGCGGTAGGCGAACATGCAAAAGGTCAGCGGGTTGATGTGGCTGGCATCGCCCATGGGGTAAAGCTCACCGGTGTGGGCAAAGACGATGGTCAGCATGCCGACACCCTTGAGCAGATCAAACATGCCCAGCGAATTTGCGGCACGGCGTTTGGTTCCCTCCATAAAAAGGTCCTCCTCTGCGCCGCACCCCGCCCCGGGATGGCAGAATTGCCGGATTTTTGGCGCATCATGTTAAAAATTAGAGATATTTATAATAAGTATAATGCTTTTTGCCCCTGCTGTCAATCAAACGCAGGGAGAAAGCACGGTAGGCGGATACCGGGAAAAGTGTACCACACTCACGGCCTGCCCGCAACAAAAGGCAGGATTTACATCCGGGTGCACAGATTGACTGTAAGTTTAAGTTGCATATTTGTGCAATTAAATCTTGCGTTTGAGCTTTCTATGCGGTATACTCTAGGCTAGAGTACCCAGAAGATTCCATTTAGCGGAAACGAAAGGGAATATTTTAACAAAAATAAACAGGGAGTGTAAAATAATGGCAGACAAGGCTTGTAACGAAGTTGTGACCGTGGCAAATATGCCGATGACCGTTTTTGATATGATCTCTGCGATGCAGAATAAGTATGCTGACCGTGTGGCGTTCCGCTATGTGGAGGGCAAGGACACGGTGGTGGAAAAGACCTACGCTCAGTATGTGCAGGATATCCGCAAAGCGACCGGCTACCTGCAGCAGGAGCTGGGCGAGCCCAAGGGCAAGAAGATCGTCATCCTGAGCCGCACCAACTATGAGTACGGCGCTGTCGTTTTCGGCACCATGATGGCAGGCGCTGTCATCGTGACCCTGAACCAGGGCAAGACCTGGGCCGAGCTGGAGCATGAGCTGGGCATGGTGGAGCCGGACCTCATCTTCAATGATGGCATCGATTACGGCTACCGCGCCCAGCTGGAAGCGCTCTATGGCGCTCAGCTCCGCCCCATGGATGCCTGGACCGCTGTCCCTGAGGCTGAGATGGTCAACCGCATCGACCACGAGGGTCTGCTGATGCTGATGTTCACCTCCGGCACCACCGGCCGCAGCAAGAGTGTGATGCTGAGCGAGAAGAACTACTTCACCGCCTGCCAGATGTACATCAATGGCCAGAAGGACATCCTTGACCAGGAGGAGCGGCTGGCACCCCAGTACCTCGACCGGAACTTCAGCCACTTTACGCTGGTGCCCATGTTCCATCTGGCCGGTTTCATCTGCTACTTTGTCTACGGCATACAGGGCTGGACCCTGAACCTCTGCTGTGATGCCCGCGACCTGCGCCGGGATATGAGCCTGATGCACAGCGATGCCATGTCTACCCCGCCGGTGCTGGTGGAGATGATCTACAACGAGGTCAAGCGCGGCCATGCCGACCGCCTGAACGGGCTGTGGAACCTGAGCTGCAGCTCTGCCATCCTTGACCCCGCCATCCTGAGCGATCTGGTGAAGAATGGCTTCTACATCAATCAGTGCTACTCCATGACCGAGCTGGCCGGCTATGGCCTGCTGAACGTGACCCAGGAGGGCGACCACCTGCGTGCCCTGGGCAAGCCGGACGGCTTCTGTGAGGTCAAGGTGGACGAGACCGGCGAGATCTGCGTCCGCGGCGGCTGCGTGATGCTGGGCTACTATAAGGACCCCGAGGCCACTGCCGAGACCATCGACAAGGACGGCTGGCTCCACACCGGCGACCTGGCCCGCGTGGACGAGGAAGGCTACTACTATATGACCGGCCGCAAGAAGAACCTCATCATTCTGGACAGCGGCGAGAACGTCAGCCCCGAGGAGCTGGAAAAGCTGCTGGGCAAGTGCGGTGCCATCAAGGAGTGCATCGTCAAGGAGATGGGCAAGAAGATCGGCACTGTGGTCTGCTGTGAGGATGACAAGCAGCAGCAGGTGAAGGATTTTGTCACCGAGCTGAACCGCACCCTGCCCATGTACAAGCGCATCTCCGTTGTAGAATGCAGCGCCGAGCCCCTGCCCCGCAACGCGCTGGGCAAGCTGCTGCGCAAGTAAAATCAAACGGGAGAAAAAGGAGCAGACCATGGTAAACAATGTCTATGATCTTGTCACCCGGACAATGGAGCAGGAATTCCCCGGGCGGGTGGCGTTCCGCTGGGTAGAGGATACCACCGGCACCGTGAAGGAAAAGACCTATGCCGAGTATGCACAGGATATCCGCCGCGCTGCTGCCTGGTTTGCCCGGAACATCCCGGAGGTGGAGGGCAAGCGGGTGGTCCTGCTGAGCCGGAACTGCTATGAGTACGGCGTGAATACCTTTGGCGCTGTGCTGGCCGGGGCTGTCCTGGTAACGATGAACCAGAAAAAGACCTGGGACGAGCTGAGCTGGGAGCTGGAGCTGGCAGAGCCTGCCCTCATCCTGAACGATGGGGTGGACTACGGCTGCCGTGACCAGCTGGAGGCTGCGTATGGGGAGCGCCTGCGGCCGATGGATGTCTGGAAGGACACCGCGCCCGGCGGGCTGGAAAAGAAGATCGACCCCAATGCCCTGATGGTCATGCTGTTCACCTCCGGCACCACCGGCCGCAGCAAGGCCGTGATGCTGGCAGAGCGGAACTTCTTTACCGTGATGCAGATGCACGTTGCCATGGGCGACCACATGCTGGACTTCAAGCACCGGCAGCTGCCCGAGGACAAAAACGATGTCCTGAGCAACTTTGCCATCCTGCCCCTGTTCCATCTGGGCACCTTTATCTGCCTGTTCTCCTGGCCCTTCAAGGGCTGGGCCCTGAATCTTTGCAGTGACCTGCGGAATTTCTACCGGGATCTGGGCCTGATGCACAGCGATTCCATTGCCGTGGCCCCGGTGCTGATGGAGAGCATCTACAAGGATGTCAAGCGCGGCCGCGCCGATAAGCTGAACGGCCTGTGGAACCCCTGCGGCAGCTCTGCCATGTTCGACAGCGAGATGCTGCTGGGTCTGGTGGAAAACGGCATGTACATCACCCAGTGCTACGGCATGACCGAGACCTGCGGCGATGGTCTGGTGAACTACGCCCAGGCAGAGCCCCATATCCGGGCGCTGGGCAAGCCGGACGGCCACTGCGAGTACAAGCTGGATGAGACCGGCGAGATCTGCATCCGGGGCGGCTGTGTGATGCTGGGCTACTATAAAGACCCCGAGGCCACCGCCGAGATCATCGACAAAGACGGCTGGCTCCACACCGGCGACCTGGCCCGTGAGGACGAGGACGGCTATTACTACATGGTGGGCCGGAAGAAGAACCTGATCATTCTGGGCACCGGCGAGAACGTCAGTCCCGAGGAGCTGGAAAGAAAGCTCAACGCCTGCCCTGAGGTGCAGGAGTGCGTGGTCAAGGAGATGGGCAAAAGGATCGGCGCGCTGATCTGCTGTGCCGAGGAAAAGCAGGCAGAGGTCCGGGCCTTTATCACCGGGCTGAACCGTACCCTGCCGCTGTACCAGCGGATCACGGCGGTGGAGTTCAGCGCCGAGCCCCTGCCCCGCAACGCCATGGGCAAGCTGCTGCGCAGGTAAGCGCGGAAATTGTAAAAAAAGCGCAAAACCGGGCGGCCTGTGTGTTGCATTTCCTCCATAAAACAGGTATTATAAAACACAGGAATGCCCCGCCCGGCTGGCTAAACCGGCCCGGCGCGTGGCATACTGAAACTGCGCCCTTGCAGGCGATAAAAAATCCCTCACGGAAAGGAAGATTTTTTGATGGAAAGAGCAGAAATCGTGTCTCAGATCCTGGCAATTCTGGAGGATGTGGCAGAGATCTCGCCCGAGGATGTCAACGAAAACAGCGTGATGATGGATGATCTGGATCTGTCCTCTATGGAGATCCTGACCGTCGTGGCCGATCTGGAAGAGACCTTTGGTCTGCGCATCCCCGAAAAGGAGCTGCGCAACTTTGTGACCATCGGCGATCTGACCGATTATCTGGCCGAGAACGCGGGGTAAATTCCGGATGAATGCAGAGCAGCGTGCGGTGTTTCAGGGCATCGTCTACTACTACCGTGAAAATCAGGTCCTCTGCCGCTATCAGGCCACGCTGAAGGAGTCTGTTGACCCGGCTCTTCTGCAGCAGGCGCTGGATGCGGCCCGCCCGCTGGCAGAGTATTATTTCTGCCATGTGGTGTGGGAAAAGCGGGAGGCCCGTCTGGAGCCCAACACCGCCCCCTGCCGTGTGCGGCAGGGCAGCACCCAGCCAAAGATCCCCGAGGAGACGAACGATTATCTCTTCTCGCTGGGCTATGAGGGAAACACGGTCTATCTGGACTGGTTCCACTTCCTGGCCGATGGCCGGGGCGGCTCGCCCTTTTTCACCCTGCTGCTCAAGCTCTACTGCAACCTGCGCTCCAACGCCGGTTTTGTGTGCGAGGCCCTTGCCTCTGACCCGCCCTACGATGTGGAACAGCTGCTGGCCCGCTACCCGGAGAGCCAGGTGGCCAACGACATGCAGAAGGACGTGCTGCAGATCCACGAGGGCACGCCTCATTTCCAGCGGCTGCGGCTGGACAGGAAAAGCCTTGTGGATCTGGCGCAGAAGGAGGGCGTGAAGCCCTTCAGCGCCCTCATGGGGCTGACCTGCCAGGCAGCGCAGCGGTATCTGGAAAAGAACGACCTTGCGTACAGCTATGCCGCCGACACCCGCGCGGCGCTGGGGGTGCCGCATGCCCTGTACAACTGCATTGCGTCCTTTCAGCTGTCCCTGCAGCTGGAACCGCAGGCCCGGCTCCACAGCTTCGCAAAGCGGCTCGACCATGAGATCCGGGAAAGCCTGACCCCGGAGCGCCGCCTGTTCCGCATGGCCGAACAGATGGGCTGGGTGTATCAGGTGTTCCGGCAGAAGGCCGCGCTCAAGATCAAGAAGCGTGTGTTCCAGATGGGCGAGTACATAAGCGGCTTCCCGGCAGATTTCTGGGTCAGCTACATCGGCAGCCCGCTGCTGCCGCACAGCCCGGAGCTGGAAGCGTACCTGACCGATTTCCAGACCTGGGTGCTGCCGGACGGTGCGTCCCTTGCAATGGAGGTCACCAGCCTGCACGGCGTGCTGACCTGCTGCATTGAGAACAAGGTGGACAAGCCCGGCTACCTCGAAGCCCTGCGCGGCGTGATGGAGCAGGAGGGCATCAGGGTGCTGGAAGCGGTACAGATCTCCTGAAGCAACAATAACAGCGAACCCCCCAGTGCAGATCGCACCGGGGGGTTCGCTGTTCAGTTAGCATCCTCACCCTCTCCGTCATTGCTTGCGCAATGCCACCTCTCCCGAAGGGAGA
>OGGS01002212.1_pt1 | contig 11247 bp, 10 predicted proteins | sample 1571281 | NCBI WGS metagenome assembly OGGS01 (sample SAMEA2582042, study PRJEB24529) | metagenome | biome: Human gut stool | place: China | collected 2011 | reverse complement strand
GTCAGCGAACGTGCTTTCCCCTTCCACTGACGGTACATGGCCAGGATTACCTCACAGTCGCTGCTCGTCTGGAAAGCATAGTCGGGGAAGGAGGCCCGGATGTCAAGATGGCTGTAGATCTCTCCGTTCACGGCGAGCACTTCCTTCTTGTCGGGCGAGAACAGCGGCTGCTTGCCGCTCTCCGGGTCTACAATGCTCAGGCGCTCATGAGAGAGGATGGCTGAGGCACCGGCGTAGATACCACTCCAGTCGGGTCCGCGATGACGGATCTTCTGACTCATACGCAACGCCTTCTGGCGCAAATCAGGGGTCTGCTCCTGAATGTTGAAAATTCCTACTATTCCACACATGGTTGTAAAAGCTGTTAAGTTTGTGAATGTATACGTTGAAACTCCCAAGAGCAACAGTCACCGTAGTGCTGATGCCCTGGGAGGTGTGTTTTTCAATTAGAGATTAAATGCTGATTCTCCGTGCTCGTAGATGTCAAGTCCTTCTTCCTCCACACGTGCGTCAACACGCATACCGACGGTCCTATCGACAACAACAAAGATGATCCATGTCAGCACACCGCTGAAGACGATACCGAAGACAGTGGCAAAGAGCTGTACGCCGAGCTGATGCCAGTCACCATAGAGAGCGCCACAGGCGCCTCCTGTCACCGTTTTCATGGCAAAGGCACCCGTCAGAACAGATCCGATGATACACCGATGATGATAGAGCCAACCACTGACACGCAGTCGCAACCAGCTGTGATACCTACCAAACCGGCAAGAATACCATTCAGTGTCAATGAGAAGGAAGGCTTGCCATACTTAACCCAAGTAAGGAGCATGGTGGCCAGACCGCCACAAGCGGCTGCCATGTTGGTTGTCAGGAATACATGGCTGATAGCCTCACGGTTGACCTGACCACTTACTGCAAGCTGAGAGCCCGGGTTGAAACCGAACCATCCGAACCAGAGGATGAACACACCGAGAGAAGCCAACGTCAGGCTGTGACCCGGAATAGCGTTGCTCTTTCCGTCCTTGCGGTACTTGCCCAAACGGGGACCAAGGAAGATGGCACCTACCAGAGCCAGCACACCGCCGACAGAGTGCACAACAGTGGAACCGGCAAAGTCATGGAATGCATGACCGAAGGTATTCATCATGAAGCTGCCGTCAGCTGCGTTGCAAAGCCAGCCGCCGCCCCAGGTCCAGTAACCCTCGACAGGATAGATGATCAAAGAAATGAAGAACGAATAGACAACATACATGTTGAATTTCGTACGCTCAGCCATAGCACCGGAAACGATCGTGGCTGATGTGGCACAGAAAACGGTCTCGAACATCAGGAAGCCTTCTGTCGGCAGACCATTGGCATTGTGGTAGAAAGAGAGATCGCCGAAGTTGGGCATGCCGATGAAGCCCTGGCCATCAGAACCGAACATAAAGCCGAAACCGACAAACCAGAAGAGCACAGAGCCCAGCATGAAGTCGACGAAGTTCTTAAACAGTATGTTTGTGGTGTTTTTACGCCGGGTAAAACCCGCCTCACAATAGGCGAAACCTGGTTGCATGAAGAATACGAGCATGGCTGCAAGCAGCATCCATACGGTATCTATAGATATGCTTAAATCTTGAACTGTCATAATACGATTGATTTTTTGTTACCCTCATTGTGTTTCTATGGTCTCTCTATTTCATCCACCTTCTTTATATTTAGGAAAGAAAGCGTGCAGAAGCGTTACCTCTCCTGCTCTGCGTTGTACAGGGCAATGTCTCCGCGCTCGCCGGTGCGGATGCGGACAGTGTCCTCAACCGGAATGATGAAGATACGTCCATCACCGATCTCCCCTGTGCGTGCGGCATCTGTGATGGCCTTCACAGTCTTGTCGACGTTTTTGTCACGCACGACAATATTCATCAACACACGCTCGATGCTGCTCGTATCGTACATCACGCCACGATAGATTCGGGCCTGGCGCATCTTACCCTCGCCACGGACATCGTAATAGGAGAACCATTCGATGTCAGCAGCAAGCAATGCTTCCTTTACATCCTCAAATTTGGTCTTACGGATGATCGCTTCAATCTTCTTCATAACTTACCTTTCTTTATGGTTAAACTTACGGTTGCTTACGTATTGTAATCTTTCGGCTGAAAAGTTAATACATTTTGTTTATATAAGCAATCTATGATTCTCTTTTTGTTATCGTTATTTTTTAATTGCTTGCAAAATGCCCAACAAAATGATAGTTTCATTGATAAATTGCAATGATTTTCAGCTTCAGGCATTACAATTCAACACTTTCATAGAAAAAGTTCCTAAAAAATGTTGTGCGACTCTTTGCAGTTCTATCTTTTTGTATTAACTTTGCAGCGTATTCAAAACATTAAGTCAATCAATAAGAAATAAATTGCTTCATTATGTCAAAGACCATTCACTTCACCAAGATGCACGGGGCTGGTAATGACTATATTTACGTCAACACCTTATTATATAATATCCCCGATCCGAGCGCAGCCTCCATTGCATGGAGCAAACCGCACACAGGCATTGGCAGCGACGGACTGGTGCTTATTGGCAAACCGAAGGATGAGGAGAAAGCCGACTATTCGATGCGTATCTTCAATGCCGATGGTTCTGAAGCAATGATGTGCGGCAATGCCAGCCGGTGCATCGCCAAGTATCTATATGAGAAAGGTATCACCGGTAAGACTAAGATCAGATTGGAGACACTCTCCGGCGTAAAGGTCCTCAGTCTGCACCTGAAAGCAGGTAAAGTGGAGAGCGTCACAGTAGATATGTCAGAGCCTGCCTTTGATGTCAAAGAGCAATACACGGGGCACACACCCGAGGAGTTGAACAGCATCAAGGCCTTGGCTGACCACATCCTACGTACGGAAGAAGGAGAGTTCAAAAGCCTCTTCGTAAGTATGGGCAACCCACATTACGTCATCTTCGTGGACGATGTAGAGAATATGGATATCACAACGTTAGGAAAGATATTGGAGAGAGAGAAAGCCTTCCCACAGCGATGTAACATAGAGTTTGCACAGTTGGTGGGTCAAGGCAAGCTTCGCACCCGTGTCTGGGAGCGGGGCAGCGGCATCACGATGGCTTGTGGCACAGGAGCATGTGCCACAGCCGTAGCCGCCGCAAAGCTCGGTGTCAGCGGCAGGCACTCTATCATCGCCATGGACGGCGGCGATCTCGACATCACATGGAATCCCAACGACAACCATGTATATATGACCGGACCGGCAGCCTTCGCCTTTGAGGGAGAGATAGATTTGCCAGAAGAGAAATAGACTGACACTGAGAGAGAGACACAGTAAACTCCCCAAAAAGGCATAGGAAACAATAAGGACAAACTTAACAAACAACATAAAAGGAATTCAAGAATATGGCATTAGTAAACGAACACTTCCTGAAGTTACCCGGCAACTACTTGTTTGCCGACATAGCTAAAAGGGTCAACGCTTTCAAGGTGTCGCATCCTAAGGTCAAGGTGATCAGTCTGGGTATTGGCGACGTAACGCGTCCTTTGGCTCCGGTGGTCATCGAAGCCATGCACAAAGCGGTGGAGGAAATGGCCAACAAGGCTACCTTCCATGGCTATGGACCGGAGAGAGGTTACGACTTCCTGCGTGAAGCTATTCAGAAAAACGATTTCCTGCCAAGAGGAATCCACATCGATCTCAATGAGATCTTCATCAACGACGGTGCCAAGAGCGACACCGGAAACATCCAGGAAATCCTGCGCTGGGACAACAACATCGGCGTGACAGATCCTATCTATCCCGTTTATGTCGACTCCAACGCGATGATTGGACGCGCAGGAGTCTTCGAGAATGGCAAATGGACGGATGTCACCTATTTCCCATGCACGGCAGAAAACAACTTCGTGCCACAGATTCCTGACCGCCGCGTAGACATGATCTACCTGTGCTACCCCAACAACCCGACAGGTACGGTGCTTCCGAAAGAGGAACTTCGCAAATGGGTGAACTTTGCACTGCGCAATGATTCCATCCTCTTCTACGATGCAGCCTATGAAGCATATATCACTGATCCGGAGATTCCACACTCCATCTATGAGATCAAGGGAGCACGCAAATGTGCGATAGAATTCCACAGCTACAGTAAGACAGCAGGCTTCACGGGTGTGCGTTGCGGCTATACAATCATTCCGAAAGAGTTGACAGCCGTAACTGTCGACGGTAAGCAGCGCGTCAATCTCAATCAGTTATGGGATCGCCGACAGAGCACAAAGTTCAACGGAACAAGCTATATCAGCCAGCGCGCTGCCGAGGCCATCTACACACTGGAGGGCAAGAAGCAGATCCAAGAGACCATTGACTACTATATGGAGAACGCGAAGATCATGCGCGAGACGCTCAGCAAGCTCAGCTATAAGGTCTATGGCGGTGTCAACGCTCCTTATCTGTGGGTCAAGACACCCGACGGCATGGACAGCTGGAAGTTCTTCGAGCAGCTCCTCTACGGATGCGGCGTTGTCTGCACACCGGGTGTGGGATTCGGTCCAAGTGGTGAAGGCTACTTCCGCCTGACTTCCTTCGGCAACCGCGAAGACGTACGCGAGGCCATGCGTCGCATCGCAGAGTGGACACTGAAGAAGTAAGACATATCTGGAATACAGCCGGAGCCGCAAGAAGCAGCGAGATGTTGCAGATGCAGAAAGAGACATACATGTCGTAAGACATCGGTCTTAAAGAGAAAACCGAGAGAAATGCAAGTGAGAGAAAATGGCAGAGAGTCTTTCGGGACGGTGCTGCCATAACATGAACCATTAAAAATAAGTCGTTATGAAAAAGGTAAGAAGAATGATGTGTCTGGCTGCCATTGCCATGACAACGCTCACAGCAAAGGCTCAGGACAAAGTAGAAGGTACGATCAGTACCGATGTTGTCAACCAGTACATCTGGCGTGGACAGGACTTAGGCGACGTGAGCATCCAGCCAACACTGGGCGTAGCTTACAAAGGGTTTTCTCTATCTGCATGGGGCAACGTTGGTCTGTCTGACAAAGACGACACCAAAGAGTTCGACCTCACAGCTGCATACACGGTAGGAGGTTTCCACATCGGCGTGACAGACTACTGGTTCAATTCGCCCAACGACAAGTACTTCGCTTACAAGGCTCACGAGACGAGCCATGTGTTTGAGGGAAACATCGGCTATGACTTTGGCCCGTTGGCTGTCAACTGGTATACCAAATTTGCTGGAAGCGACGGAGTGAACAAAGACGGCGACAGAGCCTATTCGTCCTATGTAGAGTTGGCCGCACCCTTCAAACTGGCTTCTCTCGACTGGACAGCGACAGTAGGTGCCGTACCTTACCGTACTTCGTTCTACGCCAAAGCCGACGGTTTTGCAGTCACCAACCTGGGATTGAAAGCCAGCAAGGACATAGAAATCACCAACTCCTTCTCTGTCCCGGTCTTCGCAGGCATATATGCCAACCCAAGCACACAGAAGGCTTACTTCGTTTGCGGCTTCACACTGCATCCATAACTCTCAACCATTTGCAGAGACAACCTGCATAGACGAAACAAAAAATCAACGTGGAGACCTCCTCAACGAGGCACTACCACTATACAAGAACTTTAACATCAACATTAAGAAATATGACTAATTTACGATTTGATGCCGTCGCTGAGGCATCGCGCAGAAAGCCCGTTGAGGTCATCTCTCCGGTAGAACGTCCTTCAGAGTTCTTCGGCAAGAAAGTGTTCAACCGTCAGAAGATGTACAAATATCTTCCGTCGAAAGTGTATGACAAGCTCATCGATGTCATCGACAACGGTGCACAGCTCGACCGCAGCATTGCCGACGCCGTAGCAGCAGGCATGAAGCAGTGGGCTGATGAGAACGGTGTCACACACTATACTCACTGGTTTCAGCCTCTGACAGACGGAACCGCCGAAAAGCATGACGGCTTTATCGAATTCGGCGAAGACGGCGGAGTCATTGAACGATTCTCCGGAAAACTGCTGATTCAGCAAGAACCGGACGCTTCTTCTTTCCCCAATGGCGGTATCCGTAATACATTCGAAGCTCGCGGATATACCGCATGGGACGTTTCTTCTCCGGCATTCGTAGTAGATACCACGCTCTGTATCCCTACGATTTTTATCTCTTACACAGGCGAAGCGCTGGATTACAAGACTCCGCTTCTGAAAGCACTTGCCGCCGTAGACAAGGCTGCCACGGATGTTTGCCAGCTATTCGACAAGAACGTAACACGCGTCTTTACCAACTTAGGATGGGAACAGGAATATTTCCTCGTAGACTCCTCCTTATATAATGCACGTCCCGACCTTTGTCTGACCGGACGTACCTTGATGGGACACTCTTCCGCCAAAGACCAACAGTTGGAAGACCACTATTTCGGCTCCATTCCTCCACGTGTCACCGCATTTATGAAGGAACTCGAAATCGAATGTCACAAACTGGGCATCCCTGCCAAGACCCGTCACAACGAAGTAGCTCCCAACCAGTTCGAGCTGGCTCCCATCTTCGAAAACTGCAACCTGGCAAACGACCACAACCAGCTTGTCATGGACTTGATGAAGCGTATCGCACGCAAGCATCACTTCAATGTATTGCTGCACGAAAAACCATATAGCAGCGTTAACGGCTCCGGCAAACACAATAACTGGTCGCTGTGCACCGACACCGGCATCAACCTGTTTGCCCCCGGAAAGAACCCGAAAGGCAATATGCTGTTCCTTACTTTCCTGGTAAACGTACTGATGATGGTATACAAGAACCAGGACCTGCTGCGTGCCTCCATCATGAGTGCCAGCAACAGCTACCGTCTGGGAGCGAATGAAGCTCCTCCCGCCATCCTCTCCTGCTTCCTCGGTTCACAACTCTCGGCAACCCTCGACGAAATCGTACGCCAAGTAGGAAACGAAAAGATGACACCGGAAGAAAAGACTACGCTGAAACTGGGAATCGGACGTATCCCGGAAATCTTGCTCGATACCACCGACCGCAACCGTACTTCTCCTTTCGCCTTCACCGGAAACCGCTTTGAGTTCCGTGCCGCCGGTTCTTCTTCCAACTGTGCCGCCGCCATGATCGCCATCAACGCCGCCATGGCCAACCAGTTGAACGAATTCCGCGCATCTGTGGAGAAACTGATGGAAGAAGGAGTGGGCAAAGACGAAGCTATCTTCCGCCTGCTGAAAGAAACCATCATCGCTTCCGAAGCCATCCGCTTTGAAGGCGACGGTTACTCAGAAGAATGGAGACAGGAAGCTGCCCGCCGCGGACTGACCAACATCTGCCACGTGCCGGAAGCACTGATGCACTACGTAGACAACCAGTCGAAATCGGTACTGATCGGTGAGCGCATCTTCAACGAAACCGAACTGAACAGCCGTCTCGAAGTAGAACTGGAAAAATACACCATGAAGGTACAGATCGAGGGACGCGTATTGGGCGACCTTGCCATCAACCACATCGTGCCGACGGCTGTCACCTACCAGAATCGGCTATTGGAGAATCTTTGCAAAATGAAAGAAATCTTCTCTCCCGAAGAATACGAAGTATTGAGCGCCGACCGCAAAGAGCTGATTCGCGAAATCTCACACCGGGTGACTTCCATCAAAGTATTGGTACGCGAAATGACCGAAGCCCGAAAAGTTGCCAATCACAAAGACAACTACAAAGAGAGAGCATTCGAATACGAAGAAAAAGTACGTCCTTATCTTGATAAAATCCGCGATCATATCGATCACCTGGAGATGGAGGTAGACGACGAAATATGGCCGCTACCCAAGTACAGGGAACTCTTGTTCACCAAATAAAAAGCTCCTGAAGATTGCACGAAAGAACCTGCTTTTGTGCAATCTTTTTATAGATTCGTTCATTTTCTCATTTTTTCTTTCTACTTTTGTGCTGTATAACACAGTTTTGTAGCACCCATGGTAAAAATGAACATGTCAGACATCGATATTTCGGAACCATTATCCGATTTGTTAGCTCCTTTGAATAACGAACAAAGGGAGTTTCTGATGAACAATTATACAATACAGACCTACAAAAAAAACGAAACCATCTACTGCGAAGGGGAGACTCCCTCTCATTTGATGTGCCTCATTACCGGCAAGGTCAAAATCTTCAAAGATGGTGTAGGAGGTAGAAGTCAGATTATCCGCATGATTAAACAGCGGGAATACTTTGCGTACCGTGCATACTTCGCAAAGGAAGACTTCGTAACTGCTGCCGCTGCTTTTGAACCTTCTGTTATCTGTCTCATCCCCATGACTGCCATTACCACGCTTATTGCTCAAAACAATGATTTAGCCATGTTCTTCATCCGCCAGCTTTCTATCGATCTCGGCATTTCCGACGAACGTACCGTCAGCCTGACACAGAAACATATCCGCGGACGTCTGGCAGAATCGCTAATTTTCCTCAAAGAAAGCTACGGTCTGGAAGAAGACGGGTCGACATTGAGTATTTATCTTTCCCGTGAAGACCTGGCAAATCTGTCGAACATGACCACCTCGAACGCCATCCGTACCTTATCACAGTTCGCTACGGAACGCCTGATCACCATCGACGGAAGAAAGATCAAAATCATTGAAGAAGAAAAACTCAAGAAAATAAGCAAGATAGGATAATACAGACCTTATACGATCATAAAAAGTGATCTGAAACTTTAACTGGAAGCCGATGTTCGTCACATCGGCTTTTTTATTTCTATACTATTGGAACTTATCAATTAAACAAGTACATTTGTCCTGTCAATATATTAATAACTTAACACAATTTCAGACCATGAAGAAAAGTATTTCCCTTCTTCTTTTGTCCTTACTTATGATTACCCCCAGTTGTCAGAAGCCAAAAGAAGTGACGAACGAGTACAATATCGTTCCGCAACCCAACCAGCTTGTTCCCAAAGAAGGCCGCTTCGAACTGAGTAACAAAGTCCGGCTGGTAGTTCCGTCCGATGCTCCGGAAGTTAAAAAGGTAGCCGACGGCTTTGCCGAACAACTGAAACAGACTGCCGGAATCTCTCTGAAAGAAGCCGAAAGCGTGGATGGAAAGCCTGCTATCAGTTTCGTACTACAAGAAGGTATGCCTAAAGAAGGCTACAAACTGTCTGTCACCCCTACCCTTATTACAGTTACAGCTTCCCAGCCGAACGGATTTTTCTATGGTGTACAGACTATTTATCAACTTCTTCCTCCCGCTGTTTACGGAAAAGAACTGAAGAAGAAAGCCGACTGGTCTGTTCCGGCTGTAGAGATCGAAGACGCTCCCCGCTTTGTACATCGCGGACTGATGCTGGACGTTTGCCGCCATTACGCCCCGATAGAGTATATCTACAAGTTTATCGACCTGTTGGCAATGAACAAGATGAACGTTTTCCACTGGCATCTGACGGACGATCAGGGATGGAGAATCGAAATCAAGAAATATCCGAAACTGACAGAGATAGGTTCCAAACGTGAAAAGACGCTGGTAGACTATTATTATGTGAACTATCCGCAAGTATTCGACGGAATAGAACACGGAGGATATTACACACAGGAACAGATAAAAGAAGTAGTAGCTTATGCTGCAAGCAAATATATCAATGTAATCCCCGAAATAGAAATGCCGGGGCATGCATTGGCGGCTCTGGCTGCTTACCCCGAATTGTCTTGTGATTCTACACAGACATATAAAGTATCACCTACGTGGGGCGTATTCGAACAGGTATTCTGCCCGAGCGAGACCACTTTCAAGTTCTTTGAAGGAGTCATGGATGAGGTAGTCGAATTATTTCCCAGCGAATACATTCATATCGGAGGGGACGAATGCCCCAAAACAGCTTGGAAGAACAGTGCTTTCTGTCAGCAGTTGATTCGTCAGTTAGGCTTGAAGGATGACGTGACTCCCAGCAAAGTGGACGGAATGAAGCATAGCAAGGAAGATAAACTGCAAAGTTACTTCGTTACCCGCATGGAAAAATACCTGAACGGCAAAGGACGCAATATCATCGGCTGGGACGAGATTTTGGAAGGCGGTCTGGCTCCGAACGCTACTGTCTTATCATGGCGTGGCGTTGAAGGCGGATTGAATGCAGCTAAAGCAGGACACAACGCAATCATGGCTCCCATGCCTTATGCTTATCTGGACTTCTATCAGGAAGATCCGGAAATCGCCCCGACTACCATCGGCGGATACACAACGCTGAAGAAGACTTATAGCTACAATCCTGTTCCGGATGATGCCGATGAACTAGTGAAAAAGCATATTATCGGTATGCAAGGCAACCTCTGGAGAGAATATATGAAAACTTCCGACCGGGTAGATTATCAGGCCTTCCCACGTGCAATGGCAATCGCGGAAACGGGATGGACGCTGGATGCCAACAAAAACTGGAAGAGTTTCTGCGAACGCATGGTTACGGAATTTGAGCGCCTGGAAGTCATGGATACCAAACCCTGCCTCAACTTCTTCGACGTAAACATCAATACTCATGCGGATGAAAACGGTCCGTTGATGGTATTGCTGGAAACATTCTACCCGAATGCGGAAATCAGATACACCACAGACGGCAGCGAACCGACTTACGGTTCTACGCTATATGAACAGCCTTTCGCACTTGAAGGAAATATCGACCTGAAAGCTGCCGCCTTCAAAGACGGCAAGATACTGGGCAAAGTCACCAACAAGCCATTGTATGGCAATCTGCTGGCGGGAAAACCATTTACCGTCAATTATACAATGGGATGGACAGGGGATATTTTCGGCGACAATGATGTACTGGGAGCTGACAAAACAACTTTTGGTCTGACAAATGGAAAGAGAGGTAACAATGCTTCTTACACTCCGTGGTCCAGTTTCGCAATCGTAGAAGGTAAAGACCTGGAATTCATCGTCCATCTGGACAAACCGACGGAAGTAAGAAAAGTGGTCTTCGGCTCCTTGTTTAATCCTGCCATGAGAATGCTCCCCGCCGGAGGAGTTGCCGTAGAAGTATCTGCCGACGGTCAGCAATATACTCAGATAGCCGAAAAGGCCTTGAAGCATGATTGTCCGGAAACGGGAAGAATCGCATTCACCGACTCTATCGAATTCGAACCGACACAAGCCACTTTCCTGAAAGTAAAAATCAAGAATGGCGGTACCTTGCGTAATGGCGTCAATTTCGAAAAGAACAACGGCCCGGAAGTCATTCCTGCCGAATTGTGGATAGACGAAATCGAAGCATATTAATGCCTGTGAGATAACAAAA
>OGGS01002211.1_pt1 | contig 11249 bp, 7 predicted proteins | sample 1571281 | NCBI WGS metagenome assembly OGGS01 (sample SAMEA2582042, study PRJEB24529) | metagenome | biome: Human gut stool | place: China | collected 2011 | reverse complement strand
GTGTACGTTCCATTTGAGCAAGGTGAGCCAGTTTATTCTTACTGATTTCTTTTTCTGAAATAACATCTAACAGTTTGATTTTAACAAATCCATAATCTTGATCAATCATGCGAAATACCTTCCTTAATTTATGATTTATGTGAAACAGGGTGTGAAAATGTTGTGTAAATATAGAAATGTCTGTTTTATTTATAAAGACATCTTATAGATAGTGTAAATGAAATAGAGTGGAGAAATAAGATGTAAGAAATTATGTGTAATTAGATACACGATTTTATAAAAAAACATAGAAATAGCGTACGGTGTGTAATATAATACCTGTAAGAGATTTTAACGGTAAGGCAGTCGATTTTGTCAATATGGCAAAAGAGCACCTCAAGGCATTTCAGGTAAAGGTTAATACAGACAAGCTTGCAGCATATAAAGAGTAATAATGTAAAGCTATTTATGATGTGTATACACAGGAATGGAAAAAGATAAAACCAAAAGTAGTTTGCATCCGTCTATAAAGTGTAGTCAGTAAAATAAATAAAAACAAGGAGTGAAAGGGTGCAATACGAGACATGGTTAAAAAAAATTATCACTGCAATATCAGAAGAATATGAGTTGCCCAAAGAAGAGGCAGAAAACATTTTTAGAAAAATATTACACAGGATATTGCAAATAAAGAAAGAAGAGGAATAGAAAATGGGATTTTTTGATAATGTAAAAAACAGCTTTACAGAAACAAGTCAGGATTTGACAAAAAAAGCGAAGGATACAACAGAGATTTTTCGCCTTAATAATTTGAATAAAACAAAAGAGAAAGAAATTGAGAAAGTTATTTATCAAATCGGCTTGGCGTTCTATTCAAATAAAAAAGACGAATGTACTGCGATGTTCCCGGAACTTATGGCACAAGTAGAGACATTACAGAAGGAGATTGCAGAAAATAAAGAAACAATAGAAAGATTATCAACAGAAGAAATCTGTCCGAATTGTGGCAAAAAATTAAGTGCAGGTGCGAAGTTCTGCATTTATTGTGGGTCTTCCACAGAAGCAGCGAGTGTTTCAGTGAAAACATCCGGAAAGAAATGCTCTAATTGCGGTAGCCTGTTAGAAGAAGATGCAGCATTTTGTACAAGCTGTGGAACTCCAGTTCCAAAAGAAAATACGGTAGTGGAACCGAATGTAGAAGAGAAAAAAGTGGAAGAAATTTCAGAAGATAAAGAGTGCCAAACAAAAGAAGAAGAGCAGAAAAAAACCTGCATAAAATGTGGAACTGAAATTGAAGAGGGAGATGCGTTCTGTTTAAATTGTGGAGAACCTGTTGAATAAGGTGAGAAACAGGGGAATCAGAATTGACAGGAGTGTCGTTTGAACAATATTTTGAGTAGGTGTGGGAAGGGATTTTCCCTTCCTGTTTTTTGCAAAGAGATAAGGATAATAGAAATAAGCGCAGCTGTTAAAGAATTGTAACTGGAATATGTTTTAGGTGCGGAGTTGTAAAGTGGAAAGATCTTGTAGAAATTGTGGGGCAGAGTTAAAAATAAATGCGAAGTTCTGTCCAAAGTGTGGGCGTGAAATTATAGAAAGTTCACTTATTAAAAGAATTAAAAATGGTGATACACAAGCATGGGAAGAACTTTATAAAAAAACCTATCCAAGAGCGTATGCCGTTGCAGTACAGACAATGAAAAACAGAGAGGATGCATTAGATGTCCTCCAGGAAGCGTATGTTTCAGTATTTAAGAATATAGACTCTTTACAAGATGAGTCCAAGCTAAATGCCTGGGTTAGTAAGATTGTAGGAAATCGCTGTATTGATTATCTGCGTAAATACAGAGGAAAAAATGAGCCTACATTATTTGGAGAGATGATATCAGATGATTCAGATGTGGAGTTTGAAGATATTTTGGAAAATGATAATCAAGAATTTATACCAGAAGAATCTGTAGATTATGATGAAACAAAAAAGATTATGCAAGGTATTCTTGATCAGTTGCCAGATGAGCAAAGACTGTGCGTTCTTATGTATTATTATGATGAATTATCTGTGAAAGAGATTGCTGAAACTTTAGGATGCAGCACAGGAACTGTAAAAAGCCGACTCAACTATGCAAGGAAATATATAAAAAAAGAAGTTGAAAAACAGGAAAAGAAAGGAACAAAGCTTTACAGTATTGCACCAATTTCATTTCTTATATGGATGTTGCATAGTCAGGAGTTCAGGCAAAAGCTGCAGAACCGTCAGTGTGGAAAGCGGTGCAAACAAAGGCTGGGATGCTAGAACATAAAGCAGGAAAGAAAGCAGGAAAAGCTGTAGTGGGAAAAGTAGCGAAAACAGGGGCAAAAGGAATTACATCGAAGATTGCCGCTGGAGCAGTAGCTGTTTCGCTTGCAGGGACAGGTGTAGGGGTTGGTTACATGAAGACACATTCAAAACCAACAGGAGCTGTGGAATTTAATCATCATTATTACAAAGTTTTTAGTGGTGAGTATACATGGAGTGAAGCTGAAAAACAATGTGAAGAACAGGGAGGACACCTTGTAACAATTACATCTGAAGGAGAACAGAATTTTATAAATAGTTTAATTAATTCAGATAGTTGTGTTTGGATTGGTGGGAAAAGAAATACGAAAAATGTATGGGTATGGGTAACAGGAGAAGAATGGAAGTACGAAAACTGGGCACCAGGGGAACCCAACAATTCATCAAATATGATATCAAATGAAAATCGCGTTGTAATCTGGAATAACAGTGGACAATGGAATGATTTGAATGATAAGAACATTGAAGAACAAAATGGATTTGTATGTGAATGGGAATAAAGATGAAAATTACGGAGGAAGATTATGAAAAAAACAGTAAAGGGAGCAATAGGGGTTATTGCGGCAGCAGGACTCGTGGCTGGAGGATACTTTGGGTATGGTGTGTTAGGGACCAAAGCCGGGAAAGTAGTAAATGAGGTACAATCAAAAGTTAAACAGACAGTGAACAGTAAAGACAAAAAAGGTCAGAAAAATAATACAAAGAATATGAATTATTCGGGGTGGTATATCAATCGGATAAGTACATATTTACCATTTTATAAATCTAGTGATGAACTTACGGATGATGTACTACAAGAAATATATATATCTGCAATGGATTACTACTGTTCATATAGGAACCACATAGAAGATGACGGTACGGTTATAGGTATTGTGACCTCAGAGTATATGAATAACTATGGAGATAGGATGATTATATCAGATGATAGTCTTATTGAAAGATCAGATTCAAATAAGCAGTGGATTTTTAAAGGTGATACATTTGATGAACTTAATCAGATCTTAGATGTTGAATTTGATTTTTCTAAATTTGAATCAGATCACATTGTATATGATGGAGAAAAATTTGTTGTAACTTTTACAGGGGATAAAGATGATCAGCAAGAATCAGAGATAAAAGGAATTTATTCTGGTGAAGAAGCAGATACGCTTAATATTTTTCAGGATATAAGAGCAGATCAAGGAGAAGAGATTATAAAAAAACATATCGTGCTTGTTCCTGAGGATAATGAGTGGGGATATAAGATTAAGAGTGTCGAAAAAGGATATATAGAGTTTACGTTACCGATGGATAAAATAGGAAGTTGTGATGAGCAGGATGCAATAGCAGACATTCTTGAAAACTATCAGAGTGGAGAAAACAATCAGGAAGAGTGTGTTCAAAAACTAGCTGAAGGATGGAAATCTTTTACGAGAGGACATTTTGAGTTACAAGATAAGTTAGCATTGAATGAATCAAAATACAATAGAGAGATTTTATATGAGTGGTGTGGAATATCAAGAAAAGAGAGCAAAGCCATTGAAATAGATAATGATGAGGTCGCTTTGAATGCAGAGGAATACAAAATAAAAGAATTTGCAAATGGACCGCATTATATTCCAGATGATAGACAAATAGAGAGTTACCACTTGCGAGTAGATACTGATAAGAAGGAAGCTATAAATTATTCATTAATTGTAAGTAAAGATGAAGATACAGGTGCAGTAGTATTAAAAAAACAAAACGTAGTATATGAACCAGAAAAGAATATATATGGATATCAAATTAAGTTAATTTCTACGGAAGAATGGAATGATGAATATTCTCAGGAACTTGAACAGATAGAGTTGACAACTTGGGAATTGGAAGAGCAGTGGAGTCATGCAGGTGCAAGAGAGCAGATAGAACTAAATCAAAAAATAAAAGAAATATGGACGGATGAATTCCAGAACATTGTGACAAGATTGAGTGAGAAATATCCTGATAAAAAAGATGAAATAGAACAGCTATCAGAAGAATTTTTGTCGGAAATAGAGGAAATGGATACAACTGTAGAAGATGAAAGTGACAGCGAAGCAATGTATGATGAAAAAGATACTATATTGTTAAATCAGAATCACCAGATACAAGCAAAATGTTATTACATGGTAGGAAATGGGTTGATGGGAGACCGTATTGATGAAATTGTAAGAACTTTTTAATAGAAATAAAACCGAATCACTTTTTATTACGTCATAGAAGTGTAACAAACAAAAGATATTATAGAGGTGAAAAAGGGCAAGATATTGTGCAAAATGCGGAGCAGAAATAACAGAAGGAAGTAAGTTTTGCAAGAGTTGTGGGGCATCAGTCGGAGACACACAGAAAGGAACAGTAAATCAGAAAGTATCAGTAAAGGCAGCACCAGTTAATCGAAAGAGTGGAAAGAAAAAAACAATGGTAATTGGAATTATCGCGGTTATTGCTGTTGTACTTGCAGGAGTAGGTATCAAGAATGTAGCGACAAGCATTCCGGACTATGAGAAACCGTTGAGATATGAGATTGATGGTATAAATAAAAAACATATAAAAAAGCCTTTTTGAATGAAGAAGTTCCAACATCTGATGAACATATTAAAGAGTACACGAAAGAAATCAAGAAAATATCTTATGAAGTGGAAGACGTAGAAGATAGCTCAGGGATGGGGATTTTAGATACAATCGCAGTCAGAGGGATTCAGTCAGAAGATATTCAGGATGCAAAAACATTAAAAGTCAGTTTAGAAGCCAAAACAGAGGATGGAGAACATACAACTACAGTGGAGTTTTATGTGATTAAGTTTGATGATCAGTGGTATGCATTGAGTGATTTATTATACTAAATAGGTAAAGAGAAGGAATGAGAGAAAATGGGGCAGTTTTGTAAAAAATGCGGAAAACCATTAAGAGACGCGGCGAAGTTTTGTCCGAGCTGCGGACAAAAAGTGGAAGAAGCAGACGAGAAAAAAACACTTGTTGAGAGAGTGAGAAATAACGATACAGAGGCGTGGGAAGAACTTTATAAAAAGACTTATCCAAGGGCATATACAGTTGCAATCCAGACGCTGAAAAATAAAGAGGATTCGTTAGATGTTCTTCAAGATGCATATGTTTCTGTATTCAAAAAGATTGATACTTTAAGAGATGAGTCCAAATTGGAAGCATGGGTAAACAGAATTGTAGCGAATCGCTGTATTGATCATATACGAAAATATCGTGGTAATAATGTAGCAACTCCTTTTGTGGAAATGACACCGGATGATTCGGATGTGGAATTCGAAGATATTCTGGAAAATGAAAATAAGGAATTCATGCCGGAAGAATCCGTGGACTATGGTGCAACAAAAAAGATTATGCAGGGAATTCTGAATCAGTTATCAGAAGAGCAGAGATTATGTGTGCTGATGTATTACTATGAAGAACTTTCTATAAGTGAGATTGCAGATACTTTAGACTGTAGCACAGGAACAGTAAAAAGTCGTCTGAATTATGCACGAAAATACATAAAAAATGAAGTTGAGAACCTGGAAAAGAAAGGTACAAAACTTTACAGCATCGCTCCACTTCCATTCCTTGTATGGATGCTGCGTAGCCAGGAAAATACAGTTCAAGTGCAAGCAACTGAGAAGGAAGTATGGCAGGCAATTCAGGATAAGGATGGAGTTGTGACAGAGGCAAAGGATATCGACGATAATGCGAAGCATTCCCGGCAGATAGAGTCACAGAAAGCAGAACAAAAGACGGCTAAGGAGACAGTGCAGCAAGCAGCAAAAAACAGTGGGAAAGCAGCAGTAAAAACAGGAGCAAAGGGAATTGCAACAAAGATCGTAGCAGGTGTTGTTGCGGTTGCTCTTGTCGGAACAGGCGTTGGACTGGGATATATGAAACAACATAAGAAACCTGTAAAAGTTGCAGAACAGACAACGGATGACAAGAAAGAAAAGCCGGCAACTACAGAAGAGAAAACGTCAGAAAAATTTGTGCTGACAGAAGAGCAAATCCGCGAAATTAAGGTAGCAGCTGCACTGTTTGATAATTGTTTTGCGTCATATAATACAGAGTCTGGAGACCGAATAGAATATTCAACACCGTTAGATCAAGATCATATTTCGCCCCAGGTTATAAAAGCTGTTGCAAGAGGCTGGGCATGTACAGATGAGAGTATAGGAGAGGATCTAGGTGATGATTATGAGGAAGATGATATCAGTTCCTATGTATCAAGAAAATATATGAAGACGGATGAATGTCAGGAGTTTTTAAAAGATACTTTTGGATATGAGGCAGATGATTGGGATGAAGTATCAGAAGTTTTTGCTCCATCCGGAAATTCACATGCAGAAGTATTTGAGGCGTCGTTTGATGGATTTCAGAGTATTAATTACAACGTAGAACGTTGTGAACAGACCAGTGAAGACGAGTATCATTTTTATGTGAAAGCTGAGAGCGAGGAATATTCAAATACAGGATATGGATTAATGAATATCACAGCACATAAGGATGAAAAAAGTAAGTTTGGAGGTTTTGTTTTTGACAAAATAGAATTTACTGCAAACAAAACGGATGATATAAAGCATGATCTTTCTCTGATTATACAAAATATGATCAAAGAGGATGGTGAAATCAGCGGATTAGATAGTCAGTATGATCCGATTGGTGTGCATGAAGTGGCTAAATTCACAAATGATCAGTTCCTTAGCTATGCAAATAGAATAATTGATAGTTCAAGGTGCATTGCGAAGGATAAAGAGTACAAAGAAGGAGAAGGAGGATATGGTGGCCATACACTTCCTAAAGAAAGGTTTATAGAGATTTGTGAAAATACTTTGGGATGGAAGAATGGAAATTTGGATATTTCAAGTTTGGTAGAAGGCAACAAGGCACATTTTTATAGAGAGGATTTAGATACAATTAGCGCATGGTTTGGTGTAGATATGATGACGGTTGTTCAAAGCGCAGATGGATCGGTGCAAATTAATGGAACGGTAAGAGACTACAGAAAAGAGTCAGATCAGTATGATTATCAATATAATCCGGATCCGAGAGTTGTGTATTCATTTACAGCATCAGGAAAAGCAGATGAAAAGAGTGAACTGGGAACAGTTATTGAAAAAGTTGAAGTACTGGAACTGGTCAGCGGTACAGTAGATAGCAGTCCGGTACAAGCAGGATATACAGAGATAGAAAATAAGGTTGTAGAAGCGGAAGAATGGAAACAGGCTTATATTGATTGGGTGAATGGATGGATAACAAAGAGCAATCTTGCAACCTTTCAGTTATTTGATTTGAATGGAGATGCCATACCGGAAATTGTAGCATTTGGAAGTGATATGTCCGAGGGGGCAGAGGTTGCAACCTGGGGAGTAGGAACAGTACAGACAATTCCGCTCGATCGCATGGAGGCCCACTATATTCCAGGAGGAAATGTGATAGATAATTCTGGTGGAATGAGTGAAGACTGGTATGACACAATTTATAAAATACAAGATGGTCAGTGGGTTCAGATTGGTAATGGAACATACAGTGTACCGGGACCAGATGAACCGGATATTCCAATGGAAGATGAAAATGGAAATTACAATTTTATCAATTTCAAATGGAATGGGACTCCGATGTCAAAAGAGGATTATCAGCAGCAGGTTAAGAAATTGATTGACTTAGATAATGCGGTGTTTATGGATGGAGAAAATAATTCTGCTGTGAGTGTAAGTGAGATCGTTAGTCAGATAGAAAACTACTAGAAATCTGAAAAAATTCTAAAATACTAAAACCAAGAAAGAAAAAGATACGTCATAGAAGTGTAACAAACAAAAGATATTATAGAGGTGAAAAAGGGCAAGATATTGTGCAAAATGCGGAGCAGAAATAACAGAAGGAAGTAAGTTTTGCAAGAGTTGTGGGGCATCAGTCGGAGACACACAGAAAGGAACAGTAAATCAGAAAGTATCAGTAAAGGCAGCACCAGTTAATCGAAAGAGTGGAAAGAAAAAAACAATGGTAATTGGAATTATCGCGGTTATTGCTGTTGTACTTGCAGGAGTAGGTATCAAGAATGTAGCGACAAGCATTCCGGACTATGAGAAACCGTTGAGATATGAGATTGATGGTATAAATAAAAAACATATAAAAAAGCCTTTTTGAATGAAGAAGTTCCAACATCTGATGAACATATTAAAGAGTACACGAAAGAAATCAAGAAAATATCTTATGAAGTGGAAGACGTAGAAGATAGCTCAGGGATGGGGATTTTAGATACAATCGCAGTCAGAGGGATTCAGTCAGAAGATATTCAGGATGCAAAAACATTAAAAGTCAGTTTAGAAGCCAAAACAGAGGATGGAGAACATACAACTACAGTGGAGTTTTATGTGATTAAGTTTGATGATCAGTGGTATGCATTGAGTGATTTATTATACTAAATAGGTAAAGAGAAGGAATGAGAGAAAATGGGGCAGTTTTGTAAAAAATGCGGAAAACCATTAAGAGACGCGGCGAAGTTTTGTCCGAGCTGCGGACAAAAAGTGGAAGAAGCAGACGAGAAAAAAACACTTGTTGAGAGAGTGAGAAATAACGATACAGAGGCGTGGGAAGAACTTTATAAAAAGACTTATCCAAGGGCATATACAGTTGCAATCCAGACGCTGAAAAATAAAGAGGATTCGTTAGATGTTCTTCAAGATGCATATGTTTCTGTATTCAAAAAGATTGATACTTTAAGAGATGAGTCCAAATTGGAAGCATGGGTAAACAGAATTGTAGCGAATCGCTGTATTGATCATATACGAAAATATCGTGGTAATAATGTAGCAACTCCTTTTGTGGAAATGACACCGGATGATTCGGATGTGGAATTCGAAGATATTCTGGAAAATGAAAATAAGGAATTCATGCCGGAAGAATCCGTGGACTATGGTGCAACAAAAAAGATTATGCAGGGAATTCTGAATCAGTTATCAGAAGAGCAGAGATTATGTGTGCTGATGTATTACTATGAAGAACTTTCTATAAGTGAGATTGCAGATACTTTAGACTGTAGCACAGGAACAGTAAAAAGTCGTCTGAATTATGCACGAAAATACATAAAAAATGAAGTTGAGAACCTGGAAAAGAAAGGTACAAAACTTTACAGCATCGCTCCACTTCCATTCCTTGTATGGATGCTGCGTAGCCAGGAAAATACAGTTCAAGTGCAAGCAACTGAGAAGGAAGTATGGCAGGCAATTCAGGATAAGGATGGAGTTGTGACAGAGGCAAAGGATATCGACGATAATGCGAAGCATTCCCGGCAGATAGAGTCACAGAAAGCAGAACAAAAGACGGCTAAGGAGACAGTGCAGCAAGCAGCAAAAAACAGTGGGAAAGCAGCAGTAAAAACAGGAGCAAAGGGAATTGCAACAAAGATCGTAGCAGGTGTTGTTGCGGTTGCTCTTGTCGGAACAGGCGTTGGACTGGGATATATGAAACAACAGAAGGCAACGGTGAGAGATGAGGGAATCATAGAGAACACTTCCGGTGACGAAAAAAAAGAAAGCAAGAATGAGTTAGAAGCACTTTACCATTTATATGACAAAGTGGATTTTGATTATATTGCACGTCTGATTTCATATTTTCCTTACTTTGAATCAGCAGATAAATTAACAGACGATGAATTAACGGGAATATATTATGAAATTTTTGAAAATGAATATCTTACAAAAGGCGCAGAACTGGATGATTATGCACATACCGACAGGGTAGTAATTTCAAATGATCAGATTATTAGTCAAAACGGATATAATTGGAAATTCAAAAAGAGTGCATTAGACCAATTCATGCAAATTTCAGGAATTTCAAAAACACCTGAGGATTTGGATTTATCTTCAATGGTATCGGTAGATGAAGATGGATATACAGCTAATTATCAATATGCAGGGGAAAGAGGAGTGTCGACATTTAAAACAAAAATCGTTTCTCAGCAGGTCGATGAAGAAAATTGTGAAATCGTAGTTGGTATAGAGAGAAATGAAATTCCAGGATGGGCATATTCGGATGATGAAGGGTCAAAGACGCAGGGGACAATTACGATTATTCCAGCAGATAATGATTATGGGTATGAGATAAAAAGTTATAAAAATGGTTATCCAAGAGTGGCTAAAAATGTACAGTCTATAAAAGATGATATCCTATCAAATTACGATAAACTTTTGGATGAGGCGAAGATACTTGGGGATTACACTTATAAAAAAGAGGATGAAGATACGATTATTGAAAAAGTATCTTATGGAGCAGCTCTTCAATGTATAAGAGGAAAGGGACACTTGATTACGAATGATGATGAAGTACAGGATTCAGATTATTTAGAAAACATTAGTTATTATGATCCCGAGAAAGCTATTGAAGCATGTGAACTTGCAGGAGTAATGAAGGATGAAACGAAGTATGAGAGGATAGAGACAGATCAGTTTACATTTGACCAGGCAACACGTCAATATGAGATAAAAGGCGATGGAAATGGTAATGAATCTTATCCGAGTGAGGAGGCATATTTCTTAAGGACAGAAGTCAATGAAAAGAAGAAGCAGGTAAAAGTATACTATTTATCACGTGATGATGAAGAGGATGGAACGGTGGATAATTTCAAGCGGGGTACAATTACAGTAGAACCTAAAGCAAATTCCTGGGGTTATGCGATAACATCAATTAAAACAGAAGAATGGAATGATGAATACTCAGTGAAAATAAAACAAATTGAAGAAGAGGCAAATAAGCTTTCAGACTATGGAGATAGTGTAGTAGCAAGTGAGATTATGCGGGCTGTAGCACAAGGAGAAGAATATTGGGTTAGTCAGATGAAAGAATTTGTAACAGAAGCTGAGAATAAATATCCAGAGTATAAAGATGAAATTGAAAAGGCACAGGAAGACTATTGGAGTGGGGTTGAAGGAGAAGTTAATGAGATCCT
>OGGS01002201.1_pt1 | contig 11300 bp, 10 predicted proteins | sample 1571281 | NCBI WGS metagenome assembly OGGS01 (sample SAMEA2582042, study PRJEB24529) | metagenome | biome: Human gut stool | place: China | collected 2011 | reverse complement strand
CGCCATTCGGAAGTGTAAGGGGAGTAGCGAACGGTGATGGCATTGTTGTAGCGGATACGATAGGGCGGCTGAAAAGTTTCCATCATGAACTGCTGCACAATAGAGGGGGCAAGCCATGTGGCACCCAGCCGCACATCAATTTCAGATGCTTCCAAATCTTTGGGCTGCGCCTTGGTCAGTGCGTCCACATTGACCTTGAACTCCGGGTGACTTTCCGCAGCAAACTGTGCCATCCGCAGCTTATCGCGTACATTACCCGAAAGGTATTCGTCCGCAGTCTGCCAGCCTGCTTCCGGGTCGTCAGCATCCGCAGCAGGGTCTTTGAAAATCACGCCGGACAATTCGGTGGTGATGCGCTCATAGTTACCGGGAGTGCCCAGCAGTTCTGCCATATAAGGCAGGTCTACTTTGCCATGCTCCCCGATGGACACTGCCAGTGCTTCACTGGGGGTATCCACGCTGGTGACAACACGCTCTGGCCGAATCGTCCGCTTGGTAAACATATCTGCCTTGGACTTGAGATTTTTATTCTCGTCCAGATTCTCCAGCGAGCAGAGCAGATAATAGGAGCTGTCATCATCGAACAGGCGGGCATTTTTCTTGTCGTTGATCAGACCGTATTTTGCAGTAAACGCATCGTAGGCATAATTCAGCTTTGCCTGCGATGCCTTGATATCCTCGTCCGGGAAGTCATTCAACTGCTGGTCGATCAACTCGTTGACGATCTGCCGCAGTTCCACCATGCCAGCCACACGGCCTTTGGCGTTGTCGGACAGTTCAATCTGTGTCATGATGGAGTTCTCGCGGTAGTAGATTTCACCATCCACCACAGTATAGCTGAAATTCTTCACGGTAGGGTCTGCGGGCAGAGTTTTGCGCTGCACTTCCGCATCGGCGACGTCCGGAGCGGCAATCTCCACCGCAGTGTACTGGCCCTCGATGTGCTGCACCGCTTCGGTAAGCTGGTCTGCAAGGTTTGCATCTTCGATTGGTGCAACGGTCAGGTCATGGCCGTACTGGGTGCTTTCTAGTTCCAAATTTCCCAGCACCATTTCCGGATGGTCTACAAAATACTGATTGATATTGAAGCTATCTTCGGTCTGCCCCAGCTGCACCCATGCAGGTTCGATGTCTGCAGGGCGGTCACGCTTCTGCAAAAAGAGGATATCCGAAACAACCTCGGTGCTTGCATTTGCCTTAAAAGCGTTGTTGGGTAAGCGGATGGCTCCCAGCAAATCAGCACGTTCCGCCATGTACTTGCGGGCACTGCTGTCTTTGCTGTCCATCGTGAAACGGCTGGTCACGAAAGCAATCACGCCGCCCGGTCGGATCTGGTCGATAGTCTTGGCGAAAAAGTAGTTGTGGATAGAAAAACCCAGTTTGTTGTACGCCTTGTCGTTGACTTTGTACTGACCGAAAGGGACATTACCTACGGCAAGGTCGTAAAAATCTCGGCGGTCGGTGGTTTCAAAGCCAGCAACCGTAATGTCGGCCTGTGGATATAGTTTTTGGGCGATGCGTCCGGTGATGGAATCCAGTTCCACACCATACAGACGGCTGTCAGCCATGCCAGAGGGCAGCATACCGAAAAAGTTGCCAATACCCATGGAAGGCTCCAAGATATTTCCAGACTGGAAGCCCATCTTTTCCACAGCATCATAGATGGCGCGAATTACCACCGGAGAGGTATAGTGGGCATTCAGAGTGGAAGCGCGGGCGGCGGCATACTCCTCTTCGGTGAGCAACCCTTTCAGTTGGGTGTACTCGGCAGACCAGTTTTCCTTGTTGGGGTCAAAGACATCTGCAAGACCGCCCCAGCCTACATACTGTGAAAGCACCTGCTGCTCCTCGGCGGTGGCACCGCGATGCTCCTGCTCCAAAGTGCGCAAGGTCTGGATGGCTTCAATATTGCGGGCGAATTTCTGCTTGGGGCCTCCGACACCCAAATTATCATCTGTAATGTGAAAATTTCCCGCAGCTTCCGGCACAGGTTCAGCGTTCAGGGCTTCATTTGCGGCAGCAGCATTCGGAAAAGTCTGCCATTCACCATTGACTTCTGTGGAGATAGGCAGTTTATCCAATTCTTCATCGGGCGTAGGCTCATCCTGCCGCAGACCGTCCTCAAACTGCTGCTTGTTGATTACCTCGTTATCCCATGACTGCCCATGCGCACTGGTGTCGATGCGCACATCGGTTTCACCCACATAGCCGATTTTGCCCTCAATGGTTCGGGTGGGCAGGTCAACAACAACTTCGTCACCGACCTTGTAATCGGCATTTTTTTCAGGGGCAACCTCAACAAGTTCGTTCTGCTGCTGTTCATACAGTTCTCGGATATGGGGCAAACTCTCGCTTCGGAAGATGGGCTGTCCGCTGTTAGTTAAGTCCATATCCTGCAAGCTGACGGATTTGAACATGAAGTTGACATGGTCTACACGGAAGTTCCGGTCATCCAGTCTGATAATGCTGCCAATCGGCAGATAATCTTCCTCCCGCAGATATTTTGTCTGGTGGTGGGTGCCATCTTCGCCCTGTCCGGCCAGATAGAGGCTGTTGCCCTCAGCCCACAGCTTCTGCGATTTTGCTACCCACTCTCCACGCAAAAAGCCAGTCACCTTGACTTTTCCCAGCGCATTTTCCTGCGACAGCAAATTAGAGCGCAAAACTTCCTTTACAGTGACTGCATCTTTGTCATAGAACAGAAAATATCCGCCCAGTTCAAAGCCAATCAGGGTATTGGGATACTGTTCTTTCAGGGCGTTGTATTCGGCAGCGACATCACCATCCAGCAGCGGGAGCTGGCGTTCCGCTTCCTGCACGACGGCACGATGCTCTTTTTCTTTATCGGTCAGGTAGCGGTCAGACTGAATCATCAGGTCGATGTATTTCTCGACCTGTGTCCAGCTTAACGTGAATTTCTGATGATCCGGGTAATGGTCAAATTCAAGTCCTTTCCCATCATGATTTACAAAACCGCTGCTGCCGTCCAGAAAGTTGTGAGAATGTCCACCGATGCCGTACTCATGTGCCAGTGCTTTGGCGCGGAGTTTGCGGTTAGGCTGCGTCTGGTACAGTTCGATGATCCGTTGCTTGCCATCCTGGAAACCGGAACCATGCTTGCGCAGTTCGTTTTCAATTTCAGCCTGTGACAAAACAAAAGCGGAGGGCGATTTTTCGCTCTCCGCTCGGTCAATATGTTCGATTTGTTGGGCTTCGATGGGGATGACGGCATCCAGAAGACTTAGCTGTAGATCAGTTCCGTCCGAATCACTTCCTCGACCTGCTCCCGCAGGCTGTTCATGTGCTGCACCCACGCTATCTGGTTCTTCTCTTTGTCCGGTGCCGGGTTCTTCGCCAGCAGATCGACTATCATCTGCTCCTTCATTGCTGCTGCGGTCTGCTCCAGTTCGGTCAGAGTCGGGTACAGGCTCCCGTTCAGGAGCATCGTGTGGTACAGCACCGGGTGCTGCTGTTTCAGAAAGTTCAGGCGCATCCTGCCGTACTTGCCCAGCGGGGTCTTTGGCTGATGCAGGGTCAGGTTCGGGAGAAGATAATCCCCGGTCTGCGTGTAACTCAGATTGCTGCTCATATTCATGCTGGCTCCTTTCATTGTTTCGGCGGCGGATGGTCGTTTTGACTGCCCGCTCTACGGTGCGCAGGACTTCGCGGCTGATGTCGCTGACTGCGGCACCGAGTGTGTAGACAGTGTCCGGGGTTGAGAAATTGTAGATTGCCTGAAAATCGTCCTTGTCGAACCAGCCTGTCGGCTCATAACCACAACGTTCCAGCAGCGTGTAGGTGACGCTGATGGCGGCAGCGGACTTGAACTGCATCTCCACCCCGGCTTCATCATAATCCATCAGAAGCGAACCGTCAACGATGGCGAGAATGTCACCACTGTTGTTGTCCCAGTAATCTGCCACCAGTTTCCCGGCAACATCCGCAAGCTGCTGGCTGACACGCTCTCCGCTGATGCCGTAGGTCTTGCTCAACATTTCCGAAACCGGCTGCACCAAATCGGGACCGAGCTGCCACACCTCCGGGTCACGGGAATTGCGGCGCACCCCGGTGTCCGACACATCGAAAACGTAGTGCAGTCGGGGAAATCCGCTGGATTCGTCCAGCAGGGCGATGCCCTTGGCACCCCGGCGCACATAGCGGTTCATCCGGTTGTTCCAGATGTCAAAGTCGGCGCAGGCGGTGGCATCCGGGCGCTGGGCGTAGATCATCAACTGGTCCGCAAAGGGGTACTTGTACAGCCGGGATGCGGTGGTCAGGTAGTCCGTCCAGCTTTCCCAGTACCGGGTCAAGCCGTTCGCCGTGCGCTGGGCAAGGGCGAGATATTCTTCGGTTTTGCTTGGCATAGCGTTCCTCCTTCCATTTTTTGAGCATAAAAAGAGCGGGCAACCGTTTTGTGGTCGCCCGCTGGAAAGTGTATTGAGATAAGATTATTTGCTATTGTCCTTTATGTACTTCATAACGCAGCACCCCATCACGATGACAGGAAGCACTGTTCGTAAACCGAGGTCGCCGACCCGCACATTTACATCAACCACAAGTCCAGCAAACCATGCCGCTAAAGTGAAAACAGTTGCCCATCCGTAGCTCATTGAAATCACCTCGTAAAGTTATCTCAGTGCTTTGCCGCCAATTTCTCGGCCATCTCCAGCAGACGGTCAAATGTCTGCTTTTCTTCCGGCTCCTCGATCAGTTTTGCAAGGAGTGCACGGAACACGTCGGTGCTGTCCTCATACAATCCTTTTGCGATAGTGTCAATGTGTTCATGTAGTTTTTTGACAGCATCATCGGAGGGTTTGGACTTAGCAAGCAGGTTGGTCAGATAACTGAGATAAGGATAGGTGGAATCATCATTGATAATCTCGTTGGTTTCCTCGATGATCTTCTTGTTATCTTCGGGGGTCATATCACCCTTTTCTTCCCACAAGTCACGGGAAGAAGTGCGGCCTTTCAGAAAAGTGGCAAAGAGCAGGCGGTCAAGGGGAGAGCGTTTTGTGGTGTCCATTGGCAAGCCTCACTTTCTATTTTTGTCCGTACAATAAAACTGGTTTTAGTATAGCATGAACCGATGCATTCTATCAAGACCTTACTTTTGAGGGTTTCAAAAACTGGAACCATCGTAAAGTTTCGATTTTAACGTAAGGACATTCTGACGAATCTGCTCCATGACTGCCTTGAATTCATCATCGCTTTTTCCGGTAGGGTCATCCAGACCCCAATTCTCATCAAAAGGTCTGCCAATGAACGGGCAGCTGACATTGCAGCCCATGGAAATAGCGATATCCGGCTTTGGAATTGCAGAAATCAGCTTGGAATACTGTGTCTTTTCCATGTCGATGCCATATAGTTCTTTCATCAGGCGCACAGCATCCTGATTGATCTGCGGTTTGGTTTCGGTTCCAGCCGAGTAGCTTTCAAACACATCTGCGGCCAGTACCTTGCCAAAGGCTTCGGCAATCTGACTGCGGCAGGAATTATGGACACAGATAAAGGCGATTTTGGGTTTTGACATATAGGTGTTCCTTCCCCACAAACTGGAATTTATAGTGCATCTCTCGGACAATTCTTCACGCATTCAAAGCAAAGAATACATTCCGTACCGTTTTTTCGTTTTCTGGAATTATCTGTAACATCTACTTCCATAGGACACACATTTTTACATTTGCCGCATGAAACACATTTGCTTTTATCACATTTAATTCGGAGCAGCGAAAAATAACTCATAGGTTTTAAGAATATAGTGATAGGACATATGTATTTGCAAAATGCACGATTATCCTTAAAGACAAAAGCCAATATTATCCCAACTATATAGTATATGGCATTTCCAATGATAAACGCCCAAAACATAATCCTCTCAATGTTACCGATATGAGCAAGAAATAGCACCGAAACAAATATAAGAGAAATTGCAAATGTTATATACCTTATCCACCCAATCTTTTTCCGTGGTGTTTTGGGAACTTTATACGGAAGAAAATCAAGCACCATTGCCGTCCAACAGGCATACCCACACCAACCTCTGCCAAAAAGCAATGGTCCGAAAATTTTTGCCACCGCATAATGAATTGTTGCGGCTTCAAATACCCCTGTAAAAAGATAATACCAAAACCCCTCAATCTGCATATTTTCACCGCAAATAAAGCCCAAATACACCAACATATAAAGTCCGACTAAAAGCTGTGCAACTCTGCGGGCATATTTGTATTTTTTTATATAAAGAAATATCCCGAAAAAAATTGATATTCCAATATAGCTAAAATTAAAAAGGTAAAATATATTGTCCTGTGTCAGCCATAATGTTACTGCAATAGTCATAAATATTCCCAATACACCAAGCGGTAGAAAATACTTTTTCATTTTATTCCTCCAATCCACAAACCGGAATTTATTCATATTCTGAATCATGTACCAGTTCTTCTAGCTCTTTTTCATTCTTAATATCTTCAACAGGTTTCTTTCCAGTAATATCCTGATATGCTTCTTTCACACCATTCTTCACTGCCCACTTGATGACGAAATATAATGCTACCAAAATAATAATTGCGGTTCCTCCGCTTATGCCTAATTCATTCCACATGATTCAATCCTCCAAATTCCGATTTGTCGAGTTCATTATACCACACCGAACCCCATTGTAAAAGAACCTATGTACGCCGCCCGCAGGCGGCAAAAGTCAGTCCGGGGGAAATTCCAGCTCGGCAAACTCTTCATTGGTCAGAAGTTTCAGCTTTTCGATAACGCCCTCCGACAGTTCCCGCAGGGCGGTTTCATCTGGCATCAGGTAGCACTGCATCAGCCCCAGTTCGTGGATAAGCCCCAGCCGGGTGCCGGTGTTGTAGAGCATCATCAGCATCAATTCCTCACCATTAAAGTTCATGGGCATTCCTCGCTTTCCGACACCCGGTAGGATTGCACTCCGGGGCATCGCACTTCTCTTTTGTGCCAGCCAGTTCCGCCAGCTTTTCCAATGTGGAAGAACGGTTGGACAGCCCCAGTTCTTCGGCTTCCGCAACCTTGTCCATGATGAGGTCATAGTCCTTCAGCAACCGCCGCCCCTTTTCCATGTGGTGCGCTTCCAGAATCTGCTCCCGGACTTCCTGAATCGTCAATTCAGGTGCGTCGATCTGCCCACCATCCATCACAGAATAATCGCTGTGATAAAGGGTATAATCCCAGCCATCTTCACAGGACTGGATGGCAAGATAACCCTTGCCGCCCAGCTCCCATGCGCCTTGCTCGTCCTGTGTCTGGATTTCAGGATAGGCGGTCGCACCGCTGCGCTCCATCATCTCGCCAAACTGACAGATGTGATAGACGTTCCCATACTCACCCAAATCAAAATGATAGTCGTCCAGATGCTCGACCCGCGCCGTGTAACTGCTGCCATCGGAACGGTCAACCTGAATCACACCATGATTCGGCACCCGGTAGAGATCATCATAATGGCTGTTGATAAGCCGGACATCATCTCTGGGAATTGTGGGGTCATCCCAAATGCGCCGCCTGCGGACACCAGACTGCGGAATGGTATCGAGGTGCTGCAAGCTGACCTCCTGAATCGCCTTGCGGTCATCGCTGGAAAGCTCGAACAGATACCAGTTCCGGGCGGCGGGAATCGCGTTACGGCCATCGGGCGGCAGATTCTGCTTAGAAATCTGCCCGCTTTCCAGCGGTGCGCCAGTCGCGCAGTCGTAGGTGGCAAAACCGACACCGGCACCGTTTTCCCGCAGATGCAGGAATCTGTCCCCATTGATGAGATAGAGGGCTTCGTTTTTCTGATCCATTAGCGGCCACCCTCAAATTCCAAATTGAACTTACTGCGACCATCGTTTTCGGTGGACAGCAGGACAGTAGCGTTGTAGGTCTTACCCTTGGCACTCTTGCAGTCCTTCAGGCGCACTCGACCATCCCGCAGCAGCTTGTCCGCAACATGGGAATCCAGTCGCTTTCCCAACCGTTTGAAGAATGCGTTATCCTTCCACAGCACAAAGCGGCAGGGCTTGTTGTCGCAGAACCAGCCCTTCTCACGCTCGACAACATTTGCACCACAGTTCGGGCAGACGCCAACGATCTTGTTCTTCATAAGCACATTTGCTCCCTTCATAGCCTCGGTGGTATTGACCAGCGAGGAGATCATATCTTTGATTTCGGTCATAAATTCTTCCGGCTCCATCTCGCCGCGCTCGATGCGCAGCAGTTTCGTCTCCCAGTCAGCGGTCATCTCGGCAGACTGGATTTCTTCTGGCATCACGGTGATCAGGGCTTTGCCTTTGTCGGTGGGCAGCAGAATCTTGCTTTTTTTCTCGCCCTTGCGTTCAAGAAAACCTTTCTGTACCAGCTTTTCGATGGTGGCGGCTCTGGTCGCCGGAGTTCCGATGCCCTGACGCTCCACACCCTCCGGCATACTGTCTGCACTGGCGGTTTCCATCGAGTGCAGCAGCAGATCTTCGGTAAAATGCTTTGGAGCTGAGGTCTGCCCCTCTTTCAGTTCGGCCCCGGTAATGCCGCATTCGCTCTGCTCCGGCACATCCGGCAGGACAGCAGGCTCCTTTTTCTTGCCCAGCAGATCACCCAGCATTTTACGCTCGATGCCTTTCCAGCCATCCGACAGCACCACTTTGCCCTTGGCGGTAAATTCCTCGCCAGCGCAGAGGGTGGTCATGGTGGTTTCGGCATAGCGGTGAGCTTCGCCCACAGCACAGAGTAGCCGTGCAACGACCAGCCGCAGGATTCTCCGTTCCCCAGCGGGCAGTGCAGACAAATCGGCTTTTGCCACGCTTGCCGTAGGCAGCAGTGCATGGTGGTCTGTGACCTTACTGCTGTCGATGACCTGCTGCGCATGAACAGGAACATCTTCGTGAAAATCAAATGCTCCTGCGGCAGTCGCCACCAGCTCCGGCAGGGATGCCGCCATATCATCGGTCAGGAAACGACTGTCCGTGCGGGGATAGGTGATGAGTTTTTTCTCGTACAAACTTTGCGCATAGTCCAAGGTCTGCTGTGCGCTGTACCCCAGCAGGCGGTTCGCATCACGCTGGAGGGTCGTCAGGTCGTAGAGCAGCGGTGGCTTCTCGTTTTTCTCTTTGCGCTCGACTTTCTGCACGGTGGTGTGAGCCTCCTTTCTGCAATTTTTAAGCAGCGTCTCGGCATCTGACTTCTGCGAAAATCGCTTGCTGGATGCCGTACCGCCATCCGTAAATGACAAAGCCACCGTGTAAAACTTTTCCGGCACAAAGGCGGCAATCGCCGCTTCGCGCACGACCGTCATCGCCAGTACCGGGGTCATAACACGCCCGACCGCCAAAGGCTGACCGTACAGGCACGAAAAAAGCCGGGAACAGTTAATGCCGACCATCCAGTCGGCACGTTCCCGGCAGAGTGCAGCCTGATACAAGGCATCGTATTCAGTTGACGGTTTCAGAGTTGCAAAGCCCTCCCGGATTGCACTGTCCTCCATGCTGGAAAGCCAGAGTCGTGAAAATGGCTTTTTGCACCCGGCTTGCTGGTAAACAAGCCGGAAAATCAGCTCTCCCTCGCGTCCTGCGTCCGTAGCACAGACAATGCTGTCAACGTCTGTGCGGTTCATCAGGTCTTTCAGAACGCCAAACTGCTTTTTTGTACTGGCAGACACGAGGTACTGCCACTTCTGCGGCAGGATAGGCAGGTCTGCAATGCTCCACTTGACATACTGCTCGCCGTAGGTATTCGGCGGTGCAAGCTCCACGAGATGCCCCACGCACCAACTGACCAGATAGCCGTTGCCCTCCAGATAACCGTCTTTGCGATTGGTTACACCAAGGACTTTTGCGTAAGCCATCGCAACGGAGGGCTTTTCGCTGACAACTAGGCGATAAGACAATAAGCATCAACTCCTGTTCTTTCTGTATTTATATATGTACGGCGGCAAAACGCCGCCTTGAAAATTAGCTGTTTTCGGGGTTCTGCTCGTCCGGGGCTTCATCCGCATCCGGCTCATCCTCCACAGGAATCTCAAAGTCGCCCTTGTCCTCGGTGTAGTCTGCATCGGGGTCAAGGGCTTCTTTTTCTGCCTGTTTTTTCTGCTTCTGCTTCATAAAAACATAGAAACCGCTGCCCGCAGCCAAAGCCACCAGTGCGATCACGCCCAGAAAAGTGGCCGCATACTTGGTGATTTTGTTTTCTTTCGGCTGTTCGGTGCCGGATGCGGCCGCTTCTTCTTCGGCTTTCTTGGCATCCTCCTCGGCCTGTTTGCGCTCCAGCTCTGCCTGTGCAGCCGCCTCTTTTTCGGCGGTATAGGCATCGGCATCCTCATCTTCCATCAGAGCCAGCAAATCACTCTCGTCTACCAGATTCATAAAGTGGACAGTCTGCTGGCCCTTGGCGTTGCGGTCGATAACCAGATAGAATGTGTTGCCGGACTTACTGACCAGCGTGATAAACTGCTGCCCGGAGCCATCCGAATAATTGGTGTAGTAGTCATCCACCAGTGTCAGATTGCCCTCCGGGGTCAGTGCGCCGGAGGTTTCGTCCGTGACGGTAACAGCATCTTCTTTGCTGCTGTCCGTCAGGACAGGCTGCTCGACTTCTTCAACAGGCTCGCCGCCATAGGCAAATGCCGGAGCCGCCATACCGACACACAGCACTGCCGACAGCAGCAGTGCGCCGACCTTATTCATCATCTTCATCCGAATCTTCCTCCTTGCTGAACGTGGCACCGACTGCGGACAGCGCAGCCGGGTTCGGGGTGCTGGTGGCAGACTGCCGCAGCAGGGCGGCGAGCTGTTCCGGCGTTACCTTGGCTGTGCGCACCATCTCGTTGACCTCGGCGGCTTCGGCCTCCTGAATCCGCCGCTCCAGACTTTCGATGCGGTTGTTGATCTTGATGCGCCGTTCCTTCTCTTTTTCCAGAGAAGCGCGCAGTTTGTCGAGTTTTTCGCTCATAGTGTCCTCCTATTATTTGGATAGCCGCCCAAATCCTGACAGATATTTCTGCCAGTAGGACGAGTGAATGTTTGCGTACTTGATGGGATCGCCGGCAGACACCATCATTCCATTTCCGAGATAAATTCCGGTATGGCTCATGCCGGGGGTGTCATACGTTCCCTTGAAGAACACCAGATCACCGGGCTTTGCTTCGGCTTCGGAGATGTGCTGGCTTTTCTGCCATAATCCGTTGGCGGTGGTTCTTCCCACATCGTAGCCGTTCTGGTTGTAGACCCAGCAGACGTAGCCGGAGCAATCGAACCCAGTTTCCGGGGTAGAGCCGCCCCACACATAGGGCGTACCCACATACTTTTGGG